>Ga0172381_10001587_pt1 | contig 26401 bp, 23 predicted proteins | sample Leawel6488metaG_FD_119754 | JGI IMG/M metagenome (GOLD analysis project Ga0172381, IMG submission 119754) | Leachate microbial communities from a municipal landfill in Southern Ontario, Canada - Leachate well 64-88 metaG | ecosystem: Engineered > Solid waste > Landfill > Unclassified | place... | reverse complement strand
TTATTGACAAAAGCGATACGAGGGACACCATATTTGTCAGCTTGACGCCAGACTGTTTCTGATTGAGCTTGAACACCAGCATTACCATCAAAAATCATGATGGCACCATCGAGAACACGAAGAGATCTTTCAACTTCGGCAGTAAAATCGACATGTCCCGGAGTATCAATGATATTAAGACGATAATTTTTCCAAAAAGTAGTGATACAAGCTGATTGAATAGTAATACCACGCTCTTTTTCTTGAGCCATAGAATCAGTAGTGGTAGTACCAGCATCAACTGATCCTATTTTATGAATTTTTCCAGTGTAAAAAAGAATACGTTCAGTAGTGGTAGTTTTTCCACCATCAATATGAGCAATAATACCGATGTTACGTACTTTTTCCATAGGTACATCTCGATTTTTAGTAAGTTTAATTTGTTCAGCCATAAAATATAATTATAATAAAAAATTGTTGCAAAAACGCAACAATAATATCTGTCTATGATATCATGCAAATAGAATTTTACAATAGAAAATTATGAAAAAAAAAGTAGCGATTATTGGTGGTGGTTTAGGAGGGTTGATATCTGGATATTTATTAAGCAAACAAGGCTATAAAGTAACTATTTTAGAAAAGGAATTTTTTTTAGGAGGATTGATAAGCGGATTTAAAATGAAAAAAAATAACTTGGAAAAAACTTATCATCATTTCTTCAAAACTGATACAGATTTGATTGAATTAATTAAAGAAATTGGTCTGCAAAATAGACTTAAATGGTATAAAAATTCAACAGCACTTTACTGGAAAAATAAAATGTATCCATTTAATGGAGCAATAGATTTACTTAAATTTAAACCATTAGGATTTTTGGATAAATTTAGAATGGGATTAGTAGCGATATATTTGAAATATGATAAAAATTGGAAAAAATATGAAAAAATAACCGCTAATGATTGGATGAAAAAAATGGTAGGTGAACAGGCTTATGATGTTGTTTGGAAACCACTTTTAAGTGGTAAATTTCACCAATATTATGACAAAATTTCTATGGCTTGGCTTTGGACTAGAGTTAATACTCGAGGCAATTCAAAAGATAAACAAGGTAATGAGATTTTAGGATATATAAATGGTGGATTTGAAAAAATAATAGAAAGGTTAGCTGAATTGATTAAGAAAAATAATGGAATAATTAAATTAAATACAGAAGTAAAAGAGATAAAAGATTTGGAAAAAAATTTTGATTTGGTGATTGATACCAGACCGGCCAAAAATATTGATTATTTAGGAATGATTAATGTAGTTTTTTCTACAAAGCAGAATCTTAGTAAATATTATTGGCATAATATTAATAACCCTAAATCCCCTTTCTTAGTTTTGATTCAACACACTAATTTGATTGATAAAAAAAAATACAATGGTAAACATATTTATTATTTGGGAACATATGTCCCTCAAAATCATAAATATTTTAATTGGAGTGATGAAAAAGTAGAAAAAGAATTCTTAGAATATCTCCCAAAAATATTTAAGAATTTTGATAAAAAAGAAATAAGTGAAATAAAAGTATTTAAATTTAAATATGCTCAACATATAGTAAATACAAACTATAAAGTGCCAAGTTATAAAATATCAGAAAAAATTTGGCAATTAAATTTTGCTCAAATTTATCCACAGGATAGAGGAATGAATTTTGCCGTAAGGGAAGCTAAAAAATTAGTTAAAGAGATAATTGGCGCTTAATTTCTTCTAAGCCTTCGGTTAGAGTTTTAAATTTTAAACCTAAATAAGTTGCTTTTTGATTAGAGGTAATTAAGGTTTTTTGCCATGGACGACTACCTTCTGATTGAGATTTAATAAATTCTTCTAAACTGGAAGTAGAAATTAAAGTTTGATCTAAACCAAATACTTTAGCAATTTCTAAACACATGTCGTAAGGTGAATGAGAAGAAGAACCAACTAAATGATAAATACCAGTGGTTTTATTTTCAATAAAATAAGCTAAAGCAGTAGCGATGTCATCAATAAAAGTGTACGTACAAATTTGATCTGAAAACATTTTTACAGGTTCACCATTTTGAAGTTTGGTTAGAACTTTACGAACAATATCAATTTTAGTATCAAATTTAGCTCGATAAGGATAAGTTATGCGAGAAATATTATAGTTTGAATAACCAGAATCTAAAATAACTTTTTCGCCAAGATATTTGGTTTCACCATACCATTCAATTGGATTAGGAATATCGGTTTCTAAATAAGGAGTAGATTTTGTCCCGTCAAAAACAAAATCAGTTGATATATAAATAAGTTGTTGATTATATTTTTGGGCTAAATTAAGGATGTTTTGAGTGCCTTGGACATTAAGTTGATAACAAATGCCAGACTTATCCCCTTTTTGCTCCCAAGCAGCGTTAGTATCGGTAAAAGCAGCCATGTGAATAATAGCAACAGCGTCTTTGTTTTTTTCAAAAGCAGTGGCTAAATTGGCAGTATCAAGAATATTAACTCCAGAGTCGAGAGAAAAATTAATAAATTCAAATTTGTCTTTTAAAAGTTCAACAATACGACTACCAACTAAACCGGATAAACCTGTACCAATTATTTTTTGTTTCATAAACCTCTCTGTCCCCCGATGGACATCGGGGGACATCTCCCCTTAAAAAAGGGAGAAGTCTTTTAAATTTTTAAATTCTTCTAAACTTGGCCAGAGTTTATCTTTGTCAGATAAAATAAATTCTGATTCTAATTTAGGCCAGTCGATATTAATTTCTGGATCATTCCATAAAATTCCATCTTCCGATTCTTTGTTATAAAAATTACTACATTTGTATTGAAAATCAGCCATATCAGAAAGAACTAAAAAAGCGTGAGCAAAGCCTTTTGGAATAAAAAGCATAGTCTTATTTTCTTCAGAGAGTAAAACGGCTTCATATTGGCCAAAAGTAGGAGAATTTTTTCTAATATCAACAGCCACATCTAAAACTTCACCACGAGTACAATGAACTAATTTATCTTGAGCAAAAGGAGGTTTTTGAAAATGAAGACCACGTAAAACACCTTTGACAGATCGAGAATGATTATCTTGAACGAAAACTACATCAATTCCATTTTCGGCAAAAATTTTTTGATTATAGTTTTCCATAAAAAAACCACGATCATCTGGAAAAACAGAGGGTTCTATTATGATCAAACCTTCTATTTTTGTTTTGAGAAAATTTGGCATTATTTTTTAAGGCTGTTTAATTTAATATAAAATTCTTCGGCTTCTTTTTTTGTTTCCTGCCACCAAGTTTGATTATTAGTATACCAATCAACAGTTTGTTTTAAACCTGATTCAAAATCATATTGTGGTTCCCAACCAAGTTCTTTATTAATTTTATCCCAATTTACCGCATAATTATCATGAGCTGGACGATCAGCAACGTATTCAAGAGATTCTTCATCTTTATTCATTAGTTTTAAAAGTAATTTAACTAATTCCATATTGTTAGTCCCCTTTTTAAGACCACCAATACAATAAGTTTCACCAATTTTTCCTTTTAATAAAATGGCTTCAATGGCCCGACAATGATCTTCAACATGAAGCCAATCTCGAAAATTTAAACCTTGTCCATAAATTTTAATTTTGCCACCGTCTAAAAGATTAGTAATAGATCGAGGAATCATCTTTTCTGGATGCTGGAAAGGACCATAATTATTAGAACAATTACTAATAGTGATAGGTAATCCAAAAGTTTTATAAAAAGATCGAACTAAATGATCAGAAGAAGCTTTAGAAGCAGAATAAGGACTAGAAGGATCATAAGGAGTAGTTTCATTAAATTGATCAGTAGAATTTAATTCGATAGTACCAAAAACCTCATCAGTAGAAATATGATGAAAACGTTTAATTTGATATTTTTTAGCTGCTATTAAAAGATTGTAAGTACCTAGAACATTGGTTCGGACAAAGAGAGAGGGATCATTAATGGAACGATCAACATGAGATTCAGCAGCGAAGTGAACAATAGTATCAACTTGAGAAACTAATTCGTCAACGATTTTTTCATCCAAAATATCACCTTGAACAAATTTGTAGTTTGGAGAGTCGACAAATTCAACTAAATTTCGAGGATTGGCAGCATAAGTCATCTTATCTAGGTTGATGATAGAATCGTCGGGATGCTGAGCAAACCAATATTTAATAAAATTAGAACCAATAAAACCACAACCACCAGTTATTAGTAATTTCATAGTAAAGTAATTTTACTCTATCTAGACCTATTTTTTCAAGCTATCAATAGTTTGTTGAGCAATATTATTAAACTCAGAATCTTTGGTTTTATCTTGATAAAAATCAAGAATCTGATCGTAGGCAACTTTGGTATATTTAAGACCGTTGTACCATTTTGATTTTGATTCTGGTGATAACTCAGACCAAACTTTTTGAAAATTTTCCCAAGCTTTTTCAAATCTTTGAGAATCTGATTTAGAAACTTTGTAGAATAAATCGTGAATAAATTTATTATTTTCTGAAGATTCGGCAATAAATATAGTTGGTTTTTCTATTATTTTAATTAATTCTTCAAATTGTGAAAGTTTAAATTCTAATATTTCTTGAAAAGCAGGAAATAAATAATCTTTTTCAGAATAAGGATTTTTACCATTATTGGAACCAGCAAAACGAAGAACATGCTCAAAAGTAGTAGGTGGATTTTCAATAGGATCTCTAACTATAGGATTAAGAGTTTGAAGTAAAGCATCATGATTTAAATCTATCCATTCACCACCAGATAAATCTTGACCACCTTCTTCAATTGAATCCATTCTAGAATTGATATGACGAAACATTAAAGTAATTCCATTAGTATCGGTTCTATCTGATCGACGAGTCATTTGGACAGCAACACCGTTTAATTTGCCATTTTCATCTGTCCAAGTATCATCCCAATATTTATCTTTTTTACATCCTTGCGGAAGAGTAACTTCAATTGGTTTTAAATAATGAGTATGAGCAGCAATTGAATAAGCAACTAATTTTCGGGTATTTTCACCAATTAATCCTTGAGATGTTTGCCAAAAAAGAAAAGCTCCAGTTTCACCATGACCAGCTCCATATTTATTATCTTGATAACGAGGAATTATAGAGGTGCCAATATCATGAAAAGCTCCAGCTAATAAACCAGCTGTAGCTTCTGATTGAAAAACAACATTATCTTTTAAGGAATTAAATAAAACAATAGAAGTTAAAATATCTCGAGAGAAATGACCCTTATCGTGACCTGGTGGCATTTGATCAATGTATGGTTTAAAGGTTTGATTTAAGTATTTAATTGTTTTTTCGTTAACAGGTAGATTTTGAGATTCTTGGTCGGCTTTTTCACAAGTATTAACCCACCCTTCTTTATTACCAACTTCGGATTTAAGATTTTCAATAAAAGAAACTATTTCTTCTTGACCTTCTGGAGAAGTAACAAATTCTCGAAGCGATTTAATTTTTTCGGTTTCATTACTATTTATAGAAATTTCATTATTGTTTATAGTTTCAGACATGTGTAATTTTAACACTTATTAATCAGCTTAAAAATATTGACTTCATTAGTATTATAGGTTATAATTTCGACGAATTGTTAAAACAAAGATAATTGTATTTTTGGAATTTGATAATTTCACACATTTAAAATCAGATATTGAAGAAAGAGGTATAAAAATGGATAATTTTTTTGAACTGAAAAAAGAAGAAGAAAGTAGAAGGGGTAAAAAATGTTTTATTTCAGTATTCTCAACTGGAAAATTCAATGGTATTTTTACTATTGAAAAATATGTAGCTGTAAGAAAAATATTCAACAATTTTACACTGGAAATCTTTTCATCTAATTTTGATTTTACAAAAGTTGTCTATGAACGATCAAAAAACTTTTATTTGGGCGATAATGAATCTGATTCATACTATTTATTAACATTTGTCGTCTCAAGATCAGTAAAACCAGAAGTCAAACAAAAAGGAGTTGTATTTTTTATAAATGGAACAATTTATTTGCCATTACCTTTGGCTTATGACTTATGTTCTGATGAAATGAGCAAAAAATTGATTGAGGCTATTTCGAAAACTAATATTTGATTTTAAAAACCCGATTGGGAAGTGTGATGCATTTATGCATTTTCATTTCTAGGTCGGGTTTTTTATTGGGAAAATTTATTAAAACTAAAAATCCCCCGCTTACACGAGGGATTTAATTCATAAACTAAATATTACTTATTCAACATCAGTTGGAGTAGTAGTAACCTTTAAGGTTGGAGTAGTAGTAGCAGTTTTAGTAGTATTAGTGCCAGTACTTAAATCAGTACCAATAGTGAAAACAGCATCATAAGGAGAAGTTGTTTTAAGATCGGTAGTATAAGTGGCTGGGAAGTCAGTGACTAATTTTGAATTAAAATAGGCTGAAGTACTAGCAGTTTTGACTGACACAGTATTTTCAGTAGCAGTTACAGTGGCATTACCAACAGTAACATTGGTAAAACCAAGAGCGACTAAAGTAGCTTTAAGAGTAGCAGCTTGACCATTAATTTCAGTAGCATTTAAAACTTGAAGTTTAATGGTTTTACTAATTTCAGTTATGGTTGGTGTTGGGGTTGAAGTAATAATATTTTCAGTAACGGTTGGATTAATTGATTCTTCGTTTAAGATATCTTCATTCATTGTTTCGTCTTTATTTTTATTAAAAACAAAATAAACTATAAAAGAAACTATGGCAGCGGAAAAAATTAAAACTGCAATTATGGGCAATATATTTTTTTTATTATTCATTTTTTTTACCTTTGATGAACTAATATTTTTAGGTGTGTTTATTATAGCACTAATTTCTCCAATGATAGGTAAAGGTAGATTGTTTGGTTTATTAAAATTTTGAGCAATTTGATTTTCATTATAGGTAGTTTTTTCCATTTCTGTAGAAGTTATTATTTCAATTTCTTTACCTTCTGGATAATAAAGTTTTTTAACGGGATTAGAAAAATAAAGTTGGGCATAATTAATAGTTTTTTGAATATCAAGACTAGGACCTTTAAAATTAGTAGTTAAATAAATTTGGTTATTTTTAGATAAAAGAAGAGTATATTCATAATCATTTAGTGGGTAAATTAGGAAAAATTCACTCAAATAAATAGTAGATATTATTTGAGAAATAGCACTAGAAACTGGCTTAAGAGAATCAATTTGGAGATTAATTTTATTTAAATTATTTTTAAGACAGTCAATTTTTGATTTATCAAAAATAATTGAATTAATAACTGTTTTGTCATTTTCTTGTAATAAATTATACTCGATAAAATCTGGATCTATATCAAAAGGAACAAGGCTATTAGCTAAACCAATTACTTCTTTTTTATCAATATCAGTAATTTTAGTATCGTAGACAAAAGATTTAGTAATAACAATATCGTCAGGAATAAGAATAGAACAAGAACTAATTTTATTTTGATGAATACAAAAAACTAAACTTTCTAAGTCTTTATCACTTTTTTCTTCCCAAATATTAATATCAAGACTAAAAAAATTATTTTCTTTACGATCAATATAAATTTCGAGAGATTTATTTTTAGGCCAAATAACAACTTTTGGTTTTGAAAAAAATGACATTAAATTAGTTTACCACCTCAAGTGAGCAAATGCTCTATTGGCCTCAGCCATACGTTCAATTTCCATTCTTTTAGAAACTGCACTACCAGAATTATTGAGAGCATCATTAATTTCAGCAACAATTTTTTGAGCAAAAGAATGATATTGTTTATTAGCACGAGCTCGAGAAGAACTAATAAGCCAACGGATAGCTAAAGAATTTTGACGATTTCCACGAACTGGAGTTGGAATTTGATAAACAGATCCACCAATACGTCGAGGTCTAACTTCAACTTTTGGTTTAATATTTTCGATAGCTCTTTCGAGAACTTCAATTTCGGTTTCAGCAGGAAAATCTTTTTTTATTAATTCCAAAGCCTGATAAATTTGTTTTTCGGCAGCATTGCGCTTACCATCTCTCATGGTAGCATTGATAATTTTAGCAACCAAAATACTACTATAAATAGTATCTGGTTCTATATTTCTAATTTTACTGGTTCCTTTTCTGGACATATTTTTTAATTTTTAATTTTTATTAAACGGAAGTTTTAACACTTGGTTTTTTAGCACCATATTTACTGCGTGATTGCATTCGACCAGCAACAGCACCAGCATCAAATTTACCACGAACAACATGATAACGAACACCAGGTAAATCTCGAACACGACCTCCACGAATACTGACGATACTGTGTTCAGCAAGATTATGACCAATACCAGGAATATAAGCGGTAACTAAATTACGATTACTAAGTTTAACTTTAGCAATTTTTCGTAAAGCTGAATGAGGTTTTTTAGGAGTCATGGTTTTAACCACAGTAACAACTCCTTTCTTAACCGGATTCATAGTTTTACAAAAACGATTAGTAATTGTATTAAAATTGTTACGAAGAGCACCTGATTTAAGTTTTTTAACTCTAACAGTTCGACTTCGTTTTATAAGTTGATTAAATGTTGGCATATTAATTTATTGATCTTTATTGACAGGAATAAGACGTCCGATAATAACATTTTCCTTGAGACCGATCAAGTCATCAACTTCAGCTAATAAGGAAGCTTCGGTTAAAATACTAGTTGTTTGTTGGAATGAAGCGGCAGAAAGCCATGAACCAGTGGTAAGAGCTGATTGGATAAGACCTAAAAGATTCTTCTTACCAACAGCACTTTTACCATTTTTTTCTTTAGCTTTTTCATTGGCAGCATTGAAAACAGCACCGGTAACAACTTGTCCGTAAAGGAAGTTAGTATCGCCTGGGTCTTCAATTTTAATTTTGTCACTCATTTCTTTAACAATAACTTCAAGATGTTTATCATGAATAGTAATACCTTGAGATTCATAAACACCTTGGATATTATTAATAAGATATTTTTGAGCAGCTTCGATTCCTTTGATTTCCATAATTTCTCTAACATTTAGAGAACCAGATGAAAGTTGAGTACCTTTAGCAACTAAATCACCATCAGCAACCAAAAGATTAGCATTTGAAGGTAAAAGATAAGTAATATTTTTAACAACATTTTCATCGTCTTTACCGGTTAATTTTATTTCATAACCATCAGTGTTTTCTTTTATTTTTAATTTACCGCTAACTTCAGCTAAAGGTGAAGGAATTTTAGGCATACGAATTTCAAATAATTCTTGAACTCGTGGTAAACCCTGAGTAACGTCAGTACCAACAACACCTCCAGTGTGTTTAGTTCGAAGAGTAAGTTGAGTACCTGGTTCACCAACTGATTGAGCAGCGATAACTCCAACTGGAACACCAACTTCAACCATTTTTCTGGTGGAAAGATCCCAACCATAACATTTACTACAAAGTCCAGTTTCAGCTGAACAAGTCAATGGTGAACGAATATCAACTGAAGGAATTTGATTTGCTTCAATTAAACTAATGGAATTATTATCTAATAAAGTACCTTTAGTTAATAAAACTTTTTTAGTTTTTGGAATTAAAACATCATTAGCTAAAATTCGGCCAATAATACGACGACTATAATATCTTTCTCGACCTTTTTCAGTAGCTTCAATAGTAATAAATTTGTCGGTACCACAATCATCCATACGGATAATGGAAATATGGGCAGCATCAACAAGTCGGCGAGTTAAATAACCAGCATCAGCAGTTTTTAAAGCAGTGTCGGCTAAACCCTTACGGGTACCACGAGCACCAGTAACATATTCAAAAACTGACAAACCTTCACGAAAGTTTGATTTGGTTGGTAATTGAACAATTTTACCCGTAGGATCAACCATAAGTCCTCTCATACCAGAGAGTTGTTTAATCTGATCTTTGGAAGCACGTTTAATACCAGCGTTAGAAATAATACGAATTGGAGAATCAATATCAAGAGTAGCCCAAGTTTTTTCGGCAATTTCTTCAGTTTTTTCTAACCAAACAGTTTGACTAAGACGTTTTTTCTCGTCATTACTAATAAGACCTGTTTTGTAATTATTTTCAATTTCAACAACTTGTTTATTAGCTCCAGTAATAATTTGATCTTTTTCTGGCAAATAACCACAATCAGCCATAGAAAGAGAAATACCGGAAAGAGTAAAACCTTTAAAACCAATATCTTTTAGAGAATCAATTAATTTGACAGTTTTAATTCGACCAGCAATTTCAAGAGATTTAACTACTAAATCATTAACAGCTTTAGAACCAGCCATGGATTCATTTAAGAAATCAAATTCTTTTGGAAGAATTTTATTAAACCAAATACGACCAAAAGTAGTTTTAATAATTTGATTTTTAATACGAACAGCTATTAATTCACGAAGTTCAATTTTTCCAGTTTGATAAGCTAATTCAGCTTCATTTTTATCAGAAAAAATAACCAAATTTTCAAGACCATCTTTAGAAGATTTATCTAAATCCTGAGAACGGATGGAAGTAATGTAATAACAACCGACAGCCATACCTTGAGTTGGAATAGAAATAGGATTACTATCAGATGGTTTGAGTAAATTTCGGGATGGTAACATCAATTCTTTGGCTTCTTTTTGAGAAGCTTCTGAAAGAGGTAAATGAACACCCATTTGATCTCCATCAAAATCAGCATTAAAACCTTTACAAACACATGGATGTAAATGAATAGCCAATCCATCAACTAAAATTGGTTTAAAAGCTTGAATTGAAAGCTTATGAAGAGTTGGAGCACGATTTAAAAGAACATAGTTATTTTTGGTAACTTTTTCCAAAATATCGTAAACCTCAGTAACTCGATGATCAATTAAATTTTTAGCACTTTTAATATTGGGAGCAATACCAGTAGACATAAGCTCACGCAAAACAAAAGGTCTAAACATTTCTAAAGCGATTTCTTTAGGTAAACCGACTTGATCAAGTTTTAATTCTGGACCAACGACAATAACTGAACGACCGGAATAATCGACACGTTTACCAAGTAAATTACGTCGGAAACGACCTTTCTTACCGCGTAAAAGATCCGATAGTGATCGAGGAACACGTTTAGTACTTTTACGTTTATTTTTAGAACTCTTTTGAGCATCAATCAAAATATCGACTGATTCTTGAAGCATACGTTTTTCATTTCGTAAAATGATTTCTGGAGCTCCAAGTTTGAGTAATTTTTTAAGACGATTATTACGATTGATAAGACGACGATATAAATCATTTAAATCAGAAGTAGCAAAACGACCACCAGTAAGTTGAACCATAGGACGTAAATCTGGTGGTATAACTGGAACGTGAGTCAAAACCATAGAACCAGCTTTAATATTATTTTCGATCATGCCGTTTAAAATACGAATTCGGTACATGATTTTCTTTTTCTTAATTTTAGAACTAGTTTTGTTAAGTTCTTTTTTAAGATTTTTTACAGTTTCAACTAAATCTATTTGATTTAAAACTTCAATAATAGCTTCGGCACCCATCTTAATAGTAAAGAAAATATCTGCCTTAAATTGGGATAAATAGAAACTTTCTTCATCAGAAACAGTGGATAAAACTTCAATAGTTTGAATTTTTTCCTCGAGATATTTAATTAAACCTTCGATACGATTTTTTTCAGCAAGTGCCTTGTTTTCAAGTTTTTGAATGTCTTGTTTAAGTTTAACATTACGCTCTTCTTGAGCAATAGAAAGTTGATCTTGATTTTTAATTTTTTTCTTAAGCTCAGTTTTTTCAGTTTCAGTTTCCTTAGTTTTTATTTCAATATTTTTTTTAATATCGACATCAATTTGTTCAATACGTTTTTGAGAATGTTCGCGCAAATTCTCTAAAGCTTCTTTGCGTTTAGAATCATCAATTGAAGTAACTAAATATTTAGTAAAGTAAACAACAGCTTCAAGATCTTTTTGAGGAATATCTAAAATGACACCGATAGGAGATGGTGTATTTCTAAGATACCAAAGATGGGTTACAGGAGAAGCTAAATTAATATGTCCCATACGTTCACGACGAACTTTAGAGACAGTAACTTCAACACCACAACGATCACAAATTACACCCTTAAATCGGATTTTTTTATATTTTCCACAATAACATTCATAATCATGACTTGGTCCAAAAATCTTTTCACAAAAAAGACCGTCTTTTTCAGGACGCCAACTTCGGTAATTGATAGTTTCTGGTTTGGTGACTTCACCATTAGACCAGCTCAAAATATCTTCTGGAGAAGCTAATTTGATTTGAAGACCAGTAAAATCGATCATATTTTTAAATTTAAACATTATTTTTCCTCCTTAATAACTAAACCTTCAGCTTCAACTTCGGTTTCAACTTCGGTTTCAGTTTCAACCAAAACTTCTGAATTAATATCTTCTGGTTTAATATCAATTGGAACAGTTTCTTCATCAGGAATTAAATCAGTTATTTCCCTAACTCCAACCGGAGAAATATCTAAAGCTAGTCCAGCTAATTCTTTGGTTAAAACCTTGAATGATTCAGGAATAGCTGGTTCAGGAATTGTTTGTCCTTTTATAATTGCTTGGAAAGCATGAGTACGACCTTCAATATCATCGGATTTAATAGTTAACATTTCCTGTAAAGTATGGGCAGCTCGATGTGCTTCAAGAGCCCAAACTTCCATTTCTCCTAAACGTTGACCACCCATACGAGCTTTACCACCGAGAGGTTGTTGTGTAACTAAAGAATATGGACCAGTAGAACGAGCATGAACTTTATCATCAACCATGTGAACAAGTTTGAGGATATAACCGATACCAACTACAGATTTTTGATCATATGCTTCTCCTGTTCGACCATCATAAAGTTGGGTTTTACAATCTTCGTTAAGACCGGCTGATTTTAATTCTTCAGCAATTCTATTTTCAGAATATTTTTCAAAAACAGGAACAGCATATTTTTTATTTAAATAAAGACCGGCATAAGCCAAATTAGTTTCTAAAATTTGCCCTAAGTTCATACGAGAAATAACTGAAATTGGTGACATAACTAAATCAACTGGAGTACCATCAGCTAAGTGTGGCATGTCATATTGAGGCATAATTCGACTAATACATCCTTTGTTTCCATGTCTTCCAGCGATTTTATCCCCTTCTTGAATACGTCGAATTTGAGCGACATAAACTTTAATGGTTTTATTAACACCTGGATCAAGTTCATCACCATTATCTTTATCTAAAATATCGACTTTAATAACAACTCCACCTTCACCATTTGGAACTCTAAGTGAAGTATCTTTAACTTCACGAGCTTTTTCACCAAAAATAGCTCTTAAAAGTCTTTCTTCAGCTGAAAGTTCTTTTTCACCACGAGGTTCAACTTTGCCAACTAAAATATCATTTGGACCAACAATAGCACCAATCATAACAATACCGTCATCAGTAAGTTTAGCTAATTCATTTTCAGAAACATTAGGAATATCTTTGGTTAATTCTTCTGAACCAAGTTTAGTTTCAACGACTTGAGCAGAATATTCATAAATTTGAATATTGGTTAATATATCTTCTTTAACTAAACGATCAGAAATTAAGAAAGAATCTTCATAATTAAGACCATCAATTTCAGCATAAGCAACTAAAAGATTACAACCAATAGAAAGTTCACCACCATCGGTAGATGGGCCATCAACTAATAAATCACCTGCTTTAACAACATCACCAGCCTTAATAACTGCTTTTTGGTTATAACAAGTACCGTAAGGTGAAGTTCTTTCAAATTTAACTAAATAATAAGTTTCAGTTTTACCATCATCACTAACATCACTTTGATCGTGATGTTCTGGAGGAATTTTTTTATCAAGAGCAATTACAATTTTACTACCATCAACATAGGTAACTTTACCCGAATGATTGGCTAAAATTGTTCTTTTCATGGCATTAGCAACACTAGTTTCCATACCAGTACCAACAATTGGAGCATGAGGAGAAACTAAAGGAACTGCTTGAGTCTGCATGTGGGAACCCATAAGAGCACGAGTAGCATCGTCATGATCAACAAATGGAATTAGAGAAGCAGAAGCACCAACAATTTGATTAGGAACTAAATCAATATATTCAACTCCATCAATTGGTCCTTCAATATATTCACCTTGATAACGAATAGGAACCCATTCTTGATTAGTTATACCTTTGTCATTAAATTTGATACCTAAGTGAGTAATTTTTTTCTCATATTCATCATCAGCATCAAGATAAACATGATCATCAGAAATTTGATAACCACCTTTAACTTTTTCTAATTTTCGAAGAGGAGCTTGAATAAATCCATATTTATCGACTTTGGCATAAAGAGCAAGATAAGTAACCAAACCAATATTAGGACCTTCTGGTGAACGAACAGCACAAATACGACCATATTGAGAACTATGAACATCACGAATAGAGAAAGCAGCTCTTTCTCTGGTTAAACCACCAATACCGACTACAGTAACTCGGCGAAGTAAATCAAGTTCAGCTAAAGGATTAGTTTGATCCAAAATAGCTGAAAGTTGATTAGATCTAAAGAAAGTATTAAGAGCAGAAATAAGTGGTTGAGGATTGATCATTTGACTAGGAGCTGGTTTTTCTTTGGTAGAAATTAAGCTCATACGTTCTTTAACCATTCTTTCAAATCTAGCTAAAGCTGGACGAATGGCAATTTGAGAAACGATTTCACCACAACGTCGAAGACGACGATTAGCTAAACTATCAATATCATCAAGACGAGTAACTTCACCTTTTTGGAGTTTAATTAAATATTTTATAGTAGCAGTTAAATCTTCTTTTCGTAAAACCCAATTTTCTTTATTAGTGTCGTCAAAATTGAAACCAAATTTTTTATTAATTTTGTAACGACCAACATTACCTAATTCATAAGTGTGTAAATTAAAAAATCTTTCTTCAAAGAATTTTTGAGCATTTTCTAAAACGACTGGTTCACCGGGTCGAAGTTTTCGATAAAATTCCAAAATAGCTTCTTCGGTAGTTTTAGAGATATCAGCTTGTATAGTAGGAGAAATAAAATCGCCAAATTCAGCAATGAGTTGTTTGTCATTCATTTGACAGGCGGCTCGCAAAATAATAGTGGCAGGAAATTTCTTTTTTCGATCAATTCTAGCAAAAATAACATCTTTTTTACCGACAAAAAATTCTAACCAAGAACCACGAGTTGGACGAATTTCAGCATTATAAAGAGTTTTTCCAGTAGAAGGATCATTTTCACTAGTAAAATAAACACCTGGGGATCGGACTAATTGATTAATAACTCCTCTTTCAATACCATTGACGATAAAGGTTCCTTCATCTGTCATTGTTGGTAAATTTAGAAAGAAAACATCTTCTTCGCGGACATTTCCAGTTCTTTTGTTGTTTAAAGTGGCTTTGATACGGACAGAAATAGTGTAATTAAGACCTTTTTTCTTAGCAGTTTCAGGGGTAATGGTAATTGGATCATAGGTAAGAGAACCTAAATTAAGTTGCCAATTATTACCAGTGTAATCGGATATTGGACTAATTGATTGGACGGTTTCTTTTAATTCTCGATCAAGAAAATCTTTCCAGGATTCCTTTTGAATTTGTATTAAATCTAACTTAGGAAGGTTAGGGTATTTTTCACCCCATTGAGTTCTTTTAACGGAAGGCATCAAGGTTTTTTAATTACTAAATTTTGAGGACGAGTTATGTACCAACCGCTCGCCGAATAGAGGTATTATAAGGCCTTTGTCAAGTATGGTCAACGAGTAGATTTTGAGGCAGATTTAGTGGCGGATTTTGTGGCAACTGCTGATTTGGTGGCAATAGGTGTTGGAGCACAAGTTTTTTCAGTACAAGTAATAGTATTTTCAGATTCACAAGTACAAGTGTTACACCCATCAGCTGAAGGGAAAGATGCCCCTTGCTGATATTTAAATCCATTTAATTCACAAAAAATATCACTAGATATAATTGTCGTAGGAGTAATAGAAGAATCATCTGAAGAACTATTATTGGAATTTGAAAAAAAGGTATAAATTAAAATTCCAATTACAGTAATAAAAATAAAGAAAGATATAATAAAAAATATTTTAAATAAATTTAAACTATTAGGTTTAATATCTAGAATTTGATTAACTTCTTCTTTAATTTGCTCTGGGGTTCTTGGAGAAACTTCTGGTTCGGAAAATTCTGGTTCTGGAATTGGTGGTTCTAGAGTAGATTCGACAGGCTCACCACTAATGGTTTCTGTTTGAGGAGTTGGTTTAATAATTGGAGTTGTTTCTATTGGCGTTTCTGGGATCGATTCTGATTCTGTTTTAATTTCTGGTTCTGGAGTGGTTTCAATAACTGCAGGTTCTATTTGAAGTGAATTAGTTTCTTTTAAAAATTGTTGAGGGTCGGTAGTTTCTTCTGTAGTTTCTTCATTGGTTTCTGATTTAATTGAGGCAGCGTACTTATTTAAAATATCTTGATAATCATTGTTGTGATTAGATTGATTTTTATCATTTGGGTTATCCATAAATAATATTCTCATTTACCAAAAAATATTGCAAATGAGATTTTGATAAAATGAAGGATGAAATTTTTTATTAAAACTTTTGGATGTATTGGAAATACCGCCGATTCGGAAAGAATTAAGACTTTTTATTGGAATAAAGGATATAAAGAAGTAAATACTTGGAAAGAAGCTAACTTGGTGGTGATTAATACCTGTATTATTCGAGAATCAGCTGAGAATAGAGTTTATGGTTTGATAAACGAAATTGATAAGTTAAATAAAAAAAATAAGAAAAAAATTAGAATTATAGTTACAGGATGTTTGGCGGGATTGGCTAATAGAGATAAAACTGGAAAAAAAATAGCTCAACTAAAAAGAGATTTTCCAACCGTATCTGAATTCTTACCAATTGAAGAAATTAGTTTTAATATTGAACCATTAAGAGGAAAAAATGAAGTAGCTTTAATTCCAATTAGTTTTGGTTGTAGTAATTTTTGTAGTTATTGTATTGTGCCTTTTGCTAAAGGTCCAGAAATTTCCCGCAAAATGGAGGATATTTTAAAAGATATTGATAAAGCAATTATTAATGGATTTAAACAAGTGATGTTGATTGGTCAAAATGTGAACTCTTATGGAAATGATTTTACTGAAGCAACTGTAGTATCGATGGGTAAAAAAAGATTTAAAAGCTTATTTCATAAATTATTGGAAGAGGTGGCAAAAAAAGATTTAGAAAAAATTTCCTTTGTCAGTAGTAATCCTTGGGATTTTTCTGATGAATTAATTGAAACTATTGCTAAATATAAGAACATTGATAGGTTATTACATTTGCCGATTCAGGCAGGAGATGATGAAGTACTTAGAAAAATGAATCGAGGTTATACTTCTAAAGAATATTTAGATTTAGTTAAAAAAATTAGATCTAAAGTTAAAGATGTTCGATTTTCAACAGATATAATTATTGGCTTCCCAGGTGAAGATGAAAAAGCTTTTCAAAATACAATTAAACTTTGTAAAAAAGCTAAATTTGAAATTGGGTATTTAAACAAATACTCCCCTCGTAAAGGAACAGTCTCAGCTAAACTTTATAAAGATGAAATCCCAATGAGTGAAAAGAAAAGACGATGGATTATTTTGGATGAATTAATTAACAAAAAATAATTTATCTCAAATATTTAGCTACGTTGGAATTGTGTTCGTCGAGAGTAGTAGCATAATGCATTTTATTATCATTACCAGTGATGTAATAAATATAATCTGAATCGATTGGATGGAAAGCAGCATATAAAGAATCATATCCAGGATTACAAATAGGAGATGGAGGAAGACCTCTATTTTTATAAGTGTTAAAAGGAGAAACAATGGATAAATCGGTATAATTTAATGGTTTCCAATATTCAACTGGTTTCTTTTTAGAATCTCTAGCATATTGAACAGAAGCGTCAACTTGAAGAGCCATACCAATATTAAGACGATTTAATAAAATACCCGCAATTTCTTGTTTTGATTTTAGAGTTCTTGCTTCCCTTTCAATAATGGAGGCAAAAATAACAATCTCTTTATTGGTCATTTTAATGTTGATGGCATCAATTTTGGCTTTGGCAAATTTTTGATCAAAATTATTTTTAATAGTGGATAAAATTTGATCCGTGGTGAAATATTGAGGAATTAAATAACTATCAGGAAAAAGATAACCTTCAAGATTTTTAGCTTTAACAAGAAAATCAGCATTAACATCTAATTCTTCAACTCTAGTACCATCAATAATTTTTAACCAATAATCAGTAGATCCCCCTTTAGAAAGTTTTATAACTATTTCTTTAGTGGTTAAATTTTGAGAAAGTTTGAAATTTCCAGCTTGAATTTTTTGATTTAAAGAAAGTTTATAACTGTAAAACAAAAAAACATATTTATTTTTAATTAAATTACTATCCTCTAATTTTTGAGAAATTTGTTTAATACCATCGCCAGATTTAATAACAAAAACTTTCGGACTATTGTTTGAAGAAATTGGTTGATTATTTAAATATAAAAAACCAAAAAAAATCAAAACAACAAAAACTACAAATGATAAAAATAAAAAAAATATTTTTTTAATCATTACAGATTAAACTTCGTCAAATAAAGCGCGGCGGTAAGTATCTTTTTCTTGATCATAAATAAAAATACGTCCACAATGACAAGTAGCAGTAATTTTTCCTCTGACAGGTTTACGAACACCTTTAACCAAGGCAGCGCCACAACCAACACATCTTTTTTGAGATAATAACCATGCTTGAATAGGGGTAATTAGATCTTTAATCATATTTTTATTATTTAATTAATAACTCTTCTTAAAATAACAGCGGCAGCGATAGAATCGATTGCTTTTTTATAGTTTTTCTTTTTTTTATGATTGAAGAAATAAATTTGATCAGCTTCAATAGTACTAACAGCTTCTTCAACCGTTTCTATAGGTAATGTTAGCATATTTTTGAGATCTTTGATAAATTTTTGAGTTAATTTTGCAAATTCTCCCTCGGAAATACCAACAAATATTTTTTTGATTTGATAATCCGCGATAATTGTTTCTATATTTTTAAAAACATCAATATCATTTTTAATACTAGGGATTGGTTCAATAATATTTTCAATAGCAATAGCTAAACCAATTTTTTTGGAACCATAATCAATAGCTAAAACATTCATAAATAATTATAACGCCAGTTGAGCCTTAATAACTAAACGACGAAGATAAGTACCGGGAGGACTACAGGTAATCAGAGTTAAATTTTTATTATCAAAACGTTGTTCTAAAACTGAAAAATCAGTAGGTTGAATTTCATACATTTCTTCAATTATGTATTTGTAAGTAGATTTATCAAAATTAATAATAATTTCATCCCCTTGTTTGAGTTTATAAAGAGTAGAAAAAATAGTTAAATATGATTTAGGATTAAAAAATTGGGGTAAAACAGAGTGACCAAAAACAACAGCATTACCAAGTTGTCCCGGTAAAGCTGTTTGAGGATATTGAATCAAACTTTTTTTAAGATCCATACTACCAATAGTAACTACAGCATCTTTAATATTTAATTTAGGAATTGATAAATAATAAACGGTTTGATTATTGTCAATTAATTTAACTTGGCCATTGTTTTCATTTTTAGTATCATTGACAAACCAATTGGAAAGTTGGGTGTAATCAGTAGTCATATTTCTTAAAATATTATTTGATTTGTTGTAACTTTCAATTGAAAGTGGATTAATAATTTGTTTAAATTTGAGAGAATATTCAATCTGAAATTTGATAATAGGAAAAACGGCAGATAAAAAAAAGAAAATTCCTGTAGTTAATAAAATTCCGCTTAAGATTTTTTTGCGCTTTGACCTAAGGGAAGATTTTAACTTAATTTCTTTTTTTAAATAAATGTAGCTCACAAAGATTCTATTTTAACTTCAATATCAACATTTTCTGATCTAAAAGGTAATAAACCTAAAGGAAAATTATTGTTAATACGAAAATTATACGCCCGAGGAATAATTTTTTTAATAATAGTTTCAGCTTTGGTAGTAGTTTTACCAGTTAAACTTTTTTTCAATTTAGTTAAATCAATTTTAGGTAATGAGAGACCATTAAGAGTGAGTATTCCAGTGGCTTTTTGACTATCGATAACATCAATCTTAAACAAGAGAGAAAAATCATTAGTACTTAAACTAACATCACTAAAATTTGGTTCAGATAATAAAAACTGATTAATTAATTTAGTTTTAACATCATTAGAAACAGTAAAAACAGTAACTGAAGCAACAACATTTCCAATTAATTCATCTGCTTGTTCGCCTACTTCCCGATTAAGTTCAAGGGTATTTTTCTTACTCTGAATAGTTTCTTTAATGATTCCAGAAATATCTTTTAAATCGTTATTAATTTTGTCTTGAATATTTTTATCGATTTCTTGATTAATTTTAATTTGCATATCAGATTTATCTTTGTCACTGACAGCACTAATTTGCTCTTTACTTCCACCGGTAAAATTTGCATCAGCTTTAGCTATTAATAAAGTATCTGAAAAATCTTTAAATCTTAATTGAGAATCTTTATTAATGTTAAATTCAGAACCAATATCTGTGGCCATAATTACAGTTTTTGTTTGACCTAAGGTAATAACCCCTTGATCTAGATTGGAACTACTAGAAGCAACTGATACAACTGTAGTTAATTCAAATTTTTTACCAGAAGAATCGGTTAAAATAGAACCTTTGGGAATATTTTGAGCTTTATCAATTTTATTATAAATAATTATTTCACCTTTGGCTTTATCGCCAATTGTTTTCTGACCAGTAGTAGAAATAGTAGCAGTGGCTTTAATCTCAAATGACTGTTTTTCAACAGGGATAATTGATTGAGAAATTTGATTAGAATCAGCGTCTACTTTTAAGGTAACTGGCAGTGATTTATTAAATTGATATGGGGTAACAAAAAGAGTAATTTGACTTTTAGCAAAAAAGAAAGGAATAAAAAATAAAAATGGCAAAATCATTAAAACAATCCAAATAAAATTATTCAATTTAAATTTTGGTAATTTAATTTTTTTGAGAAAATCTAGAGAAAAATTAATTTTGGGAAGATTTTTAACAACTGGTGGAGGCAATATTTCCGGAACAAAAGGATCAAGATTTGGTTCAGGTAAATTTGGTTCTATTAAAAGAGGAGGGTTTGAAGAAAAACCAAAAGCTTCGGCATCAGTTTCTTCTAAAATAGCTTCTTGAACTAATGATTCTTCATTTTTTTCGACTGTTTCGGTTGGTTCAATTGGTGAATCATCATCGACAGTACTTTGATCAAAATTTGATCTAATTTGAGAAGTAATTACTTTGGTAAAAATATTAATAATATCAATATCAGAATAGAGTTTAATTTCTGGAAAATGCAAAAATGTTTCAATATTCTTTTTACCAACCCAAGGAAAATTTTTCAAAGTAGTTAATGTTTTTTCATCAGCCATACCAAAAATAATGATCTGAGGAGGTAGAGCTGATTCAGAATTAAATTCAAGTAAGCTTGATTCTAATATCTGGCCATTAAATTCGCCATCAAAATTCTTTCTGATTCTTTCTTTGACATGACCTAAATATACTAAAGATGAATAAAACTCATGAGAAGAAAGATGAATTAAAATAAAACTAGCTGGAAAACCATCAACTTGATTAGCATTTTCAACAATAGATTCATCTTCAGATAAAAAACCAGAAGGACGAAGATGTAGTTCTTTACAAATACTTTTAATTAATTTTAATTTAGGAGCAGAAATTTTACCGTCACTGGCAACCCAAAAAGGAGGAACAACAAAAGCAGCCAACTCTGGTTCTTGGTCTTCAACAATATTAGCATTGAGAGCGGCTTCTGAAAGAGATTCGTCGGTAGCTTTAATAAGAGATTCTTCTGAATTGATATCCCAATTTCTTTTGACACCGGCAGCTAATATTTGATATTTATGGTTGATATCAGAAATAAGAGATACAGAAACTTGTTCGTCTTGAATATAAATTAACCAAAAATTAGTACCATCCATAGTATTAGGATACTATATTTCGAGTCTGATAGTTAGTTTTTTAATTTAAATTATAAAATCAGCTGAGGGCTTTTTAAGGAATCGATATAAAATTGAATTGATTGCCAATGATCAAAAGCGATCAATTCTTTTGAAGGAAGTTTATCTAAATCAAACCATTGGAGATCATCAACTTCCCAATCTGATTTGCCAACTTTTTCTCCAGCTTGGCAAACAAAAAGAAAGGCAATATTTTGACGGTCTTCACCAGGTCGATTGGGATTGTCAATAATTTTAAGAAGTTTGATATCGTCTATTTGATAACCTGTTTCTTCAAGAGTTTCTCTTTTGACCGCTCCTATCAATGTTTCATCTCTTTCAATATATCCACCGACTAGAGCCCATTTGCCACCTTCGAGAAGTTTTTTGTTTCTTTTTTCCAAAAGAATCTGATTGCCCTTTAAAACTAAAACATCAACAACTCCGTGACGAAGATAAGCTTTGTTTCCATCTTCAAAATTACAAGTGATCATATTTTATTTTAAAACTGCATAGATACGGCGCTTGCCAGAACCAGCTGATTCTTCTTTAATAATTTTAAAATTGCCTAATTCACCAGTATTTTTTACGTGAGGGCCAGTGCAAACTTCTTTGGAAAAATCACCTATTGTAAAAACAGAAACAATATCAGGGTATTTATTACCAAAAAAAGCAATGGCATTTTGTTTTTGGGCTTCAACAAAAGGTAGATTTTCTTTAATAATTGATAATTTATTTTTAATTTGTTGATTAACTAATTCAGAAACTGATTTAAGTTGATCATCAGTTAACTTGTCATTGTGAGAAAAATCAAAACGAAGACGTTCTGAAGTAATATTGGAACCAGATTGTTGAACATGATCACCTAAAATTTGGCGAAGAGCAGTATGAAGTAAATGAGTAGCAGTATGATATTTGGTAATAATTTCACTATTATCTGCTAGTCCTGATTTGAATTTGCCAGCAGACAAAGTCTGAGACTGCTTTTGATGATCTTCTTTAGCTTTATTAAATTCTTCTAAATCTAGAGATAAATTATTTTTAGCTAATTCCTCTTGAACCATTTCAATTGGAAAACCAAAATTTTGATAAAGATCAAAAGCTTCACAACCAGAGACGCTTTTATTTGTCTTAATTAATTTATTTATTTCACTTAATCCCCGATCTAAAGTTTTTCTAAATTTATTTTCTTCAGCTTCCAAAATTTCTAAAATTTTATTTTTATTTTGATTTAATTCAGGGTAAATACCAGCATAATTATCTTGATTATCTAAAACAGATTGAGCAATAATTTTAGTAAAATTTGTTTCTATACCTATTAATTTCCCCTGTCTAATAGCTCGACGAATTAAACGACGCAAGACATAACCAGCTTCTTTATTGGAGGTTTCTACCCCATCAGCAATAATAAAAACAGAACTACGGATATGATCAGCAATAATACGAATTGGTTTTTTATTATTGTCGTCAGAATATAATTTCCCAGAAATTTGTTCTATTTTTTTGATAATTGGTTGCCAAATATCAGTTGAATAATTATCAGAAAAACCATTCATCCAAGCAATATTTCTTTCTACCCCATAACCAGTATCAACATTTTTTTGAGACATTTCAATATATTCACCTTTATCGTTTTTGTTATATTGCATGAAAACGTCATTACCAATTTCAATAATTCTCCCTTGTTTACAACCAAGAGTAAAATCAATTGGACCGTCTTGAGGTTTAGTATCAATAAACATTTCGGTATCTGGACCGCAAGGACCGACAGTACCAGCTGGACCCCACCAATTATCTTTTTTAGGTAAATAATGGATTCTTTCTTCTGGGATGCCTTGGACTAGCCATAAATCGTGGGATTCAGTATCTTTTGGAGCATTATCATCACCAATAAAACAAGTGACATGAAGATTGTTAGGATTGATGTTTAATTCTTGAGTTAATAATTGATAACTCCAAGGGATCATGTCTTTTTTAAAATAATCACCTAGTGACCAATTACCTAACATTTCAAAAAAAGTATGATGAGTTTCATCACCAACTTCATCAATATCGCCTGTTCTAATACACTTTTGAACATCGGTTAAACGTTTCCCAAGTGGATGTAATTGACCAAGCAAATAAGGTATGAGAGGATGCATTCCAGCAGAAATAAACAAAGTCGTTGGATCGTTTTCTGGAATTAGACTACTAGAAGGAATTTCAACGTGTTTTTGAGAAACAAAAAAATTGATAAATTTATCCTTTAATTCGCGAGCTTTCATAGAGTGATTATATCAATTCAAAACCCCTCTGTCTTTTTATTTCTTAGCTTTAACAAACATCTTAGGAGCAGGTTTAATTTTTCTTGGCATTGAAACAATAGAAACTGGATCAGTTTTAACAACAATAATTTTTTTAGGTACTGATTCCTCTCCTATTAAATCTTGAAAAAAATGTTTAATTTTTTCTTGAAGATTTTCAAAGACTTCAGTTTTGTTATTTTTGTAAATTAAAACAGCAATAACAGCTCCAATAACAGCTCCACAGATTAAGCCAAAAATAAATCCAGAATTAGAATTTGACTTACAGCAACATTCATTTTCCATCTTTTTTATCTTCTTTGTTATCTTTTTTATCAAATAATTTGTTAAAAAAGCTAAAACCATTTTTAAAACCCATAACAAATTCGGAAATGGAAGATATTGGTTTGGCTACAGAACTGGTAATACTTTGAGTATCATCTAAAATTTTATTGGTTTTATTAATGGTTATTTTCAATTCTTTGAAAATCAAAATTAACCAAACACCAGAAGCAACTGTAATACCAGTAATAAGTATAAGACTAATAATAATGACTATTTGTGTAATGTTCATATAATCAGTATAGCCTATTTTTGTTTTAGGGTGAAGAATTTATTGTTTTTTCTTCGATAGTAGTTTTACCATTAGGAGAAGTGGATTCAATTACAATTCTATTGTCGCCAGAGTTAAGATTTATTTTTTTTTGAAAATTACCATTATTATCAACTAAAATTAAATCTTGATTAACACGAATAGTGGCTTCGATATCAGTACTGCCATTGATTTCAATAATTGAAGCAGAAACAGTTGATTCATGAGGCCAATTTATTTTTAATTTGGGAGGTTGATGAAATTTAAGATATTCAGAAATTAGATAGAAAGAAAAAATTATTAAAATAGCAATGATAGAAACCGTGAAGGTAAATTGAGGAGTAAAAGAAAAAAAAGTTTTTTTGGAAGATTTAACTTTACGTTTTTGATCAAAATCACGACGGAAAAGAGACAAAATTTCAGTTCCATTTAAACCTAAATAATCAGCATAATCTTTGATGATTAAAGAACAATAAGGTTCTGAAGGAAAATTAGCAACAATTTCATTTTCAATAGCATCGAGATATTTAAGAGGGACTTTTATTTTTTTAGAAATATCCTCTAATTCCCACTCTTTATCGAGACGAGTATTTTTGAGTAAAGAAGAAGCACAAAACATATTAATTAATTTTCTAAATTATCTGAAGGATTATTGTGATCAATTAAAATGTCCCTAGCTTTAGCACCATTGGCAGGACCAACTATTCCGGCTTGTTCTAATTGGTCTAAAACTCGAGCAGCTCGGGCATAACCAAGTTTAAGACGACGTTGCATAAGAGATGAAGAAGCTTTACCTAAATCCTGAACTAATTTGACAGCTTCATCAAACATAGGATCACGATCTTCGATATTAGCACTAACAGATGGTGAATTTCTTGAATTTCCACGACCTGCTGAAACTGGTTGATTAAGAATTTGTTCATCATATTCAGTATTTTTTTGACCCTTAAGAAAGTCAATAAGGGTTGTGATTTCTTTATCGGAAACAAAACAACCTTGAATACGAATTGGTTTGGCTAAATCTGAAGGCATATAAAGCATATCTCCCCTTCCTATTCTTCTTTCAGCCCCTGGAGTATCTAAAATAACTCTAGAATCAGTAACTGAAGCAACGGCAAAAGCCATACGAGCAGGAATATTAGCTTTAATAAGACCAGTAATAACATTAACTGAAGGACGTTGAGTAGCTAAAATTAAATGAATACCAACAGCTCGAGCCATTTGAGCCAAACGACAAATATTATCTTCAACTTCTGATGGAGAAAATAACATAATTTCAGCTAATTCATCAATAAAAATCAAAATGTAAGGCATAGATTGAAAACCAGAAAGATTATTGTAGGCTTCAATATTTTTAGCACCAACTTCGGTAAAAGTTTTGTAACGACGTTCCATTTCTGAAACTGCCCATTTTAAGGCAGAAATAACTTTTTCTGGTTCAACGATAACTGGAACTAAAAGATGAGGAATGCCATTGTATGGAGTAAGTTCAACTC
>Ga0172381_10001586_pt1 | contig 26405 bp, 57 predicted proteins | sample Leawel6488metaG_FD_119754 | JGI IMG/M metagenome (GOLD analysis project Ga0172381, IMG submission 119754) | Leachate microbial communities from a municipal landfill in Southern Ontario, Canada - Leachate well 64-88 metaG | ecosystem: Engineered > Solid waste > Landfill > Unclassified | place... | reverse complement strand
GTATTTTAAAGTAACAAATGCAACAGTTCTTTTATGTGTCATTACTCCTTCTTTTTTATCTATTGCCAAACCTTCATTTTGATATATTCTTAATTTATTAATAAAATCTTCTCTTTCTTTTTCAGATTTAAACCAAAAATATCGATCCTTTATTTCTAAGTTTTTCTTAATACTTTTTTCTGCCCCACCCCAAAAATGTAAAAAATATTCTATCATTTTATATCCTCCTTTAATTTGAATGCTCAACAATTATTTTCATTATATATTATTACCCTTCTAAAATTTAAATTGGTAGGAGTGGGCAGGATCGAACTGCCACGGTGTTACCACCAACAGATTTTAAGTCTGTCATGTCTTCCAATTCCATCACACTCCCATAAACTTAGTAATTAAAATATCTATTTGATTGCCCTAATTTCTTTTCTTGCTGCTTTACAAATTGCTTTTAATATATCTTCTAATGATAAACATTGCACCATATCATCTTTCCACTTAATTCTAACATCCATACTGTTTTCCATAAAACATAAATCTTTAACGGGTTCATCTAACTCCCAACGGTCATATCTCTCTTGTCTATTAAAATAAATTTTATCTTCATCAGTTAAATCATACTGACTTTTAAAATAAGTACAATCGCATTGTAAGCACCGATAACCATTATGATAACTATTGTATTCTGCTTTGCCACCACACTTGGGACATAATATCATTATTCTACCCCCTATCATAAATCCATCGTTTTATAACCATATTTAAGCAACTAAAATAATAAAACCTTTACTCCTTAAACTGTTTAAAACATTGTCATATTTTTTATTATATTTGCCTTCATCAATAGATATTATATTGTATTCTTTAAACAACAACTGGTTATTTACATCATTGTTTAAGTCCTTCATCATTGGTGTGATAACCAGTGATTCATTTATACCCTGTTCTATTTCTTCTTTTAATGTCATTTTATTTTGTCTCCTTTTAAATATATTCTGAAATTGCAATACCACTATATATTCTTTCAGTTTCCATCATATGTTGTAATACCAATCTTAATGAATTTGCCTTTGTTAATAATCTTGATACTTCTATTTCGTCTTTAGTTTGTATAGATCTTTGATCGCAGTAATCAATAGCTTGCCTCAACCATCTTTTCATATCTGTCCACTGTTCTTTATAGTCCATTTAAATTCCTCCTGTCATAAGTTATGACTTTTATTACTTATTAATTTCATCTTTTAATTTTTGCACAATCCCATCTAATAAAATAACTTTATTATAATCTTCATAATAACAATATAAATTTTCTTCATGTTTGTCTAACCAAATATTCATTAATTCTTGTGCTTTTATAAAATCACTATCTTTATAATCAAAATTTTCATCCATTTCTTCATAACCATCTTCACATTTATCTGCAACTATTTCTGTTAAACTTATTCTATCAAAAACCTTTTCTTTTTTTGTTGCATAAATATAGTTTGGTGTTTCTTCACCATCATTTATAATTTCAAATAATTCTTCTTCAAATTCATCTTTATCTAATACTTTATCGTTCCATAAATATTTATCATTATAATTTTCATATTTAACTTTTTCTGCCTTTTCAAATCTTTCTATTTCTTTTTCTTCCACTTTTTTATCTCTACAATTTTTACAAATTGTATAAGGTTTATCTATTTTTTGTCCACATTCACATTTTTTAATAACACCCCTACCATAACAGGTAGTACAACCAACAATATATTTATTCTCCTTTATAAGACCCAACCCATTACATTTTGAACACCATTCTTCATTATCATTTTTAATTCTTTCTGTTGTATCTGGAAATAATTTAATAATTTCTTCACGCCAACTTATAATTTTATTTTCCAATTTTATTCCTCCTTATATCTCCCGAATACTCTGTTTTCCTTCCATTTCCTACCCTGTTTGTTTCTGAAAACTGCCATAAAATACTTCTTTTATTCTACCTAACAATTTTTTATTAACCAACCATTATTTATATCTCCATTTTCATATAGAACACACATATTTTTATTTTTTCTAGAAAAATATTTTATAATAACCTTAATAAAATCTAATATAGTAATTTTAATTATTTCCTTATCTTTGACTACAAAACAACTTCTCTTTAAAGTAATTTTCATGTTTACATCTTTAAACATTTTATTTATATCCGTTTGGCATCCATAAATATATGGACTTTTCATTTTTATATTCATTATATCTTCAAATGATATATAAATATCTTTATTTACATTTTGGAGTTCATTTATTTTTACATACTTACAATTAATCTTATGAAGTAAATTTATACATGAATTTAATTTTTCCTTACTATCAATATATCCTTTTACTAAATTAATTGAAACCCTAACTTTTAAACCTATCGTTTGGTTTTCTAAAATATTAGACAATATCTCAAGTCTATCATGCTTACTACTTGCATTTAATATATCATTATTAATATTATAATCATAATGTTGCAATGATACATTTAAACCATTAATAATATTTAATATATTTAAAATTACATTATTAGTTAAATCAATAGTTTTTGGTAAAGAGGTAGTTATATATATTTGTTCTACATGATTTCTTATTCCTTTTATATATTGCAATAATTTATTAGGATTTAAGAAAGGTTCTCCTCCTAATATTAATATAGCTTTTTTATTAGATTTAATAGTATTATCGATCATTCTTTCAATATTGGTTTCTCCTAGACTATCAATACCATTTTTTTCTATACAAAAATTGCAATTATTATCACATAATTTTGTAAATCTAACATCTAAACAATTATTATATATCCCATCACAAGAATTAATTTTAAATTTCATATAACTACCTTCTTTGATTTTTAATGACATCCACTACCATTACCATGACAACTTTTGCTTCTAATTAGAAACATACATAATTTGTATAACAATATACTCACCTCCCCATATAAATAATTATATTATATTCACTTTAATATGTCAATCATTAAGCCACATAATTTAATGATTTTTTATATTTTTTATTTCTTTTGTCGAATCTTCTATTCATTTTTAATGTATTTAATTTTTCTTTGATTTGATTAAAGGTAATAGTTTCTTGAATTTCTTCTGGCATAATATCACAAAGAGAATCCATTACATCTTCAATCAAATATGATCCTGATTCATCTATTGCTTTTTTAATATATTTTGTAATTTGATCTTGACTAACTCTGCCCATAATACCTTAATACCCTCCTATTTAATCTTATTTCTGTAATATAATATCATCCAAAAATTCACTAACATTAAAAACGATATAACACTCAATGAGTACCCTGGATGGTCTTTAATCAGGTTAATTAAACGTTGCACTTCTTCTAATGTCAGTCCCATGATCAACACCTCCGTATTAATTATATACGAAAGTTTTATAGGTTTTAAGGGGGACATAAGTACTATTTATTAATAGGACTTTATTACTTATAAGATACTATCCTATTACAAATTTCACAGTTATTTACCCATAATTCTTTTTTAATAGCAGATTCACCATTAGGATATTTATGATCGCAATTCATTTCTATATGAAATATAGTTAATATATTTTCTAAATTTCCTCCATCTTTTAAATATTGCAAGGTATCATAAGTAAATCTGTCCATTTTTTCCTCCTAGAACAAAACAATGTTTTTATGACTATTTTAATTAATTAATTAATTAATTAATTAATTTATTCTATCAGTTTATCAAAATTATCTTTATAAAGAAAATTATCCATATATTCTTTATGCTTATTAATTTCCAATAATCTATTTTCAAATTCATTTAAATAATCCCTAATCTTTATTATTGCACCTTCGATATATATTTTCTCCCTATTATAAGTTTCAAGCATTAGTTCAAAATTAATTTTACTCATTTTATGATGATAAATTTTAGTGTCATTATTTAATACTTCTAAACTATTGCCAATTCTATTTACATATAATATACATGGATATAACGGTTCAATAAAGTTATTTTGATCAAACAAATTAATTTTCATCCTTTCTATTATGAAATCTACCTTTTATAACCATTCCATATTTCAATTGCTTTTTCTGATGAAAACCAATGCCATTTAGATTTAGGTGGAGCAAAATCACAATCTTTACACACTACTCTTATTCCCCATCCTTTAGTTGTTGTTTCTATATAATGTGTACATATTCCAACATTTGTACTACCACATTTTGGACATGGTAACATTTTGTCTTTCCTCCTATCACCAATTCTACTTTTTATATTGCGTTTTATATTGTTCTAATATGTTTTTTATAAAAGATAAGGAATTTTGTATATTTACTAAAGCACTATTCATCTCACTTTTTACTCTTTTAGGAAATGTTGAAAAATCGCGTTTACTTGCATCTGTGACCTTTATTTTTGCATACATTAATTCTTCTTTTATTTGTTCTAAAGTTTCGTTATTTTTATGAATCACCTTGTTTCGTAATGCCAACATTTCACATAATCGTTCTATTTCTCTATCTTGAGATTCAACAATATACACCACATCCCAAAAATAGGATGGTGCTACTTTATCTTTATAATATTCTTTTGCTTCTGTAACTATATCTGTATTTTTTATCATTTCTAATTCCTCCTGTCATAAATCACATCTTTCATTGCCGTTTTTCTAACCGTTTTCTATTTGCTTCTTCAGTCATTTTTTTAAGACATTCTCTTTGTTTCATATTGTATTGAAAATCATTTCCCTTAATTGTAAAACATTTGGAACACATATATAAACTTATTTCTCTTATACATCTGTATGGATTTTTATCTTCATAACCAAAACTTCCTATAATTTTTATAAAATCTTCGTCACCTTTTATTGTTGTTCTTTCTTTTTTAATTGTATCCCACTGATATTCATAACCACAAGCAGTACAATTTTTATATTCTTCGATAATCTCTTCAAACATTTTAATTACTCCTTTCCCATACCGATAAACTATTTACTTTACAATCTTCGCATAATCCCCAAGGCCATATTTTATCAAATATTTCATTTATATATTTACCACACATACCACAATGACCACCTATTTGCAGATCAGAGATTTTGTAGTATTTAAAATGATTAAGAATTTTTTTTAACATTTTAATCCTCCCAATATTACATAAAAATATATTTAAATAAATACCCAATTCCAAATACAATAATTATAAATATACAATTTATTTTATATTCATTAACCATATTAATCCTCCTTAATAGTCTCAAATGCCTTTTTATAACACTCTAACCCACCAAAATCAATTAAACCTGTATTGCCACAATTCATACATTTATGTGGAATTGTACCACCATAACCACCTATATAACTCATATGTGGATTATTACGATGTTTTTCCATAATATTTTTTACTAAATCACTTTTAAATTCATCTACCTTGTCACCTAACCCATGAGGATACCACCTTCCGTAGGATTGGATTGCACCCTTGTTGCCGCACTTTAGACACTTTACATTTTTATTGATTTCGTATAATTCATCATACATTTTTATTCTTACCTCCACATTTTATTTTATATTTTTATTATTAATTCTCTTTAATAATTTTAAGTGTTTCCTTGTATCCTTCTGTATTTTTACAACTAGTTAAATTAGTATTGCTATGATTCATATAAATAATATAATCCTTACTTAACCATTTATATATTTTATCTATCCTTTCTTTTGAATAATTTATATTATCTTCATTATACCATTCTTGTAAGGTAAACTCCCACTTATGGGAATTACACGATTGACATGCAGGAATGCAATTTGATAAATCATTAGCACCAAAGGGTAATCATTTTCACATTTATTACAATGTTTAATATTTATTTGTTCTACATTTAAAGTTATTTTATAAACCTCCTTTATTTTATCTTAACTCATCAATACCCCTTTGCGCTAATTGGTCTGCTAATTCATTTAACTCATTACCCATATGACCTTTAACATGAATAAATTTAATGTCTTTAAACTCATTTTTAAAACTCAATAGTTGTTCCCACAAATCTTTATTTTCTACAATTTTCTTTTGTGAAGTTCTCCATCCTTTTTTAACCCAATTATCAATCCATTCATTCATACCTTTAATAAGATATTGACTATCTGAGTAAACTTCTGTTGGAATATTATATAGACTCAAACTTTCAAATGCTTTGATACAAGATAATAATTCCATACGTTGATTAGTTGTATTAATTTTTCCACCAAATATTTCCTTTTGTTTATTTCCATATTTTAATACTGCTCCCCAACCACCAATATTTTCATCAAATTGGTTTCCCGAACAAGCACCATCACAATAGATAATTATTTTATCCATATAAAAACCTCCTATATAAATAATAGATTGGGATGTAATATTGCGTTATAAGAACCATTTGGACTTAATTTACTATCGGAAACACCTATTATTACCTTTTTAATTTTTCTATTCTTAATATTAATTTCTTCTGGTTGAAATCCTTTAATAATCCCAGTAGTATTAATGCCATTATATGGAATTATTTTATCATAAATATCATCATTTAGTATATTGTTAATCATTTTAGATTCTATAATTATTACAGGATAACGAGATATAGGTTCAAACAAGCTATTTCCACTATCTAATAAACCTTTTAAATTAATTATTTTATTTTTAACTTTTATAGTAATCGGTATCTTAAAAGAATCTTTTGTCATATAAATAATACCTTGTTTTCTTAAATACCACGATGCTAATTTTATTAATATTTTTTTCATAATATCACCTACCTTAAAATTTCCATTTTATTACCATTTTCTAATATCTATTCCTACCCAACTAAATAACCAAATATAAAATTGTCCTAAATATCCTTGTTCTAATTTTTCTTCTTCTGATAATACTATTTTTAACCTTTTAAACATTAATTTACCTCCAAATGTGTTATAAAAATTGGGTTTGATTACCCTACCTTATAAATTTCTTTTTCGTTAATTACAATAAATTTACCGCTTTCCCAAATTAGTTTAGACTCTTCATTTATAACATCACAGGGAAAATCTTTATATTTATTCTTTTCATAACTAAATCCTCTTATTGCTTTATCTACTGATTTATAAATAACCTTACCACTAAAACACATGTTGCCTAAATCGTTAGTATATTTTATTGAATCATTTTGATAAACAACATTATTTTTATTAAAAATATAAGTTGTAAAAACACCTCTACTATCTTCAATTATAAATAACCATTGCTTACTTGCTGCGTCATGATGAATGCCATAATTTTGTATTTTCTTATTATCATTGATAGTATAATTAAATCCATTAATATCAATGATTTTAAGATTATCATATAGATTACAAACAAAATAATTATTCTCGTCATACACTTCAAATATTGAATTAAAAGATACTTTAGATAAATTCTTTAATGAATTACCAAATGAATTAATTGTTAATTGTGTAAGAGTATTATTAAGATTAACAAAATAAATCTTATTATCTTTAACTATAACTGGACTTTTATTAATTTTTTCAAAATTATAACCACTTAAACCTTTTCTAATATTTATTTCTTTATCTGAAACAATATATGATATATCTCCATTATTTGAGGAATAATATTTATTTCCTTTTGTATACTTTAATTTATCTTTTCCTTCTTTATGCACAACATAATTATTATTAGTTAAATATAGATTATAAGCTAAAATAGTTTTAATTTCACTATTACTTAACATTAGAATAATGGGTATTCCACCTATACTAGAAGCAACTTTAATTGGTTCTTGAATCAAATTAGCACCTCTATGACAAACAGGACACTCTGAATATTTGCCGTAATAGTAATCATTATGGTTGTTACAATATTTTAAATTACTATAAAAATCATCTAAAGATTTGTCTAATAAAAACCTCTTTTTCTTTTCAAAAATTAATTTCATTTCATTAATTAAATCTGGTGATAAAAAACTCCAATTATTTGCTAATGCTGGAATTGTAACTTTAGTATTATCAATAACTGATATACCCTTTTTCATTCTTTCTATAGTATTAATATCGGGATTTAATGTACCACCAAAAGGATGAATACGAGTAAATAATTTAAACAATATAATTGCAAAAGAATAATAATCCGTTGAAGTAGAAAAATTATCTAATATTAATAAAGGATCAGTAAATAACTCCATTGCTACCTCACATTTAATATCATCTATTGACCAACTATCTGCATCAATAAAATAAATATTATAATCTTTACTAAATAAAATATTTTTATCATTAAAATCTCCGATAATTATATTTTGTTTATGCAATTTCATTAATGTATTTTTTATATCTACAAGCATTTTAGTTATATCTTTAATTTTTACATTATTAACATTAACATACTTTTTGTTGCAAATTTTTTTAATTTCTTCTCCTTCTATTTTTGACATAGTAAAACCAGCAAAACTATTTTTCAAGTTTGCTAAGTCATTTGGTTTTACAATATTTGATGTCAAGCTCTTAGTTATTAATTTTTCTAATCTTCTTTTTTTAATATCCTTATCAACAGTATCCTTATAAATTTTTAATACAGATCCTTTATAATCATATAAAATACCTTCTCCACCTTCAGCAATTTGATTTTTAGGTATTAATAATTTAGAATCAATATCTACCATTTAAATCTCTCCTTAGATAACAATTGTAATATCATCATCGAAAAATCCGATTGGTTTTATTTGAAATACTCCATTTTCTTGTAAGTATCTTTTTCTTTGTTCTCGATTGATTAATCTTTTAATTCCTACGGCACTTCTTTTTAATAAGTTTTTCTCAAACTCATCTTTAAATGGACTATTGATTATATATTGAATACCATCTGAAGCTATACCTATACTTTTATAATCATCTTTACTAAATATTAGATTATTATATTTTACTCCTTCTTTATACTTACTTAATTTTTCAGGATTAATAAAATTATAAGAAAAATAAGAAGGCGTATTTCCTTTATCTAATTCTTCATACTCAAAAGAATCATCAAATTTTTGTTTAATAATTATTCCGTCTCCACAATAAGTAACCTCATAATCATTATCATTTTCATTTAATATAATAAAAGTAAACAATAAATAATTAAATTTATCATTATCTTCTTTAAATGTTTTATTAAGTATTTGAAAAATTTCAGATAAATCACAACTGTTTTTTAAATATCTTTCAATTAAATAACAAAATGATTTCGCTCCTACCTCACTATGTAACCCTTCGGAACATCCATCCGCAACACATTTATATTTATCAAGATCAAAACCAAAGTCATGACAATTCCTACCTTCTATCCAATGCGAATAACCTACTTTATTAACAAACATTTTATTTCTCTCCTCCATATTGATAAGGGGTTTATTTTTTAAATAAACCCCTTATCAAATTTAAATTATATTGCGAATGTTTTATTCATAACACCTTGAGATTCTTCTTTAACAGATTTCGATATACAACCAAATATCCTTCTTAATTCTCCCTTTGTTTTTCCTGCTTCAAATATATCTTCTTCAGAAAATCCAAGTCTTTCTGCTTCTTCTAAGGCAAATTTACCAAATGCAATAAATCCAATTTTAATTTCTTTATCTTTAAGTTCTTTGATTTTCTTTTTTGCATCTGCTAAATAAAGTTTTACTGAATGTTCATCTCTGCCATCAGAAAGAATGTAAAACAATCCTCTAACACGCATTCCATTATTTTTAAGATAATTAATATAATTAATAAATTTATCTACAACTTCACCAATCATATCATATAGTGGAGTTCCACCATAAGCTCTATAATTAGTATCAAATTCATTAATTTTTTTATATCCTCCAACATTAATCATATTAGGATAATTAGTATCGCCAAAATCAGTTCGTGCTATTAAAATATCGTCTGCTTCTTTTGATTCTGATATTTCTTCTTTAAAATCTTTTAAACATTCTCTCATTATTGATTCAAATTGCTCCATACTACCAGAACCATCAAATGACAAATTAAATAGATTTACAACTTCATTTTCAAGTTCTTCAATAGATGTATTCTCTGCTTCAATTTCTTCAAGTCCCAATACTTCAATTTGATTATCGCTCATTATATTACCTCCATATATTATTTTATTATAGTTGAAAATCAGTTGATTTAATAATATTAACTCCATATTGCTTTTTAAATTTTTCAAATGCTGAATCGGTATCTTTTTCAAAACCAGGAATACTCGACATACAATCTTCAAGAATAACAACCTTACTTGTAATTTCGGGACGATTTTCATAATGTTCAAGTGCTTGTTTAATACTTTCAAGGCAACAATGAGACTTTGCCTCTCCACCAAATACAATCATATCTGCTTTTTCAAATTGGTTTAAAACACTAAGATTAATTAAGTCTCGCGGATTATATTCCGGTTTAAAAATACCATACATTTCAGAGTAAGGATCTTGCCCCTTTACTATTCTTTGAAGAATAGTATTCTTTGCTACAGAGTGATAATATACCATATTTGCAAATTGATTTTCAAGAGCATGACCTATAGTACCTTGTATACAGTGGTATTCCCAAATCATAAGTTTCTTCTTAGAGTTTTCTTCAAGTGCTTGAACACAATTTCTAACCTTTATTGGGTTAAGCAATACAGGCAACCAGATTCTATTATCAAGTGATTCAAGTGAAATTTCCGTATAGGGTGCAGGATTTTCACCTTTATCATTTTTAAAACAGGGACGGAAAAAGATCTGAAATGGTTGGTGTGTATCAATACTAGAAAATATAGTAGTAATTTCATTTAAATTGTTATAAATAAACTTAGTAAAATTATTCATATCTTTGTGTGAATTAGGAACTGGCAAACTACCGTTTTCCATAAAATCTTGTTGACAATCAATAGCAATTACAATTACATTCTTAGAATTATGCATAGCAGGAGTTAGATTTTCCCCACTTGCTTTTACTAATAGTTCGGCTTGATTTCTTGTGTTTTCCTTTTCTCCTATTGCCTGTACATCCACAATTTCTTCATAAGATGTTTTTAGTGTCATTTTAACTCTCCTTTTTTATTTTTATTTAGTTATTATTAACATATTCTGCAACTCCATCTAAAGTGTTTAACCACTTTCCACCATTACTTAAAACCATATTTCCTACTTGCTTCAATGATTTGATTTGATCTCTGCCAAACTTAAAACCATCGTCTTCTTCAATTACACAAAACAAAGTTTTTTCTGGTCTTTTATTACTGTCATCAACTACTTCTGCAATACTATAAGTGCCTGTCATTTTAGGTGTAATGGTGTAAAGCACAAAATCACTTTCTTGACGTTGCTTAATCTCCTCTGTCATACACTCAGGGGTCCAATCATCAACTACAGGATCAAAATAATTAATCTTTAACTTAGGAATTAGTTTATTCCTCCAAGTACTTTCATTACATGTTCCACCAAGAAATACTTTCTTCATCTTTCTCCTCCCATTTTATATTTATTTAATAATAAACTAATTATTCTACATTTGTCAATACCTCCTTGTAATATTTTATATTAATTTCAATGTAACCAAACGGTAATTTTATTGCCTATTTTCCTGCCTGATCTAATGTATTATAGGTATAATCATCCCATTTTTCATGATAAATACTTTTCTTTAATGCTTTATTCCAATTATTAATAATGCCAAGTCTCCGTTCCTTATTAACTAATGGACTTTTAAATATATAATCAACAAATACTTTATGATATTTTTGTAAATATAATTCTTTTTCGATTAAATATTCACATCCTTTGATATTTAAATTAGTCATAAGATTTAATATTTTTAATTCATCAATTTCTTGTATTTTAATCCAAGCATAATCTTCATTATTATTACCAATACAGCAACCACTTGTTTTATAATCTAAATTATTTAATAATATAATCGTTTCTGCTAATTCATTATCAACTTTTATTGTTTGATTATTTATAGTAACATCTATTGTTTGGTGTTGATATTTCATTTTTTATCTTCCTACCTTAAAAGAGAAATTTTATTGCCTATTTATTACACTTCTTAATATCGTTAACACTCAAACCTTTAGAACAAAAACTCTTCTCGATACATTTATCACACACAATGCCGCAATAAATACAGGCACATTGCCAAGTCATACAAAGGGGTAAGGTCAATTAGTTATCCTCCCTTAATTCATCTCTTACTTTCATTAATATTTTACCTAAATTATTTTCACCCCTACCCTTACATATACCCCAAAACCGATCGTTCCACCAATTACCTTCTATAAGTTCAGCGTTATCAGTTGCTAATAATTCATTTTTTAAATCAATATAGTTTTTAAATTTAAGTCTAACCAAAAATTCCATAACTTCTAACTTAATCTTTTCCCAATCTTCTCTTAATTTTACTTTTCTTCCTGCCCTTTTTGCTTCACCAGGAGTTTGTAGTTTTGATATTTCTATTCTCTTATTTTTATCTTTTGTTTTCATTGCTTGAAAAGCATGTTCTATTGTAGGATATATAATACCTTCAAGTTGTAAAGGTGAAGAATAAAAATTAGAAAGAAATCTATGTTCGCCTTCAAAACTATCAATTATTTTCATTTTATCCTCCTATCATAAATTATGTAATTTATTACTTCTTCTTTTCTTCTTTTGAATATATTTCTTACATTCAAATCTAATCCAATTATATATTTTTAAATATTTTTCTCTTGAATATTTAGGATTACTAGGATTATACCATTGATTAAAAGTATCTATATGCTTCTCAGAATTACACGATTTACAAGAAGGTACGCAATTTTTTAAATCATTTCTGCCATCATCAATTAGATGTTCTTTATGCAAATCTGTTTTAAATATTTTTCTATGTTCAAATTCGCTCATTTCACAATAAGCACAACTGTTATTAAAATACTCTTTGCATGATTGCCATTCTTGTTTATTTATTATATGTTTCTTTTTATTTCTTTTTTTATTATTTATACTTACCTTTTCTGGATTATTTTTTCTCCAACCACTTTGATATTTACTTGCTTTTTTATTAATTTCTTTTCTTACCCTTTTTTGTTTTTGTGTTTTTGCATATTTAGCATAATTTTTGTAAAACTGATTTTTATTATTATTAATCCAATTACTAGATTTTCTTTTTGTACAATTTCTACATTCAGGATATAACCCATCTGATTTATTTGACTTGTTTTTATAAAAATATTCTTCAGTACAGGGAAACCAACTGTCACAAATAGAACATAGTTTATATTCTATACCATTTAATATTTTATGACATTCTTCATATTTACGAATAATACTTATTTAAAATCCTCCCTTTATTTTTTATTGTCACAAAAATATGCTTTTATGATACTTTTTTAATTAGATAAAAACCTACGAAATTTTTATATTTACCTCTATTACATTGTTCGGGATTACGTATTATTTTATCATCTTCATCTTTGTATTTTACTTTATTTGTACCTAATTTATGTGACCAAGTACCATCCTTATTTTGTCTATACCAATGATAATCATCATTAGCATAACAAAGGGCAACCTTCCAACAATTTTCATCATCTACATATTCTTTAAAAGAAGATTTAATTAATTTATAACCTAGTTTCTTTAAATCTTTTCTTGCTAATTTTATTAACTTTTTATCATATGGAACATCTAACTTAATTCCTTTTCCTCCCAAGTACCCAGGTTGACAATGACCATAATCTTCATATGATTTGCCTGTATATGGATTGATTGGTTGATTTATTGCATAAGTATAACAATTATTATAATGATATTTTTCAAATTTCCTTTTATCTCGTTTTAAACCATTATATTTAGACATATAATCAACACCTTTTTAAACATTATTAATTATATTTTGTATCACGAAACCATACTTTTATTGTTTAAAAAATAATTTGTCCTAAAGCATCTTCTTTTACTTTATATCCTTCATTGATTAATTTTTGTTTAAATTCTTCATTTGTTAAATTTTTATAACACTTTCTTACATAACTACAAAATACTTTATTATGTCCTTTAATTGCCTCTTCTTCAGTATTATATTCTTCGCTATAAACATCATTTATTCCTATTGGAGTTTTTACCCCTCCAATAGAAAGATAACTATCCCACTTAAGTTCTCCATTTTCTGCTCTAAATACTTTCGTTTCATATTTATATTCGTCTTTAATAGTTGAAATAATATATTCTTCACCTTCAATTTCTATAAGCGATTTTAAATCCATTTATTTTCCTCCTTCATTTTTTATATCACAAATACATAAATTTATAACCATTTTATATTTCTATTTCGTACTCTTCCCAGGCATGGCAATAGATATAATTATTATTGATTAAACAATCTAATTGTTTTTTACTTAAATTATCTAAAACTATTTTATCTTTTTTATATTTTTTTAATGACCATATTCTATATCTTTTTTCTTTCATAATTTAATCTCCTTCTACACTTTCTGTAATATCAATAAAATTTAATTCTTCTCGTCTTTCTTCTCCCCATTCATTCATTTCTTCAACAGTATCAAATTTCATTGCCTGATATCCTGTTAACCTATTTTTATAAGTATAAATAAGCCAGTACATTATTTTTCCTCCTTCATATACTCTTCTTTCAAAGGATGACCACAACATTTATTATAATCACACTCAAAACAAGCAAATAAAACTCCATTAATGCAAAACGGTTCATCTTCTTTGTACATTAGATTACCTCCCCTACATCCCAAAAATATTCACAACCATTTTCATAAATAAAATTAGAATAACTTTGATATTGATCTGGTTTTGCTAATGCTCTATAACATTGGTCTTTTAAAGGACATATAGGTTCATAACACATACAGATATCTGGCATCTTATCTCTCCTTCCTTATTTTATCTTTCAGTTTATACCAATTAATAATAAACCAAAGTGGAATATCATATATAAAAAAATTTATTATTTTTTGCCATTTAGTTAATGGACATAATTTATCAATTTGCTCAAAAGCATCTGACAACTCATTAATTTTCATTTAATCACTCCTAACACAAAAGCACACTTTTATTACCTTTCTGGTATTTCTATAACTGCTAAACCGCCTCTTTCTGTATGATTCCTAGATAAAATCATATAACATTTTTTAGTTATAACATCTTTAACAACTGTTATAGTTGTATAACTTCTGTTTTCATTATCTCTGTCTATATAGTCTTCTGATAAAGTGATAAAGGTCTCGTTTGTTTTAACATTATTTTTTGTCATTTTATTTATCTCCCTAAACAAATCTTTCAATATAATTTCTATCTTGTGTAAAAATAGGTATTTCCCAATCTATAATCCACTTACTACGTTCAACTCCACCTTCTAAGAAATAATTCTCTTTAACTGCACAAGCACCACGTTTTTGCCAAGTTAAACAATCATTCCAATTAATATTTTTCTCAATCATTAATTTATCTTGTAATTGACTAATATTTAAACTATGCAATTGTTTATGTGAAAAGTTAGATTGCGCTAACCCTTGAACACTATTTCTTGTTGCATCTTGTTGTCTCCAGACAAAATAATTACATACATCTTCTTTAGGCAATACAAATACTCTTGAATCAAAAAATGCTAAAGATGGTATTGTACAGAAATATTTTTCCATTAATCTATTAAAACTTGCTGTTGCAATACTAGCAGAAACAGAAACTATTTTTTGAATATTTTTATCAAACCATGCTTGAGTATTAATATCATCATAATCTGTTATTAATATAGAAATTTCATTTGATTGCCAATATGCAATTTTAGAACCACTAATATTTTCACATAAATATTTTGTTGTTTCTAACATTGTAGAAACAAAATCTTGATTCCAAGGTTTGCTAAGATTTTTAGTATAAGTATGAAATGATTTACCATCAATTCTTATAATTGCTGGCATACGTTTAGTCAGATAAAACCTTGATACATTTTCGTATCCTTTCATCCTATCTCCTAGATCACCCATTCAGACCCCTCCTAATACGCCATTAGCAGCGTTGGATTTGTTAACTTAGACATTTCCTCAAACGGTCTTATATCTTTGCACACAGGGCAGTACATGTGCTTTATATGACCTCCTGGTTTGTTCTTACCTGCTTGACGAAAGATATATAGTTTGTAATTACATTCGGTGCAAGTTAATTGTTTTTGAACTGCATTCTTCTTCATGTTGTCACCTATAAATATTTAGGATAACCATTTTCATCTTTAGCACCACAATTACAATTATCATAACATCCTAATGCCGTACAAAATCCTTCTTTATTAAATTCACAGATATGAACTTCTTCTTGAAAAGTAGTTAAAGAAAAATATGGATTACCTTCTATTGGATTCATTATAGATCATTCTCCTTCCATTCTTTTTCTATTTCAGCACTTGCAACACAAACATCTTTTCTTAAGAATTCTTCTAATTTATCTTCATCTTCTTTTAGTTCCTTAGTTACCTTATTTATTTGTCCTTTATGACCTTCCTTGAGAAGATATACCGCAAAAATTTTCTGTTGTTCAATTCTTTTTACTCTTTCTAAATAATTATTTACTATATCTACTACTCTTATCATTATATCACCCTAACATAAATGATTAATTTTATGATATTAATTTAAAATATTTTTATTTTCTATATTTATAAATTCTTCTTTGTGTAAATAATTTATTAAATCTTCATATTTTATATTATTTAACTTTAAATGTACATCTAAGACCGATCTTGGGATTTCTCCTTTAACATACATTAAAGTAATATAAATTGTTTCAATACCATATTTGTTGTCATTTAAACCTAAATATTCTCTTAACTCATTATTTTCTTTAATCATTTTTATTTTTCCTCCTATCACAAAATTTCAGTTTTATTGCACTATAATTTTATATCCATCAACTTCAGTTACTATTTTTGTTTCATAAATTCTAATTCCACTACTAAAAGGAACCGTATAAAATCTTTTGATTGCATCATCTTCATCATTTCCAACTTTTAATGTAGTTCTAGTTGATCCATCAAAATCTCTATATTCAATTTTAAATAATTGCATTTTAATTTCCTCCCTATCATAAAAATTCGTTTTTATTGCTTATTACTAAACAGCTTAATAAGCCTTAACTTTTCATTTTCATATTTCCTAATTTTATTTTGCTTATCATTTAACTTTTTTGCTTTTGTTATTTGATTATAACTATTAATTATATTTTGTTTATTACATTCTTTATTATATTTATTAATCTCATTAAATATATTATTAATTTCAACTTTCATTTCTTTTGGAATTTTATGTTTCCAACCATCTTCATAAACTAATATATCTTCTACATAAATCCATAATGTTTTTTCGCATGAAAATAAATCTGGTGATTTGTAATATATTTTAATCTTATCATGTTCATATCTTAAATTTTCTTCCCAAGAATCACTATACTGTGTACATAATTTAATATGTTCGTTTTCATTCATTTTTAATTCTAACAACATTATTGTATTGTTATATAAATTTTTTATTATTGATGAATAAAACAACATAAATTTTAATCTCCTTTACTTGTAATAAACATCGTTTTTATTGCCTTTTTTGCTGTTTATCTTTTTATTCTTGCTGCCAGATCTGCTTTTGTTTTATTATACAGACTTATTTTAACTTCTAAGTGTTTACATATTTCATTTATTATATGTTGATCATAATCTTCTCCATGTATAAAAAACATCACCTTTTCGTCAGTATCATTTGAATATCTATGGTGCATATATACATTTATACACTCCCCATTTTTAATAAACTCCAAACACCTTTCTAATCTTTTAATATTAGAGACTTCTCTTTCATAATATTCAATATATTGTTTTTGCCTATATATTACATCATCGACATTTATCATTATTATTTCCTCCCTTTTTATATAAAATTATTTTTTAATTTCTCGATAAACCCATTGAGTTTTTTTCCCGCTAATATCCGTTTTGCACCAATAACACGGATGATCAAATTTATGAATATCGCTATCTACCTTTACAAGCACTTCATAATTATTTACTTTTTTCCATTGTTTATAATTACAAGTAACACAATCTCTTACACAATTTAATTGTGACCCAAGATATATAATTTCAGCATTACACATCTTATCTTTATTATATTTACAGTTTATATCTGGACAATTTATTTGGGTGCCCATTTTTATTATTTCACCTCCTTTACCATAATAATCATGTTTTATTGCTATTTTTATTTAAATCATTTGCTATTTTCTCTGCATTCTTTTTACTGTACCAATTCATCGAAAATCTTATATGTGGCAAAATAAGATTTGTTGGTGTGGCATACCACTTTTTTGTAAATTCATCATAATAAATACTATAATTGTACATACTCGATGTTATCCTCCTATGGGTTTAAAAGAGTTATTTTATATATAAGTAGGGAGATTAATTCTCCCTACTTATTTAGTTAATTTAGTCTAGTTCATTAAGCATTTTTTCAAGTTCTTCAATTGACTTACCCTTCAAATTTTCATCTTGCTTTTCTGACAAAATTTCTAATATCTTTTGTTTCTGTTCTTTGCGTTCTTTAGCTTTGAGTCTTAAATTTTCTTCTTCTAGTTTAACCTTAACTATATATTTAACAATTTCAATTTTAACGTCAAGTTCCTTATCTTGCTTTGTTTTTACGTCAAGCAAACTTTCTTCTTTTGTTTGTTTTAGTTGAGAATTTAGAGTTTTAAAAATAGAATCTAAATTTACAACTGACAAATCCCACAAATCTTCTACAGAAATCAACCCTCTAAATGAAAACCTAAACTTATTCCTTACTGCAACCTCAAACATTTTTTCCATTTTAATCATTTCTCCTTTTATTTTTTAGAATTTTATTTTAATTACTCTTTCTGATTGACCTTTTACTTTAACCAATAACTCATTCCTTTTTGTTGATGAAAAACCTAAACCACTTAACTGATCTTCAACATCTTTCACCGACATCTTACTTCCAAGTGCTTCAAATACTCTTTTATGTTGCATTAAATCTTCTTTTAAAAACTCATTGTAGAAGCCATTTGGTTTTTCTGGATTAATACAATCTTTCAACATAAAGAAATAGTGTCTGTGTCCAATGCCTTGTTGCTCATTCCAGTAATTAGGTGAAAACATAACAACTGAAACTGGTATAAATTGATTTGTTTTTAGATTCCATATTTCAATAGGAGATGTATCATTTTCTGCCATTTCTAATATACTAAACTTACCATTTTTTAACTCAAGTTTTGCTAATGTAACCCACTCTTTATGTTCTAATGGTGCTTTTCTTTCAAATTTATAAACCTGTCCACCAAAAGCTATTTCAGCCTTAAAACCACCCTTAGTTGGATTTCTAAAACTCCAATTATGAATTTTAAAAATATAAATACCTTCTTTTAATCTATCCATTGATGGAAATGTAGTATTTTCAACAGGTATATATCCAACTGGTGCTACTGCTGTATAGTCTACATCTTGAATACCTCCAGACTGATAATGTTTTCTATTATTCCAACCAACTCTTTCATTATTGCCATAACTACCATGTATCTCTTTACCATTCTTTATAACTACTGATTGAGTTGATCCAGGCATAAATACATGTAAATCCATTAATGAACCATTTCTCATACCTTCATAATTCCAACTATGAGAAAATCTTAAAACTCCATCAACCCTTCCTCCAGCAGCTTTAACCCTTTCCGTTAAATCTGAATCCGTTATGTTTCCAGAATATGCCCAACTAAAATTATTATCCCACTTAAACATAGTTTTACTGTCTTTATTTTTTGGTGCTATTAATGAAACCATATTATTAGAATGTTTATTTTCTAAAAACACTTCAAGTTCCTTTGTTATTGGTAATATATCTTTTATAAAATTATCTATTGAAACTTCTTCAACCTTAGAAAATTTCTTAGGATTAATAGAAATTTCACTAGACATTTCATCAAAGACATTACCACCTATTCTTTTTGCAGAATCTTTGTTAGAGAATAGTATATTATTTACAGTTATATCATCCAATGTTGCATATCTTCTATTTAATGAATCCATATATCCTAGTTCTTCTATGGTTTTCTTAGCATCTTCTAGCATTTTTTTGGTGTATATTGCTTTAGGTCTTTTATAGTTAGCGGGAGCAACAATTGCTTCATATTTTTTAACTGCTAAATCTAAATCCATACCTTCACTTATATTGGTAAGCAATGTTCCAATGCTATGATTTCTTATTCTACCAATAGCACCACCAATTTTTACAGACTGTTCCCAAGTATAGTTTTCTTTTTCTGCTATTGATAGTTTATCATATTGTTTCTTAAATTTAAGAAATTCATTTAACGCACCCTGCCATTCTTCGCCCTTATATAATGAATTTTGAGATATAAGTTCCAATACGATAAGTAAACTTTCTTCTGATATCTCATCTAACGATCTCTTAAATACATTTCTTGTGTCTCTGTAAGTACCTTTAATATCTCCTTCCGACTTATTGGTTTTGTCAACAAACTTATCTGGCAGTTCCAAATAAAAGTGTTGCCATTCAGTTACTTTACCATTTTCCATTTGTTCAAAGTTTTTATCTGTTCCTATTTTCTTGAATTTATTTATCCAAACATCTGAAACAGCTTTTGACTTTAAATATTCAGACAAAGCATTTATTACTGGTTGCCATATTGTATCATCAGTTTCAAAATCCCAAATAGTTATAATTTTATTATTTTTAATAACAACTGCATTGCCAATATTTTTTATAAAATATCTACAGCAACTACAGTCATGTTCTCTTCTTTCTCTGTAAATTTCATTAGTACCTTGCGAGAAACTATCTAAATATAGATTCCACATTTCATTTTTGTCTAAACCAACTTCAAATAAGTGACTAGCATCTTTCGACATTCGCTCAAAATTTTCTTGAAACAACTTTTTGAATTCTTTAAATTCCACTAAATTCATCCTCTCTTTTATTTTTATTTTAATATAATACTTTCTTCAAGTGATATTTTCTTACCTTTTTTAATCACAACTTTATAACCATCAATTTCGTTTATTTTATTTGCATCTTCTCTAAGACTATATCCATAATTTTTATCAAATTCAATCTGCGCTTTTTTAATTGCATTTTCTTCGTTTTCTGCCACTACTAAATATGAAGGATCTCCGCTTTTTATTGTTAAAAAACATACATTATAAAGTTTCATTTTATCACAACCTTAACACGTATACGATTTAATTTCTTCAATTTCTTCTGAATCTTCGTCTTGTGTAATAATTTCAGCACACAAATCAATGCACTCATTACAAATATAAACTCCTGGGCCAGCAACTAACTTTCCAACTTCTCCTTGTGATTTACCACAGAAGGAACATTTTAAATTAAATGTTTTAAACGAATGAGTTATTATATTATTATCTCTTCTAAAAGTACAATTATATCCACAACTACTACACTCACTTTTAGTACCATTTTCATATATTCTTGTATTTAACCCTCTACTACATCTTATTTCACCAATATCAGCATAAGTAGTAAATTGCATATTATAACCTCCTATCATAAAAAATTTCGTTTTATTCTAATTTAAATTTCTTCCCATTGTTGATCTAATTTGGTCATATATTTTATATTATCACTTTTCTGCAACTTAATTAAACAATTATAATGTCCGAAATTATTTTGATTAATCATCCAAAAAGATGTTTTCTTTTTATGATTTATACATTTACGTTCTTCTACTTGATTATATATTTCATTTGTTAAAGGTTCATTACATTTTTCACATCGTTTATATAGCGGAATTAAATAATCTGGTGCTTTCATAAATCTATAACGATATTCGTCTATTTTTTCAATCATTTTTAATCTTCCATCCTATCACAAACGAATCATTTGGTTGCTATTTTACTTTAGTAATACTACTAAAAATTGCTAATATTATACATACACCTAATGCTGCCAAACTATACTCCTCCTTATCTATGTTAACCTGAGAACCTATCACTAAGATAGGCTCTCAGGGGATGCTACTAACGAAAGGGGATTTTCGGGAGGATTAGATTGAATTAGTTTTTCTTTGGTGCTGCCTAGTGGTCTACCCCTCTTACCCGTTGTTTTAATTTCTGGTAGTTCATAGTCTAGTGCAGAATCTATATTAGAATCAAAATATTTATTCAATTCATCGATCCTTATTTTCACATTCTCTTTCTTAGCAGAACCAGAATCAGTAGCATAATCGTATTCGTCTGGTGTATTGTTAAAGAAGGTCTGTAAAAATCCACCAAACTTTTCAGGAAGAACTTCATCATTTTGTGCTTTAACTGCAACATTAAAGATAATTGGTATATTTACTTTTTTCATAAATTTTTCTTTAACAGGTATTGCTTGATAAATATAGTCTGTAGTATCTTTCATTACTTCCTTAATATTATCCTGTATCCCATCTTTTTTTAATTTTAAAGCAAATTCTTGAAGTTCTTTACTACTAAAACCTTTTGTATAACCATTTATTAATACAGATAGAACCTGCAATATAATTTCCTGGTCTGTAAAACGATTTCTTTGACCATCAGAAATTGCAATAATATTTTTGAAAAAATCGTGATTTGAAATTTCATTAATGAATTCCATTACATTTGAACTTGCCATTACCCTTGTAAGTTCCATCTTTGTAAGTGCCATACCGTTGTTAAGTCTAAGAAAAATTTCATCACGTTGTTCAGATGTAATATTCTTAAACTTTATTATTGAAAAACTATAATCTCTAATTTCTTCTTGAAATTCTTGAGGTAATTCACTAAATTTCAACCCTACAATATTTACTCCATAAGCAATTGGTGTATTTTTACCTAAAGCAAATTCATCTTTCATATAACCATTAATTGTGGAGATCCTTTGTTTACCATCTAAAACCCATAAGATATCATCTCCATTATCTTGTGTAAAAAATGCTGGTACAGGATATCCGACAATTAAACTATGAATAAATAAACTTTGCTTATCTAAATCCCACACTAAATTTCTCTGTATATTAAGACTAAAATTTAAAGATGCTTCATTTCTTAAAAACCATTTCCCTGTTGGGTTAATGTTAGATTTTTGAATTTTACTCATTTCTTCCATTTCCTATTTACCTCCAAATTCATTTTCTTTTATTATATCATAGATAAAATTCATATTCAATATAAAATTTGATATTTATAATTTATTTTTCTTTCTTTAATCTCCCGTAAAAGGATGATTTGGTGACTAAGAATATAATTTCACCGTATAACATTTTGGACAAGCACATAATTTTACTATACATTTTACATCATCATAGTTTATGTTTTTAATAATAAAACGATCATCAATAGTAATAAAATTTTCATCTCCATATTTAATATAATTTTGTTCTCTTTCACTCCACTCAACATCAATGTAACCACAGGCAGCACACTCCAAAAATAAACTCCTCCTTTATAGAATCAAATGATATTTTTATTACCTATTTAATCAATCCCATTCTTTTAAATATTCTTTCTTGTTCTTCTTTTGATCTACAACGACATTCACAGTTATTACATATTTCTACATTTTCATCACATTCAGCACAAAGATCATTTACAACACTAATACAATGTCCTTCAAAACCGCATTCTTCGCATTTCCCAATCATTAAATTCTTCATTAAAACATCTCCTTTTATAGAACAAAACAACACTTCTATTACCATTATTCTTTTCCATAATATTCTCTTCTTTTTTGTCTTGCAAATATTTTTGCTGCCTCTAAATCTTCATAATCAAAATCGCCAAATATTTTATTTTTCCCATTTATTTGCAATTGAACCTTCCACATACCCTTTTTATTTATCCAACATACATTTCTTTCTCCAGATGTAGTATTCCTATTAGCACCTAATCTATTTTTACCATTTAATTCTTTATTTGATTCCTTTAAATTATACCTTCTATTATTTAAAGAATTATGATCTACATGGTCAATAATAATATTATCATCTTCAATATCTAAAATATATCTGTGTAACCAAATAGTTTTGTATTTTGGTTTTTCATCAAATATACCTAAATACTGTGTTGCAATTGCATAATAAGTTTGTGTGTCTCTATTCCACCAAGGACTCCATTTATACTTAAAATTTGTTACTTTTTCAAAATCTTCAATATCTATTACCATTTCAAGAGATTTTTTATTTCTTCTATCTAGATATATTACAACATAATCTCCCATTATCTTATATTTATTATTTATAAAAATCAACTCCTTCCTTAAATGAACAGTTTTATTATCCTACTAGTAATTCATCTAAATATAAATATTTAATATTTTTATTATATTTCTTAAAATTTTCTTTTTTCATTATCTTTAATGCAAATTTATGACATTCTATTTCATTTGTCAATTTTAAATGATGTCCTAATTCATGTAATAATGTGAATGCTAAATTCCATTCGTCTTTACAAAATCCCGCATTAATTAACATACAAGGTAAATTATTATAAAACAACGTAAATCTATTTTTATTACCGTCTTTATAATATAAATCAATAAATATTTCTGCATCTTTAAATTTTGTACTGCAATAATGCCCTGTACAATTACCTATTTCTATATTTTCAGAATCAGTACAATATATACCTTTAATTCCATACCAATAATATTCATTAGTAATACTTTCAATTCTTTTAAAAACGCCATTTAGATTTAAAGGTATTCTTCCAATTATAGGTGTATTAAATATTTTCATTATATTTCCTCCCTATCATAAAAAATCGCTTTTATTCCTCTATTTCATCAAAATCATCAAATCCATAATTATCTATATACAATGGAAATTGTTTTTTGTCTCTATATTTATTTTCTGCACTTTTAGTTAAATATTTAATTTTACCTCTTATTGGGAATTCATTTGTTTTATTTAACAATTTTAAAAAGTCACTTACCCAAAAATCTTCTTTATATTTATAACTATTAATATAACAAATTGACGTGCTAAAACCAATAATTAAATCAATATTTGTCATAATTAATCTCCTATCTTAAAACTACTATTTTATGGTATTTATAAAATTTTTTATTTCATCATCTAATGCTAAACATGCTTGTTTAAAACCATGTCCTAATTGCACATGTGACCATTCTACGCAAATTTTAAAATTATATGGTTCTGGTATATAACTTCTTATTTCTCTCCATATTTGTCCTGCCTTATAATGTGAATGATGACAAAATGCTTTATTTTTAAATTGTAGTAATTTATTTATTAATTCATTATCATCCATATTTATCCTCCAATCATCTGATTAAATTCTATTTCGCTGATTACTTGTGTTCCACACTCTCTTGCTTTATTGGTCTTAGAAGCCCCTACGTTTGCTCCTGCCAGGAGATAATTAGTTTTCTTAGATACACTACCCGTAACTGTTGCTCCGTTGCTCTCAATCAATTTTTTAAACTCGTCTCTTGGTTTTGAAAGTGTGCCAGTGATAACAAATACCTTGCCAGACAAATTATTATTCATTTTATTTTTCTCCTTATTTATCAATTCTTACACCCTTAAATGTTGGAAAACGCAACGATAAATTACCAAACTTATCTTTACTTTCCTGTTGTGTCTGAACCATTATAATCCTACCTAAAATCAATTCTGGACTGTCCCAAAATTTAACCCTATCTTCCTCATTAAATCCACTGCCAACTTTAACACTATACCCCTTATAATCTACCACAACCCCTCCTAACATACCTGAGTACTTATCTTCACCTTCAAAAATGTCTATTACTTTAAGGTCAAGAAGATCAAAGTTCTTTAATTTCAACCATGTTTTAGTTCTTTTTGCTTCATAAATACTATCTGCATTTTTAAGCATGGAACCTTCAAACCCCTGTTGAACAATTTGATAATGAATATCATTAATAATACCCATATCGTACTTTCCAATATAACTAGATTGTACTAATTTTAAATTACCAGTATAATTATTGTTACCAATATCAGTATATATTTCTTTAAGAGTTTCTTTTCTATCAATTAATATTTGTTTGCTTTTACCCTGTTGAAACTCATCAACTGGCAGACAATCAAAAATATTATAATTTACTCCTGTTTTATTATTTGATTTTTTGAATGTCAATTCTTGAGTAGAAGTAAAATCTTTGCCCATTAATTCACCATCAAACACAAGATCTTTCGGAAATTCATTTAGTTGTTCTTGCACCTCATTAAACCCTTCAAGTATTTTTCCGTTCCTAGTAAATAAATTACCATTAAAATATACAGCACGAATACCATCAAGTTTAGGTTCAACAATTACATTATTAAATTTTCTTTCTTCAAAAGGT
>Ga0172381_10001585_pt1 | contig 26430 bp, 30 predicted proteins | sample Leawel6488metaG_FD_119754 | JGI IMG/M metagenome (GOLD analysis project Ga0172381, IMG submission 119754) | Leachate microbial communities from a municipal landfill in Southern Ontario, Canada - Leachate well 64-88 metaG | ecosystem: Engineered > Solid waste > Landfill > Unclassified | place... | reverse complement strand
TATATAAATATGAATATATTAAATGACGATAAGTTTCAGGAAGTTATATCTTCAGACAGTCCAGTTTTGTTAGATGTGTATACACAATGGTGTCCACCTTGTAAAATTTTGGGGCCAATACTTGAAAAATTGGAGGGTGAATATGAGGGAAAGGTTGATTTTTATAAAATGGATTTAGATCAAAATCCGATAACAGGTAATAAATTTGGAATTGATAGAATACCAACAGTTATATTATTCAATAAGGGAGAAGTTAAAAGTTTCTTTGTAGGATTAAAAGAGGAGGAGGATATAAAAAATTGGATAAATAAAAACATATGAATGAAAAAATAGAAAAATTAAAAAAAGAATATGGTGAATACGCAAAAGAAAATGGATTTAATTTGAATCCTAATGAGAAGATATTAGAGGGCGTCTTAAATGGCTTGATTGCTAGAAAGGAAAACTTTGGAGAAAAATATTGTCCTTGTAGGAAAATAACGGGAAACAAAAAGGAAGACAAAAGAATAATCTGTCCTTGTGTTTATCATAAAGAGGAAATTGAAAGAGATGGTCACTGCTTCTGTAACCTTTTTACTCGTTAATTCTTCTAACGTATTCTCTTAATTCGGTATTAATTTCTATAATGTCTCCTTCTTCTATGAATAAGGGGACATTTATTTTTACTCCTGTTTCTATAGTTACTGATTTATTTCCACTTTGAGCTCTGTCTCCCTTAATACCTGGTGGAACTTCAACAACTTTTAATCCTACCTTTATGGGAATGATAATGTTGATAATTTTATCATTAAAGACCACAGTTTCAACCACTTGGTTTGTTTTTAAGAAATCGGCCTCGCTACCGATTAGATCTCTTTCCAATTCAAATCTTTTAGAATTGTTATCTTTTTCAGAAAAAACATATTTTCCCTTATTTTGGTAAATAAAGATAGCTTCTTTTTTTTCTATTTCTGCCTCTTCAAAAGAGTCTCTTGGTTGAGCTGTTTTAGCAATAACAGTTCCGTTAATTAAGTTTTTTAACTTCATTTGTAGGTAAGAGTGACCTCTTCCCTTGAAAGTGTTTTGTGCTTCAACTATTTCGTATGGTTGGTCATTAATGATTATAATAACTCCTCTGTTTAATTCTGCGTATGATAACATTTTTTTATTTTTTTATTATTATTATTCTTCAATTCTCCATTCTATCTTATTTTCCTTATCAGCATATTCAAGCCATTCGCCACCGTCGTCAATAACATACCATCTTTTCTTTACCTGGGACCAAACCATTGGTTGATTATTGTAATATGGTTTTTTGACTACTTCTTTTGGTTTTAATTTTCCTAATTCCAACCATTTTTTAAAAACCGTCTCAATTGAATAATCAAGTTTTCTTGACTTGGCCCAATTGGCAACTATGGTAATAGCTTCTTTTGCTTTTTGTACAGAGCCAGCTAATTCTATCAATTCTTTAGCTGGTCGTGTAAATCTAGAATAGATTATCTTCTTCTTTTTAGCTGATTCTTTAATTTCGTCAAGAGTAAATCCTTTTGTTTCAAAAAAATGATTAACTACTTTTTGTATGTCTGTTTCTTTATCCATCTATTTTTTTTGCAATTTTTAAATAAAAATCTTTTGCCTTTTGTAATTCTTTTTCTCCTAACAAGGTTATTTTATAAATTCTTTTTCTGTTATTTATTTTACTTTCAACATATTTTTGTTCTTCTAGACGATAAAGTACTCTATAAGGAGTAATGCTTCCTGGCTTAAAATTAAATTCTTTTTCTATTATAGAATACATATCCCAAGCGTAATGGGGGCCTCTTTTAAGAATTACGAGAATATATATCCATAGGTTTTCTTTGGTGTTTGTTTTAATAAATCTTTGATAGGGTGTCATAATTCTTGACAAACTATTTTACGCGTGTAAAATAGAATTAATAATAAATTAATTATATATCATATGGAAAATAAATCAAATGATAGGGAAATAAGAATTGCAATTTCTGGAATAGGTAATTGCTGTAGTGCTTTAGTGCAAGGTATTCATTATTATAAAGATGTTAATAGTGATGATGAATTAGTTCCTGGCTTAATGCATAATGTTTTAGGAGGATATAAAATATCAGACATTAAAATAGTTGCTGCTTTTGATATAGACAAAAGAAAAGTTGGAAAAGATATTTCTGAAGCTATCTTTGAAAAACCAAATTGTACAAAAGTATTTTGCGGTAACCTTCCAAAAACTGGAGTAATTGTTCAAATGGGTCCAATTTTAGATGGTGTTGCTGATCATATGAAGGACTATCCAGAAGAACAAACTTTTTTACCTTCAGATGAAGAGCCAGTAGATGTTGTTGAAGAATTAAAAAAGAATAAAGTAGACGTTTTAGTAAACTATATGCCTGTAGGATCTCAAAAAGCAACAGAGTTTTATGCTGATGCTTGCCTTAAAGCAGGAGTAGCTTTTGTTAATTCAATGCCAGTTTTTATTTGTTCCGATGAAGCATGGGAAAAGAAATTTAGAGATAAAAATATACCATGTATTGGAGATGATATTAAATCACAAGTGGGGGCAACTATTACACATAGAGTATTATCTCATTTATTTGCAGAAAGAGGTGTTACAATTGATAGATCATACCAATTAAATGTTGGAGGAAATACAGATTTCTTGAATATGCTTGAAAAAAAGAGATTAAATACAAAAAAATTATCAAAAACTGAAGCAGTAGAATCTCAATTAGCTAAAAGATTAACTTACGATAATTTGCATGTTGGTCCATCAGACTGGGTTCCTTTTCTAAAGGATAATAAAGTTTGTTTTATTCGTATGGAAGGAAGAAAGTTTGGTAATGTTCCAGTTGAATTAGAATTAAGATTATCAGTTGAAGATTCTCCTAACTCAGCGGGTTGTGTTATTGATGCAATTAGATTGTTAAAGATAGGTTTAGATAGAGGAATTGGTGGTACATTATTATCATCTTCAGCTTACTTTATGAAACATCCAATGACTCAATTCACAGATGAAAAAGCTAGAGAAATGATTGAAGAATTTATTTTGAATAAAAGAGAAAGATAATAAAATTAAAAAAATATGGAACCAATAAAAAGATTTACAAATTCAATTTCAGAAGGTAATCTTTGGATTTATATCCTTTCTTTAGCCAAAGAAGTTGAAATTCAAGAAGAAAGTATCTCAAGATTAATCTTTGAAAAGTTTGGATTTTTACCAAATGAATTAATGATTAAAACAGTTCTATTTAGATTAAAGAAGGATGGCTATATAAGTAAAGAAAAATTGGCAGGAAAGAAATCATACAAAACTACAGAAAAAGGATTAAAAGAGTTAGATTTAATGAAATCTAAATGCCAAGATTTATTACAAAAAATATGAAAAAAGCCATTGGAATATATAGAGAAATTAAATTAGCTGGTAAGCCAGGCTCTGATCAAAAAATATTAGACTTAGTTGCAGAAGAAATTAGAAAAAATGATTTTGATGTTTCTACTATTACGTCAGATAATTTTAATACAGATTTAGAAACAGATATTGTTTTTACTATGGCAAGAGGAGAAGAGGTAAATAGAAAAATAGCAGAAGGAGGCTATTTTTCTGTTAATACGCCTCAATCTATTAGATCGTCTTTTGATAGAAAAGGAACATATCAAAAAATGATTGAAAAGGGAGCGAACATTCCAGAAACTAAATTTTTTCAGACTAACGATATAAGTTTTCAAGACATTGAAAAGAAGTCCATATTAAAACCAGCAAATAGGCATGAATTTTGGTTTGTTGTTGAAACTGAAGAAGATTTTAATAAAGCCATAGAGGAATACAAAAAAGAGGGAATAGAAGAGATTGTTGTTCAAGAATTTATTAATGGAGACCATGTTAAGTATTATGTGGTTGATAAAGAAGTTATGTTTAGTAAGGACAATCTTTCAGAAGAAGTTATTAACCAAATAGAAAAGCAATCTATTCTTGTTGGAAAAATTACAGGACTAGAAGTATTTGGAGGAGATTTTATAGTAAATGAAGAAAAAGCTTATTGTGTTGATGCTAATGACTGGCCATCATTTGGTTCAGTTGAGGGTATTACTCAAGAAGAATCAGCAATAAAGATAGCGAATTTTATTATTAAAAAATATGCTAACAGATAATTTGAGAGAATTATTTAAAGGTTTTTCCATGTCTTCAGGTAAATTTTTAGGGAAGTTGGGAGTTACGCCTAATATGATTACTTCTTTAGTTTTAATTTTTGGAATTATTGGTGCTTACAATATCTATTTAGGAAATTTAAAATTAGCAATAATTTTTATCTTACTTTCTGGAATAATGGATTTTTTTGATGGTGCAATTGCTAAAGCTTGTCAAAAAGAAACTAAATTCGGAGGATTATTTGATTCAACAACAGATAAATTTACTGAAATAATGGTATATATTTCCTTGGGAATACATAATCCTAATTTATGGCTTCCTACTTCTTTAGCAATTTCATTTTTCATGCTTTCAAGCTATATATCTAAACATGCTAAAGCAAGTGGAGGTAAGGGAGGTGGAGGAATATTAGAGAGAAAGGAAAGGATTATCCTTTTAGTCGTAGGATTAATGTTTATAGAATATATGGGGCATATCCTTTATATTATTGCTTTTTTCTCTCTATTAACTGCAATTCAAAGATTTTTAAGAAATTATAAAGCCTTAAGCCAATAAATTATTTTAGCTATTGGTGAGAATAATTGAATAAGAAATAGAGATTGCTTGCCAGTAATCTTTGTTTTTTTATTTAAAATATTTTGTTTTAAATTATTAGAATCTATTTCAACATATGCATTTCCTATTTCCCATAAAGTATGACAATCGCTTCCAGCCGTCATCGATAGATTATTTTCTTTAGCTAATAATATAGCCATTTCATTACCCTTTTTTGATTGACTACGAGAATTAAAAACCTCTATTCCATCAACCATTTTTATATATTTATCTATTTCATTAAATGGTTTTTTTCTGTGATAGGGATGAGCGATTATCGCAATTCCACCTTGACTATGTATCTCATTGATTATATCTTCTCCATTTTTTCCTTTTGGGTTAATTTCTTTTTTAATAAAATAAGCAAGTATTTCCCCAATGAATTTACCATTTTCTTTAATTTTAATTTCTTCTCCTGGAATAAAAAGCATATTTAATTCTTCAGCTTTTTTTTGTGCTCTTTTCCATCCTTTAGTTGAATCATGATCAGTTAAGGCAATTCCATCTAAACCTCTTTTTTTAGCCCAATAAAGCAATGACTCTGGAGAGCAAAGGCTGTCTTTTGAATAATAACTATGACAATGCAAATCTATCTTCATACAATAATTTTATGTTATTAGGGAACGTTTTACAAGGGGGTAGACAAAATACTATATTTATATTATACTAGATAAGGTGTTAAAATGGTTATCGTTTTAATGTGAGATTGGGATGGCACTCTTGCTGATACTATGCCAGCACATGCTGATTTAGCAGCAAAGTGTATCCAAAAACATTTTGGAATTAATTTCCAAAGTGCGAGAGAACAGTATTTGAATACAACTGGTATTCCATTCGATTATCAGTTGAAAAAGATATTTCCTGAAGAGAAAGAAAGTAAAATCATTTCTTGCGCAGAGGAGTATCACAAAGAAAAGATGACATATGTCTATGAAAATCCAAAAGAATTTCCTGAGGCATTAAAGGTCGTCAAGAAACTTCGAGATGATGAGAACATTTATCAAACGGTGTCATCTTCAACAGAAGAGAGTATTATTAACAAGTGGGCTGCAAAAAATGACATTGGAATAATGGTTCTTGGTCGCGAAAGTGGCTCTAAGAATGATCATATTATTGAGGTTAGGAAATGGTTTCCTCAATCAAAAATAATATTCATTTCCGATTCTCATGGAGATATGAGCCTGCCTGTAGAGATTACTCTTGGAGTAGATGTTCCTTCCCATAAAGAACAAATTTTTTGGGATAATGGAGCACACAACGTTTCTTTCGAGCCCGTTAATCTTAATTGGCTGGAAGAGATAAAAGAATTTTTGGTGGAATAATAAAATATTATTGCACCATTTTTTATATTATAGTATTATATAAACATAATTATAATATATTTAATATGCCTACTTGGTTAATGTATGGATTAATAAGTTCTTTATTTTGGGGAACGTATACTGTTATTTCTAAAGTAGTAACTTCAGAAAAATACTTAAAAATTGATTCCGCAAATGCTTCATTATTAATGTTGGCAGGGATAGTTTTAATTTTTTTAACTTTTTTTCTAATAAAAGCTAACAATCTTAGTATGACAATGAAAGGATTGGGAGTTATTTTAATTTTTATAATAATTACTTATATTTTATTCGTCCTAAAAGAAATCGGAGTAAATCTTACATTACCAGTTATCTCGTTTGGATTATTACAAGGAATATTATGGGGACTAGGTATGGTTTTTACTTTTTTAGCCTTTTCATCAGGTGCCGAGGCAGCAAGATTGGTTCCAATTTACAATACGAATACTTTAATAGCAATTTTTTTAGGAATAGTTTTTTTACATGAACTCCCCGCGCCAGATGAAAGAATTAAGGTTGTAACGGGGGCATTAATGATTGTAGTCGGAAGTATATTAATAAGTAAATAATAAAAAATATGAACAACATAAAAGGAATAATTTTTGATTTAGATGGTATTTTATTTGATAGTGAATACTATCAATGGCAAGGATGGGTAGAGCCATTAAGAAAGTTTAATATAGAGCTTACAAAAGAAATGTATTTTAAATATGCCGGGAAGAGCGGAAAACAAATTGATCAAGAATTAATTAAAGATTTTAATTTAGGATTAGAAGATGGAAGTCTTTGGAACAAGAAGAAGATCTTAATTGAAAAATGGTTTAATGAAAAAGCAATGCCAATTATGCCTTATGCGAAAGAAGCCGTTGAATATTTTAGTAGTAATCCTAACTTTAAAATTGCATTATGTTCTGGTGGAGATAGAGAAGAAGTTATTACAAAATTAGAAAAGAATGATTTTCTAAAATATTTTCCAATTATTACCGCCGGAGACGATGTTCTAAGAAGTAAGCCTTGGCCAGACATTTATCTTTTGGCGGTTGAAAAATTAGGATTAGATCCATCTCAATGCCTAGCTTTTGAAGATACTCAATATGGTCTTCAAGCAGCAAAAGATGCTGGGGTTTATTGTTTTGCGATACCTAATGAATATTTATTAAATCAAGATTTTTCTAGAGCAGACAAAATATTATCTTCTTTAAAAGAAGCGATAGATTATTTTAAGAAATAATTCCCATTTTAGCTAAAAAGGGAGTAAATATATGATAAACAGGAGCTTTTTTACCAAGCCCCCTTGTTTTTTTATTAATAATGGCTTCTTTAAAATCTTCTAAATTATTTACATCTGCTTCGGTATAGGCATAGCCAACTCCTCTATAGTAATGACTATCGCTTCCAGCAGTCATTCCTGTATTATTGTCTTTAGCAAATTGAAGCGCTTTTTTATCAGGAGAACTAAATGGCTTTCTTGCGTTAAAAACTTCTATTGCATTAATTATATCTAGATATTTTTTAATATCATCCTTAAATCCCTCTCCATTATGAAATGGATGAGGAATAACAACTATTCCATTTTGTTTTTTAATTTCTTCCATCACAAATCGTGGCTCTTTTTTGTATCCATCAATTTTTTCTTTAAGAAATAATCCCAAAACATCTCCTTTAGATGTTTTAATTTCTTGACCTAGAACAATTAAAAAATTATGCTTTTTGCCTAATTCCAATGCCTCTTTCCAGCCATTAGTATTTTCATGGTCTGTAATTGCAATTCCATCAATACCCATTTTTTTTGCTTGGATTATTATCTTTTCTATTTTTGATCCAGCATCATATGAGTATTTTGTATGACAATGTAAATCTATTTTCATAATGTGATTATACTATTATTTTCCCAAAGAGTAAATTTTTTTTACAATAAGGGCATAATTTGTTATTATCTAATTATGAAAAAGAAGATATTTATTGGGATTAATTTACCAGAAGCAACAAAACAAAAGCTAGTGGACTATCAAGAAAAAATAGATAGGTTCTTTGATGATGGTTGTCCAATCAAGTGGACAAAAAAAGATAATTTACATATTACAATGTTTTTTATTGGTTTTGTTGAATACGACCAATTAATAGAAGTTTTTAATAAAACAGAGAAAGCGTTAAAAAATCTCGGTTCTTTTAAAATTGAATTAGAATCAATAACTTATGGTCCGTTAGGAAAGACGCCTAAAATGGTTTGGGCTAACGGTAAGAAAATACCAAGCATAGTTGAAGCTAATAGAAAATTAGAAGAAGAGCTCTTTGAAATAAAGGCAACTGAGCATAATTTTACACCTCACATTACACTAGGAAAAATAGTTCAGTGGCAATTTAAGAAAATTGATGAGGATCAAATTCCTCAAATAGAAGAATATCTCAATATCTCTTTTGATATTAACTCAATTGATATAATGGAAAGCGTTAAGGGTAAGTATATTGTTTTAAAATCAATTAATTTATGAAAATACATTTTATAGGCATAGGAGGAATAGGTGTTTCTGCTTTGGCCCAATATTATTTATTGAAAGGTCACGATGTTTCTGGTGAAGACATAGTTCAGAGTGGAATGGTAGAAAGATTAAAAGAGATGGGAGCTAAAATATCAAAAGTTAATTCCTGTGATCTTGTAATTTATAGTCCCGCTGTTCATAAAGATCAAATTAAGATTAGGGCAGATAGGATTATGAGCTATCCCGAAGCATTAGGAGAATTATCAAAAGATTATTTTACAATAGCTATTTCGGGAACCCACGGAAAAAGCACAACAACGGCGATGTTGTCTTTAATTTTAATTGAAGCGGGATTTGATCCAACGGTCATTATAGGAACAAAGGTTAAGGAATTTAACGATTCTAATTTTAGAAATGGTAATTCCAAATATCTAATTATTGAGGCCTGTGAGCACGAGGCATCATTTTTAAATTATCATCCAGATATTGGGGTGATATTAAATGTTGAAGCAGATCATCTTGATTATTATAAAAACATTGAAAATATTAAAAATGCTTTTGATAAGTTTGCGTCTCAATCTAAAATTGTCATTAGTAATGTTTCAACTATTCCAGACCTAGAAATTGGCGTTTATGGAGAACATAATAAAAAGAACGCTTCTTTTGCTGTTGCCGTTGCTCGTTGTTTGGGAATAAATGATGATGTCTCATTTAAAGCACTGTCTAGTTTTAATGGAACGTGGAGAAGATTTGAAGAACATATTTACAATGATTTAATCATTATTGATGACTATGCTCATCACCCAACAGAGATATTGGCGACGATTAAAAGCATTAAAGAAAAATATCCCAATAAAAAAATATATTGTTTTTTTCAGCCACATCAACATCAAAGGACCTCATTGTTGCTTAATGAGTTTATAGAAGTTTTTAAGCAATCATTAAAGATTATAGAAAAAATGTTTCTAATTGATATTTATGATGTTTGTGGCAGAGAAAATAAAGATATCAAAATTAATTCAGAAGAAATTTCTAAAATGGTTGATGGTTTAGAATACATTAAAAGAGATGAGGTTTTTAATAGATTAAAAGAGGCAGAAATAGTTATTTTTATGGGGGCAGGAGATATATATAATTTGAGTTGTGATATTAGGAAAACTATAATATAATATAAAATATGATAGAAATACCATTTTCAATATATTTAATCATTCCAAGTAGTATTTTTATTCTCTTGGTTGGTTTTTTTGTATTAGTTAAAAATAGAAAACAAGAAAGTTTGCTTTTTCTTTTTCTTGCTTTTGCTCAGTTTTTATGGTCTCTAGTTGCTTTTATTGTCTGGCAAGATAGTGTTTTTAACAATATGAAGGGAGGCATTATTTTAGATAAGTTTTTAGTCCTTTCAATATTTTTAATGCCGATATTTCTTTATCACTTTACAGTTTCATTTTGTAAAATCAAAACAACCAAAATACAATTTTTAGCTATTTATATTCTTTCTGCTTTCCTAATTTTCTTTTTAGATAAAGAATTTGTTATCAATGGAATATTTTTTTATGAGTGGGGTTCATGGGGAGTCGCTGGATTGATTCATTATTTATTTTCATTCTTTGTTTTGCTTTTGTTAACATTGCCACTTTATAATATATTTAAAATATGGAAGGGAAAAAATGGAGCAAAAATCAAAAGTGAAATTATATTTTGGATAATAATTTTAGCAATAGTTTTGGGATTCCTTTTTGTTGATATGTTACCACTATATGGATATAGTTTTTACCCTTTATTTTATTTAACTATACCTATTTATGCTCTTATTATGGCCTACATCATTATTAATAAAAGACCATTATCATCAATTGCAACAAATGATATTCTTGTAATTGCAATTTTGACATTTTTGTCATCTTTTATTATATTTCCCAATGTAAATATATCAACAACAGAAAGAGCAGTTGTTTTTATTTTAATTTCTGTTCTTTCATTTTTAGTATTAAAACACTCCAACGAATTAATTGAACAAAAAATTGCTTTTGATAAAAAAATTAAAGAAGGAACAAGGGAAATAGAAAAGAAAAATCAAGAATTAACTGAAATTAAAAATTTTCTTGAAGACACAAATTCAATTTTAGAAAAAAAAGTAGAAGATAGAACAAAAGAACTTCAGGGACTAAACGATACCCTGGAAAAATTAGTTAGGGAGAGAACAAAAGAATTAGAAAGAAAAACTCACGAATTAGAAGACAAGATAAAAGAGTTGGAATATTTTAGTGAGGCATTTATGGAAAGAGAAAACAAAATGGTTGAATTAAAATCAAAAATTAGAGAATTAGAAGAAAATAAATAATATGAGATTATTAATAAAAGAGATAGCAAATCATGAAGGGGAGACAGTGAATATAAAAGGAAGAATTTTTAATATTAGAAATTTGGGAAACATTTCTTTTTTAATCATTAGAGATTATTCTGGTGTTATTCAGGTAATTGCAAGTAAGGATTCAGGAGTTAATCCTGGAGATATTGTTTCAATAAGTGGTTTAATTAAGAAAGATGAAAGAGCAAAAGGAGGATATGAATTAAAAGCAGAAAATATTGATATTATAACTAAAAACAAAGAAACACTTCCTTTTGATTTAGAAAAAGAAGATATTAATCTAAATCTTAATACTTTGCTTGATTACAGAACTATTTCTTTAAGACATCCTAAAATACAATCCATATTCAGATTATATGATGTTCTTTTAGGTGCCTACAATAAAGCAATGAGAGAAGAGGGCTTTATTGAAATAAAAACACCCAAGATATTGGGTTCGGCTAGCGAAGGAGGAGCAAACTTCTTTCAGGTTGATTATTTTGATAAAAAAGCTGTTTTAGCACAAAGCCCTCAGTTTTATAAGCAAATTATGGTTGGTGTTTTTGATAGGGTTTTTGAAGTTGGTCCTGTTTTTAGAGCAGAGCCACATTTCACAACTAGACATGTTAACGAATATATTAGTTTGGATGCAGAGATGGGATATATAGATAATTTTTATGATGTGATAAAAACTCTAAATCGTGTGATTAAGAAAATGTTTTCTGAAATGAACATTAATGATGTTCCTGAAGAAATACCATGTATCAAATTATCAGAGATTAAAAAAATTATTAAAGAGAGATATGGTTATGATATTCCAGAAGATACAGATATAGATCCTAAGGGTGAAGATTTAGCTGGAAAATATGCAAAAGAAGAATTTAACTCTGATTTTATATTTTTAACTCATTACCCAATGGATTATAGACCATTTTATACAATGTCTGAGGGCGAAGAGGCAATGGGATTTGATTTATTATATAAAGGATTAGAAATAGCAACGGGAGGACAAAGAATAAACGAATATGATCAACTGATTGAAAGTATGAAAAAGAAAAACGTAGAGATAAACGGAATGGAGTTCTATATTAATGCTTTCAAACACGCTATTCCTCCTCATGGTGGTTGGGGAATGGGCTCTGAAAGAATTATCAAACAGATATTGGGCCTTGATAGCATTAAAGAAGCGGTTTTATTTCCAAGGGATGTTAAAAGAATTGTTCCATGAAGAAAATAATTATACCTATATTTTTTATTTTGGTTTTATCTTTTTACTTTATCAATGGTAGTGATTTTATTATCCAAAATCAAGAAATTAATGCCGAAGAGGTAGATTTATTTAGACCATTAAGTAAAGATAAAATTAATGAATTAAATTTAGAATCTAATAACTTTTTTTCTGTTTTTGTTAAAGACAAAAAAGAAGTTATTTTATCTCAAAAAGAAATTAATGAACCAATTGCTATTGCTTCATTAACAAAATTAATGACAGCAATTGTTGCCTTAGAGAATTATTCAATTGATGAGCTGATTGAAATATCTTCTTCATCTATTGCTACCTATGGAACTGCGGGCGATCTTCAATCAAAAGAAATTATGACCATTAGAGATCTTTTGTATATAACTCTAATAGAATCAAGTAATGATGGTGCCGAAGCTCTTGCAGAAAAAATGGGAAGGAGCACCTTTATTTACAAAATGAACGAAAAAGCAGGGGAAATAGAAATGAAAAATACTAGGTTTATAAATCCTAGTGGACTAGATGAAAATAATGAATTTAATCTATCAACTGCAAAAGATTTAAAAAAAATGGTTGTTTATATTTTAAAGAATCATAAAATAATAACAGAAATACTTTCTCTTTCAGAAAAAGAATTAATTAGTGACAGTGGCGTTAAAAGGATATTAAAAAATACCAATATTTTATTAGAAGAGAGCGATGCATACTTATGGGGTAAGACCGGCTATACTCAAAAAGCCAACGGTTGTTTAATTTTGATATTAAATAATTTTTCAATAGATAATAATAAGGGATATGTGATAAACATCATTGCTGGGGCTAATGATAGATTTAATGAAGCAAGAAAATTAGAGCAGTGGCTTAAAAAATCATTTATTTGGTAATTTATGGATATTTTAACTTTTAGTGCAATTAAAATTTTAGTATTAGCTTTTTTTGCATCAATAATTTCTATAGTTATTGCTTATTATCTTGTTGGCTTTCTTTATAAAATAGAATTCTGGAAAAAAAAGGCAAGAGAAAAAACGATAGACGGTAAAGAGGCCTCAGTTTTTTTATCTTTTCATAGGGACAAAGAAACTAATACTCCTAGAGGCGGAGGAATGGTTATCTGGTTAAGCGTAATTATTCTTTTAATAATATTGTTTATATTAGAAAAGATTACGGATATTTGGTGGATTGAAAAATTAAATTTTTTATCAAGAGAAGAAACATGGATACCGTTATTTGCTTTAATTTCTGCATCAATAATAGGATTGTTTGATGATATTCTGGTTGTTTATGGTGGAGGAAGATATATTGGCGGGGGATTAAGATTTAAAACAAGATTAATACTTGTAACAATTATTGGTCTTGTCGGTGGTTGCTGGCTTTATTATAAATTGGGCTGGAGTTCGGTTTATATTCCTTTATTATTTGATTTTCCTTATGGATCATATTGGGATATTGGAATATGGTTTATATTTTTATATGTAATAGTTAGTTTAGCTTCTTGGGCTAGTGGAATAGTTGATGGACTTGATGGTTTAGCGGGAGGAGTTTTTGGTACTATCTTTGGAGCCTTTGCTTTTATATCTCTTAGTCAGGGAATGTATGATTTAGCAGCATTTTGTTTAATTATATGTGGAACACTGTTTAGTTTTCTTTGGTTTAATATCCCGCCAGCTAAGTTTTATATGGGTGAAACGGGCATTTTAGGGCTTACAATGGCAATGACAGCGGTAGCTTTTATAACTAATTCTATTGTTGTTTTGCCAATTATTGCAGGGGTTTTAGTAATAGAAACAGGATCGGTGATAATACAATTAATATCTAAAAAAACAAGGGATAAAAAGGTTTGGCAGTCAACCCCCATTCATCATCATTTGGAGGCAAAGGGTTGGAAGCCCTATCAAATTACAATGAGATTTTGGATTGTTAGCATTTTGTTAGCGATATTGGGAGTTTCAATTCAACTATTAAGATGAAATTTTATTACGAAGAATATTCTTACAAAGAAATAGGCAGAGATATTAAAATATCATTTTTATTTAAAATAAATGATGTTGTTTTTAAACCCAAAGTTATTATTAAAAATGCTTCTTTAGACAAAAAAAATAAAAAGGTTTTAAATAATCTAGTTTTTAATTTGGGAATGATAGAAATGTTTTCTTACTGGAAGGCCTTTTGTGCTCCTCAAATTATTGTTAGGGCGGGTAAATTAAATAAAAGACAAGTTAATTGGTGGGAAAAACTTCTGATTAATGGAATGGGTCAATTTTTTTATGAAAACAAAATTAAAAAACAATCAATTAAAATTATTTCCGAAGGAGAAGATACTTTTAAAAAAGGAAAGGTAACAGGAAAAGAAATTATGATTCCTGTTGGTGGAGGAAAAGATTCGGCGGTTACACTTAATATATTCAAAGAAAAAAATCCAACTTGTTTTGTTCTCAATCCCGACAAAACAAACTTAAAAATGGTTGGTAAAAAAGAATTAATAGTTGCCAAAAGAGAAATTGAAAAGAATCTTTTAGAAATGAACAAAAAAGGATTTTATAATGGTCACACACCTTTTGTGGCTTATTTGTCATTTTTATCTGTTTTAATTTCTTATCTTTTTAATAAAAAATATATTGTTTTTTCAAATGAGGATAGTGCCAACGAAGAAAACGTTATTTGGCTTCAAAAAAAGATAAATCATCAATACTCAAAAACCTATGAATTTGAGAAGGATTTTAGAATATATTGCTCTGACTATTTAATGGAAAATGTAGAATATTTTAGCGCATTAAGAATGCTCTATGAAATACAAATTGGATTAATTTTTTCTCATATGAAAGATTATCATAATATATTTTTAAGCTGCAACGAAGCAAGTAAAACAAATTCAGGAACGAAAAAGAAAACTGGTAAATGGTGCAATAATTGTTCAAAATGTCTTTTCGTTTACCTAATTCTTTATCCTTTCTTAAACGAGGAAGAACTATTGTCTATTTTTGGCGAGGATTTATTTGAGAATAAGAAACTATTACCGATATTAAAAGAATTAACTGGAGAGAAAAAAATAAAGCCATTTGAATGTGTTGGAACAAGGGCCGAAGTTTTGGTTGCTCTTTACCTTGGAAGCAAAAAAGAAAGAAAGCCATATATGATTAGATATTTTGAAAAAAATATATTACCTAAACATAAAGATTGGGAAAAAATGGCTTCAAAAGTGATGAATCACTGGAATACTAAAAATTTTATACCTGAAGAATTTAAATTATGATAAAGAAAAAAATAATTCTAGAAGCAACTGAAAATGAATTTGAGAGAAATGGAGTTTTGAACCCTGGATGCTATCAAGAGGGTGATTTTGTTTATATGTATTATAGGGCAATTAGTTCAACAATGAATTCTTCTATCGGCTACGCCAAACTTAATTCAAACAATGAAGTTATTGAAAGGTGGAATGAACCAATTATAAAAAGAGATTTTGAATACGAAAGACAGGGAGTTGAAGATCCAAGGATTATTAAAATTAATGATGTCTTTTATATTTTTTACGTTGCTTATGATGGAAAAAATGCTCTTACTGCTTATGCCACTGGAAACGATTTATTTAATATAGAAAAAAAGGGAATTATTAGTCCAACTATTAAATATAGTGATTTTAGAAAAATGAAAAATATCTCTCAAAAATATATAGATCAAGCTGATTTATATATTAAAAACTGGGGAGAAGATATTTTATTGTGGTCAAAAGATATTTTTTTATTTCCCGAAAAGATTAATGGAAAATTTTACATGATGACCCGTATTCTTCCAGAAATACAAATTGTTTCATTTGATAATTTTGAAGAAATAAATGATAATTTTTGGCAAAAGTTCTTTATTAATTTTAATCAATCAATAGTTATTAATTGTAATAGTGGAAAACATATTGGTGGCGGATGCCCACCTATTAAAACACCTAAAGGTTGGCTTATTATATTTCACTATGTTGACAATGAAAGGATTTACCATACATCAATTGCTTTACTTGATCTTAATAATCCATTAAAAGTTTTGTCACGATTAGAGGAACCATTGTTTTCACCTGCAGAAGATTGGGAAAAGGAAGGAATAGTTTCCAATGTTGTTTTTGTGACTGGAAGTGCAATTTTTGGTGATAGGTTGTGTATTTATTATGGTGCAGCTGACAAAAGAATTGCAGTTGCAGAATTAAGTTTAAAAGAATTACTTAATAAACTATGTTAATAATTATTTCAACTTTTGTACCAAGAGAGTGCGGAATAGCAACTTTTTCAAGAGATCTTTTTAATTCAATCAATGTCTTAAAAGGGGTTGTTGCTATGAGCGATAAAAAATATAATTATGGAAAAGAAGTTGTTGGAGAAATAAGGGAAGACAGAGAAAATGATTATATAAAAATGGCTCAAAAATTAAATGAAAATGATGGAATTAGATTAATTCATATTCAGCACGAGTTCGGTATTTTTGGCGGAGAATATGGAGAATATATTTTGAATTTTTTAAATGAAATAAAGAAGCCAGTAGTTGTTACTTTTCATACAGTTTTGTCTCAACCAGAAGAAAAGAGAAAAGAAGTGGTTCAAAAAATTGCAAAAAAAGTTAAGGCAATTATCGTAATGAATCTTGAGTCAAAAGACATTCTTGAAAGAGAGTATGAAATTCCTAAAAATACAATCTTATATATTCCTCACGGGGTTCCCAATGTTCCTTTTTCTGATGGTGAAAAAGAAAAAAAGGAGCTTAAATTAGAAAAAAACATTATTTTATCAACCTACGGTTTAATTAGCGAAGGCAAGGGAATAGAATATTTTATTCAATCACTAAAAGATGTTATTAAAATTTTTCCCAATGTTAAATATCTTATTTTGGGTAAAACTCATCCAGTTGTTAAAAAAAGAGATGGAGAGAAATACAGAAACTTTTTGAAGGAAGAAGTCAATCGTTTAGGACTAAAAAAGAATGTTGTTTTTTATAATAAATATCTGAACACAAAAGACATTGCATATTTTTTAAATGCAACTGATGTTTATCTATCTCCAATGCTTGATCCAAAACAATCAGCTAGCGGAACAATATCTTTTGCTCTTGGTTGTGGAAGGCCAGTAATTAGCACTAGCACGTCTTATGCTAAAAACATTATTAAAGAAAATAAGGGAATTTTAGTTGGCTTTAGGGACCCCAAAATAATATCAGATGCTATTATTAAAATGTTAAATGATTTAAAGATGACCAAACAAATGGGTCTTAATGCTTATATAGAATCAAGGTTTATGACTTGGGATAATGTTGCTTTATCTCACATTGAAGTTTATAAAAAATATGTAGAAATTAAAATTGATTATCCCAAAATAAAACTTGATCATCTTAAAAGATTAACAGATGATTATGGAATAGTTCAATTTGCTAATAATACTTTACCTAATATGAATTATGGTTATTCAATGGATGATAATGCCAGGGCCCTAATAGTGGCTGTAAATGAAAAAGAAGACAAACTAGCAGATATTTATTTAAATTTTATTAAAAAAAATCAAAAAGAAGATGGTAGTTTTTATAACTACATTAATAAAGATAGAATTATAGAAAATAAAGAAATAGCAGAAGATGTTCAAGGGAGGGTTCTTTGGGCTCTAGGGAAAACATTAAAGGGAAGAGAATTTTTTAATAAGGCCTTGCCATATATTAAAAAAATTCAATCACCAAGAGCGAAGGCCTTCGCTCTTCTTGGATTAAAATCAGAACAAAAATTAATGAAAGAGTTAGCTGATAATTTAGTGGAATTGTTTTTGAAGGGAAACAAAAAGAAATGGAAATGGTTTGAAGACTGTTTAACCTATTCAAGTAGCAGAATCCCAGAATCATTATTTTTTGCTTATTCTAATTTAGGAGAAAAGAAATATCTTGAGGTAGCTCAAAAAAGTACCGACTTCTTAATAAGTAAAACTTTTAGCAAAGATAAATATATTCCCATAGGTCAAGACGGTTGGTTTTTAAAGGACAAAAGAAGGGCTCTTTTTGATCAACAGCCAGAGGATCCTGCCTCAATAGTTGAATTGTTGGTTTATGCTTATGAAGTGACTAAAAAGGAAGAATATAGAGAGAAAGCAATTATTGCTTTTGAATGGTTTTTAGGAAAAAACCACCTAAAACAAGTGGTTTATGATGATTCAACAGGGGGTTGCTATGATGGATTAGGAAGATATTCTTTAAATATCAATCAGGGGGCGGAATCAACAGTTTGTTATTTAATGGCAAGACAAGCTATTAAGAAAGTTGCTTCTTAAGTTCTTCTATTTTATTAACATTTATTGGATCAACCTTATTTAGAAGAGCTAAATAATACGAGGTCCATAATGAAAGAATAATTAAATTAATTGGATTATCTTTTAAATTAATTGTTTTATATTTTTTCTTAAAGATATTCATCCTTAATTTTATTCTTGGGTGGTCTTTATCGTCTTCAATGAGAATAAAAGAGAAGTATTTTTTGTTTAAACCCTCTATTTCATTGTGATTAAGTTCTGGAAAAACATTATTGAATGCTGGATTCTTTGAATTTTCATTAAAATTAATTTTCCAAACATATCCAATTGATTTATTTTTGTTTGATGAATATATAAGGGGAATTGTGCCCTTTATTTTTTTACTAATTTCTTTGCCCAATTTTTCTTGGTCGGTTATTTTATAATCAATCTTTTTATTTATTATTTTTAAAAAAGCATTAATGCTATATCCCAATGCCATTCTTGGGGGGATATTTTTATCGGGTAATTCTATATAGGGTAATCTTTTTATTTTAGCAATTTCTAGTAATTGACCCCCAGAAGAAATAATAATTAATGGTATTTTTGTTTTTAGAGCAAACTTTAAGGAGTCCAGAACCTCTTCTGTGTTTCCAGAATAAGAGCTTAAAATTAATAAAGATTTTGTATTGATTTCAGCTGGCAAGCCATAATCGCAATGAATTTTAATTTTCAACTCGGGAAAAATATCTTTTATTATTTCTCCGGCTATATGAGAACCGCCCATTCCAACTACGAAAATATCTTTTGATTTTTTAAACCTTTCTTTGTTCTTTATTATTGGTTTATAATCAAATTGTTTTTCAAAAGTTTTTATTATGTCCATATTGAAACTATATCATAAATTGATATTTTATGGTAGATTATATATATGAAGATTAAAGAACTAGCGAACAAAAAAGTTTTAATTTTGGGAATTGGAAGAGAGGGACTAGATACTCTTAATTATTTGAAAAGAGTTTTTCCCAAAAAAAAATTTGGAATTGCTGATCAAAAAGAGGAACTTGATAAAAAAACAAAAAATTCTGTTAAAGGAATGGATTTATTTTTAGGCGAAGATTATTTAAAGAGTATAAATGATTTTGATGTAATAATTAAATCACCAGGAATTCCTTTTTTTAAGCATAAAGATAAATTAACTAGCCAAGCAGAACTATTTTTTGATAATTGTCCAGGCAAAATTATAGGGGTTACGGGAACAAAAGGAAAAAGCACTGTTGCTTCTCTTATTCACTTAATAGTTAAGGACTCTTATTTAGTCGGAAATATTGAAATACCATCTTTGAGTTTCCTTTTGAAAGCAAAGAAAGACGATGTTTTTGTTTATGAACTTTCTTCACATCAACTAATGGACCTTAAAAAAAGTCCTCAAATTGCTGTTTTTCTTAATATCTATCCAGAACATCTTGATTATTATAAAAACTTTGAAGAATACTTTTCGGCAAAAAAGAACATTTATAAATATCAAAATCAAAATGATTATCTAATTTTTAATTCTCAAATTGAACCTAAAACAAAAGCTAATAAAATTAAAATAGATGTTCAGGACTTCATTTCGTTTTTAAAAGATAATCAGCATTTTTTAGAAATTACCCACATTGATAATTTAATTGCTGTTTTAAATGTTGCTAAATTATTAAATGTTCCTGAAAAAGAAGTAATTAAAGCACTTAATAAATACAAAAGATTGCCTCATCGCTTGGAGTTTGTGGGAGAAATGAAGGGAATTAGATTTTATGATGATTCTATCGCTACTATACCAGAAGCCGTTATTTATGCTCTTGATTCTTTAGGTGATGACGTTGAAACAATTATTATCGGTGGACAAGACAGGGGAATTAAATATGATAAATTAGTAAAGCGAATCAAAAAAAGTAGCATCAAAAACATTATTGTTTTTCCTGATTCGGGAGAAAAAATAGTTAAAAATATCAGATCTAGAATATACAAAGTTGAAAATATGGAAAATGCTGTAAAACTAGCTTATGAACACACGTCAAAAGGAAAGATCTGCTTGTTGTCTCCATCTTCTCCAAGTTTCAACCTTTTTAAGGATTATAAAGAAAGGGGAGATTTGTTTAAGAAATACATAAATGAAAAAGCAAAACATTGATTTTTTTCTTTTATTTTCAATAGGATTACTTCTAGTGGTTGGATTTTTAGCACTAGCAACTGCATCAATTCCATTATCTTTAAAATTAACTGGAAATGCTACTCATTATTTATTTCACCAGATTCTTTTCGGATTGCTTCCTGGTTTAATTTTAGGATTTATTGCTTTTAAGGTTCCATTGAACAAAATCAAAAAGATAAGCATTTGGATTTTTATCATTTCTGTTTTATCAATGATTGCAGTTTTTGTTCCTGGACTTTCAAAAACAGAATTAGGTGCAACTAGATGGCTTGATTTGGGATTTACAACCGTTCAGCCGTCAGAATTTTTTAAAATTTGTATTATCTTTTATTTAGCAACAATTCTAGACAATGAAAAAAATAGAAAGAAGTTTTTCGTTTTTGCTTCCGTTATGATTTTAACTTGTTTGATTTTGTATTTTCAAAAAGATACGGGAACTCTTTTTGTAATTTTTGCAACTTCACTGGCAATGTTTTTTTATTCTAAGACACCGATAAAACAAACCATTTTAACAATCATAGGGTCAATTGTTGGTTTTGCGGCCTTAATTGTCTTTTCTCCTTATAAAATGGCGAGAATTTTTTCTTTTTTAAATCCCAATACTGATACTTTGGGTTCGGGATACCACATCAATCAAGCTCTAATTACTATCGGTTCTGGGGGATTATTGGGTTCTGGATTGGGACTAGGAATGCAAAAGTTGGGTTTTATACCCGAATCAATATCTGATTCTATTTTTGCTATTCTTGCTGAGGAGATTGGCTTTTTGGGTTCTTCACTTTTAATTATTTTGTTTTTGTTTTTTTTCTTTAGGGTTATTTTAGTAGCCAAAAGAGCTTCCAATCAATATCTAGGATTAATGGCTCTTGGTTTGGGATGTTGGATAATTATTCAAACGTTTGTTAATATCGGAGCAATGACGGCTCTAATTCCTCTGACGGGAATACCGCTTCCTTTTATTAGTTATGGAGGAACTCATTTAATTGCGGAATTAATTGCTTCTGGTTTGTTGTTAAACATCTCTAGAAGATAACTTGTTAAAATCATTAAAAAAGCATATATTATAAATATGTTAAAGATAATATTTACAGGGGGAGGGACTGGTGGTCATGTTTTTCCCATTATTGCTATTATTGAAAGCATTAGAAAAAAAGATGCTAGCGTTGATATAACATATATTGGTCCAAGTGATTTTACTACCAATGTTTTTTTGCCTGAACAAAAAATTAAAATCAATTATATTTCTTCGGGCAAAATCAGAAGGTATGTTTCTTTTAAATCAATTATTTCTAATATAGCAGACATATTTTTTAATATCCCCTTTGGGTTTTTACAATCATTTTTAATAATGTTTTTCAAAATGCCTGATTTGATTTTTAGTAAGGGAGGATATGGTTCTATTCCAGTTGTTCTATCTGGTTTTATTTTAAGAATTCCTATATTCATACATGAATCAGATGTCGCCCCAGGATTGGCTAATAAAATTGCTAGTCGTTTTGCTAAAAAGATTTTTACATCTTTTGGTCCTGAAATTATAGAATACTTTCCCAAAAATAAAATAATTGAAACGGGGGGGCCAGTTAGAAGTTCAATAATTAATTGGGATAAGAAAAATAAGTTTGAATTAAAAGGAGGCAAAGACGTTATCTTTATTATGGGTGGATCACAGGGAAGCGAAAGAATCAACGATGTTGTTTTTCAATCATTGGAAGATTTACTAAAAGATTTTGAGATAATTCATCAAACAGGGCTTAAAGATATTAATAGAGCAAAAAAAGAAAGTGTTGCTATGGTTGATAGTAATTTACTAGAATTTTATCATCCAATGTTTTTTTTAGATGAAAAAGAATTAGCTACCGCATATAATTTAGCTGATATTGTAATTGGTAGGGCTGGTGGGGGAATGATATCTGAAGTTTCTTCTATTGGCAAGCCATCTATTTTGATACCTCTAAATGAATCGGCACAAAATCATCAAGCAAAAAATGCTTATACTTATGCTAAAAATGGTGCTTGTCTAGTTTTAGAAGAGCCCAACTTTACTAGTAATTTTCTTTTAGAAAAGTTAAAAATAATTGACAGAGAAAAAATGTCAAAAGCAGCAAGAGAATTTTCAAAGTTTGATGCTGGAGAAAAAATATCAAAAGAGATAATAGAGTATTTAGTATGATAAGAACAAGATTTGCGCCATCGCCAACAGGACCACTGCACATCGGAACTATAAGGACCGCTCTTTTTCCTTTTCTTTTTGCTCAAAAAAATAAAGCCGTCTTTATTTTAAGAATAGAAGATACCGACAAAGAAAGATCAAAAAAAGAATGGGAAAACGAATTATTAAAAGGTCTTGATTGGTTAGGCATAAAATGGAATGAAGGTCCCTTTAGGCAAAGTGAAAGAAATGATTTATATAAAAAGCAATTAGAGAAATTAATTGAAGATGGTCATGCTTACCACTGCTTTTGTTCAAAAGAAGAGGTTGAGGCACAAAAAGAACATTTAATGGCTCTTGGAGAAGCACCGGTTTATCGTGGGAAGTGTAGAGATTTATCCAAGGAGACGGTTGAGAAATATATAAAAGAAGGTAGACCTTCGGTAATTAGATTTAGGACACCAGTTAATCAAGTCATATCTTTTGATGATATTATACGAGGCAAAATTGATAATAATACTAATATAATGGGTGATTTTGTAATAGCCAAGGATTTTAATAATTTTCTATTTAACTTTACTTGTGCTGTTGATGATATGTTAATGGAAGTTTCTCACGTGATAAGAGGGGAAGACCATATTCCCAATACTCCTAAACAGATTTTAATAATTAATGCGTTAGGAGGCGAAGAGCCAAAATATGCTCACTTGCCATTAATACTTGGAACAGATAAGAAAAAGATGTCTAAAAGAACTGGAAAGACATCTCTAAGCGATTATATAGCAGAAGGTTATTTGCCTGAGGCAGTGCTTAATTTTATTGCATTTTTAGGGTGGAATCCAGGAACATCAAAAGAGATATACACAATGGAGGAATTAATTAATGATTTTTCTCTAGAAAAGATACAAAAATCAGCAGCAATTTTTAACATTGACAAACTTGATTGGATAAATGGATTGTATATTAGAAAAATGCCTATTACGGAACTTACAGAAAAATGTCTTCCTTATCTTCCCCCAAAACCGATAGAAGAACTATCAAAAATAGTTGCTCTTTATCATGAAAGATTAAAAAAACTATCAGAAATAACAGAATTGACTGATTATTTCTTCAAAGAAAAATTAGAATATGATAAAGAACTTTTAAGATGGAAAGATATGTCTGATGAAGAAATCAAATCATCACTAGAAAAATCATATAATACTATCTTAGAAGATAAAGATGTTATGGAATTGGCTAATAAGGAAAGTAATAGGGGAAATATCTTGTGGCCTCTAAGAGTAGCCCTTACCGGAAAAAAGAACTCTGCTGGTCCATTAGACATTATCAATGTTTTAGGAAAAGAAAAAACATTAAAGAGGATAAAAGAGGCGATAGAATTGATAAAATAAGGATATTAGTATAATATATTGATATGATATCAAGCGAAGAAATCAAAAATATAGCTAAACTTTCATATATAGAAATTAAAGACGAAGAAATGGAAGAAATGAGAAAGAATTTTTCTTCTATTTTAGAATACGTTAAAAAACTTCAAGAATTAGATACTGATAACATAGAAGCAACACCAAGTATTATTGATTTAGAAAGCGTAATGAGAGAAGATGTTTTTAAAAATAGTGATTCAAAATTAATTAGTTATTTTTCTAGAAGTAAAAACAATTATCTTGAGGTTAAAAAAATACTTTACAATGAAGATTGAGAATTTAACAATCAAATCAGCCCATGATGGTCTTAAAAACGGGGACTTTACTTCAGTTGAGTTAACTAATGCATATTTAAAAAAGATTGAAGAGAAAGATGGAGAAGTTAAGGCCTTTGTAACGGTTACTAAAGATTTAGCATTGAGACAAGCTAAAGAAGCTGATGAAATGATAAAAAGGGGAGAGATGACTATGTTAACAGGGATTCCTTGTGCCCTTAAAGATAATTTTTTGGTTGAAGGAGAGAAATGTACGGCAAGCTCTAAATTTTTAGAAAATTATGTCGCACCGTATAATGCAACTGTAGTAGAAAAACTAAAAAGACAAGGAGCTGTATTTTTGGGTAAGACAAATTTAGATGAATTTGCAATGGGTTCTTCTTGTGAAAACTCTGCTTTTTTTAAAACTAAAAACCCAAGGGACTTAGAAAGAGTTCCGGGCGGATCATCTGGTGGTTCTGCTGCCGCCGTTGCTGCTGACATGTGTGTCTACGCCTTGGGAACAGACACAGGAGGTTCAATTAGACAGCCAGCATCTTTTTGTGGAGTTGTTGGTTTAAAACCAACCTATGGAGCAGTTTCCAGAAATGGAATTATTGCATTTGCATCATCACTAGATCAAGTGGGGCCAATAACTAAAAACGTTGAAGATGCGCAAATTGTTTTTGAATCAATAAAGGGCAGAGATGAATATGATTCTACAACTGTTGAATACATAGAAAAAGAAACAGATGGTTTTAAAATCGGAGTTCCTAAAGAATATTTTGTTAATGGGTTAGACAAAGAAGTGGAAAGATCAATTAAAGAAGCGATTGAAGAATACAGAAAAATGGGAGCCGAAATAGTTGAAATCAGTTTACCTCATACGGAATATGCTTTAGCATGTTATTATATCGTAGCACCGGCAGAAGCAAGTGCTAATCTAGCTCGTTTTGATGGCTTGAGATATGGTCAAAATATTGATGGAATAATAAGCAATAGAACGAAATATTTTGGTAGTGAAGTTAAAAAAAGAATAATGCTCGGAACATATACACTTTCTTCGGGTTATTACGATGCTTTTTATAAAAAGGCCTTAAAGGTTAGAACTTTAATTAAAAATGATTTTGAAGATGTCTTCAAAAAAGTAGATGTAATATTGGGACCAACTTCACCATGTTTGCCTTTTAAAATAGGTGAAAAACAAGATGATCCAATGGCAATGTATTTATCAGATATTTATACTGTTAGTGTTAATTTGGCTGGACTTCCAGCGATATCAATACCATCTAAGAGCGAAGGTTTGCCTATAGGGATACAATTAATAGGGAAACCATTTAAAGAAAAAGAGCTTCTTAAAATAGCCAATAAATATGATAGATAACTTTTTACAATTTTTAGAGTCAAGTGAATTATTTGGATTTCTCTTTCCTTTTAAATTATTGTTTTTAATAATATCAGTTGCTTTTATCTTTGCTATTTTTTATTATTTTACTAAGGTTGGTTTTTTAACTGCTGATTCCAAAAGAAGAATTAATGATTTTTTAAGTTTTCAAAAGTTTGATTCAAAAATAATCTTTACAAGAAGGGCTAAAAAAATATCAACCTTTTTAAATAAAAAAGATTATAAAAGGGCGATTTTGATGATGGAAGAATTATTAATAGATGTCCTAAATAGTGAAAAAATAAATGGAAATAATCTATTTGAAATGATAGAAAATTCACCAATTGATGATATAGAAGGGATCAAAAATATTTATACTATTTCAGAAGAGATAAAAGATGGACAGGGTTATATACTAAACATGGAAGAACTACAAAAACTTTTTGATTCTTGCGAAGAAGCATTACGAAGATTAAAAATCATTACTTGATTTTATTTCATTTTTTGATAAGATACTATTAGCGGTTTGGAGGAGTAGTACCTCGCCAGTCTCATAAGCTGGAGACCCTGGTGCAATTCCAGGAACCGCAACATTTTAATTATGCGCCAGAGTAGCTCAGTGGTAGAGCGCTCGTTTC
>Ga0172381_10001584_pt1 | contig 26431 bp, 59 predicted proteins | sample Leawel6488metaG_FD_119754 | JGI IMG/M metagenome (GOLD analysis project Ga0172381, IMG submission 119754) | Leachate microbial communities from a municipal landfill in Southern Ontario, Canada - Leachate well 64-88 metaG | ecosystem: Engineered > Solid waste > Landfill > Unclassified | place... | reverse complement strand
AGAGCTACAGCAAACGAAAGAGGAACATGGGAAACTGGTTTTCGTCGGCCCGATGAAGGTTGGCACATCGGCAAATTTCTGGAGGGTATTGATTATCTGAAGACCAAGAAGGATGGGGAAGAGATAATCAGCACCAACAAGCAGGGCGATAAGAACTGGAAATTCCCCACGGTGATCGAAGATGAGGACGATGATTGCAATGAGGTGAAGCATGACATCATTGTGGCTGAGAACAAGCGCGGCGAGCAGATGGTGGCGGATATCCTGGGTTGTACCGGCCTGTTCGAGAAGTTCACCAAGAAGTTCAAGGGTGACGAGAGCGTGTTCAACGATGAGGTAATCAAGCTCATCAAGACCCAGCTTCCGAACCAGTTCTGGCGGTTCAAGGTAAAGAATGTCGAGAACAAGAAAGACCCGGATAATCCGTATATTAACATTGTAGGGTTCGGCAAGGTTAGTGATAGCATTGCGAGCTTGGATGCGGCACTGTTCCCGGACAAGAAGGGCCATAAATCAGCGGCAGGTAAAACCAAAGAGGCAGCAAAGCCGGAAGTGGAAGAGGAAGACCCGTTCGCGTAATTGATACAAGGTGGATGGCGGAAGCCTATTGAATAGGAAAATAGACGCTTAATACTTATAAGGTTGATACTGCTAAGGCTGACGGTACACATTGCCTATACGACCTTAGAGTTAGTTAAATGCAACCATGCCAGTATCGAATCTGGCTCCACCTTTAACGATATTAACATACTTTTCCACTTGGTAGCAGCGACGCAGCTTGAGGGAGTGAAAGCAGGGATAACGGAACCCGAACCTGCGCTATTAGGTAGGGAATTAACCAGTGAGAATTGAAAGGGGAATAAAATGGGAAATACAGAACTTATCGAGCTTACCCGCAGACTAATCGACCTTAAATTGGAGAAGAAATCAGTTACCAAAGATTACAGCGACCAGATCAAGGAAACAGAGGCCGCTATCAAGAAATTGGTCAAGGAAAAGGGGGAATGATGGGGCTGAAAACAGTAGGCACTCTAACGTGGGATGCTTGTAATAACTGTCAAAATAAGGGTGCCTGCGATAACCCATCACTGTACCAAGAGGGTGATGGTTATAATGTTGGATGTGCTGATTTCTTGGAACAGGAAGAAAGTGAGGAATAAAAATTGGCAAAACGTGCCTTAAGTTGGAACAAGTACGGCCCTTTGGTATATCGGGCGTTGAAATTAATCTACGATACCCCGTTGACGAGCAGGAGCAAGGTTACGCAGAATATAGCCGATGCGGGTGAGTTGTTGGAAGAAATTGAAAGCAAAATGGGGGATTGATTATGGAACAAATAGCAGATGCAATTAAGCTTCTTGCCGTCGTAATATCTTTGGGGTTTTTAAGTGTTGTGATTGTATTGGGTGCCATTGTAACAAGGAGGAAATAGTGGAAAACATCAAGATCAGTGCCAAGAATCTCGGATACACCGCGCTTGCCGACTTCTGCCCACGGTGTTATTGGATTAAGCTCAAGACGTCGCACAAGCTACCGTGGCAGACATTCCCTGGAATCTTTAGTTCAATAGATTCCTTTACCAAACATTGTATCCACTATATGATTGACAACAGCCCATCCCCACCGTGGATGATGGAAATTGGCAATGTGGCAAAGTATCAGGCAGTTCCGCATTGGTCGAAAAATACATTCTATGACCCAAAATCGCAGATCACCTTACATGGCGCACCGGATGACTTGTTGATATTGGCGGATGGAACATTAGCTATCCCGGATTACAAGACACAGCGTTGGACGGACAATCAGGATAAGCTCTTTAGTTTATATGCTGTCCAATCGAATGTGTATAATATCCTCATGACACAGGATACCAAGATTGATGCTAAACTATTCCTTGTCTATATGGAACCAGATACCGCAGCGGCATCGGCGTGTAATAATATCATCACAAACGGATTCTCGATGTGTTTCAATGCCAAAGTAGTGCCGGTGGAAGTTGATAAGGGAATGGTGAGAAGGAGTCTTACGCTTACGAGGGAAATCGCAGAAATGTTGCAGCCTCCTAAAAGCAGAGAAAATTGTAAAGATTGTTCATCTCTTGAAAACGTGATTAATTTGCTAAAATAATCCTTGACACATTTACCTATAGGTGATACCTAATGACCATGCAAATAAATATTCAAAAACTTCAGTGTAGGAGGTGTGGTCATGTCTGGATTCCAAGGGGAAGTGAAGTCCGAATCTGTCCTAAATGCAAATCGGCGTTTTGGGATCGAGAGCGGAAACAAAAAGTTAGTAAACCATCGATTCGGAAGATTGGTTGTGATAAAATTCCATAGCTTTAGTAACCAGAAGAAGGGGCCAACGCAATGGCTATGTAAATGTGATTGCGGGAATGAAGTAGTTGTTGCAAGAAATAATTTAGTAGTTGGCAATACCAGTTCTTGCGGATGTTTACAGAAAGAGGCCAGACACCGACGGGGGATTAATTTAGAAGGGAAAAGGTTCGGCAGATTTACTGTAATAAGCCTTAGCGGAAGAAGCAACCAAGGGCAACTCAAATGGCTCTGCCTTTGCGATTGCGGGAAAGAAAAAAGAGTTGACGGATATAACTTGACTCATGGGTTATCTACATCATGCGGGTGTTATAGAGATGAATTGGTTTCAACGCACGGAAAGTGTTATTCTCTTGAATATTCAAGTTGGGTTAGTATGATTAGTAGGTGTACTGATCCTAATCGACCTTTTTATAAGCATTACGGAGGTCGAGGAATAACTATTTGCGATAGATGGCGAGAATCATTTGAGGCATTTTATAAAGATATGGGGGATCGTCCTTCACTTGATTACAGCATTGAAAGATTAGATGTAAATGGGAATTATGAACCATTAAATTGTGTGTGGGCCACGCAATCCCAGCAAATGCGTAACGTAAGAATAACCAAAAGGAATACCACTGGGGTTAGAGGTGTTTCATGGTCAAACAGAAGAAAGCATTATATTGTACAATTAGCTGTTGGCGATAAAACATACTATCTCGGAAGTTTTAAATTACTTGAAGATGCGGCAAAGGCAAGAAGAGAAGCAGAAATCAAATATTGGGGTAAATGAAAGGGGAATGAACATGAAAATTATAGAGTTAATCGCTTCAAATATCCTTCGTATTAACGCAATCCATTTAGTCCCGAAGGAAGACGTCAACGAGGTCAAGGGTTTGAATGGAGCTGGCAAGTCAAGCCTGTTGGATATCATTGTAATGGGATTCAAGGGCAAAAAGGGTGCGCCATTAGAGCCTGTCCTTCGAGGTAAGAAAAAAGGAGAAATCAAGCTTACTATTGATGGCGATGAAGATTCAGGCATACCCCAATTTACAATTACGAGCAAGATATCCAACGATAAAATTGAAACCGTTATTGAACCCGTATCGCTACTCAAGGGTGAAACCCCGCGCTCATTTCTTGATAAGCTCATCGGCCATATATCATTCGACCCATTGGAGTTTATGAACAAGGCCGAGAAAGATCAGCGTAACACACTATCCGCTCTGGTTGGTGTGGACATTAACCAATATGACCAGGACGAGAAATTAGCCTTCGATGAGCGTACTGAAAAGGGGAGAGAGTTAAAGGCTGCTAAGATCAAGGTGGATGCGCTTACTTGTTTCCCTGAAGTCAAGCAAACTGAAGAAACCAACTTTGCTGAATTGGCCGATAAACTCCAAAAAGCTAACGTCCACAATCAATCAATCAAGGATCGGGAAGCTGCCAACCAGCGAACAATGGAGGATGGTTTAAGGCTTAAGAAGGAAGTAGCGGATGCTGAAGCGAAACTTCTTGGACTGAAAAGCACCTATGCGGATACAGTTAATAATTACCGGGAAGAAAAGGCGGCTATTGCCTTGCTATCCCCCATTGATATAGAGGACATCAACCTTGATATTTTTAGTATTGAGGAAACCAATAAGAAAATCCGCGCCAATGTTCTCTATGATACTGAATCGAAAACACTCAAATCCGTCCAATCCGCCTACGATAAGATTGACGCTAAAGTAGAATCAATCCGTGAATGTCGGCAGAAAGCTATTCAATCGGCTAATTTACCTATCCCCAACCTATCCTTTGGTGATGATGGGTTGCTGTATAGTTCAATCCCGCTCAAGCAGTGTTCGGATGGCGAGAAACTGATGGTGTCAATGGCTATTTCAATGGCACTGAATCCTACGCTGAGAGTGTTACGTATTAAAGACGGTAGCCTCCTCGACCAAAATAATTTAGCAATTCTCAGAAAGATGGTCAAGGATAAAGGGTATCAACTTTGGATCGAGAAGGTAGCAAGTAAGGACGAATATGATAAGTCAGGCAAGGCGGGAATATATATTACAGAAGGGGTTGCCGAGGGGGATGGGGTGGTTGAACCGTGCGATGAGCCTGCACTTGAGCCGCCCAAGCCAGCATCCAAAGGTAAATCAGCACCGGCAGCATCTAACCCCGTAACCGAACCGGATTGGTAAAGGAGGAATTCGTATGGCACTTGTAATTGACGATGAATATATTGCTGATAAAGTTGATGCCTATAACATAGCCATTGAATGCTTGCGGGATCACGAGAGCGAATCTGACACCGCCGGATCAAGAGCAATGCGGCTTAAATTAGCAGGCAGATTAGATAGGGAAATCCAACGATGGGTAAATAGCCATACAGAAAGGAGCTAACATGGAAAACATATCAAGCATGTCCGACATCGCCATCCTCAACGCACTATTCGATATAGCGGCTGTAGAGGCTAATGGGGATGAGTTAAGTCAACAGGATGAACGGGAGTATCAAAGGTTGGATTGGGAATTATATAGACGCATGGGGGATGGAACCAGTACTTAGCTAAAAAACAATAGACAACCAGATTATTAACAAGAAAGGATTATTAAATGTATCGTTTACAATTAGAAGGAAAAGATAGAAATATAGTTCTTTTTATCCCCGGAACATTGTCCGATGAGGACTGGAAAGATAAAATAACCGCAAGCGAGAAGCGGTATCAGGAATTTAAGGACAAGGGGTTAGCACCTTCCTCTATTATGTATGAAAGCAAGAGACAAATCAAGGAACTCTAAATAATGGCGCACGTACCCGCTGAGATTAGAATCAGACAAGAATTTAATGAACCGCCATCCCAAGTTATCCGTGGGTTTGCGGAGATGAAAATGTCAAAGCGTCTCGCAGCCGGAGCTATGGGGATTACCACTCAAACCCTACTCCGATTATGTAGGCGATGGAATATAGAGTTTGTTCCACAATCTGAGATGGTGAGTCAATGCAAACCTCATGGTAAAGGATGGCCGAAGGGTAAAAAGCGACCGTGGGCTCCTAAGCCGTGGAAACGTAAGCATCAGGAGGTTTAATATTACATGAATCAAGTAATGGACAAGCATTACATTGGGCAGTGTGTTTATTGTGGATATGCGCTGTATGAAACTCACGGCAGGATAACTACTCGTAATGGGTGCGGTTGCACGGAAAACGATATACACGAGGTGGGTAAAATAGCAGAGAAGAAAATTAGCAATAGCAATGAAATCATACCATAAGGAGGGGTGATTATGGCTGCGGGGATAATTAAAATCGGCACCTGCCTAAAATGTGGCAAAACTGTGTACGCTGATAATGTTCACGGCGCGCCTACTAATTCCAACATCCTATTACAATCCTGTAAATTAGGTGGGGATTGCGAGGTAAAAGATGATATTAAATATTGGGAAAAGGAGCATAGCGTTGCGTGAGATGATAAGTCACAAAAAAAGGACCTAAAAGGAGAGATATGATAATCGGAATAACAGGATCGGCAGCATCTGGAAAGAGTACGCTGGCGGGGATGATAAGGGATAGACATGATTGCTTCATTCTCTCTTTCGCTACTCCTTTGAAAGAAATGATAGTGAGGGCAAATATATGTAGATCCTCTGAACTCTATGGAAAGAAAACGCCTTTCTCCCGAAAGATGATGCAGTGCATCGGGACGGACCTTATTCGGTGCCAAATTGATGCTGAATACTGGGTGAAGGACATGGAGAGGCGGCTGGAGATTTTCTCGAAGGAGAAACTTGTTGTGATAGATGATGTGCGCTTTATGAACGAAATGTATATGGTATATGACCGAGGAGGCTTAATGGTAAGGATTGAGAGAAATACACCTCAGACTATCCTATCCAAGATTGCTAAGTTTCGGTTCCGAAAGACTGATAAGCATATATCAGAGGCAGTCCTTCCTATCAATAACGGCCCAAGTACAAGGCATATAATAGTGGAGAACAACAAAGGGTTGAAAGAGATTCGAGAAGCAGCGAACAAGATCGTAGAGGTATATGTAAAATGAGAATAGAAAAGAGAGCGGAAGTTATCTTAATAGATTAAATATATAGTGCAAACTCGCAAGAGTGAGGTCGAGAAAGCAGGAATAACTGACAAGATGCTATGCCTTAGCGGATGAAGTAAGGCCAAACCTGTTTTGCACTATTACACAATAATCAAGGAAGTAGTAAGGAGCCAGCATGAAATCATTAATTTTTAGTACCGAGGATGTTCTGGCCTGGAAAGAGGGTAAGAAAACTATCCATTTTGTGAAGATGAGGCCACAACCTATTATCCGTGGCGGTGTTTGGTATCCACACGATAAGGCGGTAAGGGCATTTCATTACGCAACTGAACAACATTTTCGTGAAGGTGTTGCAAAAGATTTCTCTCCCTACCGCCCCGGCGATAAGGTTTACGTTTCGGAGACGTGGCGATATAGTTATCATTATGGCGATAATGATTATTGTCCGTGTTACAGGGCGGATAATACGTGCAAATGCGGACAGCCATCTCTCACCCGATCCGATGCCGTGAACTGGCGTCCACCACTCCATCTTCGGGAGATTGACGCCCGGTTCCACGCCATAATCAAGAGCGTTAAGCCGGAAGAAGTGGATGGTGTTTGGTACTGGAAAATCAAACTGGAGAAAGGGGAGTAAATATGGAAATAGATTGTAAGTTTTACCACGCAGATTTTGAACATCCAAAAGCATATACAGTTGGAGAGTTAAAGGAAATATTGGCAGAACTGCCTGACGATCTCCGTATTAAGCAGGGCTTTGAAGATGGGGTAAAGTTGATTATCTATAACCACGGTTTCAATCCGCACCTTGAGCTTGAAGAAATAGACGAAGATTAACCGGCCCGTGGCTTTTAAAAGGAGGGAAACAATGAAGATAACACGAGAATGGCTTGAAAAAAAGGGAGCTTGTTTAGACGGAACGAAATGGTTCCTAAGGCAAGACAAGAACAATGCTATTGAGGTCATTAATGCCCTCATGGCCGATGATCGCTTTGATTGGGCGAACTGGGTAATCGTGCGCGTGATGAAACGCAAGCAATATCTTGCATATGCAATATTTGCCGCTGAACAGGTAATTGAAATATTTGAAAAGAAATGTCCTGGCGATCATCGGCCACGGCAGGCTATTGAAGCGGCTAAGAAGTGCTTAGAAAATAATAGCGCAGCGAACAGAAAGGCTGCTTCTGCTGCTTATGCTGCTTATGACGCTTCTACTGCTTTTCCTGCTTCTGCTGCTTCTGCTGCTTATGCTGCTGCTTATGCTGCTGCTTATGCTGCTGCTTCTGCTGCTGCTGATGCTGCTTATGCTTCCGCTTCTGCTGCTGCTTATGCTGCTGCTTCTGCTGCTGCTGATGCTGCTTATGTTGCTTATGCTTCCGCTTCTGCTGCTGCTCGCAAAGAAATGCAGGAGAGAATTATAAATTACGGGGTTACCTTGCTTGGCACATAAAGAAAGAAAACGATGGGGCTTTACGGATAAGATTCAGGAGGCTACAAAATGACAGACGCTGAAATAGAGTTATGCGAGAACCCGAAGTTGCAAAAGTTGTTTCGGGAGAAGATGGGGGAGTGATGCATAAATATAGCCCAATGATTTGTAGCGATAGCGACATATGGGAAATGGTTAGATGCTCCAATGGCCGTTATTACGAGGTAATAGAAACGGATGCCACCATGCAGGAATTAGTCGCCAAATACCTCCGAGCTGGGGAGGTTGCCGAAAATCTGAGAGATGATAACACACTGCTTCGGCATGAAAATGAGCGGTTACGGGCGGCACTGAGACAGCTAAATGACTGCGATTGCCGAGAGTGCGAAAGAATAATTGCCGAAGCATTGAAGGAGGGGTGATGATAATCGATAACCAGAAGAAGCTACTCTATGACTCTGGTTTCTTTCTCTGTAAGGATGGCTGGCGTAGGTCGTGGTGGAGAAGGATATTGTGGAGATTAGGATGGATTAAGAAGAAAGGAGAAAAGTAATGAAGATTGAAATATTACGTGAATTTGGAGATCAGGAAGCACTGTTGGGGTTATCGTTGTCTCACGGGGTAAGTATTGCTCGAGCATCAGAAGCTGCGTTGAATCTGGCATGTAGAGATGGGGGCCATAACAAGTTTCTTGAAGCTATCTATGTATGGTTGGATGTTACTGCACCAAGGTTCTGGTGGGCCGAAGCTGACACTTATAGAATTTCCAGTAAGCAAAGTGAATCTACTATGCACACAATATCGAAACACACATTGACTCAGGATGATTTTGAATATAATATTGATGTTTCTTATTTGCAATGTCTTAACTTATCTATCCTGGCGGGCGTTAAAATAGACCATATAAAAAACGCTTTACCAGAAGGATTCTTACAACGTAGAATCTGGTGTATGAACTATAAAACATTACGCAACATTATTCACCAGAGACACAACCACCGGCTTCCACAATGGAAATATTTTTGTGCAGAAATCATGAATCAAATAGAGCATAAGGAATATTTTCGTGATATAATTTTAACCACAGATTAATAATAACATAAATAGTAATATAAATAATAATATAAACAGTAATTCAATAGGCAATCAATCCATCGTGAGGGCGAATAAACAGAAAAGGTAATATGTTGCGATAACGTCACCGTTAGAAATAAAAGCCCAAATTCTGTATTGTCTATATATTAAAAAGAGAGAAGATGAAAATATTGGTACATAAAGCATGTAAGAGTTGTAATAAATATCTAAAAGCACAATGTTGCGAACGTAAGCAGACAGGTAGAAACCCCTATTCAGGTGGATGGTGTTCTGGATATAAAAAAAGAAAGGACTCATGTTCATGAAATATAACAATCGATTAGATAACGATATGGATATTGCTATGAGAGCGGAAAAAGTAGGCAAGAAAGCTTGTTGCGTAATAATCATCTTGGTTATGTTTATGTTCTTGTTGATTTATTGCGTAAGATGTTCTTTAACAGATTATCGATATAGGCAATTTAATAAAGTGTTAATTCAAATTCAAAATAATAAGATTAAACAATATTGTACACTACATAAAATCAAACCAGAAGTAGTGGAAATATCTGAAAATGGCAGAATGACATTTATGATGAATGGTAAATTATGTGAGATTAAATAAAATGACTAAAATATTACAGGTACGCAAAGAATATCAAGAATCATTTAGTAAGGTCGTGTATGATTATGCTCAGATGGGGTACAGCAGGAGGTTCACTGCTACTTTACTTGGTTTTAATTTGTCGTATTTTAGACAATTATGTTCACGATTTGATTTACATAAATACTTTAAACATCAGAGTAATATGGTGAACGACTGCAAGCCAAAAGGTAAAGGGTGGATTAAAGGTAGAAGTCGGGATGCTAGGTACACTTATAGTAATGATGATATTCTGAGTAGAGTAAAACAGTTTCCTACATACAGCGAATTTATTTGCAAATCATCTATTAATATATCAACTGTGAAAAGAAGATTTAATATGAAATGGTCTGATATTGTAGGTTTGGCAATTAACAATCAACATTAAAAGGACGGTGAGTTATGACAGTAGAACAACTTATAGAACAAATTCAAAATGTTTCATACACATGGCAAACTAGCACTTCTAAATTAGATAATATTTATAAAATAATAAATCAATATCAAAATAAAAACATAAAGGAGGCTGACAATCAATGAAAGTTATCCCATCTACTCCTATGTACCAGAACATTATTATAGCCCTTTCAGATGGAACGATTTGTACGTTTACAGGTAAGGCATTTGTAGCTAACCCAGATAAGGAAAAAAGGTTAATTAAGAACATTCAATTTACTACACCTAAACCATTGCCATCAGGATACGCATTTGATTTGATGGAGGTGGATAGTAAATGAAAGTCAGTCCCCGTACCGCTCAAAGTATAGCCAGAAGCATAGCCGATTATAAACTCAAGCCGTTTAACTTTCCACCAGATATGATAATTCTGCAAGATTCGCGGGAACAATTACCACTATTCACTCGATTGCCAAAAGGATTAACTGTTTGTTCTGCCACATTGAAGGTTGGAGATTATACAATCCGAGGGTTAGAAGATAAGATAGCGGTGGAACGGAAACAGATATCCGACCTTATCCCCTACTGCACATCGGACCACGTTGCAACCAAAGCTAAGATGGCTAAGTTGGAAAAGATGGAATGGGCAGCATTGATAGTGGAAGCTCGCGAAAGTGAAGTCTACCAGCCTTACCGATTCTCACAGGCATCACCTGAATCTATCCGGCAAGCATTGGCCTCTTTCAGCGTGAAGCATGGTATCCATGTGTATATCGGAGATCGTGAACATATAGTTAGATTTATGCTGGATAGGTTTATTAAATTCTACAACTGGAAACATTCACTATAATTAAAAGAACGAGAAACAGAATAATTTATTCGAGGAGGATGTATGAATACTACAACTTACCAACAAGAAATAATCCGTCATATCATTAATGTTGTATATCGGAATGCTCAAAATAACATAAAAGTTATTGATTGGATACCACCGCAAAATGCTGGTGATGATCCTTATGGAACTTTTATATATGCAACGAAAGGAATCCCATGAAATTCCACCCTACTATCCCCGGCAATCCGCAGAGGGAGAAGACTAAATTTATTGTGACCATCGAGGATGAGGAATATGAAACTTGGGCATTTTCGGAAGAAGCGGCTCTGTCCAATGCGTGTTTCCGCTATGCCAGTGACCAGGATGAAGATGTAGCCCTGATTAAGTGGCAAGTTCGGAACGATAAATTGTACTGGAACGTGGAGGAGGTATGAAATCACCAAATACCGACACAACATTAAGTGTTATTCCCATCCACTCAGCCAAATTCCGTGATGTACGCACTAAAGCACAAGATGAATATGTAAATAGGCACAAAAGTAAGAAGGATAAGATAGTTCCTCTACCTAAACATAAACCAGGCGATAATGTAGTTTTGTTGGTTGAATATAAAGGTAGGGATTATTTATTAATCGAAATTGTTGACTTTGAGGAACGATGGAAAGGGAATTTTAGTTATTACGGAATAATTCTAAAATCATCCAAGCCAAGTGATCGAATTGGCAGGCTAATTAAAACTGAGGATTATGGTTATTATTCCTACCCTAAGATTATTGATGTGCCAGCGGATAGTATTAAGTGGCAAAAGGTGGAAGAGGTTTAGCTATTATACCGTTGCATTTACGCTGCGGGCGGCTATGACACTTCGTTCCTTGTGTCGCCGCACCGCGCTACATTACACTATCTAATCATAACTACATATTACATGAATCCGGAAGAAGGGGATATACCAGAAGATAAAAAGGAGGATGAATAAATGGATGATTCAACTTACACCGACCATTACGATGACAATGATTCAATCTGTCCCTACTGCGGCGATAAATTCCAAGTAGAAGGCGAAGATTACGACGAACAACCCTGTGAAATCCAGTGTTTTACTTGCGGAAGGAAGTATTGGCTATCGCAAATGTTCACAGTCACCCATCGTTCACGGCCTGATTGCGAATTGAATGGGATGAAGCATAATTTCCAACCACGAGCGATAGGCGGCGGCAAGACATATCCATTCTGTGTGAATTGTGATTATTGCAAACCATACAGGAAGGAGGAGACATGAATCTACGCCGCGCTGAACATTGGGAACGAACCTGCGATGATTGTAATAATCAGGAAGAGGGTAAGCATTACTGCCTGCTGCATAGTATAACAGTTAAGAATATGGATATCATGAGATGCGAGGACTTTGAATATAATTTTTATAACGTTCTGCATCAGCCGCGCCGTCACATACTTTGACTATTTTGCACAGCTTTCATTCGGCGTCGGCTGCATGCAATTGTTAGCATTTTATTGGGAATTTTCTAATTTTTTAAATGCTTCATTAACATCTTTCATAAGAAAGGGGACGATTAAAAATGTGTAAATTCTTCTCCAAATTTTTACATAGAAAAAAAGAATCATTGCAAGAGAAACCCCCGTGGTTGATAGAATTGCAAAGATATTATTTAAGTGCATTTTCTGGTAAAAAACATGAATTAAATTTAATAGATAAGATGGATTTAATTGAAACCACCAAGCTAGAAAAAATGCAATTACAAATAAGAATAAATGAAATAGAGCAAAGATTGACCACATTAGAACAATTCCTAATTGGAGAATCAGAGAATTTAGTGCACCAAAAGAGGATACAAATTTCATAAATGTCCTTTCGTTATTGGTTGTTATTTAGTGCTAACGCCATGCATCAGCCGCCGGGCCACGAAAAAAGTAAGTCTACCGACATCCGAAATTCCGGTCGGCTGCATGCAGTTGTTATAGTTTTAATAAGATATTTAAGTAGGGATAGCTATAAATGACTACAATGGCAAGTGTGGGGACTTTGAATGGAAGGAGGATGACCATAAGTGACTAAGCAAGAACACCTGTTAACCTGCCTATCTGAAGAATGTGCCGAGGTATCAAAGGTGGTATCCAAGATGCTCCGGTTTGGGGTAGATGACCAATCGCCACATTTAGATAAGGATAACTTACACCTACTATTTGATGAGCTGAACGACCTATTTGCCGTGGTTGAAATGCTGCATGATGTTGATATTCATTGGCGGATTGATAATGGAGCAGTGATAGATAAGAAGGCTAAGGTGGAAAAATGGATGCGACACGCTAAAAGTAGGGGGACGTTGGAATGAAAATTAACCTTTATTCCGATAGTCAACCAGAGGCATCTCATCAAAAGGATAAATGGCGACACAGGGTATCTATTGAATTCGGCACTCCGGTTAAAACAGTAATTCAATCGTTTGCGGATTCTGGTTATTCTAAAAGGCTATGCGCAGGGGCTATCGGAATTCATACTCAAGCCCTGCTTCGGTATTGCCGGGAGAACGATATCAAATTCCCGAATCGGATTAATTTACGGGATGAATGTAAGCCTAAGCCGGGTAAAAGGGGATATAGTAATAATCCGTGGGGGAGGGCGGGGAAGCCAATCGAAATCAAGCCAACCAAGCCGAAGGATAACGGGTATCTGTATAAGTCGGTGGGAGGGGTGAATGAGAGTTAATCTTTACTCGGATTCCCCCTACCATAATCTCGCCCTCATGCAGATTTCAACCTACCATAAGCAACTTGGCGATGAGGTTACATTAAACTTCCCACTTATGCCTTGTGATAAATCCTATGCTTCCATCCTGTTCGAGAAGAATGTGATGAAGATTGGTGCTAATATTTACGGTGGGCCTGCTATCCTTAATTCCCAATTACCACCAGAAATCCAGCAATGCAAACCGGATTATTCACTTTATCCGATTGATTATTCATTAGGCTATACCTTCCGGCCTTGTTATCGGAAATGTCCATTTTGCAAGGTTCATGGCATGAATCACCCTGATGTTGACCACCATTCAATATGGGAATTTCACGACCCGAAGTTTACTAAAATCTGCCTGCTGAATAACAATACCTTTTTTGATAAGGATTGGCGGCTGACATTTGAAGAAATCTGGGATGCTAATTTGTCTGTCCGTGATGAAAATGGCTATGATCTACGGCTATTGGATGACGAGAAGGCCGAGGCGCTTCATAAAACGAAGTTCACAACTCCGCTACACTTTGCATGGGATTTAATGGAAAACGAAACCAAGGTTAGGGAAGGATTGGCATTGCTCGAAAAGCACCATCTCAGAACAACATCAAATGGTGTCTATGTTTTAATAAACTATAACACCACCATGCAAGAGGATATTCATAGGTGCCAAGTAATTAGTGATGCCGGTTTCAGACCGTATATTATGCCCTATAAAGGCACTAAGGCAGGCATGAAATTCAAGCGGTTCATTGATACCTTCATGTGGCGGAAGTATCCAACAATTCAAGAAGCATGGGATAATTATAAGAGATAGCAGGATGAAGATGAGTAAAAGCAGGCAGGTAGCTTGTGGGGATGGGGTAAAAATAAATGATAACAAAACAAAAAAGGAGTATTAATATGAAACATATAGTCCAGTTTTCCGGTGGTGCTGCATCTGCTTACGTTGCTTGGTTGGTTGCTAAAGAATTTGGCTGTGATGATACTATCCTATTATTCCACGACACTAAGACTGAACATCCCGATGCTTATAGATTTCGCAAGCAAATATCAGAATTCATAGGTATTCCAATTACTGAAGCTTCCGATGGTCGGAGTTTATGGGAAATAATTAAATCTCATCATTGTTTGCCCTCTTCTATGATTCCTTTTTGTACTGAAGATTTGAAGATGTTCCCTGCCGCTAAATACTATAAACAATTAAAATCAATCAACCAAGAATTTACAACCTACAATGGCCTCGGCCCCGAAGAATGGCGGCGTGTTCAAAATAGTCAAGCAAGAGCGGCACAGAATGGGATAAATTTACGGTGCCTACTGGTTGAACAAAACATCCTTGATAAAACCGTTAAAGACATCATCAAGAACGAGTGGCGCATTTGTCTACCTGAACCATACAAACACTTAGCTCACAATAATTGTATCCCCTGCTTCAAAGCTGGCAAGGCACATTTTGAAAAGGTTTGCCGATACTATCCAGACCAATTTGAATTAGCCTGTTTAGCTGAAGAACAGATAGGGGCTACGGTGTTCAAAGGTAAGTTAACATTACGACAATTAAAGAAAAAGTGGGATAGACAATCATCCTTTATGGAAGTAGAAGAAAGTTCAATACCGTGCATGTGTGCGGTATGATTGTAAGGGGGTATTCCAATCAGGCATAACAAGTATTCCAAAAATTCATAGGAGAAATCGAAAATAATTGTTGACATATTAAACTAACAAGCGTAACATCGCTAACAACAGGAAAGGAGAAACCAGTGGATAAAAACATACGCAATTTTCCAGAAACACTTAACACTAAATTGAGGATCGAAGCGATCAAGAAGAAGCTGACGGTCAAGGAACTTATTATCAATATCCTTTCCAAATACTTTGATATGAAATCGTAACCTTCCAAGATGGAATTGAAAATGAAACTGGGTTCCACGCTAAATCTCGAACAAAATATTCCATAAGGAGGATGTAAAAATTATGAGGGCAAAACCACAAGAAGGTGGGAAAGGATTGGTTGATAATTGGGAATTTAACTCAGTTTACTCGGATATCCCGTGGCATGATTATGTTGATCGGATGAATTTTGACGGAAGGATTAAAAAGGGTGATCCAACGTCCAACAGGTCTATCACGCTTACCAAGATGGAATTAAGGATTGCAGAAGTAATCAAAGAAAATGGTGGAGTGAAAAATTTTCAGACTGTCTCCGACGTTCTCCGCGATGCTCTTACAAAGGGATTAAAAATTGATTATGAAATTTTAATCCGGCGCAAGGGCAAAATCAAGAAACGGGCAGATGCCACCTTTAACGAGTTGGTACTTATTGATGAAGAGATGGCTGTTATTTCCTGTATGGAATTGGTACAAGCAAGGATAACAGAAACACTCCAAAAATGTAAATTAGGTTATGCGGGAAGGGATGAAGCGTGGGGGATGTCACAGATTGAACATCTTATTGATACGGCTGAGAACGATTTTCCGAAGCGAGGTATTAGAGAACACTTCGATAGGATACTCCATACGCCAGTTAGCACCGACGCTATCTTGTACAACATTAAGGAAGCTAAAAAGAGGGAGAATCAACAATACTAACAACGATTTACATTGAGGTTGGTGATTCGGTTGTTAGGTTGTGGAAGGTGACAACTTGATAACCGGCGGTGACGATGGAGGCATAGAAAACCAAAGTGCTTTTTACCCTGTTGATAAGTGGCTAAATTTTGAACCTAACGTAGCATTATAATTCATGTTTTTAACCATGCTGGTTATCAAGTTGCCAAGTTGTCGCACGTTTTAGAAGTCATGTTACGTAGTATATATCTTTATAAGCAAAAAGGAGAGAACAAATGGAAAAACTTTTAGACCAAAATCCTTGTTACCTTTACAAGCATTACGACAGTGATGGCAACCTGCTTTACGTTGGAATTTCCTTTTCTATCGCTCAGCGTATTAGCCAACATAAAAAAAGTTCAAACTGGTTTGCCGACTCAGGACATATCACCATTCTCAAATTTGCATCTCGGTCATTGGCCGAAGAAGCTGAACAAAAATCAATTAGAAACGAAAACCCACTTCACAATGTTCTCCATCGTCGCTCTCACGCCAAAGAAAATAAAAAATGGGCGAAAAGAATACACGACGAAAGATATGGAAAGTTTTATCAAGCGTTGATAGAAGTAAATGAAATGCTGGAAAAATTGGATAAGCAACGGGCAACAAGGCAATAGCCCCCCTGTGTCCCTTCTAATTGTTTTTCAACTTTAACGTGAAAGGATAGTCACCATGTACCTTAAAATTAAATTCACCGATGGCACCGAGCAGAATGAATATGCAGATGTGGATGGATTCAGAGTCAAGGATGGTTTGCTGATTATTTCCAAGGGCCGATATGCACCGTCGCTTTATATCAACATGGACACAGTAAAATCATTTCAGGAGGCAGATCGCAATGGCAAAGAGTTATAGAGAAGAGGTTGAGGCAGACCAGGAACGGAACCGGCATTTGAAGGTAGCATTGGAAGAGAGTTTAGAATTACAATCCCACTATGCTGAATTGCTGAATATGTATGATGGCGGATTGCGGAGAGGGTTCAAGACCATTGACGAATGGATTGATAGGCTGAAGGTTACAGGGACGATTAAAGAACTTTAACGTGTACATGGAGGAATTAGCATGGCAATGGACTTTGGATTTACAAATGAAGTGGGAAAATATAACGCTGTAGTTTCTTTTCGTGATGCTGCCATTGCTGATGGTTGGATAGCCAAGCCCACCTATGGGGATCATGAGCCAATGGAGAGTGCGGCAAGTTTGACCAAGGATGGGTTTAAAATGTCTTGTCTATCAAGAACAAAAACAATTGGCAAATGGAAGTATGAAGCATCTGCCTGTATTTGGGGACCGGATGGGTTAGTTATCGCAGGAATGCCCCTTGAGTATAATTGGAATGAGATAAAAATGGGGTTAAAGCGGTGCAATTATTGTTTACGAAACGGCGTTGAGACATTTAGGGTGGGATTTGCTGGAAGGTGTTGTAAGGAGTGTTTACCAGAAAAATGCAAGCAAGTAGAATTTCCTGGTTGGACAAGATAGCGAGATAGCCGCCAAGCGATTATCTCAGTCGGTCTTTGATTTCACATAGCAGAAGGAGGATTGAAAATGGACATACACATTAGACGATTACCGGGTAGCAATATTGACCAAGAGTTTTATCTTGTATCCGATGTTGAAAAAGAATTAGCGGCTGTAGAAATGAAGATAAAGAAGTTGGTTGATTTCTGGGAATGGTCACGGTTGGCTGATAAGATGACCTTTGAAACTTGCCACCAGGATGCCGCTGTAACTTACGGAGACATGCCAAGAAGCGACGATCAGGGGTAAGCAGGTACAAAGGACCTTCGGCAACCAGAACGGCTTAGAATTGATTAGACGATAAACAGGAAAGGTAAATCTCAACATGAAAGAACGAGACATCTTCACTAAATCATGGATTATTCAAAATTCAATCGACATCGTATCCGAATATGACCCTGGCATCCTCACCCTTCGCGCTCTTCATTATCAGCTTGTGGGCCGTGGAATGACCAACGATATCCAGCATTATAAGCGTGTAGTGGTAGCCATGATAGACGCAAGGTGGAATGGGGATATCACATTCGATACCTTTTCCGACCTCGACCGTGCTATGGTGGGTGAAACTTCATATCTTCCTACTGATTTAGATAGCGGGGTATCAACCGCTGAGAATCAAATAAAGAGTTGGATGGAATATTATTTCAAAAACAAGTGGGAGAATCAACCTTATTACCCGGAAATCTTCATAGAAAAGAAAGCCCTCCAAGGTGTGTTCCAGGAAGTGTGCAAGAATTGGAATATTGCATTGGGTGCTTGCAAGGGGTATCCGTCCTTAACATTCCTACATGAATCTTCCCAGCGGTTTATGGATGCGGAACAAAATGGCAAAAGCCCAATCATCCTATACTTTGGCGATTACGATCCGTCTGGCGAGGACATCCCCCGGAGCATTGGTGATAACTTGAACCGATTTGGTATTTATGTGGAAGTACGTCGTATTGCACTTATGGAAGATCAGGTAATTGAATGGAACCTACCACCTGCACCTGTCAAAGATACTGATACCCGTACCGCTAATTGGGGTGGTTTGGGGCAGGTTGAGTTGGATGCAGTAAGGCCGGAAAGGTTGATGGAATTGTTAGAAGGTGCCATTGCCGATATTTTTGATAATGAACTTTACAATGATTTGCTAAATATTGAACGCGAAGAACGGGTGATCTATCGGAAACGGTTGAAGGAATTTGTAAATAATATATAGAAACAAGGAAAGGTAAAAGGTAGTATTATGAAATGGTCAGAGTTCAAGAAATTAGTCGATACGAAACTTAGCAAATCAAAAAACCCCGACCCGGAAATTGGTTGCATTCTTGTCACAATGTTCTCGTGGAATAAACCAACAAAACTTAAAATAAGAATTGGCGATGGAACTTTACGGATAGAGGAATAGGAAAGGTAAATCATGCACACCAAGAAATATCCACCACTAACTAAATATCTCATCCACCAGGCAATTATTGATGATGAAAACCGGAAGAAACTGTCCACCCGGCTAAAGGGTAGAAAGCCGTTGGTTGACGATCCTAATGGCGATTTAGACCCATTAATGCCAGCGTGTAGAGAGGAAGGAGAATAAATGCACACAATTTACACCGCAGATCAGGCCAAGTCGAAATTATCGAACTTCAGGGATAAACCGTGGAGGGAGTATCAGGAAGATACTGTAAATTGGATTATGAATAGCGACAAACGGATAAAAGTTGTCAAGGCCAAAACAGGTGCGGGTAAGTCTCTCATTTCTATGGTGTGCGGAGTGATGGCTGGTGATTTGACATATTTGGTTCAGTCAAAATTCTTGCAAGTTCAGATCACTAACGATTTCCCTGAAATTGTGTCGGTTTTCGGGAGGGCTAACTACCCCTGTCTTGCCGACCAAGCTAAAGATTGTGGTCAGTGTTTAGCCACCAAGACAAACCCTTGCGATATGAAAAGTAAATGTTTGTACTATATAGCCAAAGAAAAGGCCATTGAAGCATCGTATCGCGTATTTAATTTTAGTTACTACATCGCAGAAACTTCTTATGCTGGCAGGTTTTCAGGCAACCCGTTCACCGTGATCGATGAGGCGGATTCGTTAGAGTCTGTTTTGTCTGGTTCGGTTTCCCTGAGCTTCGGGGAGCGCACCCTTTTCCAACTTGGCTTAGAAGGTGGACCGAAACGTAAGACCGCTGGTTCAAAAGATGGTCTATCCAGTTGGCGTGACTTTGGGCAAGAAGCATTGCAAAGATCAACTGGCATAGCTACTAAATTGGAAAAAGAAATCGAATCAATGGGTGACTACGATGAAGAACAAAAACTCCGTAAGATGAAAGAGCTTGAGCATTTTACCCATATCATTGAACGATGCAATATATTTCTGAACAACATGAATGACCAGTGGCTATACGAAGAAATCCCCCGTAGTGGTTCAAGGCAGGGTCAAATCATCTTCCGGCCAACCTGGTTATCGCCTGAGCTAAGTGAGAAATACCTATTTCGTCATTCGGATAGTTTCACCTTGCTTAGTGCGACCTTTCCACCTATGCCGATATTGGCAAAACAGTTAGGCTTGGATACCGATGATATTGATTATTATGAATTGCCAAGCACCTTCGACCCTGAGTTATCCCCAGTCCATATTTGGCCTGTCGCAAATGTGGTATCCAAGGAAATGGAGGAGGCAGTTCCCAAACTCATATCAGCTATTAAGAAGATTCTCGAAATGCACGAAGGTCAGCGCGGAATTTTGCACACGGTTTCATGGAAGCTATGTGGCCAGATAATGCAGGGTGTCGGTTCGCCACGATTAATTACCCATACCTCAGAGAACAGGCAAGAGGTTATTAACGAGTTTATGAAAGGTGAGGATGGCCGATATGCTATTGATTCGATCTTGTGCAGCCCCTCCTGTGAGCGCGGAGTTGACTTGAAAGAGGATTTGGCAAGGTTTGTTATCATCATCAAATGCCCGTACCTTTATGTCGGAGACAAGTTAGTATCGGCAAGGATCTACAGTGGTCCGCTGGGTAGAATCTGGTATCAAAGTGACGCAATGGGGACTATTGAGCAGATGTCCGGCAGGGCAACCCGTAGTGAAACAGACACGGCAACCACTTATGTTTTGGATTATCAGGTGGAGAAATTATATTGTGAGAAGCCGTCTTTATTTTCGCAATCATTCAAAGAACAGATATCTTGGGAAAGTTGCCCGTGGGATGAACTCATGTATAAGTCTGAGGCTAAGGTGTGATTAGGCCACCATCTCCGCCGTGCCTAAGTGGTGGGTTGAGGCTATAGATTGAAAAGGGTGCATGAGGGGGAGGATAATATGCAATTTGCAGAAGCGATGAACAGGATTAAGGAAATAAGACAAACAGATAGCCTTCTTATATGGGAAGCTCGTGATAAGTTTTTATCCGAAGTGGGGTACTCAACATGGGGACAATTTGTCAAGGATAATCCCGATTGTGCTCATGATAATATTGGGCCATCAGATCGTTCAAGCTCTGGTTGCTAACCCACCTAATTAAGATAATGCTTGACAACATGATAAATAGGTAGTATGAAGCAGCCAAACCAGAAATTGAAATTGAAAAAGGAGAATGAATCATGAAAAGGTTCTATTCAATCCCACACAGAGCGACCTGAAAGGGGTGATTCTAAATAACAGCGGTTTAAACGTCCCCGTAACCAGTGGTGAGGGTACCCAAGTAATAACACAAATTTGTGGGCGTGACAGCCGGAGAGACGGCCACCAATAACCACGAAAGGAGGATTAACAGGAACGGTTATGCCACCGTAAAAGGCAGGCGGATAGAGTGATGCTGTTTTATAGTGGGGATGGGGCAACCGATTAACCGAACTGATAAGTGCTGTATCTGCAAAGTGCGGTTGTCCCATTTTTTAAGGAGGGTGCGGAATGAACTCACAAGACATACCGGAAGAGAAAGCCGAGAAGGTTGGCAAGATAGCGGCGCTGGTCATACTTTTTATTGCAGCCATAGTCATATTTTCCATGATGTACCGCACGTTTTCTGATCCGGGGCCGGATGGAAAAATACCTGAGTATCAGCGCATAAAAATTGAAAGTTACTGCCTGCTGCATAAGGTCCGTCCGCAGGTAATAGAAATAAACGCAAACGGGCGCATGTTCTACGCGCTCGATAACGGCAAAAGGGCGGAAATACGGTGACACAGGCAGCCTGTTTGAATATTTTTTGAAGGGGGTAGGGAGATGAGAAGTCAACATAAAGATGAAGACCGTAAAGACTATATGCTGTTAGTAGCGGCTGAATATATCCGCGAGAATTGCCCGGATGGAATGATTTTCTATGATGATGCGGAATGCGACGGTGGGTGTGTATCCGACGATTGCTATGTCGCCAGTGATAGTTATTTGGAAGAGAGGGGATAGGTGGTGCGAGATGATAAAAAAGATTGAAATAACAGACTACGGCGTTGATTTTGGTTGTGGGCGTGTGTGGACTGAGTTTGACGACGGCCGACCGGACACCGACGCTCAAGAACATGGGTTTAATTCGTTGTCCGATGCCCTCGAATGGGTTAAGGAAGTTACGGCAGAGGAAGAACCAGACGTTGAATTGCAGCTGGAAGAACGGGACCACGGCAATTTAGCCTACTGTATCACCAAGAAATCAAGGTTCGACACCGCCTTTGCCGATTTTCTCTGGTGCATCAAGGTCCGACACCGTGACATCAACCGGCCAAGCATAACCGGCATACTCATAGAACCCACCAAAATAATCGCTACGGACGGCCATAGGCTGCATATTATAGTCAACCATTATCCATTCTATCCCCCCTGGTGAATATGAGGTTTACGGTATCAACCAGTCCAAGGTGATACTAATCGCCAAGCCTATCACTACAGAGGATAAATTGCTTCCGAAATGGAACTGTCCAAGCATTACAATGGAAGGCAACACCCCTGAACATGAAATCGCCATTGATCATCCTTTGTATTTCTATGCTGAGATATTGAAACGTCGGTTAGTAGGCGTTAAATTCCTCCAAGATGCCATATCCGACGAGACAATGAATGTGAAAATATACGGTGAGAACCAGCCGGTGATTATTACCACACCAACCCGTACAGCAATCGTTATGCCGTTGTCGGAGAGGAAGGTTAGCTGATAATGATGAGGGTTTGATACCATGAAATTAAAAAGAGCTAATGCCGAACTTAAAAAAATAGGATGGAGTTGGGATTATGACCAATTGCAATCTATCCAAACTTCCGTAAACAACCACACAGGAGAGCAGATTTCTCTTGAACAAATAGATACACTGCTTAATTTAATTTCTCAATCGGATACCAAATTGCAATGGTTTTGTGAAGGGTGTGGTGGTTTGGTTGGGGTGACAATGGCGAGGAAGAATGTAACTGTGAACATTTAGAGCCAAGGTTGACGGTGGAAGCGTCGGCGGAACGCGGCCTGCCTTTGCGTAGCATGGGCCGCAGTTCAAGCCTAAGCCTGCAACTATAAACGGTGGCTCGGAACTATTATTCACGAGGAGTTTTTATGGAATTCTTATATGAAGTTGGCCCCTGTAAGCACTTTAAGGATGGTGATAACTTTTTCACTATCTACTCTCGGACGATACCCCATGCCGACATTGTCATCATAGGTGATTACATTGATAAAAAGGGCATTGTCCAACGTGTGCGGCGTGATTCGGTGTGGGGGAAGAAAGTTTTGGGATTATGCGTGGAAGCCCCCAAACTTGAACTATCTGAATCACAGAAACGGTTGGCTGAATTAATTGCAAGTATTGGGAAGACGATATAGTCAAGCGTGTGCGGCGCGAATCGGTATTTGGAAAATTGGTCATAGAAGCATTGGAGAAGGAGGGATGAAATGGAGGAAATGTTTATCAAACAACCGGAGTTATCATCATGGAAATGCTATCTATTTGGCAATAGTCCCACTGCTGGTAATGGAATAGTATGGAAACCGGCTAAAGGCCACGAACCTAATTTCTTCTGGCGGTGGATGCAATGGATATGTTTTGGCAATTTATGGATTAAGGATAAGGAGAAATAATTATGAAACTACCCCATCTTATCAAATCATTCCGCATGAAGTTCTGGATATGGCGGCAGGATGTCAAGCTGCGGATTATATGCTGGATAATGGGTTATTGAAAGGAGAATAGCATGGACAAAAAATTACTCAAGCAATACAAATCCACCTTCCACTTCGGCGCATCGGTAAGGTATGAGAATATCCTAACCCGTGGATATGGCAAGGATAGGAATACTACAAGTTTAGCCGATAATCACATGCAAGTTACTAAGGAATGGAAGCAGAAACAAGTCCCCCCTCGTACCGGCATAGTAGTCGGTTGGCGGTGGCTATCGAACGGTATAGGTAATTACGATAGTGAGAATGGGAATTGTTACACTGCTACTGAATCCCTATTCGCCATTGAAGTCAAGCGGGGCATGATGAATAAGGTGGATTTAGTATTGCCGGAATCATTAACACTACAATATGCCCCTGATAGTTATCATGGTGATAGAGTGAGGTGGATGTTTAATGATTTCCCTGATCGCATTCCCACAATGTCTGATAAAGACAAACAATGGTTATTTAACGAGATGAAGTCAGTACCAAGAGATTCTAATGGTAGATGGATATATTAACTACTAAACACAGAAAAGGAGAATGAACATGGCAGACCAATCAGCAGCAATCAAGGCAGTAGAAATGGAAAAGGACAAGAAAATCAAAAGAACGATAAACCGAAAATTCACCAAGACCCAGGTTGTCGAGAAGCCATTTTTCCTTGATGAACATGGTATGGATACCTATTATAAAGCAATCATGGCTATTGTGAAGGTTATCGTCGGCTTGGTTTACATCCCCATTGTTCTGGTGGCTGGGGTATGTGAGGCGGTTGAAGTTGGATTCTTAGCTGGTATGAAGAAGGTGGTAAGGATGTATGAGGAGTTTTTAAAGTGAAAGAAGAGAGGAAAATGAAAGAAGACAAGAAAGTTCAACACGATCCATACCAAGACCACCGTGCATCATGTAAGGAATGCCAGCAATTATCACCATGCAAGGTCGGTCATGATATCTTATTGGAATTGGCGGGATGGAAGGTGAAAGATAAATAATCTAATGGGGTGTAGCTCAATGGTTGAGCAGTTGCCTTATAAGCGAAAGATTGCAGGTTCAATCCCTGCCACCCCTACCACTTTTAATATTGCTTGACATTAGAATAAATAACTGCTATTATCACCTCTAAAGGTATGCCATGATTATAATAATCGGTATGCCTAAATTCAGGAGGTATGTAGTATGCTAACCAAACGAGGTCGCCCGGAGTTCACCGACCGGTCCACTGTAAAATCCAAGGCGATGACGGTAGTCTTAACCGATGACACTATCACCCAATTGGACCTGATAGCCAAGCAGCAGAAACGCAAGAAGGCTACTATGGCCCGGTTGATGATTGAGCAGGGCATTGAGGCCGCCAGTATGGTCAATTAGCCGGTATGCAGGTAAAACAAGCATCTCGGTATGTCTATTATTCTACTGGTATGGGGTAAATTATGAATTATCAACAGTTAGTTATCACCTACCTTTGCAATACCGATAAGTCAAATCAGATGGTATGTGATCTATATTTACCCAGCATACTTAATATGCCAAATTCCACCTGCCGCCATTATCAGTGGTATAATCAAGAATGCAAAGCATTTCATCCGATCCACGATACTTAACGGGATAATGGGTAAGAATTAGATAAGAGCCGGTATGTATATTTCCCAGATCATCATATTTCCCTGGTGGATATGGTGGTTATCAAAAAACACTATTATTCACCAGCACACTCAGTACACACCTGTTCATCCTTATACATCACCCCTCCGCACATGGGGCAAGTATGCCGATCTAATTTAATCCTGCGTGTTTCCCGTTTACTTTCCCGGCCTATCTTGTCGCGGTCACAGTTGTGCTTATGGTCACGCATCCACTCCTCCCTGTTTTTCGCTGGTATGCCATTATTTCTTATCATACCCCCTTCTTATCCTATCCCTCGCTTCCAGCACCGTTTCCCCCGGAAGCTTCATAAACGTTGATTGAGTCTCTAGGTCATTAAACATTTCAAAACTCACACCATTATCATCTTCCTGGTCACTAATGTATTCTACTCCCCACTTTGCAAGGTCACAGCCCCGGTATATATTACGGTATGCCTTCATTCCTCTAATCCAAAACTAGAAGTGACATGAGCATCATTCCAAACGCTACCACCATAACCACTATCCCTCCGATTAATTCCCTTTTCATCTTCTTATCATATTCCCGCCTGGTGTCCATATAGGTATGCCGATCTTTAATGTATTGCATGGGTATGCCCCTTTCAAAAGTTATTGACAGCATTATAAAAAACAAGTTATCGTATTACCTACACGCCAAATGTAGAGCGTCGGACATTCGCGCACCACAAGAAGCTCCTTGATTAAACTCTTGGGGCTTTTACCTTGTATAAAGTAGAATATCCCCCACCTTCCCGCCGATCTCGGAAAGCATACCTTGCATGGTTGTTTTGAGTTCGCAATCTTCCATTTGTTCCACTTCCTCATCCAGAGATTCAAGGTTGCACATTAACTGTCCGTCACCGCTGCTTTGATGGTTAAATGTTGAGTCTATTTTATCAAACAGAACGCTACCATTGACACATACATAAGCTACTGGATAGATATTAATTTCAATGTTCTTCATGGTATGTGGTATGCCCTCCTTAGCCTTATTTAATATCAATATAATTTTCTCTAATTGCCTGATTCTCTTTT
>Ga0172381_10001583_pt1 | contig 26433 bp, 21 predicted proteins | sample Leawel6488metaG_FD_119754 | JGI IMG/M metagenome (GOLD analysis project Ga0172381, IMG submission 119754) | Leachate microbial communities from a municipal landfill in Southern Ontario, Canada - Leachate well 64-88 metaG | ecosystem: Engineered > Solid waste > Landfill > Unclassified | place... | reverse complement strand
ATAAAACACTACAAGTGTCTATTTCTTTAGAAACCAAAGCTTAGTTTACCCCATATGGCGGCACGGTCCATATTATTATTGGTGTGTTCTGAACTACATTCGTAGCTACCACCAAGAGCGATGAGAGCAGGGTGACGTTCATTATCCCATTGATACCCAATAACACCGTAAAAAACATAGGAGAGGGATGCTGGATGGCCTGCGGTATCAACATCAAGCTGACATGTTTCGATGTTGAGATAGCCTTGATCCGGATCTTCTATGGCTGATACGGATTCTCCGAAGTTTTCAGCGATCGTACGCGCTGAGGTAGTAAGGCCGTTTCCTTGGGGTGCTTTAAGAGCAATGGTATCCATGTCGGTACATTTAAGATTGATCATTTCTGCCTGGCGAGCTGAGAAATTGTATCCAATTTCTGTTTGTAATGAGCCATTTTCTTTTTGATGAAGGTAACGGAGTGCCCAGTTTACTGTTGAGAGGAAATGGGGGCTTACTTCTACGCAGCGAGTGAATACGTTGATACCTGAGGTACCCAAAGCAGAGGAACTCGCAGTAGGAGTATTTCTGTGCAGTATCATATTTTTTGGTTGTATTTGCTCTTCGTAGGCGATGTATGCCTCTACCGTATTTTTGTAGACTTCCATATACCTACTCCATGGCTTACCGTTGAGATCAAGAGATCTCATTTGATGATTACTAAAGAGGTAGCGGCTGCAGGCGTCAAGGGAAAGGGTAAGTTCGCGACATTCTTTTTTCCATATACGTACGGCGATACTATTACCTGTCATGAACCCAAGATGGTGATTGTTTCCGACAACTGGTTCAAACATATATTTCCCGGAGGGATAGTTTCCCGTTGGAATAACAAGACCGAGAAATGATTGGGCATTGCTTATTTCACACGTGCCAACTCTACAGCCAGAGGTACGATAGCCAATTTTTGCTTCAATATCGCCAAGTCCCGTTTGTTCTTGGGGACAGTGACAATTAATTTTTCCATAGCGCCAGTTTGATTGGCGGAATGCTTCAACCATGTTGTTAACGTAGGGAGCGCCATCAAGACCTGTTTCTCTTAGTGCGCCGCCACCATCGTTGACTACTTTTTCTGAGATATTCATGGAGGTGTGAACTGTTTCAAAGGGTGCAGAAAGTTCGATCCATACTTTTATCTTATTGTTATGTTCATGAATAATTTGATTGTAGGCAAGGCCAATACCACGGACCGAGTATTCAGGATTAAAATATAGTTTACTTTCAAAGGCTCCATTAACTGTCCTTATATTAAAGTGGCGGGCTTCAAGATCTTTCAAATAATCAGCGTCTTGTGCATGAGCGATGGCACTGTCATTCGCATCATATTCGCCTACTTTTAAAAAACAGCCGTTACAGGTAGGTGGCATGAAGTAGCGAGCGAGTCGTTCAGGATGGTGAGACTGTGCGCTGTATGCAACGACTTCTATGCACCCGTTATGTCCTTCAATGTTGGCAGCAAAAAAATCATGCCGAAACAGAGATATGCGTTCTGGTGAACCGGTAATAAACCACGGTTTTACTGAGAAGAATGATCGGTTTGTTGTTTCGGCACCTAGTGATACTACGGCACATAGTGCAAGAAGGGACGTTTTATAGTTCATACAAGCTCCTTTTTAAGTGAAAATTCTGGAAGGAAGCCTAACAAAAATCATACAAAACAGAAGCCTCCGGAAAACGCGGAGGCTTCTGGCTAGAAATTAAAAATAAAGAAGTTGTTAGAAACTGAATCCGAACTTACTCCACAGCATCCAACGATCAATATTGTTATTGGTGTGCTCTGAACTAAATTCATAGCTTCCACCAATAGTGAGCAATGTTGGATGGTTTTTATTATCCCATTGATAACCCATTGAGCCGTATACGGTATACGAAAGCACTCCTGGGTGAGCTGCACTCGATGGATCAAGTTCGCAGGAATGAAGACGTTGAAATCCGGTAATAGTTGAACCATTATAATCAGCAGGATTTATAGGATAAGAAGACTGTTGAGCATTTTTTTGAATGGTACGTACTTGTGATGTTTCACCGTTACCATAGAGATCTTTAATTGCTATGGTTCCTAGATTGCAACTTTCAAGGTCGATGGTTTCTGCTTGGCGTGCAAAGAAGTTGTAGCCAGCTTCAAGTAAATATGCTCCACATTCTGTTTTATATGAGTACATAAGAGCCCAATTAAGGTTGAAATCAAAACGAGGACTTACCTTGACCTGTTTGGTGAGCAAGTTGATACCTGATGTACCACTTCCTGCTTCTTGGTTGTTATAAGCAATCCATGCCTGTTCTTCAGAATTGTACATTTCTAAGTAGCGGCTCCATGGACGGCCCTTAATATCAAGCGAGCGTGTTTGGTGATTGCTAAAAAGATATTTACTTGCAGCATCAAAATTAAGGCTTAAAAGTTTACAGTCTTTTTCCCACAGCTTTATGTAGATACTGTTTCCTGCCATGATGCCCCAGTGGTGATTATTACCAACAATTGGTTCAAACATATATTCACCATGAGGTCTATTCCCTGTTGGAATTACCATGCCGATGAAGTTGCTCCAGTTAAAAGTATCGCACAGGCCATTGCCACAGTGGACATAGTTGCCACCGAATTTTAATTCGATATCAGCGACCCCCCACTTTTTTGAAGGGCATTGGCAGCTATCTATTTTGCCATAATGCCAGTTAGATTGGCCGAAAGCCTCAACCATGTTATTAACAAAATGTGCCCCATCAAGACCGAGATGAGTTCCATCAGCACCACCACCGTCATTGATGACACGTTCAGTGAGGCCCATGCCATTACTTATGCGTTCGATAGGCATCGATAGTTCGCCCCAAAATTTAGTTCTTCCATCAGAGCGGTGGGCGAGCTCTTGACGATACGTTAGACCGAGGCCGATAACTGTTTGTTCTGGTTTAAAATAAATTCTACTTTCAAACGTTTTATTGACAGTACTAATATTAAAGTGGCTTGCATCAATATCTTTCAAATAATCAGCATCACCTATCGAGCTGCCTTCTGATTCTGTATATGTTTCTTTCACACTTAGATAACCTTCATTACAGCTTTCTGGCGTAAAGTAATGGGCAAGGCGTGCTGGTTTTGTTGATTTTGAACCATAGACAACCATTTGTACGGCGCCACCACAACCGTTGATATTCATGTCAAAAAAATCATTTCTGAACAGTGATACTCGTTCAGGAGAAGCAGATTGAAAATGGGGACGTGCGGTGAAAAATGAGCGGCCTGTTGTATCGGCCATCAGCGGTGCAATACATGCAAGTGCGAGAAACGAAACTTTATAATTCATACGAGACTCCTTTTTGAAAATAAGTGATGTAAAACTGGGGGAAGCCTAACAAAAACAGTTGTAAAATAAAAGCCCCCGGTTTTTCCGGGGGCTTTTATGTGTCATTGCGTTAAAATCTTAGACGCGTTTAGGTGTTCTTAGAAGCTGAAGCCCAATTTACCCCAGAACGTATAACGATCGATATTGTTATTGGTATGTTCTGAGCTGAATTCGTAGCTACCACCAACTGTTACGAATGTTGGATGATTTTTACCATCCCATTGGTAACCAAACGAACCGTAGAGCGTGTAGGAAAGAACTGCTGGATGAGCTGCCGTATCCATATCAAATTCACATGCGTGAATACGTTGATAAGTTGTGTATCCACTTGGGACTACAGAATATGAGGAAAGTGGATAATTTTCACCAATAGTGCGAGCGCGTGAGGTCGATCCAGCTAAAGTTGTCAGGTATGCAGTAGGAACAGCTGACTTGATAGCGACATCAGTAACAGCGCAACAATCAAGTTCTACTTGTTCAGCTTGACGTGCGTAGAAGTTATATCCTGCTTCTATCAACCATGAACCACTTTCAAGTTTATAGGAATAGAGAAGGCCCCAGTTGAGATTAAAGACAAAGTGTGGATGAACGTTGACGCACTTAGTGAATTCATTGATGCCAGATGTTCCGCTATAGCCATTCTCATCGGCTTGAGCAATCCATGCATCGACTTCTGAACTATAGGTTTCCAAATAACGGCTCCATGGTTTACCAGCAAGATCAAAGGAACGTGTTTGGTGGTTGCCAAAAAGATATTTAGAAGCAACATCTAAATTCAAGCTCAACAATTGGCAATCCTTTTCCCACATTTTGACATACATGCTGTTACCAGCCATGACGCCCCAGTGGTGATTATTACCAACGATTGGTTCAAAGACATATTTTCCTTCTGGACGGTTACCTGTTGGGATTACCATGCCGATGAAGTTGCTCCAATTGAACTTATCGCACATGCCTGTACCACATGAGATGTAGTTGGCACCGAGTTTTAATTCGATATCAGCAATACCTGTTTTTTTTGATGGACATTGGCAACTATCAATTTTGCCATAATGCCAATTTGATTGACGGAAAGCTTCAACCATATTGTTTGCAAAATGTACGCCATCAAGACCTAGATGATCTTTAATTGCGCCGCCGCCGTCATGAATTACCTTTTCGGTCAGATTCATCGAGTTGTTTACTTGTTCGATTGGCATCGATGCTTCGAACCATAGCTTGGTTCTACCATCATTTTTGTAGGTAAGTTCTTGACGATAGGTTATGCCAAGACCAATAACTGTTTGGCGAGGTTCGAAGTAAATGTTACTTTCAAAATTGCGATTGACGGTACGGACATTAAAGTTGCTTGCTTCGAGATCTTTAAGATAATTTGCATCATCTGTGTGCATTGATGGAAGGGATGCTCGGTTTGATTCTTGAACACGCAAGAAACAATCGCCGTTGCATGTTGGGGGGAGGAAGTAACGAGCTAATCTTTCTGGATTGGTTGAACGGGATCCGTAAGGAACTAACTGCATTGCTCCGCCGTATCCATTAATATTCATTTCACAGAATTCATTTCTAAATGTTGAAAGTCTTTCTGGCGAGACCGACTGAAAATGCGATCGTGCCGAGAAGAATGAGCGACCCGTTGTATCTGCCTGCAGAGCTGCTACAGCGCATGCTACAAGAGTTGTCGCCTGTAAAAGTTTTTTCATAAGGACTCCTTTTTTGGAAAATGGGTATGACACTTCTCTCTTTTTTATCACCCTTTATAGGTGAAAGTCAATTATCTGTATACTTCTTTTATAAAAAAATAACAAAGGGTTATGAGTTTTTTAGTGAAAAGTATGCACCACGACCTGTTTTTTGAAGATAAATGTTTTTTTTAGGGCATGCGTGCTTTTTTTTAGAAAGTTCGTTACCTTGAGTAGTAGTTGATCAATATTTATGTAACCAGAGAGAGTACCATGGTACAACGCGTAAAGGGAACGCAAGATTTTTTATCACTTACCCTTTTTAATTTTTTAATTTCTTCAATTCGCAAACATCTTTCTTTATATAACTTTACTGAAATATCTACCCCTATTCTTGAGCCTACAGAGCTCTTTAAACGATCATTAGGACTTGAGACTGATATTATTACGAAAGAAATGTATCAGGTAAAAACAGATCATAGTGATGGTGATGAATCAATTTGTTTGCGTCCTGAAATAACAGCATCGGTGGTACGTGCATTTATTGATAATTCTATTGATATAACACCATGGAAAGTATTTTCGTGGGGTCCTGTCTTCCGTCATGAACGACCACAGAAAGGGCGCTTCCGTCAGTTTAATCAAATTACTCTTGAAGCTATTGGATCAGCATCAGTGTCCCAAGATGTTCAGTTAATTAAAATGTTAGATCGTTTTTTTAGTGAATCATTATCACTTGATTCATACGCTCTTCTTATTAATTATCTCGGGTGTGCACAGGATCGTAGCGAATACAAAAGTACGTTGAAGACTTTTTTAAATCCTGTTGCAGATCAGCTATGCGGGCAGTGCCAGGTTCGAAAAGAAAAAAATATTTTGCGTGTGTTCGATTGTAAAAACGAATCATGCCAAAAAATATATGAACAAGCTCCACAATTAATTCAGTCATTGTGCACAACCTGTTCAGAGGAATGGCAAACGGTGCAAGATCAACTTGAAGCGTTGTCCGTTTCTTATTCGTATAAACCAACGCTTGTTCGTGGTTTAGATTATTATGATAAAACAGTCTTTGAATTTGTCAGTTTAGATCTTGGAGCACAGAATGCATTTTGTGGTGGTGGGCGTTATAGCCAACTTGCACAGAAACTCGGTGCGCGTCATGATCAACCCTCGGTTGGTGCTGCGATTGGTGTTGAGCGTATTCTTATGCTGCTCGAATCACGAAAAGAAAAGCTTATTCTTGAGCAACAGCCTGTGCTGCATATGGTTCTTCCTCTTGCTCAAGCGCAACATGATCTTGCCTTATTGGTTGCCGATGAGCTACAAGCTCAACATCTGTGTGTTGACCTGTGTTTTGAAGGGGATTCAGTGAAAAGTATGATGCGCAAAGCTGATAAGCTTGGAGCTCGCTGGGTCTTGATTATTGGCTCTGATGAACAACAGGCCGGGCAGGTAACGGTGAAAAATATGACAACTGGTAGCGAAGAAAAAGTTGCACAGAAAGATTTAGTTTCTTACTTAAGAAAATAGGAATAACTGTTGTGGGCAGTACAGCGGTAGTACTGTCGTAATGGCAATATAGAGAAAAATTCCTGCAAAAAAAATGCTATCAAAGCGATCAAGAAAACCGCCATGTCCTGGCAGTATGTCTCCGCTATCTTTTACTCGTGCGCGTCGTTTAAGCCATGATTCAAACAAATCTCCTACTAAAGAGACAATTGCAAATTCAAGAGCAAATATAATAAAGCTTACGGGTGCGTAATGTGCCCAGATACGGAAGAATGACCACAGAACAAGAATTGCGGTGATGATACCAGCTATTGTTCCTTCCCACGATTTGCGAGGGCTTATTTCTGTTAACTGATATTTACCCCACAATTTTCCCACGATATAGGATAGGGTGTCCTGTGCAAATACGGTGACAATAAGTATGAATGTAAGACGTGGTGAAATAAGGTGGAGTTGAATGAGGTAGATAATAGGAACGAACGGATAAAGAATAAGTTTGAGAATTCTATTACTTCTATACCAAGGAGCACGAGCTAAGGGGGGCATTTCCTTCCAATAGATATACGCTGTCATTAGGAGAAGCGCACTGATATATGCCCATGCTGGTGTGTATAGTATACAAACAAAAAGTAGTGCAAAAAGTAAGATACCCGTGCATGCTCGTATAACCGTTTCGTTCATATGATCCTTAAATTAAAAAACTAGGTTATGATGCTGAAATGCGTGATGGGAATTTCTTAGCAAGTAGATCTTTCAACTCCTGTATGCCTTTAGTATTGAGTGATTTTTCATTTAACTCTAATTCAAATAAAAGAACTTTTTCTTCATATGTTGGTAAGTGGGGAAGAAGTTTTTCTTTTATATAGGCAATTCTGCGCAGTGCTGCGTTCAAAGGGAAGAGCGCGTGGGAAAAGTTGTATTTATTTAAGTAATGACGTGCAACATGGAGTTCATGTTCAATGAGATGCTGATAACAAACTTTGCGCATTTCCTTGACGTTCGGTTCAGCTTTGGGATAGAGGGTTAAAAATTTTTGAATAGCATCGATAATGAGTTGAGTTTTTGTTTGATCTTTATCGGGACTTAATAGTTCGCCATACAGAGAATGAATATGAATAAGGGCGGCCTGTTGTGCTTGTGGTGTTCCTGGGTAGAGCTGCTGATAGTCAGTCGAATATTTTTGGGCAAGTTCCCAATCTTTCTTATCAAGGGCTAACTGTGCTGTTTCAAGGGTGGTTTGGCGTACAAGTTCTGAATCGGTCTCTACTTCAAGGATCCGTTTATTAATTTTAATTAACAATTCTTTATCATCTTTTTTCTCTTGTTTAAAAGTACGAATTTCTTCTTTTGTCATCTCCTTGATAGGTTTGTTCGTGTCGATGTAACGAGCGCCAGATGATTGTTTTTTAGTGGTACGTGCTGATTGGTGAAGGCAGCCTGGCAATGAGATGATCAGGATGGGGAGAATGAGGAGTTTATATATATTCATAGCAGTTTTTTGTTTGCAAAGCTTTGTACGTTATGTGCTGGTGAGAACCGGTTAAAAATTATCACGCTTTCCCGATTCCGGCAAGCAGACTGATTGGTACATAGTGTTCTTCGATATAACTAGTAGGTAGGGGATGTTTCTATTCTGTGTGTTGGTGTATACACAATTCTAGTGGTTTAGTTTTTTGCTTCTGAGCAGCCGATGATATGAAATGGCAAAATGATGTGCGTAATCACGAATAGAGCGCAATAAAAGGCCTGTGGGGGATAATGGATCAAGTTTCATTCCTGTTGTGTTGTGTAAGGTAAACACGGTCTCTTCTTTTTTTGCCAGTCCTATGCAGATTGTTGGTGCGATGAGTGGTGCAACAGTATTAAGTTGTCCTTTTCCACCATCAATAATGATGAGATCGGGAAGATCATCTTTACTTTTATAGCGACGGCTTACTATTTCTCGTAGTGCGGCATAATCATCCTGTGTTTCGATAGTCTTAATTTTAAAGCGTCGGAACTTGTTTTTATCAGGAGTACCATTGGTAAAACGGATACAAGACCCGACAATAAAACTACTTTGAAAATGGGATATATCAAAACAATCTATGATGCGTGGCTTAGTTGGTAAGTCTAGAAACTGCTGTAGCTCGATAAGTGTGTGATCAAGACTTGTTGGTGAGATATAGGGTGTGTATAAATAAGCAATATCATTGACGTAATTATGGGGAGAAAAACCTGTTTTTAGGGTGTCAAAAATTGTCTCTAGTTGTTCAAGATACGTATGTAATTGCTGTGCTTGTTCAAAGGCAAGGCGAGTATTGCACTCTTTTATCTGGATTTTAATATAGGTACGACAGCCTTCTAAATTATCCTCTAAAAGTGTTTTTACCATCGATAGGCGTGTTGTATAGTCGCTGACGTTAAACGTTGACAAACAGGTGCCTGCACAGCGCCCTAAATGGTAATTAAGACAGCCTTGTGGTTGTTTATACGAACACAATGATAGGCGAAAGGTATTTACGAGATACGTAAAGATAGATCGGGCCTTTTGCCGGTGAATGAAGGGGCCGAAATAAACTCCTTTAAGTTTTTTGGTGCGCACGAGTTTAAATTCAGGAAGGTCTTGGTCGGTTATGACAAAATAAAGAAAGGGATCACCGCTTTTTAGAAGGGTGTTATAGAATGGCTGAAATTCTTTAATGAGCTGCGCTTCTAAAAGCAGAGCTTCAGTTTCATTTTTGGTAATGATGTGCTCGATGGAGGCATGTTCACGAATAAGTGATTGAACTTTCCAGTCGGTTTCCTGTTTTTTAAAATAGGAACTTACACGTTTTTTGATATTTTTTGCTTTACCAACATATATAACGAGGCCCTGATGGCTTTTAAAAATATAGACACCGGGAAGAGAAGGGAGGGTATTTAACATATTCATAGGGTTCTATTTTTTATTTTTATATTTACTTTAGTATATCTTTTTTCCTAAAAAAGGCCATTAATAGGCCTTTTTTAGGCGTAATTATGTGAATAGGTACATTTACGAAAAAGAGGGAAATGGTATAGTTATAGGCAACGAAATTTCTCATCCCTAAAAAACCTTTTTTTTGAGTGTATCGTATGATTTCCCAGATGCGCAATTTTATATTCTTTGCCCTATTTGTAGTTGGTGGCTTTTTTGGCTGGCGTTTTTATTGCTACTTTTTTTCCTATTCTCAGCCATCACTTGAAGTAATTGGTATAGCTCCTGGTGGTTACTACGCAGGTGATGCGCAGTGTTTGGTTAAAGTTGCAGATAATTACAAAGTAGGTGATATATCTATTTGGCTTGACGGTAAAGCTTTGGTTCCTAAATTACGTATTAATAAGAAGGAATTTGAGGGTCCATTTACTATTCCTACTAAGACATTGAGTGATGGTAAACACTCGCTTACTGTTGAAGTTCAAAATAAGGCGTATCATCAATCGAAAAACAGTCAGGAAATTTCTTTTACGGTTGATAATAATCCTTTACAGGCAGCCTTAGTGCGTTCAAGCGGGACAAAAGAATTCCAGGGCAGGACGCTCCACGTTCAATTTCAGGTAAGTAAGGATATTAAATATGCCCAGGCGCATGCTCTTTCAAAGACCTTTCCCTGCTTTCCTGAGTCAAAAAACTCCCAGATTTATGAATGTTTTATTCCTCTTGATTGCCAAGAAGTTGCTAATGAGTATCCCCTTACGATTGACGTGGTTGATAACGTGGGTAACTCCGTTGTTATTAAGAGCAAATTTCAGGTAGTTCTTTTTCCCTTTAAAAAACAATCTCTCCATGTTGATCAGGAAAAAATGAGGCAGGAAAGCATTTTGGGGTCAAGTGATAAAGAGCTTGAAGGACTTATGGAAGAGTTGACTAAAAAGTCGCCTCAAGAAAAATTGTGGCATGGTGTCTTTTATGTGCCTACGGAAATTAAAAAAATTACGACCGATTTTGGTGTTATGCGGATAACCCAGGACCGTGGTTTATATATTCATAAGGCACTTGATATCTACAATACGCCACGGAGTGTTATCTGGGCACCACAGGATGGAATTGTGGTGATAAAAAATAGATACGTTCATAGTGGTAATGCTGTAGTTATTGACCATGGTTGTGGGGTATTCTCACTCTTGTATCACCTGGATGAATTTGCAGGAATTTCGATAGGTGACAAGATTCGTAAAGGTGAGCCAGTTGGTAAGTTGGGTAAAAGTGGATATGCAACCGGATATCATCTTCATTGGGAAATGAGAGTAAATAATACTGCCGTTGATCCGTTACAATGGACACGGGTTGATTTTTAATTTTTTTGATGCCCGAAATCATACGAGACATACAAAAGGGGTAAAAAAAGTTCAAGAATTTGTTAATAAAAAATTACGTTGCGCTGCACATGAGGTAGATTATCAAGGAGTTATTGATGCTCTTGACTTAGGGGCAGATGGTAATGCTATTGAGAATGAAAGAGGCGATACAGCCCTCCATGAAGTGACTAGTACAACCAAATTAGTTATTGATGATACTAGAATGGAAGGTGCGACAAAAATCACCGAACTTTTGATGAATTCTGGGGGGGCTAAGATTGTAAAAAATAAAAAAAATGAAACGCCTATTGATATTGCATACATATTTCCTGACAGTCCTATATTGAAGATCTACAAGGCACATGCTACTCCACGTTCTTCAATTGGAAGATGTCTTAAAATGGTAACCAAGAGCTTTGAGAAAGAAGACTTGCTTGAAAAAGCAGAAGAAGCATATCCAGAAGAGGGCTTTCAGGCGTTACTTAAAGAACGAGAATGTAAAAAACAGAGAAATCGCTGAGGAGACAAAATTTCATTCTCACAAAATCACCTTTTGCTACATAAACTGTTAACAACCTATTGAAAAAAGATTGTGGGTTATGGTAAGTATTGTAGTAATGGTGGTAGTTATTGACTCATTCTACTAGATGAGAGTTATTTAAATCAATTTTTAAAGGGGGCATTATGTGGAAGTTTTATGCGTTACTTTCGGCTTTTTTTACGGCTGTTGTTGCTTTTTTAAGTAAGAAGGGGGTCGGTAGTCTTGAGAATTCTCTCGAAACGACAATTCGTGCCATAATTATGGCTCTGGCATTAGTAGCCGTTACTGTAGCATTGGGTAACTTTTCTGGTATTCATCGTGTTGCAAAACAGGACGTAATTCTTCTCATTGCCTCCGGTGTTGCTGCAGCGTTGTCGACCTTTTTCTATTTTTTGGCATTAAAAACGGGGCATGCATCGGGAGTGCTGGCTATCGATCGTTTAAGTGTTGTTTTTATTCTTTTGCTAGCAGTGCTATTTCTTGGAGAGTCTTTGACGATGCTTAAGGCTGCTGGGGCCTTATTGATTGTTATAGGCGCTCTTTTAATGATTGTTTAACAAAAATAAGAGGTAGGTATGTGGAGATTATATGCACTCTCGTCAGCGATTTTTGCGGCGGCGGTTGCTATCCTTGGCAAAAAGGGTCTCATTGGTATTGATACAACATTAGCAACGACTATTCGTGCCATCATTATGGCTTTCTTTCTTATAGTCGTGTCATTAAGTCTTGGAAAATTTTCTGATTTTCATGGATTTGATAAACGAGCTGTAATGCTCATTACTGGTTCTGCAATTGCGGGGGCTCTATCCTGGCTTTGTTACTTTTTAGCTCTTAAGACAGGTGCCGCTACGAGTGTGGCAGTGCTTGATCGTTTAAGCATAGTATTTGTGCTTGTTTTTGCCTTTATATTCTTAGGCGAATCGTTGACGTTTGCAAAGCTGCTAGGCGTTGCATTGATGGTTGGTGGGGCACTTCTGGTAGTGTGGTGGTAGTGTTTATTTAATGCTGTTGAGAGAAAATAATCTGATAAAAAGTAATTTACCGCCGACCTTGTCGGTGGTTCTGCTTTAAACAATAAGGGGCACGACTAAATCGTGCCCCTTATAAATAATTTGTTATAGCTCTTGCTTAAAAGTCGTGGTCCGGTGGATCGCCGCCCAAGAAGGCTATTCTTGAGGTTTGACCTGCTCGTTTATCACACAAAGGATTCAAATTTTGTGCAACAACCGATGCCACGAAGACAAGCATGAGCGAAAGTGCTAAAATGTTTTTAATCATGGTGTCCTCTGAACGGTATATGACCCAAAAAGTGTCATGTGCCAAAATGGCACCTAACTTCAGGACTTAATTGTAGCGACCGTGAGAAAGGCGTCAAGATGAGCATGGTTATAGATGTAGTAAATGCCTTAAAAATATTGGTCATTGTGGTGGGCAGTATTGCTCTTTTGTGTAAATTGTTTTTGGCTTCAAGACTTGTTGTTTATAGCCAACGTGCATCGGCTAGTCCGATTATGAAAAAGCTCGTTATTCTTATGGCGGGGGTCATTATAGGGTCGATGTTTGATGGATCTTTTTGGTTGATGCGGGCAGTTAAGGCAATTTTGCTACCAGAAATAAGCCTTAATTATACTATTTTTCACTCACGTATGGCATGGGCCTTTTTTGTTATACAAAATTTATCAACGATCTTTTTTTTGGAATATCTTGTTAATAAAACGTTTAGAATTAATATTCTTCAACGCATTTTCTTTGCGCTTCTTTCCTTTTCATTTATAGGGTTTCTGTTTTTTGCATTCTTCAGATACAGCGAACCAGTGAGTTCTGGTATTGCTTTGCAGATTGAAACAAAGTTAGTTCAGATTACCTTGATTTTATTCATTTCTTTTTTTGTTGTAACAATTCGCCGGATATTAAGTGTTATAAAACGGGAAAATTTACCACAGCTCCTTATTCATCAAGTAAAGACTTTTATTTTATTTTTTCTTATCCCTTATATAGCATTCGAATTCTTGATTCACAATGTTATTATGTCAAAGATTTTTTTCATTGTTCCCATTTTTCATTCAACTCCATTTAATATAGTGTCTGTTATTTTTTCAGAAATTTTTATTACGACGGGACTTTATTATTGTTTGCGAAAGATGATTAGTTCGCGATTTCTTAATATTAACAAGCGTGTTCAAGGACCAGCTCTTTCAGTGCGTTATCCTACGGAACTTAAAGATGCCATATCGCGTCTTAATATGGCTCAAAGTTTTAGTGAAGTTGATATGAAGGTTAAGCATTTCTTTAAAGATGTTTTTGATGTCCCGCTTGATTCAATGCGCTTTTATATACGTTATACTGGGGAAGAAATTTTGCCTGATGAGCGCCTTTCTGAAGCTCCCGAAGAAATGCGTGCGGTTGAGCATTTCATGGAGACTCTTTATGCAAAGAATTCCTTTGAAGCACGAGTGCTTCATATTGATCAGGCGCTCTTTTATGATGAACTAGAGTTCTCACACTATTATGATGATAAACACTCTGCTGCTGGGTTGCTGTCTTTTCTAAACAGACTTAATGCAGACGCCTTTTTACCTGTTTATGAAGGAGCAACACAATTTTCTGGTGCACTTATTATTAAAAAAGGGGTACGGGGTGATCGTTTATACTCCCGTGCAGAACAGGATGCTATGACGGCCTTTATAGGTCATGTAAGCATGGTTGTGACCGGGCTTTACCGACGAAATTATTATTCGATGGTACAAATGAATAAAGAAATGAAGGAAGAAATTGCCCATCGTGACCTGGAAAAGAGACAGTATCGAGAAAGTATTCACTCTTTTGTTCGTACTACCAAGGAACATAAAATTGGTGTGGTCTATTACCGAAACAGAAATTTTATTGTAGCCAATGCTGAAGCGAGAGAGTTGTTGCAAAGTGATCCGAATAGTGAGCATGGTGATTTGTTAAGTAATAGTCTGCGCATTATGGCTCGTGACGTGGAAGAGTTTCATACTGAGAAGGAAATGCTCACGAAAAATGTTCGTGGCACTAAGTTAAAAATAACTGCTTTCCATCATCCTGAGCATCATAGCGTTGTTATGCTCATTCATAGACCAGAAATAAATGACCTTGTTAAAATGCAGGCAGATATCCTCAAAGATCCAACTATGTGGGATTACCTACTTTGGCTTGATACTACAAAAGCTGGTGAAACGCTTAACAAACTCCTTCCTGGTATGGGAACTACCGTTTTGAACTTTAAAATTAGTCTACTAGAAACAGCTCTTGGTGTTAAAGCAACCCTTCTTGATATGACGGAGGAGGACGCTGGCATGATGGTAGAGGTTATTCATGCTATAAGTGAAAAAAAACATTTGCATACGATTAAACTGACGAGTCCTGAGCGTGATAAAGAAGTAGCTATTAAACTTTTTGGTGTTAATAAACTATTGCTTCCTACTGAGCAAAAGACTGAAGAAGCGCTTATGGAAAAGCTTGATGAGGTGGGGACGCTGTATATTCAAGATATTCATTTCTTGAGTTTAGAGACGCAGGAGATGTTGGCTAAGTTTATTCGCTTTGGCTTGTATTCACCGGTAAAAAGTGATCATGAAATAAGTACCCGAGTTCGCATTATCTGCTCGTCTACACAAAATCTTTCACAACTTGTTCAAGAGGAACGATTCTCCAAAAATCTCCTACATGAACTAAAGAAGATGGTGATTGTTCTTCCGGCATTCCATGAATTATCTAAAGAAGAAATGACTGATCTAGCTGAAGGATACAAACAGCATTTGATGCAAGAAGATACGTATCGCAACTTCTTGGCATTTACTGAAAAGGATAAAAACAACCTGCTGGCTGATCGTCCGGTTAGTTTGGGAGAACTAAAGACTCGCGTTAAGAGTATCGTGGCAAGTAAGACAGAGAAACATAATATTAGTGATCTGACTGAGTTTGATCCTGCTTATTATATTGCTGATCCTGATATTTCACGTGCTGCTCGCTTAGGAAAAAAAGCTCTTCGTGATAAGAAACTTCTGAGTGCTCTTCTGGTTAAGTTTGAATATAATCAGGCGAAAATAGGGACGTTGCTTGGCGTAAACCGCTCAACTGTCCATCGTCGTTGTATTTCGTATAATCTTTCTGAAAGTACATTGGTTAAGTTCACTCCTTTGAAAAAAATTGAGACTCAGGAGCCGAAAGTAGATCAAGAGTCTTTGTAACTAAACACCTGGTTGTGACATAAGATAAGAAAAAAGGGGCTGATAACTCAGCCCCTTTTTTCTTACTGTTTTTTATTACTTGGCTTCTTTTGGCATTAACACACGGTTTATAATTTCATTGGCATGTTGTACCCAAATCACGTTAATATCTTTGCATACGTCTTCGCAGCCAATAATATCACTCTTATTACGTATCGGTAGAATAATATTGGCAACTTTATTTCTTTTTGCTGCTAATATTTTTTCTTTTACCCCACCGATAGGCATGACGTGACCACGTAAATTAATTTCACCGGTCATTGCATACTCAGCACTAATTGGTCGTTGGGTAAGTGCTGAAAGTATTGACGTTAACAGGGTGACACCGGCAGAAGGGCCATCCTTTGGTACGCCGCCTGCAGGTACGTGAATATGAAGGTCATAGTTGGTGAACATCTTCGGATTGATATCAAATTCATCTGCATGGGAACGAGCATAGCTTAAAGCTGCTTGTGCTGATTCCTTCATGACGTCACCAAGTTGACCTGTTAAGATCAATTTACCTTTACCAGGCATGACGACTGCTTCGATTTTGATCATTTCTCCGCCGTAGGCAGTCCAGGCAAGACCATTGGTAATACCAACGGCATGCTCTGTTTCAACTTCATCATCCATAAATCTACGAGGACCAAGGTACTGTTCTATGCTGCCTGCAGTAAAGTCGACTGTTTTGGTTGTCTCGACGATACTACGTGCAGATTTTGAGCATAACTTTTTAATAAGCCGCTCAAGTTCACGTACACCTGATTCGCGCGTAAAGTTGGTGACGAGGTCCGTAAGGACTGCATCAGATAATGAGAATTGCGCATCACTAAGACCAGATTCACTTGCCGCTTTTTTAATAAGATAGTTTCGTGCAATATTTTCCTTTTCTTCAGCCGTATATCCAGAAAGTTGAATAATTTCCATACGGTCTCGTAATGGTTCTGAGATCGTATCGAGCGAGTTAGCCGTTGCGATAAAGATGACCTTTGAAAGATCGAACGGTACTCCCAAGTAGTTATCGTAGAAGGTCTTGTTTTGTTGTGGATCAAGAACTTCGAGCATGGCAGCTGATGGATCACCGCGGAAGTCTGCACCGATTTTATCAAGTTCATCGATGATAACTACGGGGTTACTTGATCCTGCTTTGCGCATACCCTGAATAATTCTTCCCGGCATAGCTCCGACGTAGGTACGACGGTGCCCTCTAATTTCTGCTTCATCCTTTACCCCGCCGAGAGAAATTCTAAAGTACGTTCTCCCCAAACTACGGGCAATCGATTTACCTAAGGACGTCTTACCGGTCCCTGGAGGACCATAAAAACAAAGAATAGGTGTATGCCCGTCTGTTTTTAAGGTACGTACGGAGATGAAGTCTAAAATTCTGTCCTTGATTTCTTTTAAGCCATAATGGTCTTCATCAAGAACTTTTTTAGCGTTTTGAATGTCGAGATTGTCGACTGTTTCTTTACCCCATGGCATGCCCATGATCCATTCAAGATAGTTACGCGTTACGGATGCCTCCATGGAATCAGGAGCCATTTTTTCAAGCCTGCTTACATTACGCATGACTTCAGCGCGTACTTCTTCAGATAAAGGAAGGGCTTCTAAGTTTTCCCTAATTTTTTCCATGTCATCGACATCATCTTCGCCAAGTTCTTTTTTGATGGCGCGCAACTGTTCGCGCAAATAGAACTCTTTTTGAGACTTATTCATTGAGTCGCGAGCTTTACTCTTGATGGTTTCTTGAATTTCACCTACTTCAAGCTCTTTAACAAGGAACTGGTACAGTTCTTGTAAAAGGCTTCTTTTATCTGGTATTTCTAGCAAGCTTTGCGCTTGGTCAACACGCAGATTAAGATGTGACAAAATGAAATCAGCTATTTTATCAGCGTCATGCATTTTTGAGAGAATAAGGTGAAAGTCAGGGCTTAATGCGTATCCTGAGGCAGAAATTTGCTCAGCGACGTCCTTAAGATTTTTTATTTGGGCTGCTAGTTCTTGTTCATCTTCTGATGAATTAAATGAAAGCATTTTAACGGTTGCTTTCAAAATATTATCATCAGTTGCTATTGAAAGAACAGAAGCGCGTGAAATGCCTTGTACGAGTATTTTTATACCACCTTCCGGTATTTTTATCAGGCGCATAATGGATGCTACGGTACCAACAGAATAGAGATCTTTGGTTCCTATGACGCCTTGATGGGTATCAGATTGCTTTTTGGAGGCTAGCAGAAGTACTGATTTGTTTTCTCCCTGCAGAGCCATATCTATACCGTTAATGATGCGTTCATCGAGCACCAATAGCGGAACGATCATGTTGGGAAACACTACAATGTCCATCGTTGGTACAATTGGGAGTGTTTCGTGTGTGGTAGCTTCTTTTTTGGTGGCTTTCATCGCTCTCCCCCCTTTTTGAAGTAGACTAAATTCTTCCCCTTGTTTTTGATTCTACCTGAGGTACGCTGATGAAGACAATAGTTTTTTTAAAAATGGCCTAACGCCCGCATCTTTAGCCTATAAATGATGAGCCAACCTCTTACTATTTCTCTTATTTCCGTAGAAAAAAAATTTATTCAAGGCACCCAAATCAGTCATGTTTTGCGTGGTCTGTCTGTTTCTTTTGTCCAGGGACATACCTACGCACTGATGGGCGTCTCTGGAACGGGTAAGTCAACACTTCTGCATATTATTGCAGGACTTGATACTCCCTCCTCTGGTCACGTTTCCTATGGGAAAGATCATGAAATTACCTCAGGACCTGATAAAGAAAGCCTGTTATTACGGGATTATTTAGGGTTGGTGTTTCAGTTTCCTGCTCTTATTTATGAACTGTCTGTTCAGGAAAATGTGATGATTAAAGGCCTTTTGGCTGGTAAAAAGGGCCCCGAGCTTTACACGCGTGCACGGGAATTACTTGAACTTGTAGGTCTTGCTGATAAAAAAGATCAGGCACCCTCTACTCTTTCAGGAGGAGAGCAACAACGTGTTGCTATTGCTCAGGCTTTATTTAATAAGCCAGCTTTTTTAATAGCAGATGAACCAACGGCACAAGTTGATGAAAAAACGCGTGATCAAATCATGGATCTTCTTATGCATCTTCAAAAAGAGTGGTGTATGGGGCTTATCATTGCCAGCCATGATGTTACGGTTGTTCAACGTATGGAAACGGTGTTTGAGGTTCATGATGGGTTTTTGTATCGTAAAAAATAAGATATTTTATCAAAGACAAGATCTTTCTATTGTATAGTGGCGTGTGGTATGGTTAACTGAGAAAGTATACAAAGTTATAGGGAAGATTTTATATGAAAAAAGTAGTACCAATGATAATGATATGTTTTTTCTGTATTGCTCAAGAGGCACAAGAAAGTGGTTTGGCAGAAAAAAGTCAGACAACTTCTTCTGGAGGAGTCGGTTCTACAGGAGATCCTATATTTGATGATCTTTTTACCAGTGAAGAAATGAAACAACTTGATACTACCCATCATCTTATTCCGAGTGAATTATTGGATGCTCGTAAAAATGCTTCTCGAAAGCTGATTAACCAGGGTTTTTGGAAGGGAATGTTTAATTTTTTGAGGGGGAATTGTGCTAAGAGGGTTGAGAAACCTGATACAGGTATAGTAGTGGAAAAAGATAACGGATCACAGGAAGAGAAATAAAATTTTTTAAAAATAATTTTGCTTGATATTCTGATATAAATATTTTTTTAGGCAGCAGAGGTTTATATGCAAACAGCACTGAGTAAAAAATCTATTCTTCAAAAAACAGCACAAGTTGGCGTCTCTTCTTTTTTAAGCAAATGTCTTGGTATCGTACGCGAGATATTGCAGATGCGTTATATCGGGGCGAACCAGTTATCTGACGCGTTCAATGTTGCTTATAGAATTCCCAATTTTATGCGCAAAGTGTTTGCTGAAGGAGCGCTTAGTGCTTCCTTTGTGCCGACACTGGTAAAGGTGGTAAAGGGTGGCGATCAGAAAGAAGCTAATCGTCTGATGACACTTGTTTTGTGCTTAATAGGCGGGTTTTTTCTCATTCTGTGTACCGTTGTCGCTCTTTTTCCTACGCCCTTTGTTTTGTTCTTTGCGCCTGGCTTTTTGCATAAACCAGTTGAGTTTGAAACCGCGGTAAAATTAACGCGCGTACTCATCTTTTTAGTATTTTTTATGTCAGCAAGTACTCTTCTTGCCGGTGCTATGCAATCTAAAAACCATTTTCAAATTCCTGCACTTGGGCCGTTGATTCTTAATGTTTTTTATATTATTGGTCTCTTAATAGCTCTTGCGTATGGCATGGCTCTTTCTTCCTTTATATGGTTTTTGATTTTAGGAGCGATTGTCCAGTTTATTATTTATGTAGTTACGTATATTAAGGTTGATTTTTCATTTGCGTGGCCTGATGCACAAACATGGAAACATTTTAGATTCACGATGACTAAATTTCTTCCCTGTGTGCTTAGTATGAGTGCGGTAGAAATAAGTCTTTTAATTGATGGTCAGTTTGGATCGAGCTTGCCTGCTGGTTCCCTTACCTTGATTTCGCTTTCATCCCGTTTAATGGGGATAGCACTTAGTACCTTTGCTGGTGCATTTTCGACGGTGCTCTATTCCCATTTTTCTCGTATTACTACCTATGCGCCTCGTAGATTAAGTTTTTATATTCTTGAGTCGGCAAAACTTATGTTTTGGGGAACTATTCCCGCAACAATCTTTTTGGGTTTTTTCTCTCGTGATATTTTGTATACTATTTTTTACCGTTTTTCTGCTAAAAATTTAACACTTGATCAGATATCTCTGGCTGGGACATTGTTAGTGGTATTTTCCCTAGGGTTGTTCTTCTATTCAGTTAATAAAATTTTCTTGAGCATGTATTATGCCATGCATAATACGTCATTACCGATGTTTATTACGCTGACGGGTGTTGCGGGTAATATTTTATTAAACCGCTTATTGATGCCTTCCTATGGTGCTGTTGGTCTTGCTCTTGCTACGACGAGTGCTTCTCTTATACAGACGGCTTTGTTTGTTTATTGTGCACCACGCGCTCTTGGCGTCACGTTGTATGGTAGACGATTTTTCTCTTATGTTGGCTATTATCTAGCGCAACTTACGGTAGTTCTCGCTGTGGCTTATCTGATATATCGTTTGGGTATGCGGCTATTTTTAGCAATTCCTTATGGCGATTTCTTTATCAGTCATATAGGTCTTTGGTTATGGGTAGGACCATTGTGTGTAGGGGTATTTGTTGTTCTCTACTTACTGCGTAACAAGGGCGGTATGAAACTTTATTTCCTCGAATAGAATAGTTTGACTATAGTATGGCTATTAAATACTTATTAGTTTTATAAGAAAGGGGAATAATGAATAAAGAATACTCAGCGGGAGTTGTTACATTCCGTGAAGAGAAGAGTGCCGGGTCAAAGCGCATGTATCTTATTCTGCATTATAAAAGAGGCCACTGGGATTTTCCTAAAGGGAGAATAGAAGAGGGGGAGACAAAAAAACAGGCAGCTATTCGTGAGCTGCATGAGGAAACGGGTCTTACGGCGAACATATATCCTGATTTTGAACAATCCCTTTCCTATCTATTTAGAAATCCTACTGGGGAGCTGACGTCAAAAGAGGTAACTTATTTTGTAGGGGCAGTTAATTCTTCTGAGGTTATTTTATCAGATGAACATATTTATTTTCGTTGGGTATCATTAAAGGATGCTATAAAGGAACTTACTTATACTAATGCTCGTCAGTTGCTGGGCATGGTAGATCATTACCTTGATGCTCAAGCGCTACGCGCGGAATAAGTTGCTGAAAAAGATCATAGAATTTGTGTGCTGCCGCAGTTCGCTCAGGAAAAATAATCCATGCATGCCAGTCTGGTTTTGTGGCAATCATATGGAGCTCAAAAGAATATGAGGTACTATGAGTTGTATAGCAGGTAAAATAAAAAATCTGTTCTTTGATAGTATCTTCATGTTCTACTGTTTTATGCTCGGTACGTATGAGGGTCTGTGTTGAGCTTTGAAGCCGTTCGGCGAGAGTCCTTATCGAATTGCTGTGTATGCCTAGTAATTGTTCCATGATGATTAAAAAATTTTTCTCTGTTGGTATTAACTCTCGTCCCTGATGAACATAATCAAGATCTTGTCTACCAGAAAGGAGAGCGAACCATTTTTGGTGAGCTTTACACGTGTCTATATATTCTGTGGTTGGATAGTCATCTGAATAAAAGGAAGCACATCTTGCGTCTAAAGTCTTCTGAGATTCGGGGGGAAGATTTGAAAAATCAAATTTTCCTTTTGCAGGGTTATACAATAAAATATTGAGAAAATCTCTTATAGCTGTTTCCATGCAGTCTGAAGAGGGACATTCTTCATGTTTGACAAAACAGTGACCGCGGTGTAATTCAGGGGGAAATTCTCCATAAAAACGATGATCAATAATAAACGAGGTAAGTGGTTGTAGATAGTTAGGCGAAATAATATCTTCTTTTGCCTGTACTGCTGGTGCTTTTAGTATCCCTTGAGATGGATCAGCGCCTGGTGAATTGATCGTTTGTATGTACATATAAGCCAATAAAATTAATTGTGTTGTTGTTCCCTGATACAGTGCGTCAAAACCGGTAGGGAGGGGGACGGCATGTGCTTTAAAAGAAAAATCAATAATCTGTTTTGTATAATTTCTAAAAGATTGTTCATTGTAATGTTTACTGATTTCTCTATGAGCATGATGAAGTTCTTTTTGTGCTCGTTCAGCAAGGGCGGTAGTAAAAGCACACATTTTTTCTTGAGATATCTCGTTTTTATTAAATAAAAGGGTTATTTCTTCAGCGGTGAGATAGGTTGCCGGATTATTGTAGGCGTTGGTGAGGCCTAGCTGATCATGGTCGCTATGGAAGAGCATAAGAAGGAGTGCATGATCGGGTCTCATTTTTCTTTTATTACGACAACGATTAAATTCATCAAGTGCTTCTTGGTAGAGGTGATGTATTGTTTGTGATTCATAGGCAAGAGCACCCCACCCTAACCATTCATTGGTACATTCTGAAGCGGGAGCTTTGACAACTGTTTGAAATGAGAGAGAGCTCATAAGAGATGAAAAAGTACTTATGAGAAAGAAAGGTAGTAAAAAGGAATGTACGTTCATAATAACCGGCACCAGGTAAGTAGTATCGCCACGACGGGCGTATATGATTAAAAAACCGGAGATAGAGTACTAAATTTTATAAGAGATGATCAAGAGGAATTGGTTGCGGGGGCTGGATTTGAACCAGCGACCTTTGGGTTATGAGCCCAACGAGCTACCAGGCTGCTCTACCCCGCGACGATTTCAAAAAGAAAAAACAAACAAAGAAAAGATTGAATATGTCGTTTTTTACTCTACTATAAATTCTAGATCAATAGTTACCTTTGTCAACTTAAAGCGGATTTGCTTATGTATGAATTTCAAGCTGTCTATCAGCATATTTTCAAAGAGTTGCACACTCTCTATTCGTCGGATCAAGCTCGGGTTCATGCATATTGGATTATTGATTTTGTATTTGATCAGGAAAAAACTGAGATTTGTTCGAGCCAATCAGAGTTGAGCGAGCGACAGTTTGAAGAGGTTAAACGTATTTCTCATACTCATGTTTATGAACATAAACCATTGGCGTATCTTTTTGGTACGGCTCCTTTTCTCGATCTTGAGTTGATGGTGCGTGAACCTCTGTTAATTCCTCGTCCTGAAACGGAGGAATGGTGTGAGCGGTTGATTCGTGAATTTTCTCCCTGGTCTACTGAACAACTTACCATCCTTGACGTAGGGACTGGTTCTGGGTGCATTGCTCTTGCGCTCGCTAAACATTTTCCTTTGTGGACGGTACATGCGTGTGACATATCACCTATAAGTCAGCAGGTAGTGGTTGATAATGCTCTTAAGAACAAGATTACTAATCTTACCTTCTATATGTCAGACCTTTATAGTTCTCTTCCTTCTGGACAGAAGTATGACCTTGTTATAAGCAATCCTCCTTACATCTCATTAGCAGATTATGCCACACTTGATCCATCGGTTAAAAAATGGGAAGATCCGGTGGCTCTTATTGGCGGGGATACGGGTCTTGAGTTTTACCAAAAGCTTGTTGCGGGAGTTTCTGAGCGGTTGAAAGAACGTGTTGCCGATAGACCGCAGGTGATCTTTGAAATTGGTTATAAGCAGGCACGCCAGGTAAGTGAGTTACTGAAAAAAGGTGTTGAAACAATAGATAAGGTGACATTATGGAAGGATCTTGCGGGGCATGATCGTGTTGTGATAGGGTGAATGGTAAAAAAGATGAGGATGTATGAATTCTACCATTCTTTTACAAGAGCATGTTGCGCGTGAAGAGCGTCTTTTTAGGCGGTGGGTTATTATTACAGCGGTGAGTATAGGCATTGTTTTTACGGGCCTATTTTTTTTACAGGTACGCCAAACGCATATCTTGTATGAGGTACAGCATGAGCATGCCACGCTTAATACATATGTTAATCAACAACAAGAATTTTTAGAAACTAAGAAGCAGCTTGTACATAAACAGGAACAGCTTCGTAAAAAACTTGATCATATTATTTCAACAAAACAGTTTCCTGATCTTATTGTTTCATTTATAGCACAAGCATTGCCTGAGGGAGCAAAATTAAACGAATTTCTCTTTGTTGCCCATAGGAATATTGTTCTTAAAGGATATGCTCGTTCATGTGAAGATGTTTCAGTTATGGTAAGAAGTTTGATGAAGGTTGGTATGTTTGAAACGGTATTTCTTAAACAGGTTAATCGTGATGAAAAAAGTGGGCATTTTTTGTACGAAATTGATATGCGCTAAATTTTAAAACAAGGGAGAGTTGATGAAAACAATCATTATTGCATTGTTGGGTATAAGCATGATAAGTACCCATTTAGGTGGGTTTGACACAAAGAGAGAGATTCCGGCATTTGCACTCTCGTCATTTTTTAATTTTGCTGAGGCGTATCAGTATTTCTCTCGCCTATTTGATGATAAGGCTCTTGAAACATTTGGTAATGAAGATCCGGATCCTGATACAGAATTTTTTGTTCGGTTGGTTTTTGCTCAAACTGACTGTCGCTTTGCCTCGCCGGTAAAAATTAAGGTATTGCGCCCTGAGTTGAGAGGTGTGGTATATGGTGCTTTTGTGTGTACTGATACGATTATTTTTTTAAATCCGCAGTACTATACTGTGCTATCGCAAGATCAAAAAAGGGCAATATTAGCGCAAGCATGCATGATGATGCAGCAACGGCATACCCTTACAAGCACTCTGTATTTAACACTGATTCCTGTGTTTACGAAGCTCGCTTCTTTGGCGGTTCCGTATCTTTTAAATGGCGTCCTTGATTATGTTATACCTGAAGAATTAAAGAACAGTTTTCAAAATATTTATGATTCAGGACCTTGTCAGGTATTGGTTACCATTATTAATGTTACGTACAAATGGGGGATACTTCAGGCTTTTGTTAATATCGGTTTAAGTATTCATATGCTAAAATATAATCTGAGAAAATATGATACTAATTCTGCTCAATTAATGGGGACGGCGGAAGAGCTTATACAATATTATCAGGAGCTTGATAAACATATACAAGCCGATAATTCCACCATGTTTCTTAAACTATTTCAACCAACGTTAAAGGAACGCATTAAGTATCTTTCCCCGCTTCTTGTCGAAGGTAAACATCATGCCACGAATTTATCAACTGCCACCTCATGAAGCACAGAAAATTGCCGCAGGAGAAGTTGTTGAACGGCCTGCTAACATAGCAAAAGAGCTTATTGAAAATGCTCTTGATGCAGGGGCAACAGAGATTACGCTTTTCATAGAAGATGGCGGTAAAAAACTACTACGGGTCATTGATAATGGCTGCGGTATGTCACCTGAAGATGTTCGTCTTAGCCTGCAGCATCATGCAACAAGTAAGATAAGAACGGTTGATGAACTGAGTTCATTAATGACGTATGGTTTTCGTGGAGAGGCACTGTCAAGTATTGCGTCGGTGAGTATCTTGCGTCTGCAGACAAAAGAAGATGATGCGCAAGCGGCAACCGTGCTTGATGTCGAAGGGGCTGTTGTTACGAGCGAATCTTCCTGCGCTGCTAATAGAGGTACTGATATCTCGGTACGCGATTTGTTTTATAACGTGCCTGCGCGTAAGAAATTTCTTAAAACGCGTGAAACTGAATTTCGGGCTATTAACCAGCTTTTTACGGCTCTGTGTCTTGCTCATAAACAGGTATATTTTAAACTTTATCATGATGGCAAGCTTATGTATCAGTGTCCGCCTGTTACCTTGCTACCGGCTCGTCTTGCACAGTTATTTGAACAGGATCTTGTATCCTCTGTCGTGTTTAAAGAAGTGTATGATGAGCGTATGAATATACGTCTTCATATTGCACTGACTGATCCGCGGTTTGTGCGTTATGACCGACATTATTTATATGGTTGGGTTAATAAGCGATGGGTAAAAAACCATAAGATTTTTCAGGCTCTTATTAAGGGATACCGTAATATATTACCTGCTGGTAGGTTTCCTGCTGGGTTTATTTTCTTAACTATTGATCCTTCAGAAGTAGACGTGAATATTCATCCTCGTAAAGATGAAGTTCAATTTTTACATCCTCGTGTTGTTGAAAGTCTTATAGAAAAAACAACCCACGATCTTCTTGATGACTATTGCACACGTAATCTTGGTGCTATTCCTGCGCATGCTAGTGTCTTTTCTTCAACAAAGGCTACCTTTTCTTATCAACCAGTACCGACGCGATCTGTT
>Ga0172381_10001581_pt1 | contig 26467 bp, 45 predicted proteins | sample Leawel6488metaG_FD_119754 | JGI IMG/M metagenome (GOLD analysis project Ga0172381, IMG submission 119754) | Leachate microbial communities from a municipal landfill in Southern Ontario, Canada - Leachate well 64-88 metaG | ecosystem: Engineered > Solid waste > Landfill > Unclassified | place... | reverse complement strand
GCGCATGCCGATTTCAGTGCTCGACATCCACCACAAGAATCCGCAGCTTGGTTATGAAGACCACAGCCGACAAAACCTAGCGCTGCTGGATTCTGGATGCCACGACATCATACACACGATAGCGAACAGTCTGGCTGCGCTGAAGAAGACTTCGAAGCGTCCTGCCGTCGAGATGGCGACCGAATACGCAGAATCAATACATGATGTGCTTGGTAGTGTTAATTACACGGTTTCCAGACTCATAGAACTTGCTGTACTCGTGGCGCAAGCCATACTACTCAAGAAGGACGGCCAGCTTGAGGGCGGTAATGTCGACACTGTCGTTAGCTTGCCTCCTGGTTTCAATTCCAAGTTCAAGATCCTTGCGAAGACAATCAAGTCGGCGAAAGGAAGGCCTCTTGGAAAAGAGAAGCTTGTTCTGATGGCTGTTCTGAACCTGATAGCATCGAAGTTTCCGGAAACCAAGTCCGAGGTGGATGCGTATGTCATGTCCGAAATACTTGGCGCGGAACCACCAACAGTTAAGACCCAACCAACCATGAATGCACAGAGGTTTTGATGCTAAAAGAACTGCTCAAAGATGTGAATCCTATTACGGACAGCAAGACAACTTGGTTGACGATGCATCGTCCTAGTGTCGCTCTGCTGTTGTGCTTGTGTTCGGGACCGTGGAAGCTCGGAAGGCGTCAGAAAGTCCAAGAGAACGCGATTCGCATCCTAGGCAAACGCGACCTTGTCGAGTTGCGCATGGGCGACATCCACGAAATGGTTCCGCTCGAATGGCAACGAAACATGCTCCGTGCCATAACTCAATACCGAGTGCCCATCGATACGATGTTCGCGAAGCCAAAGTCATATCCGGAAACCATGCTGTTTAATCTGATTTCGATCTTCATGATATACAAGCGCCAAGAACAAAAGACGCTGCCTAATGCGTTCCACAGACTGCCGAAGGTCATGAAGATGTTCGTCCGTGATTTTCTCATGCAGGATTGTGTTCCAGTCGACAGACACGTTAAGTGTTGGCTGAAGGAACACAACCTACCGACGCGCCACGACAAGCTGCTTTCAATGTTCAAGTCCGAAGGCTTGCATGCTCGATACTACGCCCGTGCCTTGTTCCACGACAAGGCACAAAACCCAGTCCACAAGGCCACGAAAATTATTTGAACGAATTTCAAACATTTTCCGTAAAACAAAATCAGCTACGGCTATACACTCTTGAAAGGAGTTCATCATGCAAGTCCCTGAAACACCTCGATGCATTGCGTACTGCGACGCTCAGTGGATGTTCCGAACCGCGAAGTTCATGTTCGACATGTCGTTCCCGAGTTTCAATCCGAAGAAGTTGGCGGAGATCATCTGCGCGGAGAAAGGCTTCAAGCTCGAAGCTGTTAAGCTATACGTTGATGTTCCGGACTTCTCTGAAAGTGCATGGTGGTCCTCGCTGTGGAAGATGCGCATCGAGGATCTCGAAAAGCAGGGAATCATCACGTGGCACACGGCATCACGAGTCAGGCAAGCTCTTTGCGTCGACAATCCTTCCAAGCCGCACAAGGTCTACGTCAAGTCAGACATGGAAACGACGGTTCGCGTCACTTCTGACATCACACGCGATGTCGTTTCCGACAAGGCTGATGTTATCCTTCTCATGTCGAAGGAACACAAGTACGTCGAACTGACCGAAGCTCTACGTGCATATGCACGCGAGCATGGAAAGTGGCTGAAGTTGGCAACGACGTATCCGCATGCCAAGGACCGCGACAGGAACTCGCATGCCGGAATCGACCGCACCGATTGGTACCCGATCAATCGCGACACCTACATGCAATGCACGGACTTCGTCCGCAGGCCTGCGTCTTCCACACGCAAGGTGGAAGAGCAGAAAGCCGACGAACCAAATCCTTCTTTCGGAACGTACGAATGCGACGTGACCGAAGACACGTCTTCCAATGTTGAAGCACCCACACAAGAAGTTGCGCACTGCGCAGAAGAAGTTGCCTGATCATCAGGTGACATGTATACGTTATCCACACACATGAACACAATTGGAGATACCGTGAGTACTACCGAAAAAGAAGCCGTCGCTCCTGTGGCCGATCCAGAAGCGTACAAGAAGCTCAGCGCTCGCATTCGCGAATGCGTCGAGGAAACCGACAATCCCAAGTCCGCCAAGTCGCACAAGCGCTTCCTGGAAGTGCAAGAACTTCTCGGTGGCGTCAAGATCCTCATCAACGACAAGACACGCAAGATCCGCGAACTCCGTGAGGCGAATGTCGAACTCACGAACCGCTGTTCCGAACTGTCCCAAATCGCGGATGCGGAGCCGGTCGCGCATTTGCTGGAACTGCGCCGCATGCCAAGCGCATACACAGGCGTTAGCCGCATGACCGCTTCCGAGGTCATCGACACGTACCAAGTCTACCGCGACGTGCCGTCGGTGCTCTCGCACCTCAAGCCCATGATCGACGAAGCTGGCGTTGTCGCCATGATCGTCGATAACGGAGCGTTCCAGCACAAGGTTCCGTTCCACTGTTTCATCGGAAAGATCGAAGCCGAACTCGGACGCAAGCTCGACATCGACAACAACCAAGAAGACGCTCTGCTGGTGTACCGCAAGGCGATGGGTTACGCGATCGACATCGCGGATGTCGCTGCCAAGCACTTCGGTGCTCAGAGCTTTCTGATGGCCGGAGACACAGGAACCGAAGAGTTCCCTGAGATTCGCGGATGGAGTGTTGGATCGCCCGACGCGCTCCCTCAGCTCGACAGCGAGGAAGACGATGATGGTGACGATGACGATGACGGTTCCGACAATCCTACGGACACCGGAATCAGCGACGATTCCGACGATTCCGACGAGGAAGAAGGCGGACCAAGCGAAGACGACATTCGCAAGCGCTTGGGTGACGATGACGGTGATGACGACATCGAAGCCGACGAAGGCATGTAAGTAAAGCAAACGTGGGTAGGACAACACTACCCACGTTATTTTTGTTGTTCTTGACAAATACGAGGATATCGGCAGCAATGACAAAGAGCATCGCGGACACAAGCACCAGACAGTTGAACATCAAACGCAAATACGCGAGGAAAGCTGCTGGCGAAACAAGTATTGATTCGATGCATGCGACCGCCATGGGTCAGAGCTTCAACAGGTTCCTGCAGCACAAGCTGTTGACGCAGGTCGAAGAATACGATTTGATCAAGCGCATCCAGCAACACGACGACAAGAAGGCCATGGACACTTTGATCATGTGCAACCTCAAATTCGTGTACAGCGTGACGAAGCGTTACTCGTTCGGGACAGAAACATACCTCCACTTCTGGGACATGTTCAATGAGGGATGTGTCGGAATGATGCGTGCAGCCAGGAAATTCGACACCAGCACAGGGCTTCGATTCATATCGTACGCGGTTTGGTGGATCAAGCAGCGAATCAACGACTACTGCAATACCAAGATTCCGCTGTTCAGGTTAAAGAAGTCGGATGCGGACATTATCATCGAACATCTCAGTCATGTGATGGATGCCGACGACAAGCAATTCAAGAAGCTCAAAAGCACGGACAGGAGCAATTACTTCTTCCTGTACAGTCACGTTAAGCCTGCCAGTCTAGATTCAGATTTGAATGACATGGGCGCTTCGCTGATCGATACCGTGGCTTACGATACCACAGGCGACGACATAGCGAAGGCCGAAAGCACGCATGCCGGTATGCTCAAGAAGATCTCGCACGAGATCGATCCACGCCACTGGGACATCATAGATGCACTCTTCGGAATAACGACAGGAATACCTATGACCTACCGCGAAGTTGGAGAAAGATTTGGTGTGTCGCACGAACGTATTCGGCAAATACGTGGCTTGGCCCTACAGAAGCTTAAGCTTGCAGCACGCTCGCTCGGAATAGATCAGAACGACATAGAGTTCACCTGATGCAGTACATAGTAATGGACTGTGAGACTGGTGGTCTGGACTGCGACAAGCACAGCTTGCTCAGCGTGGCCATGATCAAGACGACTTCGAGGTTCCAGGTTATCAAGGAGATCGAGGTCAAGATCAAGCATGACGTGTTCAGTGTTTGTTGGGACGCCATGGAAACGAACAACATCGACTTGCGCAACACGTCGACTTGGGTGAGTCCCAGCACGGCAAGAACATTGCTTTTGGATTTCCTCGGCGTGCCACACGATATCGGAGAGAAGGACAACGTTCGTCCCGACTACACAGTGTGTGGCACGAACATCCAATTCGATGTCGGCTTCATGAAGAAGTTCCTGGGCGACAAGACATGGAACAACATCTTCTTTCACCGCGTCGAGGAGATAACTTCCAACTTCAGATCGTTGCAGAACACAGGCGTTGTAGGGACGACGCGAGGGTACCAGCAATTCATGATGCTGGAAGCCCTCGGTGTCGAGTTCGATCAAGACAAACTGCACAGCGCTTTGAACGATGCGCAGTATGCCTGTCAAGCCGCACGTGAGATGACGGTACGGAACGACATACTCAAGGACGCATTGAAGCTTTATGTTAAGCGACACGGCGGAGATCTTGGAAAGATTCTGAAGGCGTACCACTCTGCTGGTGTCCAAAAAGCTCTCAAGAAACTTCGCACAACCACAACTACGTCGAGCGGCGTATAATCAACACAGGGAGAAGAAATCATGGAAAGCAACAAGACCAAGAGTCTCAACTACCGTTACTTCGGAGATATCTCCGTATCGAACGCCGATTCCGACAGGAGTCTCAACACCGGCATCATCACAGCCGCCACCCTAGTGGATCGTGTCGCGAAGAAGGTGCATGTTGGCATCAACCTGCTTGCTCCTGGCGTTCGATTCGACAAGGAGTTCTGTCGGATCATCGCGACATATCGCCTCATGACATTCGTGTCCCAAAGTGCCGAGGAGTTCACAAAGCACACCGATGAGTTCCGCCTTGGCCTTGAAGCCCTGAAGTACCGCATCAAGAAGAGCATGGTGCGTGTGCGCAAGACCGACGAGGAATACAAGGCCGAACGAATCGCTGCTGGTATTCCGGCTCGTGTCGGTTATTACAAGTACGACATCCAGTACTTCGGCGTTTTGGACTTCGCGTTGAACTCCAAGTTCGCATTCAGCCTCGACATCGTAGATGATGCGACTCACGACGACATCGACCTCGTCATCATCGACCATCTCCGTAACACCGAGCTTCCGAAATGGACATCCAGTGTCCTAGAGTCCGCCAAGGACGCGATCGAGTTCGAAGGCGAAGAGGGGGACGAAGAGGAAGACGACGTTGATACCGAGGTCACGGCGGAATCCATCAACGTCGAACTTGAAGAACTCAATCTCGTCAATGGAGCGGACGGTTATTATGTCGTTCCTGCTTCCTACGATCCCTGCATCGAAAACAGCATCACTCCGATCATGCACAGCCGCGACAGCCTGCTTGAATGGCTTGATGAAACACTTCGGCATACGATCCAATTTTCGCCAGCCGTTGACGAGTTCGATGCACAGGCAGACAACGACGATGATTTCGTTGATGGTTGTGACGAAGACGGGAATACCCAAGACATCTCCGGCGACCTCAAGTAACAACTGAATCGAAGGGAGGCACTGTGCCTCCCTTTTATCACAGCAAGGACTAACTGATGAAATCGATGAATGCTGCTCATTTTTCGTCATCCTCGATAGCATACAGGCTGCTGCGCACCGCGCCAGTATCGAAGCAAGAGCAAGTACGATTGGCCAATCTGGCAAAGCTTGGTGATAGCATGGCACATCGTGCTCTCGTAAGCACCAACCTGCGACTGGTTATGAAATTCGCCTTGTACTACAAGAAGCGATACTATTACCTGTCGGACCTTGATGTGTTCGATCTCGTGAACGAAGGTGTGCTTGGTTGCGCCGCAGCTATCGAACACTACGACAGCACAAAGAATCCAAACTTCCTTTCGTACATGTCGTGGTGGTTACGTAAGTACATGTCGGCATATATTGAAAACTTGGCAAGCGGATTCAGGGGATCCGACAAGACTGTATTCTGGTTGTCCTTAGATGCTCCGACTGTGGTGTCAGAAAACGGTGATTCATTCAACCTTCTAGACAGTATCGTGGCCGAAGAAGATATCCCGGATATTGAATTGGACATTACGAAAGCTTTGAGTTATCTGAGCGCTGACGATCGTGAATTGATCGACAGGGCGTACGGCATCGACGGCAACGAACCTGAGTCGTACGCCGACATCTCACGAAGAACCAAACGTGGCAGGAACAGCGTCCAGCGCCAAGCGTTCCGAGCTTTGAACACGATGCGTGTCGGACTGGGATTGCAGGCTGTCCAATCGACTGACTCGTACCGCAATCGCGTGTTGAACAAGAAGTCAAGACACACAGAAATCAAGGAAGAGGCACAGGCATGAAGAAGAACACCGACAAGGTACGCAAGCTGTCCAAGTCGGGCAAGTCTGTTACAAGAGTCGTTGGGGGAGGCAAGTCATCCAAGACCAAGCTTGTACTTCGTTCCGACAAGCACACTCATTCCAAACAGGCCGTCTCTGATGTGTCGGCATTTTCAATGGTCCCTGCCAAGCACGAGACAACAGCGCCACCTAAGATGCTTGCACACATTCCTGCGCAACATCACAAGCAGTCGAGCATCGAAGCTCTGCCGAAGCCGAAGGTTATTGATCTGTTTCCATGGCCTTTCGAGAAGACTCGAAAAGGCGTCATTCTTCGTGATGGATGGAACGATCTTGTGCGGAAGATCCAGGCCACAGGAGCCAAGGAACTCGAAGTCGAGAATGCCGATCTGCACAACAAGCTCGCCAAGCTGCTCAACGAAAACGAAGCCATGAAAACCAAGTACCAGAAGATGGCAGCGTTCGTTGCCAAATTCAATCGAGACTTCACCGCAGAATTCAACTGAAAGGTCAAAACGTGATAACTTCTCCCTGGATCAGAACCGATGGCGATCTCGACATCCATTTCGATTGCGAGTTCATCGACGACCACGATGGCTTCAGTTTCATCAGCATCGGAGCCGTGCTGGCGACCAATTCCAAGACATCCACGTTCTATGGACTAAGCTCTGGTTTCTTCGAATCGCCAAAGTTCGAGTCCACTATGCGTACGAACAACACGCAGAACACATGGATGACGGATAACGTGTTCAGGCACATCATAGGGGCTCTGTACGCAGAGAATCACGATGGTGAAAAAATAAGCAGGCAAGGAAACATCAAAGAACTTCGCGACCTGATGCAGAAATCGTCATGGTTCAAATTCAAGCCTGGATTGGATCAGACATACGTCATCATGTCTGGATCCCGAGAAGTCGGACAGGAAGAGCCTGATGTTGTCGTAGTAGGCGATGCCAAGAAGCTTTCATCCGAGCTTGTCCATGCGATCCATTCGACAATCGGAGGGAAAGACAATCTGGTGACTGTGCGTCTGTTCTGTTATTACGGAGCTTACGACCAGTACGCGCTGAATCGTCTTTTCGGCGGGATGCTGGAAGCTCCCGAGAAGTTCAATCACATGAACTACGACATCCGGAGCCTTGGCGATGCTTTCGGATACGAGCACGACGAATTCAACGACACGACTCCTCACCATGCCTTGAGTGATGCTGTCGTGCAATACGGAATGATGCGCAGGCTCCGTAACAAGATCGTGAAGAAACACGGACTCTCGCTCTTTCCGGAAAAGAGGCACAACGACAAAGCCTTGATCAATCTCATCAACACGGAATGGTGATCACAATGCAGTCAACCAAAATCGAATACAGCGCAGCCAACACCATCGAGCTGCGCGGTGCTGTCAAGGACAACGCTCCGAAGCGGAAGCTCAACAAGTCTTCGCGACTGACAATCAATCGCCTGGATGCGAACAAGCTCCACGGCAAGATGGAACAGACGATCAATGTCTTCGCCACATATGCCGAAGCATTCGGGTTCCAGAAACTCGATGGACGAAAGCGACTCGAATCGTCGATGGGTGTTACGTTCACCAGCGACAACACGCAGAACATCGAAGTCACGCTCGGTAGCTACACCATGCACATCAATGCATACGACAACAAGAACACTGCCAGTGCGACGATCACGATTCGCAATGTCCACGATCGTCAGTATTCAGCTTGTGGTGTAACCGCCAAGCTTTTCGCAGTCCCTGTTGTTGGAAGCAACGGCACCGTCGAGTATGTCGAAACCATCGACCCTGTCGAACTGGGTCGCGAGCTTTTCGATTCGTTCCGTGGGCTGTACGGCTTGCTTGGATGTGAGAACTTCTTCGAGTTCATTGTGGAGCATGGTGCCTGTCTGCCTCACGCGGATGTAAAAGAGCAAAGGCAGCAGTTGGTCCACCTATCATTCACAGGCTATGTGACTCCGGCCCTGCTCAAGCGTTATCTTCGCGAGTTCTACGCAGCGCACAAGAAGCTCACCAATCCTCATGGTATCAATCCAGAGTTGACGGAGCTTGATTCGAGAATCCTGTACACGCCTCGTATTGTCATGCGCAATAGAATCTGGCTGGCCATCGAAGAGATCAAGCGCGAGCTTGATAGTCACAAGACGCAACAGTCTGACGTGTCTCAGTAAACAAAGCGTGATACCAAGGCGTTGGAGAAATCCGACGCCTTTTTGGTATACCAAAGCAGAAAGAAGGCAGTAGTATGCCTAACAAAACAAACACAGCAAACACAGAATTCAAAACCAGACATGTTGGATCCCACGTGAGGATACCGGCAATCACGACAAAGCATTCTCCAGAGATGCCTGAGAGTTCCGACTTGCGCAGACTCAAGAGAGCGCTCAAGGCGAGGATCGAAGCTTTGGCTCGTCGGTGGAAAGCCAGCACCATCGAAACAGAGGCTGGTTGGAACGTGACCGACAAGAAGACAGGTCGTTACGTCGCGTACGAGACCAAGTATGTCGGCCACGTACTGACATACACACTGTCTTTGTGCTTGGATATAAACACCAGTTCCAAGTGTTCCTGTGGCATGGACGGTATCGTCTATACCTATGGAACCGAGGTGCTGACAAGCTCCAATGGTTATGTTGTCCTCATGGAGGATCGCAGCCAAGCCGAAGTATTCGCTGACAACATCACGGACTATTTCCTGGAACGAAGAGCTGCGTTGCGTTCCTACGAAGCTTTGGTGTTGGACACACGTAACAGACGGCTTCCGAAAGCACAGTAAGGAGAAGACCAAATGGACCAGAACAACAATCATGGAATCAACCACAAGGCCACGCTGGAATTCAACCTGGATACAGCCGAAGGCGTGTCGGAATTCAACAATGCAGTGGCTGGGGGAAAGATCCGCGCTCTGCTTCGCGATCACGACATGGAGCTGCGAAGCAAACTGAAGCATCATAGTCAACAATACACGTCCGCGCAGTTGGATGTTATTGAGAAGATTCGTTCGGAGTTGCATGCTGCGGCGAATACATACGGAATCGATCTTCACGAAGACTCGCTACATGCCGAAGAGATGCTCAAGCCGACGAAGTCCGACACGCCAAAGAAATTGACGGTTCGTGAGGTGGTAGCTCTGCTTGTTGTCTCAGCAGCCTCGAGTGTGTTCGGGGCTATGCTGGTCGCCGCCGCTTTTCTCTGAGGATGACGCCCCGGACTGTGTTGACTATATTATGGGTGTGGAAATAGCATGTCTTGATTTAATGGCGTGCTTTTGTATTTCATCAATACACAATGAATAACTGTAGAGGTAATCATGCCACGCAAGACAACCACCAAGACAACCAACCCGACAAGTATTCCGGAGACACTTCCAGGAACTGCAACCGTGGAGCAGGTCTTCGGCGTCTTCAAGAATGTAACGTCAGACATCGATATCGATACCAACGATATCATTCCGCTGTTCAGGATCTCCGGTGGTATGCCTGATTTTAGAATCCGGAGATCTCGTAAGTTGTCGCTGGCACAGGGCAAGCTTCAAGCGCAACACAGAATCCACGTTGCACGCAAAGGCGCATTCTGTGTTGTGCCTCGGGGTGTTGCTTTGCTGCTGATCGAACGTAGTGTTGCACAACTCAAAGACAAGCACGACAAAAAGCGTGATTCCTTGGTGTCAGCTATTCAGGAAGCGCAGATGCAACTGGAGACGCATGATCGGGAACGCTCCCGGTACATGAGAAATCTCGATCGTTCTGTTAGCTATGCCAAGAAGTCGCTTCCCAAAGCCATCAAAGCATACCAGGAGTAAATCATGAGCAAGAAAAAGAATGGCAAGAAGAACAAAAAGGCTGCAAACATTCAGTTGGTTGTTCCGCAAGTGTTACATCCAAGCGATCTTGCTGAATACATCCTGACCACCAACCCCAGTGATTCCGTGTTGCAGCTCATTCGTGAATTGGAGTTTCAAATCGGAGATATAGAGTTTACCGAGAAATTGTGTATGCCTCTTTTGAATGTTGTGCTGGGTGCATATGCCTATGATGCCACGTTCCTGACGAATGAGCTTCTCGACAAGTCCAGTGAGTTTGTTATTGTTCGCAAGGACGAACTGGCGAAGATGGCAGCTGTTGTCAATAGCACATCTCGCATGATCTCCGGACCAGTTGACCTGCCCGAATCCGTGCCTGCCAAGGCAGTCGTTCTCGAAATGAAGAAAGCTCTCGGCAAGAAGTTGTTCCATGACATTTTCGTCACCCGTGCCAACAAGATGTCATCATGAAACTGGAAATACCAATCCCATTCACCAAGAACACCAAGTTAGTACTTGCGGCTTCGCTTCGCCAGCTTGGGCTGAGCATCAGTACCAAACATGATGCACTTGTGTCAAAGACAGGCATTACCAGTTATGGTACCACCTTCCTGGCATTCTGTATCAAGTGTTCCGAGAAACCACAACCTTGGGTGATCGAGTATGTCAAGACTTTGGCATGGCACTACAAGCTACAAGTGTTTCTCATGCGCATGGGCATTCGTTGCCATAACGTTGTCACCAACGAATGCATGCATGATTTCTCATGCTGCTCGTGGCAAATCCGTGACGACAAGGCTATGATGGGAGTGCTCGGCGCTTTGGTTTCGGCCAATGCGCAAAACCATGGACAGCTGAGTGATTCTGGTTCCGACAAGACATCCGGTGTCTACATTACCCATTCGTCCATGGGAACTTGCAAGATCTGCGGCAAGCACCACGATTTGCGTATGGGAGTGTGCTTCGAGTGCAAGGACTTGTGCTCGCTTGAAGCCGACGAGGACAACACGGGCATGTACAAAGTATACGAAATCAATAACCCAAACAACTGGTGGCTGGTATGTTCCTGATGCGGAAAAGAATCTTCCGGTTCTTCGCCGGTATTGTTGCCGACGTGCGTCCTGCCGCAAGCACACTGCTTGGGATAGTTGGAAGCTTCGGGCTGGGTGTGCTTGTTCTTGGAGTACTCGATGTTCACGTAACGCATTTGTGTTCTCCCAGCGATGCAGCAGCCATGATAGCCAAGGCTTCCAGCATCACAGAACGTCTCGGGATGTACATGATATCTGGTTTCATTGTCGCCATGCTCATCATGTTTATGCTGTGTGTTCTTTTCGTCATGTTCCTTCTTTTCATATTCGCTTGTTATCTCAGACAACAGTGGGAACTCACGCAGCGCGAGGATGAAGAAGACAAAGAGCTGGAGCAAGACGAAGAGGATCCTGAACCTGATCAACCTGCAACTCGATACGAAGACAAGGATAACTGATGATGAAGAACTCTGCCGATTTTATCAACTACGCCAGGGATTACGTTGCCTTCAACAAGGCACGGCAGGAGAGGATCCTGCGTGAAAACACGATCTGTGTTGTTGTCGTTGCTATGATTACGACAGCCTTGCATACCGTCGTTGGAATCCTGAGCGGTACTTTCGTGCTGTGGCGTGCCGCTCTTCCGGCCTGCATCCTAGCTGTTGTGGCATTCATTCCGTTCTGGTTCGCTCGACGCCAGATGTTTCTTCTCGGGCTTGTGGATTCCGCTTTGAATAACGAAAACATGCACGACAACAGCCTGTGCGACGTGCTGAGAGATCTCGACGACGGGCTTGGCTTGAACGGAAAGCTTGTCAATATCGCTTTTAACATCACCGCAAAGTACGTGGAGGTCAACGATGTCAATTCTCCGTGAGATACAATCGTCCATTCCGGAAGCCGCGATCAGCATGGATGCGCACATCGACGCCGAACTGCTTGCGTACTTCGAAGCCAATGCCGTCATCGATCGTGCAGAGCTTGCTACTTTGATCAGAAAGCGCATCGAGTCGAAATTCGTTGTCTTGCCCATCATCGAAAGTACTGCAAACCAGCAGTACAAGCCGAAGGTGTGAGGCCGTGAGCACTTACAATGTTCTAATTGCCCATCATGTTAATTGTCCGCAGCATGATGAACCGATCGTGGAATATGATATCAAGAGCATTGCAGGGTTCCGCGACTTGATCGACTTCATAAGTCGAGGCTTCGGCGAGTACAAAATCCTCCAGGTAGTTGAAACATCGAACTCCACGCATGCCCGATATCCGATCGTGACAGTTCGCGAGTACTACGAGAACCACGCAGTATCGAAAATTGAAATCGCATTCGACCAGGATCAAGCCGCCAGTGGTTTCATGCTTGGACCTTGGACGTGCTACGATCGAGATGATGGCTTCTTCGACAGCGAAGGCAACAATATCGAAGAGGTTATCGAAAAGCACCTAGCGTCGTGGTTTGATCATCTCCACAATCGTGACAACGAGATGTTCAAGCGAATCGCCGACATGATCAAGAGGTCGCAAGAGAACAAACACGCGCTGGAGTTGAAAGCTGGTCGGTTATTCGTGAGTCGCGGAGATGTCACGAGCACCGGCATCACCTTCGGAGCATTCGATGTCCATTGCATAGCATGTGCTGCGGTTGGAAAGTTCGGCGTGTACTGGCACGAGAATTCCGAACCAGGTAACTCACTCATCTGTGAGATCCACGCTCTCGTGAAGGATGCGTTTCCCGAACTGGCAGAGCATGAAGTCAGTATGTTGTCTGTACATGATTTCTCCATGTTCAATACAGAGGAAGACGCATGGAAGTTCTTCAAGGTGCTTGATACGCACCTCGGCAAGCGACATGCCTTCGCATTGCTGATCGATGATCAAGGACTTCCAATCACTGAAATATCGTAAGGCTCCCACAGCAAGCGAGGTCATGATGTTCCACATGCCTGCCGAGACGACCAAGAAAATAACCAAGAAGCTCGATAGCCTGCTTCTTGATCCTATTGCTTTGTGCCCTAAGTGCCTCAACCTGTCTGTCCAGCTGTCTGTCCATCCAATGACGGAAGCACAGTCAAAGGAATATGTTGGAGCCTTGTCGAAAGGAGAGAATAGTTTCACCGAACAGAACAAAGACGAACTCGAAAACCTTACGGCAGACAAATTGCCGCCATTGCCTTTATGGGCATTCGCCAAGTCCAGGAAGCGACGTGGCAGATTCAACGCCATGATCAGCATAGACCACAATAACCAGCATCGATAGGAATCACTGATGAATCAATGGAAGAAACGGCTCAAGATGTACATCGTGGGATTGATCATCCTTCTATGCAACATGTCCGGAGCGTCACCATCAACACCGACCAAGTCTTCGAGTTTCACATCAAGCAAGTCTGCAACCTCCAGCAAGGCCGCGTCCTCGGCGTCGAGTTATTCAGGGACGAAATCGTCCCCCACCAAAGCTTCGAGTTTCACGTCTCGACGTGAAACACAAGAGACTCCGAAATCGATCGCGCCGACGAAGTCTTCCAGTTTCAGCAGTACGAAGTCTTCAAACAACCCAGCATCGTACCAGACAACACGCAGTCAAAGCACGCCAACTAGCGCTGTAACCGCAAGCACGGTGAAGGCCAACTCTTCGGGAAAGTCCTACACAAGCAAGGCAGAAGCCGAAGCAGCATATCAACGGGAGCAGGAAGCCAGATCTTCCAAATACACCAGCAAGCCAATACAGACCAAGACAGAGACTCGGCAGCGTCAAACAAATGGTGGTTATAGCACGGGCTATAAGGATGATGACACCGATGAAGATGACTACAGTTTTGACCATGCATCAAACAACTCTCGACAGCGCAGCAGTTATGATAGTGACGACATGTCCAGTGTTGTCGGAGCGCTAGCTGCCTTGGCGTTGATTGCCAACCAGATTGACGACGAGCATAAAGCCAAACCAACAATTGCCAAAGACACCTCAGCGCGGCTTACTGCGGTGCGAGATACGACGAATGCTGTAAAGTCTACGGCCTCGGCGACAATCAAGGAATCAACACGACAATCCAACGAATCCGACTTTCTGTATTGGGTTATGCTTATTTTCTTCCTTGGGGTGGTCGGTTTTGTTGCCTACGCGATCATAAAAACATTGGAGTGATATGATGCTGCCAACAGAAGCAAGTATTGGAGACATTGTCGTCCTTACGCACATGATGGCCATCTCGCGCCACGCACGTCTGGATGTCCCGTGTCAAGTGGTCAATGTTCGCCACTACGAAGCTCCCAACGGAGCATTCAAGTACACAGGCATCGTCTGCACCACACATGAGTTGTTAGAGCAGACATACATGGTCATGATCCGAACGTCTGGGAACGACAAGGACTACCGACTGTATCGCATGGACGGCATGCACGCCGCCAAGGATGTCGGAGAGTTCATCCTTGATGATCAAAAGCAGAACATCAAAGACGAATTCATGGTTTTCGTGGAAGACCCCACCACGTCCGAAGAGATTCCTGTTGTCTGGAAATCCGATTCTCTGGGTAACATCCACGGAGTCAAGTACAAGGATTCCAATGTGCGCAGCATCGTGACGCTATGCTCATACGACACACCTATGTTAAATGTCGCTATCATAAATGTCAGACAGCCTTCGGGCTGGGAGCAGCAAATAAATGTTGTTCTGTTGCCAAAAAGTTCGGATTCATCTCCAACAGATAAGCAGTTGGATGATGCTGCTTGGGCGATATGCGCTCTTATGCACGATGCAGACCGACAGTATCAAGCTCTCAAGGATTCGGGAGGTGCTGTGTGTAAGTTGTGGCCGAGCATTTTGTACGACCTTGCCGAACTGTGCCCGAAGCTCCCACAGTTCTGGAGACTATGACAATGCACGCAAAAGCTGTAGAGATTCTTACACGGCACTTTTGTGCCAATCGGAACATCAATCCAGATGCTGGTGGTGCTGTTATGGCAACGAACATGCAAACGGTTCCAATGTGGAAGATGTACATTGGGCAGGTTCTTGATTTCAGCGCCATGTGTGCAGCATTCGGCATAATCACACAGACACTCCCATTCGGCGTGTCCTTGACGCAATTGATCGAGAATGACATCGAGGCCTGTCTTGGAATCTCAACAACACCATCAGTAGTGCGCTGGTTGGATGCCAGCCAGCTCCGGACTGTGTTGACCATGAGCATTAGGCTATATGGCATCGATCTAACAGATGATGTACGCAGCTACCAAATCGAAGGTAATGGCGACAATCTGATTTCAGCATATATCTTTCGCAACATCCTAGAACGTGCTGTGCAGAAGATCTACAATACGGAGACAACAAAGTGAAAGACAACAAACTAAGTGCATTCATTTCCGCTTTGGCTGAGGGTTGCGATGTACTCAGCGAGTCCGCACAGACTACGATGGTATGTGGGCTGGTCCGAGATCCCATCGTAGCTGCGTGCAAGAATAATGCTGATGTTTTCATGCAGGCATCTCAAAATATTCCACAAGCATGGCTGCTTTGTGATGACAGCAATAAACATCTTGGTACTTGGTACGACCTGTGTATGGTTTACCACTGGGGTCATGATTTGTGCCAGCACTCATTGCAGTATTACATGTTGTGCAATATGTTGCTCATAGGCACGTGGCCCATTATCATCCATAGTCCTGTAACTCATGCTGTTGGAGACTGTGAAACTGTGGGCGAAGTTGAAGAGGCGTTGGTTAAGATGTTGAATTCGAGTCACTTCCAAGGGCATATCGCACGAGCCAGGTCTTTTGTTGGCTGGGATATGCATCGCAGCTTGGATAAGCCAGCGAGTGGTAAAACGAAAAGCACGATCAACAATCACAACATACCATACGTACCAAGGAGCTGTTAGTATGACAAGCACACAACACGAAACACAGAATGAGGCACAGAATGATGCAAGCACTACGACACTGGAAATGCTGTGCAACCATCTCAGAAAAATCGCGAAGTCAGAGAAGGACAGGGATTATCTGGAGGAGTTGATTCGCCGTGTCGAGACAGCCTACGTCAAAACACTCGATGTCGAGGTAACACCTCCAGTATCATCTGGACTCCCATATGGCTGGAAGCCAATCAACGACATCCAACACGTGAAACCATACAGCACCGTGCTGTTGTTCTTTCCATACGAAGGCTCGCGTGAGTTCGATTTCGCCACACAGGTGAAGCCCGATATCCCGCTGAACTTCTGCAGCTATGAAACCACAGGTGGTTATAGTGTGGTGGCCACCAAGACATGGAATGGCAAATGGGAAGCTGGAGGCGACGGGCGTAGCTTCACCGATGCTGTCACACTCGAACTCGACGTGTCGAAAGCGACAAGGTTCGCATTGTTCGCGAACTCGTACTCAAACATGATTCGTGAGAGCATCATCTTGTCGAATCGAGGATTAGGGCAACAAGTTAAAATGCTTCAAGAAATCTTGGAACGCAAGAACATGGAACTTGACGCTCTTGGATTCGTGTGGTGTACGGGAAATTGCCAGGGTGGCCAGTTCTTCCACGCAGAGCCGCAAGAGATAACTGTGGAGATGCTGGACAACGTGGCCAGTGTAGCCACACGCCTGCTGTGTCGCGGTGCCAACTCAGGAAAGCTCGCGGAGAAGCACGAATGGCATCTTAAATGGCTTGGCAATTACGCCAAGGCCAAAAAGAAGCACGACATGTACGAAACAATCGAGAGACTCAAGGCTATGATGCAGAACGCGAAACAAAACGCAGCCGAAGCGGCGCAGCGAGACCAGAAAGGCGAATAATGCTACAAGACATCCTCAACATCCTGCTTCCGATCTGGAAGAACGACGTGGCAATCATCACGACTCCGTGGATCATGTACACAGTGATTCCGTTCATTGGTTATGGGGTACTCATGATCATGAAGTGGTCTTTCATCCTCTGTCCTGTACTACTGCCTTTGGCCGCGATTGGCAATGCCTTACTAAAAGCAAGGAGATAATCATGTGGGTTCTCATCATTAATCTTGTAACATGGGACGGTGTTACCATGACGACGCAGGAATACACATCTGCTTCGAGATGTACCGCAGCCGCGAATGGTTGGAAACAGCAGATGACAAAGCTTCCAAGGCTCGTGGCTGCAACTGCCATATGCTCTGAAAAGTAACAGACAGGAGTATGCCGTGAAAGCACCAAGTCCAATCACATTAGAGACCGTGGAGACATGGAAGCCCACAGAGCTTCACAGCGTACGATTCATCAAGTCGCTGGGTGATCCATCAGACCCTCACGGATTCTTGATTCACGACGGCCTGCGTACGGTCATATTCAACCACAACGCATTCTTCGGCGATGGTCTTTGTCCTGAATGGCATGTCAGTTTTGGCGTGAAATCAATGCTTGCATATGATCTGATTGCCTATGGTTATCTTGAGCTTGTGGAAGACAGTCCAGAACAGATCAATGTTTTCGCAACTCAGTTGCGTGAGCGTCTTGAGAACGAATTGCGACTGTCCAAGCTGGCGATTCAACACCACAAGCAAGGCATGTCACGTGCAATCCAGCATGTCGAATCCAAAGCCGATGTTGCCGCTGTTTTTGGACTGGACCTACGCTCGTATATCGAACCTGCTGAAATCGACGCTGTTTCCGACGTACCTGCTTTGTTCAGCTTGGTGCATCACGCTGGCGGCACATACGACGTTAAATCAATTTACGCTGTGAAACATGGATGCTATGCAGGCAAGTCAGGAGTGGTCATATACTGCGTATCGGATTTGTCGCCGTGTGTAAAGTATGCGGCTAGGCTCATCAAGCTTGAGCCTTCTGGAGGAGTAAAGGCCGTCATCGCCGATGCCGTCATCGTGTATGATGGTACCAACTACGTCGTTATGAAATCTCGATTCGGGCCACCTGGATGGTCGGCAGATGAGCATGCTACTCCGAGCAAACCGAGGTTGAACACACATCCTATCGTAGAAAGAGAAACAAAATGAGCAACGACGCGCCTATCCAACTCACCATCAAATCCGACGAACTCACGCAAGCCATGAAGAAACAGGCGCGTGATTGCGTCGTTTCCGAATCGCGTAGTTATGTACGAAGTCACGTCGACACTGCCATGAACAAAGCACTTGCCGAAATTTCTGACAGGCTTTTCAAGTCGGCGATGGATCACTGGGAAACCAAGCGTATGCTTGCAGACTTCCAGAAGGCCATGTACAAGTCGCTGGTCGACCACTACAATACCAAGGCTTCTGGTATGCAGGACTTCATGAAGGACAGCATTGCCGCCTTCTGCGAAGAGCAAGTGAATCGAATCCAATTCGATGTCGTTATCAGCAAGCTGATCGCACAGCGCCTTGGTTCCGTTGTCTTGGGTATCGAAGAAGCCCATACGAAATTGCAGGCCCAAGCCGAAGAAATCGACAAGAAGCTGGCAGAGCTTGACAGGAAGATGGTTGACTTCGACGCCAGGATCAAATCCGCAGTTCTGGAGGACGAATGATACTGCCAATATCGAAGCAAACAAGAACGCCACAAGCCAAAGCCATTCTTGATGATTTCAATGCTGCACTAATAACATTGAAGTCGAACATCGGCGATATTGTGCAGGGTGCGCATACTTTGCGCATAGCTGCATGGAGCGATACTGTGGATTCGATGTGCATTTCGCTGAGCAAGCTTCCCAGACGCAGGAAGAAGCTGCGGAACAAGCATGTGCAGAAGTTGGTCGGAGCTACGACTTCCAAGCACCCAAGCATCCAATCAAATATAGGATCGTTGGTTCTGAAAATGAATCCGCTATTCTCGGTCACTATCGGCAAGCGCGTTGTAATGGCTCATTTGGACTTGGCGAAAGCCGAAGCTGCACTCATGTTCGAAGTGCCTGTATGTTATGTTACGAAAACCCAGAGGGATGCCGCCAAATCGGAGCTTCAAGTTCTGCTGCTTGGCATGAATAAACTGCGATATGACAGCCATGGATCTCAACAAGCCAACATGAAACCAATTATGTATGCACCACGACTCGGTGCTGCACGCGCCATCACACATAGGGAGACAATTCTCCATGGAACATAAGTTACCCACTGCTTTGATTGTTCGTGTTGATATCGATGAAGAAACCAACACACCGGAGCCTAGCCTGGAAGCCGTCGAGTTCGGTGTATCTGACGGATACAAGGACTTCGTAACTGAGGCGTTGAAAGAAGGCTTTGACATATTCTGTGGCGATGATCCTGGCTTCCGATTTCGCAGCGGTGTGTACTATCTAGCCGAGTGGTGCCACAGGCATGAAGTCGTGAATGGCGAACACGACGACATAGTATGGATCGATCACATGGAACCAGCTACCATTTCCGGAGTGGCTGTTATTGGAAACTGCGATGGGATATTGTACAGTCTTCCTTGCCCGTGCCGACATGGTGATGTCATTCACGACGCCGTGACTAGGGGACATCCGAAACCAGTCAAGGGACCGCAAGGCTTCACTGTGGATGGCAAGATTTTCATCACCAGGGAATTGGCGTGGAAGCTCGTGCATGCGAACGCGTTGGTGCAGACCACACGCTGTGATGGTGTCCTATATTCCGAAGATCTTTGGTGACACAGAAGGAGACGAGGCATGACCGAGTCGACACAAGAGAACACTGCTAGCAGCCTCCAGGCTGCTAACAAGAAATTCACGCCGACCGTGGATCTTAGCACAGATGCCGAGATCGCCGAGTCGAACACGATTATCAAAGCAGCATCAGGCCGCGTTACTGGAAATGATCGATTGCAATTGGTGCTGTATCTGCTCATGCGCGATCATCTTCCATGTGGAGTGGTTGAGGAACTCGTGGCACGCAGCAAGAATTACGACACGATGTACAGCAATGGATGGCTTGCTCAATATGCAGGTTATTTAGCCGACACAATCAAAGGAGAATGAATCATGCCTGTATACGTAGACAGCAAGGTTGGACACATGATCGACATCGACTGGAGACGCATTTATCGTGACGACGCAAGTCATCACATCGACATAGCTGCAGCAATCGATGTCCAGACATACACCAAATTCTTAGCAACGCACGTCAGCACCAACTGGACTAGGATTTCGCAGGTTGTGGACATGATTCTTGAAATACGTGGTTGGTTCTGGGAGTCATACCTGAACGATGCAAAGAACTTTCCAGGTATTACATGCGCACCCGGACAACGCAACATCATGACTGCGAGACTTGCTAGCGTGACCCCACAGCAGATGCGCGAGCTAGTCATTGAGTTTGTTAAGCCTCTCGCTGAATCCATTGGCCTTGGAGTTTCTGATGACTGACGTGCGTCATATCAACCATGACGAAATCAAAAACACCATGTCCCAGGTATTGAATACCGATGTTATTGTGGATATATTCAATAATGAGATTATCCCACTACAATGCCATGCATCCAAGTTCAAGTTTTCCAAGTACAATGTGAATGTCAGCATCGTTGTCCGCCACGTAGCAAATTCTGTAAGTGCTGATGTAGCTGCGTATGCACAATCTCCGGGAGATACATTATGGGACAGTTTGGATGTCGTTATGCGCGTGGAAGATATGGCTGATTCCGCTAAGCTCATACGCTACGTGCATGACGTGGATGATGAGGCACATGAGTATGCCGCCAACCTCGCAGATTTTGGCGGCGATCCTGATAAGATATCAGATCACGCAAGCAACGCCGACGCGCTCAGGACGTTAATTTCAAAACTGCGTTCTGATACCAACTCCGTGGAATTCAAAGCCTACTCGGAATCCTACAGGACTGGGTATCTTGAGTGTCTTGATGATATGGAAGCAATGCTTCCCGAGCATGCACCGGAAGACAGGCCTTTGTATATATTCGGCGATCCAAGCAATGTGAAACTGCCCAAGATGAAAATGGAAGTGACTCCCACAGTCGATGGTGTTATTCAAAAAGACAAGACGCAAACATACTACATCGGAGGATACAAGGCATGAGTACATGGACACTGGTTGTGGTAATGTGGTGGGGTTCGGCAACATACAGCGTGTCTATTCCTGGCTTCTCAACAAAAGCGAGGTGCTTAGCTCAAGCATCCCCAACTATCAAAAAGATCGCAACACATACAGGAAGTGCATATGAGCCTACATACACATGCATAGAGGTTAATTGAGCATGCCTGACCATGTAGAAATAACCACCATCATTGCATCATGCAGAGCCTGTCCGCACGTCACGAACTCGTCCAAGGAACATGATGATCCATTCACCAGTGCTCCGCATCCGACGTATTGGTGGTGCAAACTCAACGATGGACCTGACATCATATCGGATACAAGCGTGGTACATGCAAAGTGTCCGCTAAGGAAGAAGAATGATTAAAATCAAGCATGCTGGTTTCGCTGAACTTGTGAAGCTACTGTCCGCACTATAAGTAACGAATGGAACCTATGACATGCTACTTGATTTGACAAAACTGACAACGGATTTCGTGATTGCCCAACACCACTATTTCAACAGATTTTCTGGTTGTGGTCGAGATGGTACTTTTTGTCGATCCGTAGCAGATCAGTACTTCTATGAGATCCGTAAACGCTCTGTGGAGATCACATACAAAGAATGGAAAAATCTTGGTGGTCTATCGAACAAGCGATTATGGAGACATGGACGACCTGCGATGATGTCCAGTACACATCAAGCATATGATGTATGCTGGGACCATTATTACCATGCGTTGGATACAGTACAACCTCAAACCTAAAAAGACAGGATAGATAACAATGTCAAAAGACGAAGCAGCTCAAGTAAAAGAAGTCAGTCATGATTGCATTCAGTGTGATGCCTATGACGTGACGATCGATGTCGAGTCAGGCAAAGCTATCGAACTGTTCGGAAAGATGAGGATCGGAACATCGAAGCTGGGACCGGAACTTCTTTCACGTCATGTTCGACACGACGGAAAGACGATTATTGTTTTCCCGGAACCACAGCCATTCGACATCGATCTGTATGACTTGGGTTACATGCCAAAACACGCAGCCCTCGTTGTGAAGCATCTGGCGCTTCATTACATCACGGACATCATGCAGCTGAGCGAAAGCTCCGTGAAGATCACAGTGAACAAGTACCGAGTGACTCAACGTCGCGAAGTGTATGCTGATGTTGAACCAGACACGCAATGAATAACCTACCGACATGGAACGAACTGTTTCGCGAGTTGTTCGGTCCAAGCTCCGATATCGACCGCTATCATGTTTTGATGTGTGCGTTCGATCTCGGCGGTATTGGATGCGAACACCGTACAATTGGACGGTATGCCTCCGAAGAACGCGCAATTAAAGCTGGGTATCGAAAGCTACCAAAGGATCGTCCAATGGTAAATACACTAGGCGTGCCTACATCGGATTCGTGCGACTACTTCTGGGTGGTCGATACGCACACAGGAGAGACCGTCTTCTCGCAAGTCCGTATCATCAAACTAACATAGAGGACTGACATGAGTCTGTTTTCGTTCACACGGCTTCGAGAGAATCCAACATCAGAGCTGTTGGAATTGATTCGTGACGTACGGTCCTACTGGCATCTTGTCGAGATGGGCATGATCTCGAATCCAGGCCACAAGATGTCTCAGGCTGAAGGTGCCCGGAGACGCCAAGACCTGAGTCTGCGCAGAAAAACCATGGATCTCACCAACCGAGAGCTAACAGCACTTGTCAATCTACACACAATGAATGGTGAAATCAGAAGGGACAACAATGCCGACAGCATATGACTATATCTTGTACATCGACATGGATGACACGCTTCTGAAGTATTCGGAGGCGCATGCCAGGATCCGCAAAGCCGCTCCTGGTATCGCGTATCCGCAATCATTGCCCGGATTCTTTCTCAATCTTGACTTGATGGAGCATGCCAAAGTCGCGTACGATGTTCTGAAAACAAAGTACAGGGTTATGTTCCTGACCGCTCCGTCTGTGTACAATCCGATGAGCTACACCGAGAAGCGCCAAAGCATCGAGAAACACTTCGGTTTCGACGCATGCTACAATTTGATTCTGGCACAGGACAAATCGTTGCTTCGTGGTGCTATTCTGATCGATGATCGCGTTGACTCGAACGGACAGGATCGATTCCAAGGAAGATTCATCCACTTCGGATCCAAGGAATTTCCAGACTGGCCAAGCATCGTGTTTGAACTAACTGGAATCATGGCATACGAAGTTCAATTCACACCAATGCCTCGCGTTGTTCCCAGTATTCCGTAAATACGAAGCATGGCACGAAAAGCATTCAAACCCAAAGTGATCGTGGTAGGTCCGGACGAAATACACAAAAGCGCAAACAAGTCCATGGATCTCGACGGATACACACTGATCAATACGACATCGCGTTCGACCGAATGGTCTGGACTGTCTCCATTCTTCGCAGGTCCATGCCATCTGTATGGAAACGTCTTCGCACATAACGTTGAAAATGCATGGCAGTATTCCAAAGTATACAAGCAGCATCTTGACAAGTCGGGAAATCCGAATGCCGAGTGGCTCAAATGGTCGGAGGCTGGCTTCTTGAATCCATGTGCGGTTCGCTATCCTATGGGAAAAGGCGCTAAACCTGAGTACAGTTATTGGGATGGTGACAAGCTCGACTTGGTGAGTGCTAGACTTGCCATCTACATTCCTGCGTATCAGAAAGCAGTGCGCTCCACCGAGGCTTTCTGGAAGCTGCATCGGCTGTCACGGCGAGAACCCCTGGCCCTGTGGTGCTTCGATGGATATCACGATCCAACGGCCTCGTGGATGCAACTCGTAAATAACAAAAAGAGAAGCCTAGGACATTCATTCGTATTGCAGATGATGCTCATGGCTTCACCATTCTTCACAGTGGAGGACTTGAAATGAAGATCTCATCCGAAGGCAGCGATATCATGCTGCGTGATGTGTATAATGGTGTTGGATTTGAAACCAACGAAGGACAATTCCTGGCCGTAGCAATGCGCGACAACGGATATGAAGTAATTTCCAATGCAAAGGGTGGCAAGTGCAGGCACTACCATATCGAGTCCGGTGTTGTTAAAGAACTGGGCACTCCAGAACCTCCGAAACCGACACGACATGAGCTGAAAACATGGCGCGATGCTTACATAGCCGTACTTAGATATGGTGAGTTTTTAGATGATGTGCTCATTGGCAAGGCCCTGTGTCTCGTGGATAGGGCCTACGATTTCGTACGCACACATAACGTAAGGCTCGATAGCATCGATATCGATGTTCTCCGGGAGCGGCTCCAGGCTCTTGAGATCGAGATCAACACAGAGCATGGGTTCGTGTCTTACACGATCGAGCCAGAATATGACGAGATGGTGATGCACGACAATTTCAAGGCTATGTTTGGAAACATCTGGCTCGAACCGCTTGTATGTGATTCCAGGCACTTGGTGCATTCCAAGAGCAATGACGACGCGCACGGAAAAGACAATGCTTCTCTCTGATTATGTTAAAGATGTGATGCGCACTGGATGCTATGGAGAGCTTTTGACTCCTGATGATGTTGCCCTGCTGTTTTGCATCAATGGCTTCATGCGTCCCGTAGATCTTGAATTTTCTATCAGTACCGAATGCGTGCTGGTGAACAGGGATCCTGCTGTAGGTCCATGCTCCGAGTGGACAAGTACATACTTGTTCATGCGTCCGAGTGAAGCAGCATCACAATTCAGTGTTGTTAGAAAAGCGTGTTTTAATGACATTCCTGTTTCTGGCTATTCCGGAACAGGCCATGATATCGATGCGCTCCTTTCGGTATCATGGCAATTGAAGTTCGACTCCAATGTGATCAATACAAACGAGTTTGAAGAACTTATCGATATTCTTACCAAGAAGTTCGATTAGGCATGAAGTACGTGATGACAAGTCATGGTCCTATCCTGTTCCCTGATCAAGTATCGCATGTGATGCTCAAGGAGCTTGAGAAATTCGATGTCAAGATCTTGTCGGCTGGATTCGTATCTCTTCAAGACACGCATTTGTTTGATGCGCGTACTCACGGGAAGGCTGTGTCACTTGGCGACATGCAACCACATGAAGATGATGCCCGTACAATAACATCAATGCTGGGCGACGTAAGCACACTGAACATGCTGATCGCGGTCCGCAACCTAGAAGGCGAGGATGACAATGTTGAGCGATGAACAAAAAGCAAAGCTGATCCAGCAAAGGTTTGGGAATGATGCGCCAAAAGGATTGGCCAAGCTGTACATGGAAGGCATCGAGCTTGGCTATGAACTCGGAAAAGGTGTCGAACTAGAACAGTTGGAATTCACGCGTCGTCAAAATAACATCATAAGCAAAGCTCGTTCCGTCTTCACAAAGCCATGTTCTAATTTCGATTCTGTTGAAAGTGCCATACGCGCTGTATATTCATTGTTCACAGAGTTGAACTTGACACCACCGCCGATAGACTACGAACCTGATTGGACCATGATGGATGTTCCTGACAATCCAGGTGTAGAAGCCGAGTTTGCTAAGCTTGGTTATAAGCTGCATATCCTTGGCAATTGTTCTATGCAGGGTGGCCAGCCTGGGCATGATATGATGATACTATGGGTGAAGCGTAAAAAGAATGAATTCGGCAGCGAGTGCATTGTCGTTCGCAATGCTCCTGGCAGCATAAGCTTACATGACATCAACAAGCTGCATTCAGAACTAACAGGACACTTGGAAATCAAACCAGGTCTGTTCTACAACACCGCTGCAGAATCCAAATGTCCGAGGCCAACAGAATGAACATACCAACAAGTACCGAACAGGAGCGCTACGAATTCGCGGCGATGAAGATGCTGACGGCATGGCGTGAACTCCGACGTGCAAATCCAGGCAAACCTCAGCCTGACATGGGCTGGATGGAAACACTGCTTCGCGTCGGCATGGAACATCTTGGCCCGACCAAGAATACGATCATCGTAGATGCCGTCCTGCATAACAAACTGCTTGAGTTGTATGCCGAACTTGGATCGCCTGGACCAGCTATGGGATCGCAGGCCCTTGAGCTGTGGCGTTCGGTGCATGATCACATGACTAGCGACACCGCTGTGAAACCAACAACACAAGAACAATGCAAAGCCAAGTACGAAATCCTCATGCATGACTACATGCAAGCCAATGCCGACTTGTCGGATCTGGATCTTGATCATGCTCGTACATGGGCACGCGGCCTGTCTGGCTACAAGGGATAGATG
>Ga0172381_10001580_pt1 | contig 26477 bp, 16 predicted proteins | sample Leawel6488metaG_FD_119754 | JGI IMG/M metagenome (GOLD analysis project Ga0172381, IMG submission 119754) | Leachate microbial communities from a municipal landfill in Southern Ontario, Canada - Leachate well 64-88 metaG | ecosystem: Engineered > Solid waste > Landfill > Unclassified | place... | reverse complement strand
CGGAAGGACCCTTGGATTTACAATTTTTGAAGTCAACAACAAACAAATCATCAGTCAGGAGTATCGTCCCAATACCTTCACCGGACATGCTTTAGGCCAACATCAGGATCATCCCCATCATGGAGCAGAGCATGAAGGGCATGCCCAACATGCTCACAGCAGGATATTAGATGCATTGCATGATTGCGAAGTGGTAATTGCAGGGGGAATGGGCCAGCGGTTGGTTGATGATCTCACGAATGCCGGTATAAAAATCTATATTACTAGCCAACCTGAAACCAGAAAAGCCGTAGAAATGTTTCTGGCTGATGAATTGACAAACGACAAAAAAGCTTGCTGTCATCATGAATAATTAACCATCGGCTATTTTCATGCAGGCCATCTTATTCTTTAGACAATCAGGAAAATGTGGTGGTCAATTATTTTCATAGATTCTTTGTATTTAATCAAAGGTTTTATGTGAATTGGAACCTAAATTGTTTAAATTTGGTATTTCCAATTGATGTATAAAAACTATTTATCTATGAAAAAAGCAGTCGTCAGTATTCTTTTATTTCTAATGGTTTTCGTTGCGTACACGCAGGAAATAAACCATCAAAACATCTCTCAGGCTGTTCTTAATTCTCTTCCAGAGTGGTTGGCAAGAATCCCTGTCGGAGATGAAATATCTTATGGTTTTCAAAACCGGGAAGAATTTTCACGGGCAGTTCTTGGCACTCCGGTTGAGGTTTTTGTCCTGGGAAAGAATTTCTATACTCAAACAGATCGGGAGATTCAACTTACTTCTATCGGAGAATGGAGAATCCCCGTGGTTGTTGATCAGAAAAACTGTGCGCTGGTCACCGTAATTAAACAAAATGGTGAATGGAAGATTGTAGATTTTGGTGCAGCTGGATTAGCAGGTGAATTAAACAATTTTGGAAAACAATTGACGGATGAACAATTCCGCAAGATTAAAATGATTCGCATATATCAGCCGCTTTCAGATTTTCTATTTTATGATGATCCTTTATCCAATCCGGATCAGATTGTTCTCTTGCCATTTCGTTCAGCTTCTCAGTATCTTGAAAGCCAGGATTCACAAACAAAAAAAACCTGGACACTCAGTGAAGTGGCTACGATATTACACAAATTAATCTCAATTCAAAATCAGGAATAGCAATAACTATCAGCCATGAGAACAAACATAAAAATATTTCTGGGTTTACTTTTCATTAGTTTCTTTACAACTGCGAATGCTCAGGTTCTGGGAGTAGACACAGTATCCCAAAGAAAATCCCAATGGTGCTGGGCGGCCTGCAGTGCATGTATCTTGAATTACTATAACAAACCGACATCCCAATGTACCATCGCGGACTTTGCCAGGTTAAATTATTCACATGAACAAGGTTATTTCGGTAATATCCCATGCTGCAACGAACCAAATGACTGTAATAAGCCAAATTACAATTGGGGTGATGATGGCAGTATTCAAAAGATCCTTGAACATTTTGGAGAAATATCAAATACAGGATCTGGCCCTTTAGACACCACTACAATTGCCAATGAATTAAAGAATAATCGTCCTTTTATCATTCTGTGGCAATGGAATGATAAATCAGGTCACTTCATCGTTGGATATGGACTTGAAAACAACAAGCTCTATTATATGAATCCCGGGGTAGGGGAAGGGAAAAAAATTGCTGATTATGATTGGGTTTTAAGCAATGCTGATCATACGTGGACATCAACAAATGTGCTATTGGGCGGTGCCGGGTTACCCGATCTTTATTTTACCAGCCAGCAATTTATCTATCCAAATCCGACTACCGGAATAATTTCATTCAAAGCAATACCAGCTTCACCGGGAACAATGATAGAAATTTCGAATATCAACGGAATTAATTGTTTTAACGGACCTTTTCCTGCATCCGGCAAAATTGATTTGTCGGCATTTCCCAAGGGATTATATATCCTGAGGGTTATTTCGGATGATCATTCTGTAGCCACAAAGGTTGTCCTCCAATAATTTATACAACTCATCCTTGTCATACTTTCGTGAATGTTGCGGTCCATTCCTTCTCTGGTGATTATAATTCGTAAGGCATTTTAAATGATCCGGTTGGAGAAATATCAACGTTTAAATAATTACATGAAATGAAAAGAAATACATTTTTTAAGTTTTTTTTGTTGGCAGGATTCGTTTTTCTGCTTTTAAATTCCTGTAATAAATCATCCGATTCAACGGTTTCGGATCCCGATTATCCTCAACTTCTGGGAACCTGGAAAGGAACCACTTCCCAGAATCAAGCCATCCAACTGGGCATTATTAATTTTAACGGTGCGCTATGGGTCTCCACCTATAAATATAAGGTTATCAATCCCGATTCTGTGGAACAGATTCAAATTTACGATGTGAGTTCATCAACCACCGTTGCCAACGTTTACAATAAATCCTTTGTGTTCCGGCCTTATGGAGGATACTCTTATTATGATTACTTAAAAGGGACATTTGATGTTACTGCCATGAAGCTAACGGGACGGTTCAATACCTCATTTCTCAATGAATCCGGTACGGCCACCGATAGTGTGGTGGGAACTTTTACTGCTACGAAAGTGCAATAGATTTATTTCCGCTCTTTTTCGAGTTTCTCCAGTTTTTCTATTCGTCCTACCAACTCGGGGAAGTTGCGAAAATAGATATAGGATTTCCTGAATCGGGATACTTCCAGTGCAGGGGCTCCTAAGTATGCGGCACCAGGTTTGGTAAGGCTTTTGGAAACGCCAGTTTGCCCGCCTAAAATCGTTCCATCGGCAATGGTAATGTGGCCGGTAAAAGAAACGTGACCGCTGATCATGCAATTTTTTCCGATTTTTGTTGACCCGGCAACCCCAGTTCCGGCAGCAATAACGGTATTTTCACCTATTTCAACATTATGTGCAACATGAATCAGGTTGTCGAACTTAACACCTTGATGAATAATGGTCGAACCGAAAGTGGCCCTGTCGATTGTACAATTGGCCCCCATCTCCACATCATCTTCTACAACTACATTCCCGATCTGAGGAACTTTGATGTTTTTCCCATCCTGCTGGTTAAAACGAAATCCATCACTGCCAATGACTACCCCGGCATGGAACATGCAATTTTTCCCGATGACGGTATCTGAATATATTTTTACTCCCGGAAATAAAATAGTATTATCCCCAATTATGGTATTGTCTCCGATAAAGCATTGCGGATGAATTTTAACATTGTTTCCCAGAACGACATTTTCGCCGATCGATGAAAACTCTCCCACATAAACATCCAATCCGATTTTTGCCGATCCGGCGATGATGCTATGGGTGGAAATTCCTGTTTTATTGTTTTTGATTTGATTGTAAACCTCAAGTAATTTAGCAAAGGAAACATCTGCACTCTCAACCCTAACCATGGTCGTACTTACCGGATGATCCGGAACAAAAGTCTTGTTGACGATCACAATCGATGCTTTTGTAGTGTAAATATATTGTGTATACAAAGGATTGGCAAGAAACGACAGTGACCCGGGCTCTCCTTCTTCGATCTTAGCAAGTTTTGAAATGGTTACTTCAGGATCACCTTCAATGGTTCCATCAAGGAGTTCGGCAATTTGTTTGGCGGTGAATTTCATTGTCTGCATCATGAGAAGTGTTGTTAATGCTTTTTATTTTGGTATAACTGACAATACTCGGAAGTATAGATACAAGAAAAATCTTCGGTTAGTATATGGTGAAGCGTTGAAAAGAACCAATCCTTGTTGGGATCATAATTTCCGACAATAAAAACGTAGTCGAGTGGGAGTGTGGAATGTCCTTTAGTCTCTTCAAAATTGATATAAGCCTTAGGATCAGCAGGGTTCCCCATGTAATAATTCGGCTTCTTCTCTTTATTCCAGATAACGGGAAAATATCCGGTGACACATTCGTAATTGTAAACCATTAAAATCGGTTTATCAATGGAAAGGTAATCTACGAAATGGCCAGTGAACCAGTTATCCATGCAATAAATGGGAAGGACGAGGCTGTTTGAGGCAATTTTTTCGGAGGCTTTGTTGCAGGAGGCGGCAATTTTGCTCATGTCACGGATTACCGGTGCGTCATAACGGATAAGCAGGATGTTGACATATAACCCGATCATTGCAGCCAGTATTCCGATCCATGATGGAAGACGGAAAGTGGAGATCCAAAGGATAAAAATAAGGAAAAAGACAAATCCAAAACGAAGGTTTGTATAGCTGGCTGTGCCGTAGGCATCGGGTAATGAAAAATATAAAAATAAAAATACGCCGGATGAAACGGCTAACCACCACCAGGACAAGGAAGGTAAGAAAGGAAGATTATTGTTCTTACGGAAAAGTTTTACGATCGAAAAGATCAGGAAGGCCAACACCCCAATTCCAAGAAGAGTGACTAAAAGATAAAAAATGAGGGTCGTGATTTTTCCTTCAAGAATTGGGTTAAAGGAAATCAATGGGCGCACTGTGACTATGAATTTGATCAGTTCTTCCCGGGCAATAAAGGTAATTTGCCGGGTTCCCGGTCGGGAGTAGAAAAAATAAAAAAAGAGAATCAAAGGAATTAGTGCAGCAAGGGTAATGGTAAGGGTGTGATTCAGAAAATTCCTGAAAATGGTTTTTTTATCTTCTGTTTTACACAGTAACCCTGCACTGGTGTTTGTAAGGATTCGTAATGCAATCGATATCAGTAAGGCTCCGAAGACTACAATATGAGAAAAATAGGTGATGACAATGAGTAAGGTAAGAAGAATTGTCTTTTTTAAGTGCCAGGGCTTTTTTTCGTTTTTTATCCAGTAATTCAGCGTGATCAGAAAAAAAAGAATGGAGATACAGAAGTTGTAAAATCCAAAAAATAAAAACATGGAGTGGGTAAACGGGAAGATTAGATAGCTATAGAAACGATTATTTGGTGAAATCGTGATCATCAGGCTCCGAAAGGCAAAAGGCATCCCCCCAATTAAAATGATCAGAAGAATTTTTTCAGCTAAGAATGCAGGAAGTATAAGATTAAACAAGGAGAGAAACACGTAAGTGGTCCAGTTTGGTACTGGTTCCGGGTTTAGCATGAAAAATTGTTTGAACAAGGCGTTGTGATATACAACCAATTGGTTGATGATATTAGAATTACTCAGGTGTGAGGCACCGTCGAGACTCGGAAAAAATTTAGTTGAAATGAATGGCAATAAGTTGGCAATGACAACCAGCGTAAAAATCAATAATTCGGCCCGTTGCCATTTTTTAAATCCCATCATGGTTTATTATTTAAATAGGCCATTTGTAATTTCTGCATCGTGATAACTATATGGGGTTAAGGTTCTGATTGAAATAGTAAGTAATCTCTGATCAGCGGTATTTCAATTTCGGGAATGCCGTTATTGATAAGAACCTGGATATCTTCCCGGTAAGCATTGAGTAGTGCCTCTTTCCCTGGCGATTTGAGAGAAAATGCCTGTTTGTATAAATCAAGAGCCTCTTTTTTTTGCCTCAAACAAAGTTTAATGTGAGCCGCGTTCATGAGATCGTATGCTGATTTTCTTGGTGATTCTTCAAGTACCTTATGATAGAGTTCATCGGCTTGTTCCAGATTTCCCAACACGAATAAACACCAGGCCAGGGGGCGAATGATTTTCAGATTGTCGGGGGTGAAGAAACGCAGTTTGTTATAAACGACAGAAGCTTGTTTGTAGTCGTTGAGATGGAGGTAACATTGAGCAACCTGTTGCTGAATGGTTGTATCGTCGGGTACAAGTGCTGCCGCATCTTTAAAATAACCAAGCGCCTGATGGTAATCTTTGAGTTTCAAATTGCACCATCCCAGTTTTTTCAGTATCCAAAGTTGGTTGGTGTCAAATAATTCTGCTTTTTTATAGTATTCAATGGCTTCCTGAAAGGCACCTGTTTTTTGAAAGCAATATCCGATCTTTTCAAAATATTCGCCGTTGGGTTTTATTTTCTGAAGAAGATACCGATACATGACGATTGCCTCTTCATGATGGTCTTTGTCGAAAAAAAAGGAGGCGATGCGTTCGGTAAAACCATTTCGCTCAAAAATCGATTTATAAAAATTCAGATCCGGTAAACGGATTTGGTACTTGAATACATCATTGAATTCATTCCGTGCCGGAAACAATTTAAAAAACCGGTATAGATCCTGAATGTATTGAATGTAGATGGCATTGGATGCAAGCGATTGGTCCAGAAGTTGTTCTTCAGAAGCCATCTCCTTCATCTGAGCAAATTCAGCTTCAAAATTGGTTACGATCATGGTCCGTTGCTGAGCCGGGATAGCCTGGAAATTAATTGCAAATGAATATTTATCAGAATTGCAGATATAAAAAGCCTTTTCCAAACTTTCAAGCAAACGGTCGTTGATTTCTTCAACGGGGGAGAATGAATCACGGATTTCCGGATGATCGCGATAGAAGGGAACAAACCAATTGGCCATGTTATTGAAAAAATCGAACCGTTTCAACAGCTTGAAGGTACTCATAAAAACATCCTGGCCTTCCATCTGCATTTTTGAAAATTTTTCTATTTTTTCGAATAACCCCGGCACCTCTTCGATCATATCTTTCCATCCTGGATTTTTACCTTCCAGGTCTTCATCTTGTGATAAATCACCCAATTGAAGTTTATCCTCAATTTTTGGCATCATTTTTTTCATCTCAGGGAGTACTTCTTCTTCGAATTCCTGAGTGATTCTATCGGTTTCCTGTGCTGTTAGAAGCTGAAGAATTACCAATTCCATTTCCGGGGCCAGATTTTCATCCAAAGCCATGCTTTTTAACCGTAGCAAAAAATCGGGATAAAACCGGAGACGTTGATCGTAAACCAGTAACCCGAGGCAAAGGCCGGTAAGGGCGCGCTGATAAACCTGGCTTTCATGCAGTTCGATGAAATCAATGAGCAACTGAAATTTCTGGATGTCAAAATGGTGTAATAAGCTCATCGTAATTCCGCTTACAACGAGACATTTATCGTGCCAGGCCATGGTTGTAGAGGGAATAATTTTTTGGATCAGTTGCATAAAATCAGCAGAGACCTTTCCTGTTAACCAGATTTGTTTGAACAATTGGTTGATTTTGCTCAATGAAGATTCATATAAATCATTGTTCAAAGAAAGTTTCTCAGTTTTAGTAAAAAGAAGATTGTTCTCCCGTTGCCAAAGGTTTATTTCATCTGCAATGGCCAAAATAGAGATATAAAGACCGTTTAAGATATTCTTTTGCTCCGGGTCGTGATAGCCCTCGAATGCGTACTGGAGTAAGGTCTTATAGTTGTCTGAAAGGGTTTCAAGAGGATAGAAATAATCTGGTTTATTGGTTATCCTGATCAATCGTGATAATTCGTCCAAAGCTTCTTTCAGATTTCCGAGTCGAATATCTTGATACAGTGTTTCGAAAGGGTGGTCTAATTCTTTTCGTGTCATATAAAAAAGATTAAAACCGCATTCCTGTGGTCAGGGTTAATGCCTGAAACAGATCGCTGCTATTTCCGGAAAAAACATTGTTTCCTTTATTTGAGTGGAGATAGCGATATTCAAAACGGACATATCCGAATTTCACTGGTTTATATTCTGCTCCGATAGTAAATCCATTCATTTTCAACCCATGAAGACCGCCATCGAATAGAAAAAGTCCTGAAAGAAATCCATCGGGGTCATTGAAAAATTCATATTGGGAAGTGATTGACAGATAATCATTAAAGGCATAACTAGCTTGAAGAAATCCAGAAAACATTGTGGCCGTTTTATTGGTGTCAGGAGGCAATCCCGAGTTGGTTTGTCCTGCAAAATCGATTTCTCCGACAAAGGTTAGCCCTTTAACTGGATTAAAAGTTGCAATCAGGTTATTATACGAAATGTTATTGTTGATATCAGCATCGATAAGCGCTTGGTTTCCAAAAAAATTGTTATAAGAAAAAGATAAAATATTGAATGGTTTGTAATTAAGAAATACGATTCCGGAAATGTGTGTATTTTTACCATAGGCCAAAGAATAAGGGTTCCCGAACATACATCCTCCGTTGAATTTTTCGGAAAATTTAAAAGAAAATTTGATACCCAATAAACTTCCGGGTTCGAAGAAACCTCCTGTGGTCACGGTGCTAAGCTGGTTAAGCACAGCCCAGGAAGATTCATAACCAACCGGGTTGAGCATGTATCCAAAATCTATCCAGAAATTTTTTACAATCCGGAATCCGAAATTTGCCTGCCTCAGATTTTTAATAAACTGAGCATCGGGAGATGCAAGCAGGTTTGGAGCATCTCCATATTGTATTGCCAATTTTCCCCTCACTTTATCGGCATTATAATTGATCTCAATGGCCGCATGGTTCATCCGGATCTGATCCTGTACGGGGCAATTGCTTGAAAACGGGATGATGTTGCTTGTATCGGATTTGTTGCCAAGAGTCCAGTTGTAATAACTATCAATATAAAATCCGAAACTGAAATTTTTAAGTCGGTTCAGAATTTGGTCTTTAAATTGATCAGTGAGCGAGTCGGCTTTTGTCTGACCAAACATGGGGATGCAGAAGATACATAAGAGGAGCGAGAAAAAACAGCGGGTCTTCATAGTCAATTATTTGTATTATTATCTCCAGCCACCACCCAGAGCGCTGTATAATGTAACCAGAGCGGTGAGTTCATCACTTTGTGCCATAGATAGATTGATCTGGGCGGTAAAGAGCATTTCCTGTGCATTGATTACATCGAGGTAACTGGCATAGCCTGCATTAAATAATTGATTTGAGAGATCGAATGCAGTTTGGGCAGCATTGAGGGTTACAACCTGGCTCGTTACAATTTCATGGAGTTTTTTTACAGAAAGAATGGCATCGGAAACTTCTTTCAATGAAGTATTGATGGTTTGCAGATAGGTGTAAAGAATTTCTTCCTGGTATGCCTGAGCTTTTTTTACTCCAGCGCGTAACTGTCCTCCTCCAAATACAGGGGCGACCAAACTACCGAGGGCAGAAGCAACCATGCTGCTTGGGTTAAAGGCAGATCCGATTCCTCCTGAAATATTGAGAGTAGGGAGCATCATTGCCCGTGCAACACCGATATTGGCATTGGCAGCAATCAACGATTGCTCTGCCATCATAATGTCAGGTCGACGAAGAATAAGTTGGGATGGAATTCCCGGTGTAATGATGTTTGGAGTGTTGATTTGGTCAAGCATAAGACGACCTCTTGGAATATTGTGGGGTGTTTCACCCAACAAGGTACATAGGTAATCTTCTTTTTGTCCGATCTCCATTTGCAATTTTGGAACTTCCACTTTGGCCAACGCCAATTCTGCTTCTGCTTGTGCAACTAACAATCCGGAGGCTGTTCCGGCAATGAGTTTGGCTTTTACCAGGTCAAGTGATGTTTGCCGGATTTGGATGTTGTTATACGTGATAAGTAGCTCGTTGTCATATTCAAGGAGATCAAAATAGATTGAAACAATTTCATTGATCAGCGTGATCCGGACAGATTGCTGGTACGATTCCTGGGCAAAGAGATTAGCTCGGGCTGCTTCTTTCGACCGGCGAAGTTTTCCCCAAAGGTCAATTTCCCAACTTAAACCGGCAGTTGCATTATACGTATTGTATTCCAACGAATTCCCATAAACCGGTTGTTTGTTCCAGCCGGCATTTCCTTCAACCTGCAAGGCGGGCCATTGCTTGCCGCGTTCCACTTTAAAGGCAGCTCTTGCCTGCTCTATTCTGGAAAAGGCAATCCGGATATTATAATTGTTCTTTAAACCCTTAGTTACCAATTGTTGGAGAACGGAGTCCTTGAACAACTTTATCCATTCAACGTTTGCGAGACAATTTGTATCGCCCGACTGTGCAAAACGGAATAAGCTATCCGATTTAATGGCTGGTCTTTTGTAATTCGGACCTACTTTACAGCCGGAAGCCATAAAAGCCAGAAGAATGATAAACAGGAATGGAATTTTATAATATCTATGGATCATTTTTATTTTCGATTGACGATTTTCGATTGACGATTTAGTTACTTTTTTTTCTTCAACTTGTCTTCAAGTTTCTGAAAGATTACATAAAAAGAAGGAATTACCATCACTCCGCAAAGAGTAGCTATTAGCATACCACCGAAAACTGAAGTTCCCAGGGCATGACGGCTGGCGGCTCCAGCGCCGGTGGCTGTCATTAATGGGACAACACCCAGAATAAAGGCAAAAGAGGTCATCAGGATCGGGCGGAATCGCAATTTGGCACCTTCCCTGGCGGCATCCATAAGAGACATCCCTTCTTCATGTTTAAGTTTTGCAAATTCAACGATAAGAATGGCGTTTTTTGCAACCAGCCCGATCAACATGATCAATCCGATCTGAGCATAAATGTTGTTTTGCAACCCACGGGCCCATTGTAATCCAAATGCGCCAAACACCCCGAAAGGAATTGCCAGAAGAACCGGAATGGGCAATAACCAGCTTTCATATTTGGCTGCCAACAGGAAATAGACGAAAATGAAACAAAGCGCAAAAATAAAGGGAGCCTGACCTCCGGAAATGATCTCTTCCCTTGTCATCCCTGAATACTCATAACCAAAACCGTAGGGAAGTGTTTTTGCTGTCACCTCCTTCATGGCTTCGATTGCTTGCCCGGTAGAATATCCGGGTGGAATGCCGATGGTAAAATCTGAAGAACTGTAAAGGTTGAATCGTTTCACAACATCAGGCCCTTGCGTTGGCGACATGCTGACCAGGGTTCCAAGCGGGATCATGGTTCCCGAAGTGCTACGCACATAAACCTTCTGAATGTCCTCTTTGTTTGCCCTGTAAACTGCATCTGCCTGCATGATTACCCGGTATGATTTCCCGAATTTGTTAAAATCATTGACATAATAGCTGCCAAACAGATATTGGAGGGTTGAATAAATACTGCTGATCGGGACCCCTAAAACTTTTGCTTTTTCTTTATCAACAGTCAATTTTATTTGCGGGATATCGGTTCGGAAAGAGGTGAATGTACTGGTAAATTCCTTTCTTTTAGAAGCTTCTGCATAAAATCCCATGGTGACTTCGGTAAGTTTATCCAGACCAGCTCCTGATTTGTCTTCCAACTGGAATTCCAATCCGCCTGTTTTTCCCAATCCTGAAATGGCAGGAGCATTGAAAGCCATGCAAATTCCACCGGGAATTTTATTAAACTGTTTTTGAATCCGTTGAATAATCTTTTCCGCATGCATGGAATCAGCGTTTCTTTCTTTCCAGTCGGTCAACTTTACAAAGGCCATCCCATTGGTGGTACTAACAGTATTATCGAGAATGCTGTATCCTGGTATCGTGGTATATGATTTAACCCCATTGGTTTTTGAAAGGATGGCCTCTACCTGACGCATCACTGCATCGGTTTTTTCCAGAGAATATCCCTTTGGGGTGTTTACATTGATAAAGAAATATCCCTGATCTTCTGATGGAAGGAATCCGGACGGGAGAAATTTCATGATAAAGATGGCCAAAACGCAGATTAAAGAAAGAAAAAGGATGGGTTTTGACAGATGATGGGTGAAATTTTCCACAATTTTTAAATATCCCTTTGTAGTCTTATTGAATCCATTATCAAAACCTCTGAAAAATTTACCAAGAATTCCTTTTTTCTCTCTTTTGGGTTTTAGCAGGATTACACACAAGGGAGGGGATAAGGTAAGTGCAAGCAATGCCGAGATCAGAATTGAAGAGATCAAGGTAAGTGCGAATTGTTTGTACATGATACCGGTGGTTCCTCCAAGGAATGAAACCGGGATGAATACTGCACATAATACCATCGTAATGGTCAGGATGGCTCCTGTAATTTCCTTCATGGTACGTTTAGTGGCTTCCAATGCCGATAATCCCTGGTTGTCGATTTTCTCCTGAACTGCTTCCAATACCACAATCGCATCATCCACCACAATACCGATGGCTAATACCAGCGCGAAAAGTGTCAACATATTGATGGAAAATCCCAGAAACGCAAAAGCGGCTAAGGCTCCTACCAGGGATACCGGAACCGTGATGGCCGGAATTAAGGTAGCCCGCCAATCCTGAAGAAAAATAAAGACCACGATGAAGACGAGAATAAACGCTTCTAACAAAGTCTTGAGTACCTCTTCAATGGAAGCGGAAACAAATTCAACAGTATCAAGTCCGTTTTTATATGAAATTCCTGCTGGAAATTCCTTGGCAAGTTCAGCCATCTTAGCATCGCATGCATCTCGCACTGCCACGGCATTTGATCCCGGCGACTGGTAAACGGAAATACAGGGTGCACTCTTTCCGTTAAACCGACCATTGGCATCGTATGTCTTCATCCCCAGTTCAATACGGGCAATATCTTTCATTCTGACGATAGATCCGTCGTTGTTGGATTTAATGATGATGTTACCGAATTCAGTTTCATCTGTAAGTCTTCCCTGAACACGGATCATAATCGACATTTCCTGACCGGGAGCAGCGGGATTTTTCCCGATTTGTCCCGCAGCAGCCTGCACATTCTGGTCCTGAATTGCCGATTGCACATCCTGAACGGTAATATTATAACCAGCCATTCTTTCGGGATTCAACCACAACCGCATCGAATAATCATCACCCCCGAACATGTTAACGTCGCCAACTCCATTGATTCGTTTCAATACATTTACGACATTGATGTTGAGATAATTGGCTAAAAATTTTGTGTCGTAGGCTGTATCTGTTGACGTGAGTGCATAGAGCAAAAGCATACTGGGTGACTTTTTCAGGACGGTAACGCCACTCTGAACAACTTCTGCAGGTAAAACATTCATGGCCCGCTGGGTTCGGTTCTGAACATTAACAGTTGCCATGTCAGGATCTGTGCCTACTTCAAAATAAACGGTAATAGTACAGGAACCGTCATTGGCGCATTGGGAGGTCATGTAAGTCATATTATCTACCCCATTGATCTGTTCTTCCAGCGGAACAGCAACGGTTTTCTGAACATCCTCTGCACTGGCACCAGGATAATAGGCTGTAACCTGTATGGTTGGCGGAACCACATTGGGATATTGGGAGATGGGCAGGGTCATCATACTCAAAACCCCGACGAGGGCAATGAGGATTGCGATGACTGAAGAAAGAATCGGACGGGTTATAAAGGATTGCAACATAATTTCGCTATTTAATTGTTTTCGGATTGTTTAGATACCGAAAGAGTATCAGGTATCATCACCGGGGTGATCTGCATCCCTTCCTGGAATTTCTGAAAACCTTCCAACATGATTCGATCTCCGGATTTAAGTCCTTTGACCACCACATAGGAGCTTCCCATCCCTCTGCCGAGAAGAATTGGAACCCTGTTGACTTTGTTGCCGGCCCCTACCAAAAAAGCAAAATTTTTCCCCTGAATCTGTGTTGTAGCGGTCTGAGGAATAAGAATCCCATTTTCCTCTTCGTACAATATCATCTGAACATTGGAGAAATTTCCCGGTTTAACCAATCCATTTGGATTTTGGAATACTGCTCTGAGCGCAATGGTGCCGGTTTGAGGATTGATCCCACGATCTATAAAATCGATTTCCCCGGGATGACTATAGGCCATTTTATCTGATAGCGTCAGGTTAACTTTAAAGACATCTTTTTTGTCTTTAAACTGATCCCTGTGTTGCTCCCAGAAACGCATAATCTTCAAATAATCATTTTCGTTCATCTGAAAATTGACATAAATGGGATCTACCGCGGAAACTGTGGACAATAGGGTTGCTTCACCCTTCCCAACAAGGTTCCCCGGCCTTACATCACAGGCTCCAATATAACCCGTGATCGGAGATTCCATCACTGTATAAGATAAATTCAATTTTGCAGTAGCAAGACTGGCTTTGGAACTGGCAACCATAGCCCGGCATTGTAACTCGGTAGTGACTGCCTTATCATAATCATTCTGACTGATGGCACTGGTAGAAAGCAATGGTTTCAACCGGGCAACATCAAGTTTGGCTTTTTCCCATGCAGCTGTTTGATTTTCCAGATCAGCTTGAGCAAAATTGAGACTATTGATGTATTCGCTTTGTTCAATCGTAAACAAGCGTTGACCTTTTTGTACAATAGAACCCTCTTTAAATGACCAGTTTTGAAGATAACCAGCTACCCTGGCCCGAATTTCTACTGTTGGAATACCCACTGCTTGCCCAACCATCTCAAGATATACCGGGACAGGTGTTCCCTTAAGTGTCATTACTTTTAAAGGAGGAGCGTTGGCAGCTTGTTTATTCCCGGATTTACATCCCGATATCAGAAAAATAGTCAGACTCAGTAAAAGGACATAAGTGATCGACTGACAGGTGGCACATCTTTTCATATAAGCAATTTTATTTCAAAAATAAAATAAAAGTGTCAAACGGCCAAATGATTAATTTTGTCACACGCTTTATTTTCTTCCAATTCCGACATGAAAAGAATATCATTGGTTCTGTTTTTTTTTATCTTTTTTCAGAACCTTCTTCAAACACAACCTCTTAGGTATTACACATCCGAAAAAAATCTGTTTTCAGTTACATATAAAAATAATGAAGACAGCACCCATGCAGAAGGAAATAATATTCTGCGAGAGTTAGCAAAGCAAGTACTGAGAGATCCCTGGAAGGTAGATGTTTTGATTCATTACACCTTCCGTACGAAGATCGTTCACGATCAGGGTAATACTTTTTGTCTCCTTTATTTTGGAGATGTTCGTGTTACTGGGGATGTTATGTACCGCCAATTCAATATTTCTGATGTTCTTGTCCCTTCACGTTTAAACCTGCACCTTAGGTTAACGAACCGGGCAGATACCTCCAGATATACCGAGACAATCCTAAACAATATACAAGTACTCTATACCGATAGCCTGCTTTGTAAAATCTGGGTTGAAAATTTTAATCCTGAAATCGACACTTTGTTTCTTCGTCAGGTGGAACTCTATTATGACCACGAAGGGTTTCAACATTTCATGTCCCGGTTATTAGAAATTCATGATTATTATGCTTCCTGTGCTTTATTAGATGACCTGGATCGTATGATCGATACGATGGATCTGCCGAACACATCCAGGCTCCCTGTTCATTATATCCAGATAGAGGAGATTAATAAAGTGATTGAAAGGATTAAATCCCGGAATTTTTTTGAAACCTTGCTGAAATCAGGATTTGACCCGAAATTATTAGGACCGCGGTTGAATGGTATCTATAAAACTTCACGAAGTTTGACTTTTACGTATCGTGATGTGCTTTTGTCAACCGGAGCCATCCCCTGGGATGGGAATACCGACAGCCTGGCTGATTATTTTTCAGGAAGAATTTATACCTATGTGAGACGTTCGCAATTAATGGATGATGCGCAAGGAATGATTTTTCAGGATTTTCTGAACCATTATTTTGATCAAAGTACCTTTCCGTCAGAAGATAAGATTTTTGATGCGTTGCTTTCCAGAATGTTTCCGGATGCTAAGTCGGATACGATTGTTGCTTATGCTGCCCGAAAGATTGATGCTTCTTATCGCAGGATGGCCAAGTCACTTATCCACAATTTTCAATATGCAGATGCATTTTCACTTATGGAGCATGCCAGCCGGATGAAGGGACTGATTCATTATGAAGATCCTTCATCACAAAAGAATTATATCCAGATGGAGGCAGCCAATGGTATTTTCAATGCTTACACGGGGATAGCAGCGGCCTGTATTAAAAACCGGCAATTCACAATGGCTGGCGATTATCTTACCAAAGCGATGATATACCAGAAGGAACATCCGGGTTATATTGTTGCTGATTCTTTATTCAGGAAAGTATACAACGATTTGTTTTTTATCCGGAATGCCGACGGTGGCCAGTTGTTGACCCAACAGAGACAGGAGGAAGCAATCCAATGCGATCAGTCACTTGGTCAACAATATTCCGATCAGGATCTTCAATTTTCCATGACTCGTTTCCATGAAAAAATTCTACCCCAGAAATGTCATAATCTTCAGGATTCTGTGTATTTTTTGTCGATCCGGGCTGGCTGCAGCATCACCCTTAAAAATTTTCTTAGGGCTTCCGACTATCTAACACAAGCCATTAATCTCGCTACCACCCATCCTGATTGTGAGATTTCCGTAGACGCATTAAAAGATACCCTGGTTTGTTATCATGATGCTGTAATTTATCAGCAAAACCTTCTTGATGCGCAATCATTCACTGTTACGGGTGCCTATTATCAGGCTGTTTCCCTTTTAAACGAGGATGAAAAAATCTATCAGGATCATCGTTTGGATCGGCTCGGGTTCAGTATGGAAAGCGTGTTCGATTTTGTGGCCCAACGTTTTAATCCCAGTCTTACTGAACAAGCCATCGCTTTTTATCAAAACATCGGAAATTGGGCAGAATCTCTCCGGTTTCTACGATTAATCAGAAATCAGGGATATCCTGCAAAAAGCTCCATCATTGTTCAACAACAATTGGGAAAATTATTTGCACAGCAGAATTTTCTCAATAATCCGCATGCAAACCCACAAATTGTAGTTGTTCAATATGCAGGTGAGGATGAATGGTTCAAAGTCCTTCGCAATTCTTTTTTGGAAGAGTGGGCCAGACTTGTAAACTGATTCTGCGGTAACTTGGTAAATTTCAGAGTAAGACCAGATTAATTTGTCAGAATCTCAAATGAATTACCAGGTAAAACTATACTGACTTTCCCTTTGTCAAAGGTAAACTGATGGCCAAACTGGGCAATGAAAGTGACTTTATTAAAACGTTCCGGAAGATCAAATTCAATGGTTTTGGTCGATTTATCCTTATTAAAGATGGTAATTGCCCCTTTGTCAAAATAGGAACGGAGGTAAGCATAAACCTTATCGTTCACCTTCAACATCGTAAAATCGCCATAAATGATAGCAAGGTTTTTGTTTCTTAACTGTGCCAATTTTGCGGTGATTGTTTTCAGGTATTGCTCGTTTTTATTGAGGTTGTCGAATTTCATCATGCGGCGGTTGTCCGGATCACCTGCTCCTGCCATGCCAAATTCGTCTCCATAATAAATTACCGGGATTCCCGGAATGGTCATATTGAAAGCAGTCAGAGATGCCAATTTTCTGTAACCAAGCGTATCTTTTACCTGGATATCGCGCTTCCAGCCTGCTTCGCCGTCATCTTCCGAATAACTAAGCGCTCCGCTTGCATAAGAGATGAATCTTGCGATATCCTGGTTCCCAGTAACATTCCCCATCAGGTTGTGTTCACCGAAGTAGGAGAAACATTGTTGAAGAGAATAATTAAGATCCCTGAAGGAAGAATAATCCAGTGCGAATGTATTGCGCGTATCCCAGTAAAGATTGAATTCAAATTGGGCATCCAACATTCCGGGATTAACATAGCTATTCACCAGTTCGCGGTTTCCAAAGGTCTCTCCGATCTGGAAAACACTTCTGCCTTCAGGAAGGACAACCTGATTGTTGATTTTTTGGTCGAGCAAACGCCAGTAACTTTCGGGAACATGTTTTACTGCGTCATGACGGAATCCGTCAATTTTATATTCCTTGACCCAGAAAGTGGCGGAGTCAGATACCATGTTGGCCACTTCTGGTTTGCTTAGATCAAAAGTCGGAAGGAAAATATCGAACCAGGTGGTTAATTTGTTTTCATCGAACAAACGAATATTCTTCCGTTTTCCCGGAAGGTCAACATTGGTGATCCAATCAGGATGGGCTTTTAATCCCGGGTATTCCTGATGTACATGGTGGGAAACGAAATCCAGAACAACATTGATGCCTTTAACATGGGCTTCCTTCACCAGTTTATTGAACTCCTCTGAAGTGCCATATCGGTTGTCTACTTTAGTCAGGGAGATGGGCCAATATCCATCGTATCCGGAATATTTCCGGTGTGGTGCCGGATATTCTACATAACCACCCAATGGATTTTGTGTGATGGGAGAGATCCATATCGTATTAATGCCAAGAGTGGAAAAATAGCCATCCATAATCTTATCGGTGATACCGGTCAGGTCACCTCCCATATAATTTACTTTGGGATCAATTTCTGCGTCTTTTACCGGGGCATCATTTTTTGGATTGCCATTTTTAAAACGGTCGACCATTAAAAAGTACATCACCATGGCTTCTTTATCTTGCCGGGTTAGCTTGTCCGGATCCATCAATGGTTTTCCGTCACGCAACGGGACCAGGATTTCATTGGAAATGCCCACATTGTTATAACCCCAGATCCGGATAAAACTGCGGTCAAATTCTTTCGCTTTTTTGGGTATATCAACTGTGATCCCGGAACTATCCTTTTTCCAGAAATGTTGATCCAAAAGATAATTTCCCCAGAATACAAAAATTGAATCAACCTTATTTTTAACTCCAATGGTTATCTTCCTTCCACTGACCTGATTTGAGTATAATAAAGGCAATCCGGATGGATTGATATTGCCCAGCGTAAGCAGCGAATTATATCCTCCATTATAATTGCTAACAGAGTCACGGTTTTCCGGGTCCGTTTTCCATTTTCCATCAACAACCAGTTTGTATTGATATTTTCCGGGAAAAAGATAAAGGTCAATAATCCATTTTCCATCTTTCTGGTACATATATCCGGCAGCTGGATTCCAGTCATTCATTTGTCCGGCCAACTGTACCCGTTTAAATTTTTTATTTTTTGGATTAAAGGAAAAGCGGTAATGAAGTTTGGTCGATTTTTCCAGCAACAGGGAATAGGAGAATCCTTTCGACCAGATGGTAAGAACCGACAACCGCGGAAAATTTTTATTTTCTGGACGGATTACCAGGTTGACTGAATCGGAAGAAATGGATGCAGTAAATTTGGGATCCAGTTTTAGGGAGTCAATTTGATTGGGATGTTGCAGATAATCGGACAAAACGATCACTGTAGAATCGGCATCTACAAGAATGGGAGCCGAAATTTTAATCATTTGTGGTTCCTTGGCCACAGGAACGTCATTGTTTGATCCGCAGCTCCATAAAAGGGCTGAAAGGCCAATAGCAAATAAAGGGTAAAAATTGATTTTCATGGCTTAGTGAATTATATTTGTTTTATTCTTTTCTATGTTCATGAACAAATAACCAAAGAAAGGCCGAAATGGCGAGTGTTTCATTGAAATGTTATGTAAGAAAACCGCTTTGTTTTTTAGTCCTTCCATATAACATGGTGAGATGAGCCAAACGATCGGCCAAAATGGGCGAAAAATCATTGGTTTTTGCCCGCCATTGCCAATTATTGAGCGTAGTTCCCGGCAGATTCATCCGCGCTTCTGAACCCAGACCCAGCAGATCCTGCATGGGAACAATGGCGGTGTTGGCAACAGAGGACCAGGCTAACCGAATCAAAGACCAATGAATTTCAGTTTCAGAAACATGCATATAATCAATCATGTATTTTTTATCGTTCACTGAGGCTTTTTTAAACCATCCTGTAATTGTGTCATTATCGTGTGTACCCGTATAGACTAAACAATTTTTAACATAATTATGTGGAAGGTAGTTATTGGCTTCCGAGGAATCAAAGGCAAACTGAAGAATTTTCATTCCTGGAAGACCAAATTTGTCGCGCAGCTCTTCCACATCCGGGGTTATCACGCCAAGGTCCTCGGCAATAATAGGCAATTTTCCAAACTCCCGAACCAGAGCTTCGAAAAATTCTTTTCCTTGACAAGGGATCCATTGTCCGTTGATGGCGGTTTTTTCGCCATAAGGAACTGCCCAGTATTCGGAGAATCCACGAAAATGATCAATCCGGATGATATCGTATAAAAAAAGATTGGTTCGAATCCGCTCAATCCACCATCGGTAGTCATTTCCTTTCAATACATCCCATCGGAACAGGGGATTTCCCCAAAGTTGACCGGTTTCGCTGAAATAGTCCGGCGGAACTCCACCTACCCGGATCGGATTGCGCGCTTCATTAAATTCGAAGATCTCCGGGTTGGACCAGGCATCGGCGCTATCGAGCGCTACATACAATGGAATGTCCCCGATGATTCTGACGTTGTTTCTATGAGCATATTCCTTTACGGCAGTCCATTGGCGAAAAAAAAGGAATTGCATGAACTTGTGAAAATCAATCTCTTCATGAAGCATTGTTTGAATGGTTCTGAGCGCCTCGGGTTCGCGCATTTTTAATGCAGGTTCCCACTGATACCATGGCTTTTGGTCCCTGTTGGCTTTGATTGCCAGAAAAAGGGCATAATCATTGATCCATTTTGCCTGATCTTTAAGAAAAGTACGGTAACCCATTCTCTCTGTTTGATCGGCAATGATGCCAAAGGTTTGATGTGCTTTTTTAAGCAAAGGCAACCGGAATTTTTGTACGGTGTCAAAAGAAACCTTCGATTCCGGAAAAGACGGATATTCTTCCAGGTCAGCAGTAGTCAATAAATTTGCTTTGATCAATAAATCGAGATCAATGAGATTTGGATTCCCGGCGTGGGCCGAAAAACATTGATAAGGTGAATCCGCATATCCTGTCGGACCCAGAGGTAAAATCTGCCAGAATTTCTGTTTTGCTTTGACCAGAAAATCAATGAATTCAAATGCACTCTTTCCCAAAGTTCCGATTCCATATTTTCCGGGGAGAGAAGTTGGATGAAGCAATATTCCGCTTGCACGTTCGCTTAACATATCATATATCGTTAAATTTTAGTCAACCGTTCAATTCATTTCTCTATACCATAGCAGGATAATATAAACGCTAACCAGTCGACTGAAGATTGAACTTGGTCATTACAAGTTGTATCTCCCTCATCAGAAGCGGAGTGTCCCGTTTTCAAAAGGAGAATATTATTATTTGTTTTGTTTTTTCTTATCCTGACAGCCATTTTTTCCATCCAGAAATTATCCCCCTTGTTATCTGGGATGTCGGTAATTAAAAACATTGTAGGATAGGGCTTTTTCGTTTCTTTCAGATTGATTTCACGGCCTGCCGCGGGACCCTCCAGGATAATGGCTTTGAACAGATCTGGCTGCATACTTGCCGCAGCAGCAATTTCCTCTACTCCGGAGCATTTTCCGAAGCCTGTAATCAAACCTTTTGAGGTATATTTCTGAGCAATTAGGAAAGATGCACACTCAGGCAATTTGTCGTCCTGCCCATGTACAATTGCAATGTAGAAACCACGGTCGAGCAAGCTGATCCAGGAGGAATTGAATCCCGACTGACCCGAAGGACCGGAACTTTTTTCATTGGTTAAAACTATGGGATTGGTGCCATCGCGTTTTTCAAAATCTTTATGAAACACCAGGGTGACCGGTATTTTCGTTCCGTTTTTTGCTGTTACCCAGATGATGCTGCTCCCATAGTTGTTTTTGTTGTATCCGTTAATCTTTTCCTGCCAGCGTATTCCTAATCTCATTTCATTCAGATCGTAAGTGTACATGGTTTCGGGGGTCACTGCACTGGAATATTGAAATAATATTTTTCCGGTTTCTGCTTCAAAACCGCTAAACACCAATTTCCCTTCTGGTTCGTTAAAGCCGATTCTGTTCCCTTTGGTTGGATCCTGAATGGCTGTCAGGTCCACGATCCGGATTCCGGCACGAAATAATTTTTGTTCGAAAAGAATCAGATTTTTTGAGTTGACTAATGCAAAACCGGTAAGTTTAGTGCTGTCGGGATAATTAATAATTGGAATCCAGAAAGCGGATTCGGGGTGGGCAATTTTTGCCTGCACCAGTTTTCCGTTGGGCGCTTTAAAGTTTGTATAAATCCAAAAATAATCGGAATCAAAATGTTCGACATGATAAAAGTTTCCGGTTGCACCGGGCTGGATCAGAATGGGAATAAAAGTTGTAAAATCGGAAGGGAGAAACCGTGTTTCTGTCATGCCGTCACCAAAAGAGCGGATGAAGAGGAATTTTTTGGAGGCAGATAATCCGATGCTGACGGTATACCCCGCTCTTGTTTCAGAATAAATTGCACGATCTTCGGAAGCATTTGTCGCGGTTTTATGGACAAATACCGTGTTCCCTTTTTTTACGAATATATCGTACTTCTTGTCGGGACTCTGACAAAAAATGCTGTCTCCAATTTTTTCCTTATTTATTCCCGAATTTCCATCGCGATTCCTTAGTTCTTCACAAAGTGATTGGCGTAACCCGGAAATCCGTGACATAAATTCATCCGTATATTTATTTTCCGCCCGGATATATTTCGTCAGGGCAGAATCGCTGGCTGTATATTTAAACTCCCCGGCAACCGGAGGGTCGGGCATCGGATTCCGGCATGATGTCAGACTTATTAAGCTAAGAAAGACAGAAAGATATAATGATTGGTAAATTATTTTCATTAATTGTAGCCCTATCCTATTTTGCATATTGCAATAATTTTCAATAAAAGTAATAACTTTCTATTACTTTTATACACCAAAAAAACACAATATGAACCGAAATCTTCTTTTAATCAGTAATTCTACCAATGCATCGGAAGAATATCTTGCCTGGCCAAGATCATATATCAAAGATTTTTTATCAAAACATGGTGTCACAAAAACCTTGTTTATTCCATTTGCCGGAGTGAATCTCACGCATGATGGTGTTGAGAAATCATTTGACTTATATGAAGAGCGGGTGAGGAAAATTTTTAAAGAGCTTGGTTTTGGCCTCCATTCGATACACCGGGAATTGGACGTTGTAAAGGCGGTTAATGATGCTGAATCCATCGTAATTGGCGGAGGAAATACCTTCTATCTTACCTCGATGTTACAAAAATTTGGTCTGATGGAGGCCATACGGGCAAAAATTTCCAGAGGAATTCCTTATGTGGGATGGAGTGCCGGCTCTAATGTGGCTTGTCCAACGATGATGACGACGAATGACATGCCCATTTGTGAACCCCTTTCTTTTAATTGTTTAAATGTCATTCCCTTCCAGATCAACCCCCATTATCTTGATGCAAACCCGGCTGGCCATGCTGGAGAAACAAGAGAACAAAGAATCCTGGAATATCTTACCGTGAACCGCGATGCCATTGTAGTTGGTTTACGCGAAGGAGATTTGCTGACTGTTGAAGGAGATACCATGACCCTTACCGGGAAAAGACCAATTCGGGTTTTCAGGTTTGGGAAAGAGGCCCAGGAATTTCAACCTGGCGAAAACCTTGACTTTTTACTGAAAACCAGTTGATTTAAGGAAAAACCGGGAGTAGCTTATTGTTTGATAAACCTGATAACTCCGGAACGGTAACCATTCGCCGAAACTTTCAGAAAATAGAATCCTCTGGCTAAATGACCGGTTTGAATCCGGATTGCCTTGGAATCAGGGTGAGAAACAACCAACATAAGTTGCCCTGATTGATTTAATAATTCAACTTTTTCGGGAACTTCTCGCGATTCAAGGATGATATAATCGTTGGCCGGATTTGGATAAACTTTAACCATTAATCCGGTAAGTTCATCAATGCCGACCCCTCCAATTCTGGACCCGGAAATGACCATAACCGTTTTGCCTACTGCGGAATCACCATAAGCTGCTCTCGGAGTAACTTCAAAGGCAAGCCACATTCCGATGTCAAGCGTATCTACCGTGTAGATTATTTCCCATGCGGAGTCGATGGGCATCCGGTCAATTCCCAACGAATCGGCACATCGGTACCATTGATAAGTTGTGCTGTCTTCGGGAATTCCGTTGACATCTTCGTACGTATACATTCCGCTTAAAATCTCTTTATGGATCAGGCTGCCCTGGATGGATACATCATATACCCATGGCGGTGTGGGTATATTTGGGTTGAGGTTGTTGTAATAGCACGAGAATAAATTAGGGTTGAAATTAACCGTGTCGTGAAAGGCATAATTCCGGTTGGGTTTTCCATGCAATTCGGAAGCGTCCCAATCACCATTGATCCGAAATTTAAATTCCAATGGGCCCTGTGAAAACCAGGTAGTATCAATAAATTTTTCAAGTGTAAAAGCGGTATCTCCAAGGCGGTCGAATAAAACATCATTGGCCCCCCAATCATTGAAATTTCCGGCCACATCCAGAAAATCCACATTCGGATCGAAATGGTGTGCTTCAACATAATAGTTCATCTTGCAAAGAAATGTCATCGGACATTTTGCAGGGTTGTAATTGTCAAAATCATTATTGATCTGCAATAAGGTATCCTGGATGCGGATCATTCGGTTGGGGTGTCCGGCCAATTCAAATCCACTGGAATCTTCATTAATCCTGTATTTGTATTGTTGAACCGAACCAGGATCAAAGCTGTATGTGATTGAATATTGAAAAGTGGTATCGATCTGGTTCATTCGGGAACCAAGCGAATCATTCATGGTTCCAACAATACAAACCGAATCGGTTACAGGGTTGAATTTGCCTGCCTGTACTGCATATTTCATGTTGACAATGAAACGTGTATAATTCAGGGCTTCATTGTTCCACCATGCTTTTACATAAACGATGCCGGGTTGAGCCGTTATCGAACGGTTTACAATCTCCCATTGATCCGAATTGATTCTGAATTTATAATGATAGGTGACACCCGAATCAAATTCATTGTATAACATACAGGAATAGTTGTAATCCGGACCTGGAACCAGACGCATGGAATCAATCCCGTGATCCATCACAAGGTAAAGATAATCGGAATCGGGGTCGAAGATCTGCTCCTGAACCGCTTTGCTCATGTTAAGCTGAAAGGAGATGGAATAGGTAGTGTCTGGTTTTCCGGCAGAAACAAGACCGGGACATACAGAATACCAGGAGAAAAATAAAATGAGCGCAAGGAGTCGGGTATCCATATTAAGGAATATTAAGAATGAGAAATTTACGCAAAGATATGAAAAAAATGGAGGTTAACTGATCCGTTCAAAGACTTGAGCCGTCCGGTTTGTATTGTAAATCTGGAGCCGGTGTGTTTTATCGGTTTCATTAAACAGGGTAGTATAGATGAGTGAATCGTTGTTGCGGCCCTGGCCTCCGAATTGCAAGTGATCTGTACTCAGGACCAACCGGTAGTCGCCGGGTTCCATTACATTAAATCCGTAATCCGGGATTGCATGGTTGACATGAAAGTTGAAAACGAAGATCAGTTTTTTTCGTTCAAAAACCAGCGTTTGATTGGAATTATCCATGTTAAGCTGTGTTGCGTATTCCTCCTCAAATAATTGATGTTTCCTGACCAATGCCAGCATAGCCCGGTCGAAAGCAGCAAGAAAGTGGAATTTGAGATCGGGATTTTGAAGGAGGGACCATTGCCTGCGGGCATATTGAAAACTCCAGTTGTTTCCTTCCCGAGGAAAGTCAATCCAGTCGGGATGTCCGAACTCATTTCCCATAAAGTTAAGATAGGCTTGCCCTCCCAACGAAATGGTTAGCAGGCGGATCATTTTATGTAAAGCCAATCCCCGGTCGATGATAAAACTTTCATCTTTCTTACTCATTTTAAAGTAAATCTCACTTTGCATCAATCGGAAAGCAATGGTTTGATCTCCAACCATGGCTTGATCGTGGGATTCACAATAGGCTATCGTTTTCACATCCGGAAGCCGGTCGCCCATAACGGTCCACATTTCATTAATATCCCATTCCTCATCTTTCTTTTCTTTCAGTGTTTTAATCCAATAGTCTGGAATGGCCATTGCCAAACGGTAATCGAATCCAATGCCACCTTCCCGGATTGGGCGGCATAATCCGGGCATTCCGCTGACATCTTCGGCGATAGAAATGCAATGGGGTTTGATCTTATGAATAAGTGAATTTGCCAACTGTAGGTATGTTACGGCATCCCATTCCACGCCATGTTTGAAATATCCGTCGAGATCCCAGGTTTCACGGTATCCGTGATCGAAATAAATCATGGAAGTAACACCATCGAAACGGAAACCATCAAAATGAAATTCTTTAAGCCAGAATTTTAGATTTGAAAGCAAAAACTGAATAACTTCCGGTTTTCCATAATTAAAACATTTGGAATCCCAGTGTGGGTGGTTTCCCCGCTCTCCCGGATGAAAGTATTGATCATCGGATCCGTCAAACTGATTCAACCCTTCAAGGGTGTTCTTTGCTGAATGGGAATGAACCAGGTCCATAATCACAGCGATGCCTTGTTCATGTGCCTTCCGTATGAGATATTTCAGATCTTCAGGAGTCCCAAACCGGGAAGAGACAGCGAAAAAATTGGTCACATGATAACCGAAAGAACCATAATAAGGATGTTCGGCAATTCCCATCAATTGTATGGCGTTGTATCCTGAATTTTTTATATACGGAATAAGATATTCGGCAAATTCGGCAAATATTCCCACCCCCAGGCGTTCCTGGGCCATCCCAACATGACTTTCATAAATTAATAAAGAATCCAATTGCCGGATGTCAAAATGATCACCTTCCCAGTCAAAGGGTATTGGCGGAGCCCAGTGCTGACCGGAGAAAACGAGTGTCGCCGGATCCTGAATTACCCGGTGGATGTATGCGGGAATTTTTTCATGCCAACCGGCATCGGAATGAACTAAAATTTTGACTTTTCCCTGATGTACAAACCGG
>Ga0172381_10001579_pt1 | contig 26484 bp, 29 predicted proteins | sample Leawel6488metaG_FD_119754 | JGI IMG/M metagenome (GOLD analysis project Ga0172381, IMG submission 119754) | Leachate microbial communities from a municipal landfill in Southern Ontario, Canada - Leachate well 64-88 metaG | ecosystem: Engineered > Solid waste > Landfill > Unclassified | place... | reverse complement strand
GGCATGTCTTCTTCAGGCATACGGAAACCAGCATCAATAATTAATATTGATTCTTTGTATTCTAGAATCATCATGTTTCTGCCAACCTCTCCTAATCCTCCTAGAGGGATAATTCTTACAGATTCATCATTAGGCTGTGGCTGCTTGATGTAATTCTTTTTTACAATCGGCTTCTTGTGATGGTACTGTTTTCTTTGACCATCATGATGCCGAGTGTGATGTGTTGTTGGTGCCTTTGGCACCGGTGTTTGTGTTTCGTTTATCATATTTATTTTACTATCGGATAGTTTTGAGGGAAAACTCCCGATTTAATAATGGATTGTTTATTTTCGTTAATCCAATTATATAATTTTTGCACTCCCTCTTGTGGTGAGACCTTGGGTGACCAGTTGAAGTCACTCTTTGCTTTGCTTATTTCAGAGATGTAGGCTTTTTGGTCTCCTGGCCTCCAATCTCCGAATGAATATTTAAATTTATTGTTGTCTAGTTTTTCTATTATTTCGAATAATTCCCAAATTGATAGTGAATAATCTAATCCTCCACCGATGTTATAGGCTTTGCCTCTAGTTGTGTTTATATTGCTTAATGCGGCATCGTAGGCTTCTAGTACATCGTCGATATATAAGACATCTCTAACTTGTTTACCATCGCCATAGATGGTTACAGGCCTTTTAAAGAGTAGGGAATTGATGAACCAAGCTAACCAGCCTTGTTCTTCGATTCCAAACTGATGGGGTCCGTAAATACCTGATTGTCTGAAAACAACTGTCTTTAATCCGTAAATTCTAGCCCAATCAAGGGTGTATTGATCTCCAGTTCCTTTTGAACAACCATATGGTCCATGGAAATCAAGATTTCTTTCTTCAGAAATTCCTTTAAAGTTTTTGTATTCGTATCTTTTTTCTTTTTCTATTACTTCTAAATCATTCATCTCTCCGTACACTTTATTAGTGCTGGTATAGAGTAGGGCAGCTTCAGGAGCTTCTTTTCTTAAAGCTTCTAAAACATTAAATGTTCCTAAAGCATTAATCTCAAAGTCTTCTCTTGGCTTTTTAACCGAGGTAACCATAGTTACTTGAGCTGCCAAATGCAAAACTAAATCTGGTTTGTATTTTCTAAAAGTTGATTCTAGTTTGTTGTTATTTCTAATGTCTCCTTTAATAATGATAATGTTCTTATCTTGCTTAAGCCATCTCAAGTTTTCTTTTGAGCCGACCCTAGAGAGATTATCATAGACAATAACCTTGTATCCTTTTTTAGAATAATAATTGGAAGCATTTGATCCAATAAATCCGCAGCCTCCAGTAATGAGAATAGTTTTTTCTTGCATATTATTTTAAGAAGTTAAGATTCTTAGGAGTTTCTTTCAAGGGCTCTTCAAATCTTATCTCTGGAACATCTTTATAATTGTTATTTTTAACCCAACCTTTGATTGTATAAAAATAGGCTGCACCCTTTTTGTCTTCAATTGATTTATAATCTGAACAACATTCAATACTAACCCAGTTAGCTAATTTAAGAGTTTCTTTTGCAGAAGGGTTAATCGTAATGTGTCCGTACTCTTTATCAATAATAACAATATCGTCTTTAGCAGCTTTGACCGCGTATATATCTTTAACTTCATCGGTTCCTTTCTGCATTAAGAAGATTGCCTCTCCTTCAAGAACAATATACATTTCAGCGTGACCCGAAGAATGAAAGTGTCCTTTAGTTTTAACAAACTCATCTCCCATTAAGAATGGGGGGATAACAGTAATGTCATACCTTAAATCGTTTTCTTCTTTGATGCCACGATACATGTAATACAATTCCTGTTCAGGATTTGCCTTGGCCGTTCTTTCATCAAGAAGAACATTCTCAATATCTTTTATTTTTCTAATGTCTGGGTTTTTTAATTCTATTTCCATACTCTTTTTTCTTTAATATACCAATTTGAAATATCAACGAACCTTTTTGATGGTTCAATGATTTTTTCAGTTAAAACTCCTTTTATATTCTTATTCATTAAATACAAATAATCAGTAGTGAAAAGGGGAATGGCAGGCGCATCACTAATCACAATATTCTGTAATTCTTCTAATGTTCTTTTCCTGTTATCGTCTTCATAGTTAGAATACTTTCTGGCTTTTTCCATTAAACTGTCTGCTTTATCGTTTTGGTATAGTGAAAGGTTTACTCCTGGATCAACTCTTTGTGATGAATGCCAGAAGGGAATTGGATCAGGAATTCCGCCTAGCTTTTCTCCAAAGAGAAGAATATCAAAGTTTCTTTCTCTAATGACTTTTTTAATATCGTTTTCACTGATAGTCTGTATTTCGATTTGTATTCCTTGTTTTTCCCATTGCTCTTTAATTAAATTTGCTGTGGCTGCTAGGGTCGGATTATTCGTTGTTTTTAAAACGAAAGACATTGGGATTTCTTCATTGGGAACAACGAAACAAACTTCATTTAATTTTTTGATTGTTGCTCCAGCAACCTTACCTGTTCCTGCAGTTAAATTATTAGGGGTAAGAATATCGTCTTTGTATTTCTCTTGGAACTTAATAACAGCATCTTTGGTTTCTTGTCCGAACTTTCCAGAGATTGTTCCCGAAGGATATATTTCTGAATTGGCTGCTAAGCATTCTTGAAGCTTTTTGACTTCTGCATTATTACTTCCCATTTGAAGGGTTTGGGTGAATTTAAAGCCACTTGATTTTTCAATAATCTTTTTTCTGGCTCCATCTTTCAAGGCATAACCATTCTTGTCTAATAGATTTTGTCCCTTAGCTTCATCATATGACAAAACGCTAGTGGGATTATTAAATCCGTAGAAAGAAGGAAGAAGAAGGGAATCAATTATTTCTCCTTTGCCATCTAAAACTTTATCAGCTATTTCTTGCTTATTGGTTAAATAAGATAGAGCTTGTCTGATTTCCTTACTGTCAAAAGGTTTCTTTTGGTTGTTTAAAAATACAGCAAAGTAATTAGGAGTCTTTAAAGAAGATAGATTGTATTTCTTGAAATTCTTGTCGTTGTAATCGCTCAATTCAATATTTCCGGCATCAAGATTTCCTTTCTTTAAATTATTAAGTAATTCTTCTTTGTCGTTGTAGAAAAAGAAATCAATTCTTTGAATATGTGGAATATTACCGTAATAATCTTTATTCACATCAAGAATCATTGACTTGATGCTTTTGTCTTTTCTTTGAAGAGTCTTACTAACCATATATGGTCCGCTGCCGATAGGAGATAGAACATTCAATTGAGTATTTGAAGTAATCGATTGAACACTAATATCTTTCCAGATATGCTGGGGTAATATTTTCAAATTAACTAAAGATTCTTCAAATCCACTGTAAACTTGTTTTAATTTAAAAAGAGCTTTGTAGTCAGATATCTTTTCAATTTCCACTCCTTGCCAATTGGTTCTTAGGGGAGATAAGTATTCTGGGTCTTGAACCAAATCGATAGTGAAAACAATATCATCAATCGTTAAAGGAATCCCATCGTGCCATTTAACATTTTCTTTAATTGAGAAGTTGATGGTTTTTCCATCGTTTTCAATTGAATATTCATTAATTAAATCAGGAACGATGTTTGAATTGTTATCGTAGGTCATTAATGATGAAAAGATTAATTCAGTTAAATCTTTATCAATATCTGACAGGGGAGCGTAAAGAGGATTAATGAATTGTGGCTGTCCTAATACCCCCTCTCTTATCCTCCCATAATCTGCGGGAACTACATTAGTGTTATTAATATAGAACGATGAGACTAGAAAGATGAGAGAAGAGACAAACAACGTTAAAAGAATGCCAAAGGCAATTTTTTCTTTCTTTTCTAAAACTTTAAAGAAATGCAGCCATTGCTTCTTTGACGGCCACCTGCCGCCAGAAAGAGTATTGTTATTTTTTAAATTCATTAAATTAGTATACCAAGTTTAGCACGGTAAGAGATAGGAAAGCGATGGTCAAGATTACTGTTGCCCATAATAGCTTCTGTTGAATTCCTCTTCTTGTACTGTAAACCTCTCCGCCTCCTCCGAAAGCAGAACCTAAAGCAGTTCCTCTTTGCTGTAAAAGAATAGCGATAACGATCAAAATTGAAATTGCTGATTGTGCGATAAGTAAGTTGTTATTCATTTTATTTAAAAGCCATTGAGGATACTTTTTCTGTTCCCCAGATGATCAGTGTTGTGAAAAATAGATTATTAATTCCGAATATCTCGAACATGTCAGCAGGGAATAAAGCATCCACTAGCCAAACCAAGAATATCATAATAACAATCGAGAATAGGTTTAGAGTGATTACTCTTATTGGTAACGTGACAAGTGAGAGGATTGGTCTGACGAAAAATATTAGCAAACCTATAACCAAGCCAACAAGTAGAATGGTTGTAAAACTTCCGTCATAGGTTACTCCTGGTTTTAAGAAATAGGCTGCAATACCTACTCCGATAATACCTGAGAGCAGTTTGGCTATCAAACTATTCATATACTGATATATTACCAGATTTGCTTTAAAAGTCAACAGCGTGATATGATATTTACAAAGATTATAATTTATTAATATTATATGAATCAAAGACAAATATTGAGTCTAATCGCAGTTTTATTAGCTTTTGCAACAGCTATTTATTTTGAGCCATTAATGCCAGCTAAGATGGCTTCACATTGGAACTTTCAAGGTGATGCTGATGGATATACAAGTAAAGCTTTTGCATTGTTTTTCTTTCCTTTCTTAATGGTCATCTTTAATCTTCTTTTCCGTTTTATCCCTAAGATAGATCCAGAGAAAAAGAATATTGAAAAGTTTCAAAGTTCTTATGATAGTTTCATTCTTGCCTTCAATATTTTCTTCCTATACCTATATTCCATGACTATTATTTGGAACATGGGAATGACGATGAATATGAATGCAGCTTTGATGCCTGCTTTTGCTCTCCTTTTCTATTTTTCTGGAGATTTAATTAAAAATACGAAATTAAATTATACAATCGGCATTAAGCTTCCTTGGACTCTTGCTAATGAAGGCGTTTGGGATAAAACACATAAAGTAGGAGCGAAACTATTCAAGCTAACTGCTTTATTTACTCTTTTAGGAGCTTTTTTTAGTCAGTACGCTTTTTTCTTCATGTTTGTTCCTTTAACTATTTCTATTATTTATCTTTTCATTTATTCCTATCTCGAGTATCAGAAGGTAAAATAAATAATTATATTGAAATATGAAAATTAAGCCATTATTAAATAATATTGTTGTTGAGCCAATAAAAGGAGAAACAAGAAATAAAGGAGTTTTGTTGTTGCAATCAACAGAAAAGGACGGTCCTCAACAAGGAAAGGTAATTGCTGTTGGTCCTGGCAAGAAGAATGCTCAAGGTAAGGCTGTTCCGATGGATATTAAGAAAGGAAATATAGTTTTGTTTACTAAATATGGACCAAACGAAGTGAAGATTGGGGATAAAGATTGCATTGTTTTAAAAGAAGAAGATATTTTAGGAATAATTGAAGATTAATTTTTGATTGATATAAAATAGGGAATTAAAGTTTGACGAATTGACAATTTGGGGATGCTGTAATACAATTGTATTATACAATAAAGAATAATATTATGCGCAAAGTATTAAGTATCTCAATCACTGACACACTAGAAAAAGAAATAAAAAGAAAAACAAAGCTAAGAGGATTTAGCTCTGTTAGCGATTATATTAAAAATCTTTTAGTTATAGACGATGAGTTAATTTCCGAAGAGGAGCTATTGGAAGATATTAAGTCTGGAGAAAAAGATTATAAAGAGGGAAAAGTTATTAAAGCTAAATCTCTTGCTGACTTGGCAAAAAATGCTGATAAGTATAGAGCTAAAATAAATGGAAAATAATATTTTCTATTCCCCGAGGTTTTTAAAAAGACTTGAGAAGTTACCTCAAGAAATTATTGATTTAGCAAACGAAAAAGTAAAGATTTTCGAAAAAAATCCTTGGCATCCGTCATTAAGAATACACCCCTTGAAAGGAGAGCTCAAAGGTTATTGGTCTATAAGTATTAGCAAACAATATCGTCTTATTTTCAGTCATAAAGAAAATGGAGACACTCTTTTTTTGTCTATCGGTAAGCACGATATTTATAAGAATCTTTAATTTGTTTATTTTTCTGCTATAATAAAATAAAAAACATGGAAAGCATATACATACTATCAATAATTATCATCCTTTTCCTATTATTCATCTTAGGTAATCTTTTGATTCTAATGAGAGTCAAGGTTCAGACCGAGAAAGCCTTTAGGGAAGTCGATGAATACTTAAGAAAGAAAATTGAATTAGCTAATCAAGTTATTTCAGAGATCTCAAAATATGTTTCTTATGAGAAAGATTTTGTTGCTAATGTTACTGAAGCAAAAAGAAAAGCTGAAACTGCTAAGACAGTTAAAGAAAAGAAAGAAGCGGGCAACATTTTATCAATTGTTTTAAAAGCAGCTTTCAATGCCTCAGAAAAGTATCCTGAATTGAAGTTCTCTCAGAAGATAAACGAATTAAAGAAAGAATTTGATGAGATAGAAGAGGGGATAGATTCTTTCAAAAGTTTATTTCAAGAAATAGGCGAAACAATTAAGAAGCTCTTGAAAAGCAAGCCATTTGGTGTAATATATGATTTGTTCAAGAAAGAAACTAAAATAGTTAAAGAAGAGGTCAAAAAAGTCAAAAAGAGAATCATTAAAAAGAAAAAATAATATGTCAACAATAATTATTGTTTTAGCAGTAGTCTTCGTTATTTTATTGTATGTAATGGCTGTATATAACGGTCTTATTACTTTAAGAAATAGAGTAAGAGAGGCTTGGTCAGACATTGACGTTCAGTTGAAAAGAAGATACGATTTGATTCCTAATCTTGTAGAAACAGTAAAGGGCTATGCTTCACACGAAAGCGATACTTTTAATAAAGTTATTGAAGCTAGAAGTAAGGCGATGTCAGCTACTGGAGCTAAAGAAAAGGGAGAAGCAGAAAATGCTTTATCAGGAACATTGAAGAGCTTGTTTGCTTTATCAGAAAATTATCCTGATTTAAAAGCTTCAGTTAATTTCCTTGAATTACAAAAAGAACTGACTGACACTGAAGATAAGATCCAGGCTTCAAGAAGATTCTATAATGGCAATGTTATGGATTTTAACACTAAATTAGAAATGTTCCCTTCAAACATGGTTGCCCAAATGTTTGGATTCAAAGCTTCAGAATTCTTTGCAATCGAAGAAGGGGAGAAAGCAACACCAAAGGTCAGTTTTTAATAATCTAAATTTAAAGTTATGAAAAATATTTCTAAATGTATTTTAAAGCAGAAAAAAAGGCTAAGAAGAAAATTCAATAAGCTTACCGAAAGAGACAAGAAGAGAAGGGGGCTTGATGATAATAAATAGTATGCCAACGCTATACAATATAGCTGATTCTAATGTTAGGAAGACATGGTTTTTGATAACCTTTTTCTTCGTTTTAGTCATTCTTTTAGGATGGCTTTTTAGCTACATCATGGATAGCTCAGCGATATTATACATTGCTGTTATTTTTAGTATTTTAACGAGCGTTTCTTCTTATTGGTATTCAGACAAGATTGTTTTAATGTCGACTGGAGCACAGCCGATTGAAAAGCAAGATAATCCAGAATTATATAGGATTGTTGAGAATCTTTGCATTACCGCTGGAATTCCTGTTCCCAAGATATATATTCTAAATGAGGCTCAACCTAATGCTTTTGCGACTGGCAGAGATGAAAAGCATGCAGTTGTGGCAGTAACTAAAGGACTATTAGGTAAATTAGAAAAGAAAGAATTAGAAGGAGTGATTGCTCATGAACTATCACACATTAAAAATAAAGATATGTTGTTGCAGACAGCAGTTGTTGTTTTAGTAGGAGTGATTTCAATCATCACTGATTTCTTTTTGAGAATCAGCTTCTGGGGAGGGAATAGGAGTGATGATAATAATTCAAATTCTAATGCCATTATGATGGTTATTGGAATCGCGGTTGCTATTTTAGCTCCGATTGCTGCAACCATACTTCAATTATCAATTTCTAGAAAGAGAGAATTTTTAGCTGATGCTTCTGGTGCCTTATTGACTCGTTATCCAGAAGGATTAGCTAGCGCCTTAGAAAAGATTGCTGCTGATACTAGTCAATTAAGAAAAGCCAATAGTTCTAATGCTCATCTTTTTATTTCTTCTCCTTTTAAAGGAAAACAAACGCAAAGTTGGTTTAATAAATTATTCATGACTCATCCTCCAATGGAAGAGAGGGTAGCGAACTTGAGAGGGATGAAAGTCTAATTGGAGAGGTACAAAAGTGGCTTAATTGGCAGTCCTGGAAAGACTGTGTGCGGCAACGCACCGAGGGTTCGAATCCCTCCCTCTCCGCCACTTTTTTATCGTACAGACCTGAATGATAACGACGAAGCTGTAACCCAGCTGTCTAAAAAAAATGTAGATAAAAACAGCGACTTTTGCGGTCACTGTTTTTGTTTTGCTTCACGCCAGATATTCTTTAATAGGGCGGTTTTTTGTGATATTATGTTAATAAGGTAAGAGAAAAATAATAATTTAAAAATAACTTATAATGACATTTGAACATTCTTCAAAAAATAAAAAAGTATTATTGTTCACCTCCATCATTCTTTTAGCTGTGGGCATTTTTGTATTTTTCTACTCGTCAGTTATTTTTCAAGAAGGCAATCCTTGGCCACAGATTAAAGGCATGGTTCAATTAAAATTTGGCGATAGTGATATTGTGAAGTTGTCGGGTTCGGACAATAAATTCATGACTGAAAGTAAAAATGGGACAATGATACATGATTTTATGAAAACCAAAGGATACGAATTCACCGAGCAAATAGGTTCAGGTTATTTTTTTAAGTCTGTAACAGGACAAACCGCCATTGCCACTCACAAATATTACAGTCGCTATTATTCGCTTTGGACTGTTACTGAAAATAACAATGATTCGAACAATAATCTATGGACGACAATCACTGATGATCAAGGTGTTACATTTCAATATCCAAAAGAACTGCTGGCAAAATATGTGAGTGTTGCGGAATGGCCTCCAGTTATCAAAATTGAAACAGGTACATATTTATGTAAAACCACACCACAGGAAGTAAGCAGTATGTCGGATATCACTTCGGAGGGGATGGTTGATAATAGAACCTATTGCGTAAATGTAAAAAATGAGGGCGCGGCTGGAAGTGTGTATTCTTCGTACACTTATACCACTGTCAAGAATGGTAAGCTCGTAAAAGTTAGTTTTACTTTGCAGTATCCTAATTGTAATAATTACGACGAGGAACAAAGAAAAGCTTGTACTGGCGAAAGAGAGGTCTTTGATATAGACTCCACCGTTGATAGAATCGTTCAAAGCATAACTTTTCAACAAGAACAAAAGTCTATCGCCGAAGAGTTAAAAGAATGTTTACCTAAGAGCGACACTGCCAGCGGTGAAAAGTGTAATGAATTATTAAAAAAAATAACCGATTATAATTCCTGCGTTAATGCTGGTTTTTCAATTATGAAATCCAACCCTCCTCAATGTGCTACTCCGGACGGCCGGACTTTTATTGAAAATAATTAACAATACCGTGAGTACAGAAATTAAAAAAACATACATATCCAAAATTAACCCCGAGTTTAAAGAAATTGTTGAAGCCATAACTAAAACAATAGAATCTGTAGATAAAAAACTAGATTGTAAAATTAAATGGAACAGGTTGACCTATGGACTGTCGGGTGACTATCACCATTGGATTTGTGGAATCGCCCAAACTAAAAAATCCATCAATCTAATTTTTCACTTCGGCGGTATTTTAGAAGATAAAAACAAAAATTTCATCGCTGGTGATAGTTTTTTTCTAAGAAAATTAGAATATCAAAAGATTGGCGATTTTGATGAGAAAGTAATAAAATATTTTGTTAAACAAGCAATCGGCAGATTGGACTATTTTAAGAACAATTGGAAAAAACTAAACAAGAACTCGACCCATTTGTCTTAACGGTTGAGCAAAAATAATACTAAAATATCCTTACAAACATTAACTTCTCGAGCACTTAACCCGAATGCATTGTCATATTTTGCATTGACAAAAAATATCATCGCTGTATTATTGCATATGGTACATTATGAAAACTAAAATCACTACTGTTGATGAGTACGACTCTAAAAAGAATCAACGACTTGAAGATGGATTGCAGGAGGATATAAAGACCTTTAAGGAGTTTATAAAACTTCACAGAAAGTCTTTAAAAAAATATGCGAATGAAGAGTATCCTTTTAAGGGAATAATTAATTTTATAACGGTTTCAATGCAATTTTCTTATAGTCCAGGGAAATGCAGAAGCCTTGAAGCAGTAATTTATCCTACCATCAATCTGGTTGTTCCCAGTACAGAAGATTATCTTGTTGAATATTTTTCGACTAATGAGATTGGTGGACGCAAGGTAAGATTTAAGGTTTTTGGGCCCGAGAAAAAAGAAAAAGATTCTAACTTTTTAATAAATTATTAAAAGGGAATAGAATCTTTATTTTTTATATCTTGACGTAAGAAATACTTGACAAAATGTATAGTATAGATTACATTAGAAATATAAGAATAATATAAATAAATATGTCATATAAGAGTTTTAAAATTGTTAGGATGTTTATTGTTTTCTTTCTCGCCATGACGGTTTCTATTGCAATAAGCATGGAGAATGTTTTATTGGCTGTTTCGGCTATTGGAATAGGAATGATTTCAATGCTTCTGATAAAGAGAAATGTTAAAGCAGTATTAGTTGATGAAATGGTCAAAAATATTGCCGGGAAGTCAGCTCTCATAGCTTACAGCATTACTGTCCCTGTGTTAGCTGTTCTTTCTTTAGTTTTTATGTTTTCTAATTTAAGCCACCAAGGTTCAGATTTATATAATTTGGGAGTAATCTTTAGTTATATTGCTTTATTTAATATGGCTGTTTATTCTATTGCTTATTACTATTATAGAAAAAAATATGGCTCAGATGAAGAATAATATTAAAGTTTTAAGAGCAGAGAAGGGAATTACCCAAGAGGAATTAGCTGACAAAGTTAATGTTACCAGACAGACGATTATTGCGATTGAAAAAAACAAATATATTCCTTCTTTAGAGCTAGCCTACAAGATATCTTTGTTTTTTAATAAAAAGATTGAAGAGATTTTTGTATATTTCTAGCTTTTTATTTTTAAATAATATATAATATTATTAATGAATAAATTACATCCAAAAACAGAAGAGGGAATATTAGTAATTACTGCTCTTTTTGTTTTGATCTCTTCTATGTTTAATCCGATAATTTCAATTGTTTTAGCTCTGGGTAGCTTGTCTGTATTTTTTGCATATAATTTGATGACCAAAAAACAATGATTTTTGCAACTAGCAATCATCAAAAACTTAAAGAGTTTGAGGCGATTTTGGGAATAAAATTAAACCATTCTGATTTAGATTTAGATGAGATACAGTCAGTTGATGTTGAAGAGGTGGCGATTCACAAAGCTAAGCAAGCTTATGAATTATTAAAAGAACCAGTAATTGTTGAAGATACGGGATTGTATTTTGAAGAATTGAATGGATTGCCCGGTGCTTTAATTAAATTTTTTATTAAGAAATTAACCTTAGAACAGATTTGTTCTCTGGTTAAAGAAAATAGAAAAGCTAAAGCGATTACTTGCATTGCTTTTTTTGATGGAGTAAATTTAAAAACCTTTAAAGGGGAAACAGAGGGAGAGATAGCGATTGAGCCGAGAGGAACTAATGGTTTTGGCTGGGATCCTATTTTTATTCCCGAAGGATATAGTCAAACTTTTGCTGAAATTTCTTCTGAAGAAAAGGAGTATAAGTTTATGCGCAAGGAAGCAATAAAGCTTCTAAAAAACAGCATTGACAGGCTTAATTAAATGACATATTAAGTAGTGAAGTACATTTAAAATTTAAAGGCGAATAACAGCTTAATTTAAGGAGATTTTTGTCTTTTTTAATTAGGCTGTTAACAGCCTGAACTAAGAGGTGATTTCTATTTCCAAAGACAAACGATTAGTATTTTTGTACTTAGCGGGTGGCATCATTAGGCACGACGTTGTTAATCATAATTGTGCGATGGGTGGCTATGCTGAGTTATCAAGTGACGTGATTGAAAAACAAGGAGCAAAACTTGTAAAAATTGCAGAATTAGTTGCTGATAATCCTGAAGCAACCGCTTTGATAAAGGAGCTTATCAGTCTTAATGAAGCGCTCAAAAGCGACACAAAAAGAATTATCACTTCTTCCAAAAAAGTAAGTCAAGAAATGCTTTTTTGGAAAGAATATGAAGAAAATGGCCGTGATATTTCTTGGCAGTCACTGGAGGATATATACATTTGCTATAAGAAGTCCTTGTTTGATATAAATATCGAAGCAAATGAAAATATGGGCAAGCTTAAAATATTTGCCAGCAACCTTGCTCATAAAGTCTTGGAAAATCTGGTGGAAAACAGTATTCGCCACGGAAATGCTACTATTGTAAAACTTGATTTTTATTATTCTTCCGAACAAGAATTAATTATTGTTTGCGAAGACAATGGCTCGGGCATTCCCAAAAGCGATAAAGACAGGATTTTCGAGAAAGGATTTGGCAAACATACAGGTCTGGGACTTTTTTGGTCAAGAGAAATTCTTGATATCACTGATATTAAGATAAGAGAAGTAGGCGGACCTGAAGAAGGAGCTCGCTTCGAATTAATCGTTCCTAAAGATCACTACAAACAATAAGCTATATATAATATAGTTTTTCTTTTTATGTGTTGATAAATTCGTTGACAAAATTTATAGTAGTTGTACTATCTATAAAGATATCTATGGACACCTTTGACTATGAACAAGGTTGTGCCGATGACAACCTTTTAGGTCTCGTAAGGGATCACAAGAGAACCATTGCTTCTTCATTCGAGGAGGTTATTGGTAAGGGAAAGAAGGTAGAAAAAGTTTCAATCAGGGGTTTTGTGAAGATAGATAACGTTCATCTTCATGAAGCTTCATTTGAAAGAAACTACATTAACGGTTTTCATGCTTTTGTTCTTTCTTTTTTTGGAGCTGTTCGTAAGGAAGTTTCTTTCACAAAGAACGTTTGTGGAACGATACTTGTCATTACCGCAACAGTCCTCAGCTTTAACGAACCCGAACCATCTTTTAAATAAAGGGAGGTTACGGGTTTTATTATTGCATTTTTATCACTTTCGCGTTAAGATTGATATATATTAAGCTTATCATTTTTTAAATTATGGACGGTATAAATTTTACAAATAAAGCTCAGAAAATAGTGATGCAGGCGCAGAACATGGCTCGAGACATGGGACAACAGCATATCGATGCTTTGCACTTGCTTTTTGCTATATTATCAGATAACGATAATATTGTTTTTACCCTTTTAAACAAATTAAATGTTGATGTTGAAGATTTGCAGAAAAAGGTAAGAATTGCTTTGGGTCAAATTCCAACCGTTTCAACTGGGCATCCGATGGGACAATTTTATCTAACTCAAGATATGGACAAGGTTTTGGCGGGAGCCAAAGAAGAGGCGATTGTCATGGGCGATGAATTTGTTTCCTTAGAGCATTTATTCTTGTCTCTTTTGAATACCAGCAGTTTAGCTGGAGATATTTTGTTAAGAGTTAATTATTTGAAAACAGCCAATAGTGAAGAACAAAAGCAGAAATTAGATTATTCTTCTGCTCAGAAGATTTTTACTCAATTAAGAGGAGGGGAAAAGATTACCACCCCTAATCCTGAAGCTAGATACAAGATTTTAGAAAATTACACTAGAAATCTAACCGCCTTAGCTAGAAAAGGAAAACTTGATCCAGTGGTAGGGAGAGATGATGAAATCAGAAGATTGATGCAGATTTTGTCTCGCCGAACCAAAAACAACCCCGCCCTAATCGGTGAGCCGGGAGTTGGTAAAACAGCGATTGTTGAAGGCTTAGCTCAAAGAATAGTCAGTGGAGATGTTCCAGAAAGCTTGAAGGACAAAGAATTAGTTAGTCTTGATTTGGGAGCGATGATTGCAGGAACTAGATTTAGAGGTGAATTCGAAGAGAGAATTAAAATGCTTTTAAAAGAAATTAGAAAAGGAGAGGGAAAGTATTTAGTCTTTATCGATGAGTTGCACACTTTAATCGGGGCTGGTTCAGCCGAAGGAGCAGTTGATGCTTCCAATCTTTTAAAACCCGCTTTATCTAGAGGTGAATTAAAAGCAATTGGAGCAACAACTTTAAAAGAGTACCACAAATATATTGAAAGCGATGCTGCACTGGAAAGAAGATTTCAGCCGATTTTTGTTAACGAACCCAGTATTGAAGATACGATTTCAATTTTACGAGGCATCAAAGAAAAATATGAATTGCATCACGGTTTAAAGATTAAAGATTCGGCTTTGATTGCTGCCGCTGAATTGTCAGCTAGATATATTACCGATAGATTCTTGCCAGACAAGGCAGTTGATTTAATGGATGAAGCCGCCTCAGCTTTGAGATTAGAAATTGAATCTAATCCAATTGAATTAGAAGATTTAAGAAAGGAAATACAAAAGCTTGAAATTGAAAGAGAGGCTTTAAAGAAAGAAATTTTGAATGTTAATAATAAAGAAAAAGAACATATTGAAAAGAGAGAAAAAGTGATTAGTCGTGAGCTAGCTGAATTGTCTGAAAGAGCCAATGCTTTTTCTGTCCGATGGAAAACAGAAAAAGAAACCATGTCGAGTATTAAAAGTTTGAAAGAGGGAATTGATAAAGAAAAATATCAATTAGAGAAATTATTAAAGGAAGGTGATTTACAAAAAGTGGCAGAGATAAAATACGGAACTTTACCTGATTTGTTTGCTAAATTGAAAAAACAAGAAAATAAATTAATTAGGTTGCAGAAGCAGAACCCTATTTTAAAGCAAGAGATTGGACCAGAAGAAATAAGCCGTGTTGTTTCGCGCTGGACTGGTATTCCAGTAACTAGATTAATGGAATCAGAAGCCTTTAAATTGGAGAATATGGAGAAAGAATTGGGCAAGAGGATAATTGACCAAGAAGAGGCGATCAGAGCTGTTTCTAACGCAATTAGACGCTCTAGAGCAGGTATCTCTGAAGAGTCTAGACCTTTAGGCTCATTCATGTTTTTAGGACCAACTGGAGTCGGAAAAACAGAAACAGCCAAGGCTTTAGCCGAATTCTTATTTAATGATGAGAACGCTATGATTAGGGTTGATATGTCTGAATATATGGAGAAGTTTGATGTTTCTAAAATGGTGGGAAGCCCTCCTGGTTATGTCGGTTATGAAGAAGGAGGTCAATTAACCGAAAAGGTAAGAAGAAGACCATATAGTGTTATTCTTTTAGATGAAATCGAAAAAGCTCATCCTGAAGTTTTCAATATTTTATTGCAAGTTTTAGAAGATGGGCGATTGACTGATTCCAAAGGCAGAGTAGTTTCTTTCAAGAACACTATTTTGATTATGACTTCGAATATCGGTTCTGATATTATTGCCAAAGAAGCTCCTTTGGGATTTATTGATGATGGAAAATTAAGTCAGAAGGAAGGATTGAAGGATAAAGTTCAGGGAGCATTGAGAGAAAAATTCAAACCCGAGTTTATCAATAGAGTTGATGAGATTGTTATTTTTGATTATTTGGGCGCTGAAGAAATCAAGCAGATTGTTGATTTGGAATTAAATAAGGTTCAAAAGAGATTGGGCAAGAAAGATATCCGCATTATTGTTTCAGAAAAGGCGAAGCAATCTTTGGCCAGACAAGGATTTGATCCTAATTTGGGAGCTCGTCCATTAAAGAGAATAATTCAGAAATTGATTTTAAATCCAATGGCTTTAAAGATTGTGACTGATGAGATAAAGGACGGCGATACAATTTCAATTGACGCTGATAAAGATGATATTGTTTTAAGAACTATTTCTAATAGCAAAAAGAAACTTAAGCCAATGAAGATAAATGCAAATGCAAGTAAATAATATTTTCAAGGCAATAATAGTTATTCTTTTAGGTGTATTGGGCGGAACTATCGCTTGGCTTTTTGCGCTTAAGAATCAGTCGTTTGTTCAAGTTATAAATAAAGAAGAAAAAGTTTATATTGAAGAAAATACAGCTTTAACTAATACTATAAAGAACATAAAAGATTCAGTTGTTACTCTAAAAACTGAAGATGGCAATAAAGAAATCAAAGGATTTGGCATGGTTTTAACTGCTGATGGTTTGGTTATTACGCTTGCTGAGAATATACCTCAAGGATCAGTATTTAATATTACAATTAAGGGAGAAGAAAATATTTCTTATCAAGTTTTAAAAAGAGATTTAGGTAATAATTTAGCTTTGATTAAAGTTGATAAGAATAATCTTCAGACTAAAGAGTTTTTTGACTTATCTAAATTAGGAATGGGGGAAAGAGTGTTTATTTTGTCTGATATTACAAATGAAGGAATCGTTAAAACATTTAATGACGATTTGATTAAAACTAATATTATAGAATCAGAAATTATCAATGGAGCGCCTGTTTTTAACATTAAAGGCGAAGTTTTAGGGATTGGCCTCAAGAATGCTAATAGTGCCATAGATATTATTCCTGTTTTAAAGATTAAATCTTTTGCTGGGTTATGAGCGCTCATTTGACAAGTATGTCTATTGTATATACAATGAATATATATGAATACAACAGTTATAAATTTTAAAACAGACAAAGTAGTAAAAGAAAGAGCCCAGAAGATTGCAGGAGAAATGGGCCTTAATTTGAGTGACGTTATGAACGTTTGTCTTCGAGACTTTGTAAAAAGAAAGGAATTAAACATAAGCTTAGAAAATCCTAAAGAAAAAACACTAGAAAGGATTAAAGTTGCCATAAAGGAAATTAAGAAGGGCAAGGTTTCTCCTTCTTTTAGCGATATTGATGAAGCGATTAAATGGCTCGATGAGGAAGGGGAAAAATATGCAGGTTGATTTTTCTAAAAGTTTTTGCAAGGACTATAAAAAAGCTCCAAAAAAGATAAAAGAGACAATCAAGGAGAGACTTTCTTTATTCAAAATTAATAAATACGAAAAAATATTAAACAATCACCAATTAAGCGGTGATTTGTCTTTTTTGAGAAGTATAAATATAACTGGGGACTGGAGAGCATTATTTGTTAATAATGACGATAAAGCTACTTTTATTATTTTAGACCGACATAGCAACCTATATAAATAATATTTTTTTATAAAGAAAAATTTTTGTTTGACAGGTATTTATAGCGATGTTATTATTTAAGCATAGAAAATAAATTTTTCAACACAATATGGAATTTACCATTAGACAATTTCTTGCATGGATATTAATAGTGATAGGTCTATTTATTGTCTTCTGGGATATCTCCACCTCTTATTATTATTTCTCTGCTCAGAAAGAATTCCCGCAGGTTTTTATTAGTAATTCGGTAAAGACAACAGCAGGTAGTGTTTCAACTGGCAATGCAATTCAGGATCAAATAGGTAGTATGTTGAAAGACCAGATTGGCAATATGATTCCAGAGAACACAGTGACACAACTTTTAAATATGACGTCTTGGATTATGTTTGCCTCTTTCCTTCTATGGGCAGGTGGCAAATTAGTCGGAATGGGAAGTGATTTTTTGAAAAAGGGACAATAGTCTCTTTTTTCGTAAAAAATATTGGCAATTTCCCAAAATTATATATAATTAGGGGAATAGAGGTTTTAAATAATCATAGATAGACACAAAAAGTGGAAACTATCAAAATTGTTCTTTGATTAGTTCTTTATATTCATAGTTCTTTTGTTAGATTGAAAAGATAAATTAATAATTAAATAAAATGAATAAAATTAGCAAAATAATAGCTTTGTCAGTTTTAATTTTGATTTTAATTGTTGTAAGTTATTTTTTATACAATAAATGGTTAGAATCAAAAATGGGTTTTGTTTCTTTCGAGAATACTATAGAGCAAGAAATTGATGGGAAAAAGTATATAGAAAACAAAGAAGTTGGACTAAAGTTTGCTATTCCTGATGGGTGGGAAATAAGTAAAGAAGAAATAGGAATATCTATGCATAGTTCCAATTTTATTCCCTTCACAGAAGATAGCTTTTTTATACCTAAAGAGGGTTGTTGGATCGAAGTTACTTCTGAGATATTAAAAAATGATAATGATTATATTCCCGAATACGGAGATTTAAAATTAATGATAAATAATCCTGATTATTTATTTGAGAAAAATATTTACGGAGGGAGAGAGCTAGAGGTTACTGATATTTCTGGCTTTAAAGGAATAAAAAGCAATTTTTTAGTGGATAGTAATCAAGACAATATTGGTAATTTTATGTACGTAGCTATTCCCAATAAGAATATAGTATATTTTTTAGGAACATATATATTTGGTAAGAATAAAGATTATTGTCTTCAAGAATTTAATGATTTTTTAACAACAGTTAATATTAAAAAATGAAACTTCACAATTTACTAAGTCGTACGATATTAACATTAATGTTAATGTGTTTTTTAGTCGTACCACAGAAAGTTTTTGCTATAGATTTTAATTTTTTCAATTTTGGCAGTGAAGATGGATATCAGACTCTTTCTGAGTTTGAGAGTAGAAAAATATTAGAAAATTTCCCCGACATTTTATATGGTAAATGGACATCGTTAAAAGTTAGTGGTTATTCAAATCTAGAAGAAGAAACTGTGGTATGTTTACTAAAACATATTTCAACTTTGGACATGTTCAACTATTTTTTTAGAGATCTTCCTTTGGATATTTCATTTAACATTACCAAAGAAGCGTTAGATATCGCAAGAATTATCGGGACAGAAGATACTTCTGGCATGATAGGAAAATTAGAAAAGGGAACAGTTGATGTAGCAGTTAACTATTTAAAAGAATATTTTTCTAAGGATAATATAAAAGTTTCTTTTGGGGCAATGGAAATGAAGTACAAGACTGAATTTGGAGAAGTTGACAATCCTTTGCAATACATAATTATGTATAAGCGGATAGACGACAAAAGAAGTAAAGTAGTTGCAAGAATATATTCTCCTAAAGAATTTATTCCTCCAGCGAGTCGAGGATCTTTAGGTTTGGTGTTGGGTTTTTCAAATAGTCTTAATCCTGGAGAAAAATTATCTCCTTTTATTGTAGAAATTAATGGAATAATGAATGATGGCATGTTTGGTTCATATTATTGGAATGAAGATAATACCGTCATTAAAACAGTTTTTCCAGAAAATGTTCCAGATTTTGGATTAAAGCCTAAAACTTGGCAAGAAAAATACCTTATTAACCCAATAAAGAGCACAATTGATAGTTTTTCTGGTGTTTTTAGTTTTTTCACTGGAAATGAAAATAATATAACAGAATATATTTTTAAGAATACGACTGATAAGGAGGCTATAGATGAAGAAGTTAAGGCAATGAGCGAGAATAGTAAATTAGAAGAAGATTATCCGATAAAGATAGCTGAAGAAAAAACGATCAAAGAGGAAGAGGTTGTAAAAGAGGAGAAGAAAAAAGTTGAAGAAAAGAAGGTGAGTGAAAAGGAAGAAAAAATAGAAAAAGAAAAGAAGGCCGAAGAAAAATTAGCTCCAATTATTTGCTCAAAAGCGCTTCAAGTTATTTCTTCATATAATGTCATTATTAACGAAGTAGCTTGGATGGGAAGTGAGAATAGCGCTAATGACGAATGGATTGAATTAAAGAATATTTCTAATGCCGATATTAATTTAAAGGGTTGGTCATTGCGAGATAAGGAAGATCAGATAAATATTGTTTTTGAAAATATTACCGTTCCTAAAGACGGTTTTTTGTTGCTTGAAAGGACCGATGACAGCTCAGTTTCTTTTAAAATAGCAGATTTGATTTATAAAGGATCATTATCTAATTCTGAAGAAGAGTTATATCTTTTTGATAACCTTTGCCAACTAAAAGATTTTGTTTCTGGCAATCCTAAGTGGCTGGCGGGAGATAACGGAGCTAGAAAGACAATGGAAAGAAATACTGATCTAACTAATTGGCATACTTATTCAGGCAGTAAAATTAATAATATTTGGGGTACACCAAGAGGAATTAATAGCGATGAAATAATAGCTCCAATAGATAATCATTCATCTTTTTCTTCAGCGATTTTTAGTGGAGGGGCAGATATTCCAATTACCTACTGTTCTCAATCTAATTTGTCTGCTGCAGACACTAGCAAGGTTATTATTAACGAAATAGCCTGGATGGGAGCGGAAAATGGTGCTGATAACGAATGGATAGAACTAAAGAATGTCTCCGATGAAGTAATTAATTTAGTTAATTGGCAGCTTTTAGACTCCCAAAATATTAAAGTCGTTTTTAATAGTTCTGATTTTATTAATCCACAGGGATTTTATTTTTTAAAAAAAATTAACGATAATTCTATTTCTAATATTCAAGTTGACAAGGAGTACAAGGGGATACTATCAAATAATGATGAATCATTAAGATTATTTAACCCAGATTGTCAATTGATGGATGAGGTTTTGGCTAATCCTAATTGGCCAGCTGGGGACAATGAATTGAAGAAAACAATGGAGAGGAACGCCGATTTAAACGGCTGGCATGATTATCTATCAGAATCAGTTGATATTTTGAGTGGATTGTGGGGTACCCCAAAAGCTGAAAATAGTGTTCAATTAGTTGTTGAGGAGGAAGAAGCAATTGATAATAGTAATCATCTTTTAATTACTGAAATTGAAACAGGAGAAAATAAAGAGCTTGAATATGTGGAAATATATAATCAAACAGAAAATCCCATAGAGCTATGTCCAAGTGAAGAAAGTTGCTTTTATCTTTCTTATTATTCTTTAAATTCTGAATGGTATGATCCTTCTCGAAACTGGAAATTTCCAGAAGGGGCAATTATAGGGGCAAATTCTTATTACATAATAGATATATTTGGTGATAGCGGCGATCCAATAGCGGGAAATGAAGCTGATTGGAAGGTTAAAAACACGGAAAATAAATACTATCTAGAGGGACAGCTTTATTCAGCTGGCTCTCTTTCGTTATTCTCTGGTAATCCTGAGTATATAAAAGCCAATAAAGATGAGATTGAGATAAGCGACGAAGAAAAGATAGCCAATACACTTTCTTTGAAGATAGATACAGCTTCTTGGAAAGGTAATAGTATTAATCCAATTGTAAGAGAGGGTGAATCTTTTCTTATTTCTGATTTTGATAAGGTAATAGGCAGAAAATGGTCTAACGGCAGATACAGAGACACAGAAAGCAATTTAAATGATTTTGAATTAGAAAAGCCAAGCTTAAGAAATCATGTTCCTAAAATTCCGGAAAAGATCAAAGATTTAATCGCTTCAATTGATGAAAACCAAAAGAATTCAGTGCTATTGTCTTGGACAGTTCCCCTTGATGATGATACTACTGCTGAAAAGCTTAGTTACGAAATATATTATTCTCGCAACAATCAGATAGATGATAGTAATCTTGTTAATATTAAAGAATATGTCGATATAAGCATTACTTCAGGTGAGAATAACAAGAAGAGTGTTTTAGTCAAGGATCTTTTCTATGATTCTCACTATTATTTTAAAATTGTAGCAAAAGATCCAGAAAATAATATTTCTCCGTTGTCGGAAGAAACTCCTTTTTCTATAAGCACAGCTAATCATCAGAAAAGAACTCTTTACTATGATTTTAAAAGAAGTGGACATAGTCAATTTGATGGCCCAGTCGGGAATAATTTTGTTCCTAATATTTTAATTGAAGGTAATCAGAATTTTGCCTTTAATAATAATTTTGCTTCGAATATAGCAATAGATGAAAATGAAACAATATATTTTTGGGGACGTGATAATCAGTCAAGCGATTTTTATGCCTATAATTATTCTCAAAAGAAATGGAGTCTTAATTTTTCTAAAGATTGCGGATCCTATCCTTCACTCGGAAAAGATGGAACAATATATATTACTTGCGGGTATTCTATTTATGCTATAAGTCCTTCGGGTAAAATTATATGGGAAAAAGAATACTTAGGAATATTTACCAGAGCGGTAATAATTGATTCTAAGGAGAATATATGTTTTCTGGCTTATGACATGGACAATAAATTAAGCTTAATTTCAATTAATAAAGAGGGAATAGAAGCTAAATTATATGAATTAAGAATTCAGAATCCATTAGCGACAGAATTAGTTATCGATGATTTAGATAATATATATTTTTCAATGAATGATTTTATCGTTAAGTATAGTAATGGGGAAGTAACAGAAAAACAGTTTTTTCCTAAATATGAAAAAGACTATTCTGGATCAAAGGATATGGTAGCTATAATTAGCCATATAGGAATTTCTTTTGATGGTAAAATTTTATTATTAAACGTACAGAACGGCAGATTTATAAAACCGCATATTGCTCCTCCTGTTTTATATGCTATAGATAGCAATCTTTCTAAAATATTATGGTCCGTAGATGATTATTCTGGTCCATTAGGTTTCAACAAAACCGAAGTTTATTATTCAAGAATATTACCAGAATCAAACATGTTGATTTCTTTTTTGGGGGCAGTTAATATTTCTGACGGAAGCTTAATATGGGAAAGAAGTGCTCCTGTTACTAATTTCGTAGTTTCTGATCCATCAAATAGAATCTATTTTACAAAAGGAACTGAAATTTTTGGATATGATTCTAACAATATGCCAGAAAGCATGGTTGATAGTTTGTTTTACCTTGTAACGGGTTTTTATTGTAGCGATATTATTTCTATCGGGGATAAGAAAATATTCTTTTCTAATGAGCAAAGGGTTTATGAGATGGAAATTGAGTGATTAGATAGACATAATAATTTCTCTTGGCTTATACACCATTGGTGCGTATTTGTTATTGACAAAAATCATAAGTATGGTATTATATTTGACACAATCAATATTATATATTGTTGTATAGTTTACAGTTCTTTGAGAGGAATCATAGTGGGATGTTTTTCTTTTGAAATAAAGAAGAAAGACACCCCATTGTGATTCACATAAAGTGGTGGGGATTAGGCATTATTATGAAAGCATACCTTGTTATTGTTATGGGAGTTATGCTCCTCATGAGCATCGGTATCGTCAGTGCGAACAATCTTTCAGAGGTTTCTTGGGACTATGCAGTTTCAATTAACCCTGAAAAGGTAGTTGGACACTTAAATGTGTCTGAACAGAACAGGGCGATTATTGCCCAAAAGATTATTGGTTATCAACGAGCTTCAAGGGACGGAGTAAAGTCTTTTAATCAAGGAAAGATCCAGCAGCTGGTAATCAGTCAAGGGAATAATATAATTGAAAGTTACAGTAATCTTTCCGCGAATGAAGATTTTCTATGGAAGAAGAATGTAACAACGTTCCGATTCATTGTCCAGAACATGGATTCCAAGATATCCACAGATAAGATTGTAGTTTTCGTTTTTTACGATAAGAACTGTAATTTTATCGGATACGCTTGGGCATATGCCGAAGAAATTGAGATTACTTCAACATATATCAAGGACGTATATTCCTGTTATGTAGGAGGAGACGTTCAAGAGCCAACTGATACGGCCAACACTGTATCAAATGGTAATACCAATGGAGATAACCCAAGCGGAGATAATCCAAGTGGAGATAATCCAAGCGGAGATAACCCTGGTGGTCATGATGGAGGAGAAGATGATCCTTCTGATCCAGGCTTTGGCTAATAACTAAAACTTCCCACCACATTTTTTCTAAATAATTATATACAAATAAAAAAATAATGAAAAAAAGAATACAGGCAAAAATAAAATCACTTTTTAGTTCAATTGCGCTGGTACTATTAATGGTCCCAACGGTTTTCAATTTTTCATTAGCAGTGGCATATGCTTCAGTACCAGAATTTAATACTGACCCAGTTGATTTAGCCACTCTTAGATACGGAAACCTTACCACTAATTCTGGCTGGACTAGCCCAACCTCAGCTAGTGCTGGAGATAGAATTCTTTTAGATGTTTATTACCACAACTGTGGAACTGATACTGCTACTAATACTATTGTTGCTGTTGATTTTCCATCCATAGCTTCAACTTCAATTGCGGTTACCGGAAAAGTTTCAGCTGATGGCGTGGCCGCAGCTAGTTTGAATGGAACTATCAACGTAACAACACCACAAATGTTGCAATTTGATTCGACTGCCAAGTGGTATGCTGATCAAGATGGAAACAACTATACTTCAATTGATATTGTTAATACCGGAAACAGTGTTCAATTCAATATGGGAGATATTACTGGTGGATGGCCATCTCAAGGGCACGTTTATTTCTATGCTACTTTAGTTAATGGCAGTACTAATACTAATATTACCTCTGGAATATATACTGTTGGTACTAATACTGTCACTAATATTCCTTTTGGCACTGCCAAGGCTGCTTTTTTATCTAATTTAGCTAAAGGCGAAAGCAATCAAACTTGGAACAGCGCTTCAATTAATGATCCAGTTGTAACTGGCGATACTTTAGTCGTTACCGCACAAGACTCAATAACAACAGCCACTTATATTGTCACCACTAATGTTAATCCAGACATTGCTTTAGTTGCAGCTGATAAAGATGCACTAACGGCTGATTCAATTAGAGGATTAAATTCTGACTTATCAAATATCACAGTTGCTCTTACCAATCCTTTGCCATCTTTGGGAGCTAATGGTTCAACAATCACTTGGTCTTCAGATACTCCAAGCATTGTTTCTAATGATGGACAAACGATCAATAGGCCAGCTTTTACCGCTGGTGATGCAACTGTTGTCATGACCGCCACTATTACCAAGGGGGTGGTTTCTGATACTAAAACATTTACTTTAAATGTAATTAAATTACCAACCAGCACTAATACAGCAATTACTTCTACTGTTTACAATATTGGCGCTTCAACAATTACTAATATTCCTTTTGCTACTATCAAGGCAACCTTCTTAACTAATTTAACTAAAGGTCATGTTTATCAAACTTGGAACGACACAACAGTGGCTGACCCAGTTGTAACTGGTGATACTTTAGTTGTTACTGCTGAAGATGGAATAACTACTGAAACTTATACCATCACTACTCAGCCAGACTTAACGGCTTATAACACAGCTTTGTCTGCAGTTGTAGAGGCCACTTATACTCCAGCTTCATGGACTACTTATCAAATAGTTGTAGCGGCTAATGTAATGACAATTGCTAATACTCAAGCTGAAGTTAATACCGCAACTAATAATATTATTGCTGCTCAAACAAACTTAATAACAGTAATAGATGCTAACTTAACAACTGCCAAAGCTAACGCTGCAGCATTAAATCAAACTGATTACACTCCAGCTTCATGGAGTACTTTAACTACTGCACTTGCTTTATCTGAAACTAATGATGCTGAGAAAATTACTAAAACAAATTCAATCAACAGCGCTATCACTGCTTTAGTGTTCGCTGGATTAGCTGATTTAAATACTGCCAAAGCTAACGCTGCAGCATTAAATCAAGCTGATTACACTCCTAACAGCTGGTCTGTTTTAACAACTACTCTTGCCTTACCAGAAACTAACAACACAGAAATAGTTACTAAAACAAACGCAATTAATAGCGCTATCGCTGCTTTAGTATTGAGAGCTGACAAGACAGCTTTAACAACTGCCATCAACGCTGAATACTCTGACGGGGCTACTAGGACTACATATGTTTTAACCGAAACTAATTACACTCCTAACAGTTGGACAACCTATACTAACGCTATTACTTCTGCTATTACAGTTGAGGCTGATTTGAATGCTACTACTGTCCAGGTAACTGAAGCAATTAATTTAATTAATTCGACTAAGACTGCTCTAATTTTGAGAGCTGACAAGACAGCTTTAACAACTGCCATCAACGCTGAATACTCTGATGGGGCTACTAGGACTACATATGCTTTAGTTCAAGCTGATTACACTCCAGTTTCATGGACTACATATACTAACGCTATCGCTTCTGCTATCACAGTCGAAGCTGATTTGAACGCAACCAACCTAGAAGTGACTAACGCAATCAACTTAATTGGAACAACTAAGAGTGCATTAGTCTTCGCAGGTTTATCAGATCTTAATACTGCCAAAGCTAACGCTGCCGCCTTAACCGAAACTAACTATACTCCAGCTTCATGGAGTACTTTAACTGCAGCTTTAGCCTTACCAGAAACTAACAACACAGAAATAATTACTAAAACAAATGCAATCAATAATGCGATTACTGCTTTAGTGTTCGCTGGATTAGCTGACTTGAACACTGCTAAAGCTAACGCTGCCGCTTTAACCGAAGCTAACTACACTCCAGCTTCATGGAGTACTTTAACCACTGCTTTAGCTCTACCAGAAACAACCAATACAGAAGTAGTAGCTAAGACAACAGCAATTAACAATGCAATTACTAATTTAGTTTTGAGAGCTGACAAAACAGCACTAACTGC
>Ga0172381_10001578_pt1 | contig 26484 bp, 22 predicted proteins | sample Leawel6488metaG_FD_119754 | JGI IMG/M metagenome (GOLD analysis project Ga0172381, IMG submission 119754) | Leachate microbial communities from a municipal landfill in Southern Ontario, Canada - Leachate well 64-88 metaG | ecosystem: Engineered > Solid waste > Landfill > Unclassified | place... | reverse complement strand
TCACTGATTGACTTTCCGTTGAGCTGCACCCGCTCGGTAATACTATCGACGTGCGGAGATACCGTGTGCCCTACTTTATAACCGGATGCACACAGTAACCCTGCAATGTAATACGTCGTGGAAGTTTTGCCGCTCGTACCGGCAACATGTATAATTTTGAGCTGCCGCTCAGGATTGCCCAGATATGCCATTAGCCGCTGCATACGCTCGACGGTAATATCTTTGCCCATCACTTTTTCGGTAATGCCGTAGTACGCCTCAAGCGCAGCCTGTGCCTCTGCCATATCCTTGATTTTCATCCCATTACCATACCACACCCCTGTTAAAGGTGCTACAATAACCTTCGTGGCAGAACCTTGATTCCCAAGGAAAATAGCAGCCGGAGTCGGCGGATTAATTCCGCGACCCCGCACGCCGAGAGAAACGATAAGTTTGTATCGGGAATCGAGCACCCGTAGCTCAGCTGGATAGAGCGTTGGTTTCCGGTACCAAAGGTCGTAGGTTCGAATCCTATCGGGTGCACCAGGTAATGACAGTCAGTGAAAACTGGCCGTTTTTATCTGGTATGTACAACATGAGAGCCTACGACTGCAATTTGTTGCTGCAGTTTTCTAACCCTATCGGGTGTGCTAGATACTAATTTGCGATGACGATATTGTTCCGCGTGATATTTGTCGAGTTGCCCGCGGCATCATATGCCGTTACGCTCACACTATGGTTGCCATTTGCGAAGCTGTTTGTATCCCAAATAACCTCAAAGTACTGTGCAGGATAGCCGGTGCCAACCAATGTGCCGTCAACTTGCACCGTAGCATGGTCGACGTCAATATTGTCGCTAACTGTCGGTACGGTATGCGCCATGCCAGAGAGTGTCGCTCCCTCTATGAGCCCGTTTAGGTCCATAGATGGTGGCGCCGTGTCTCCGCCATTGGTTGATAGAGCAAGAGCCAGCGACGATGTACCGACAATCTGGCCGCTAAGATTCATGAACTTGGCATAGATCTGCTTGCCTGCCTCAGGCATTGAAAGCTGAATATTGGCCGTAAATGTGTCCGTCGCCTTCCAGCTCCATGGTTCCGAGGCAATATATGTCATCACGCCCGTGCTTGGGCCAAACAGTGCCGTCGTTGCAGGAGAAAGAGAGCCACTTCGGGCAGAGACATACGTATCGATCGAGCCAAATGGCGCGCTGGGTGGCGTAGCGTCAACGAGCTCTATAGTATTAACTGTCTCATTACCGTGCCAAATGCCATTAGGATTTGTCTGGTAAGGTGTACCCAGCATTTCAATGCAGCGATAAATCGCCAACCCGCCGGAGGGCAATGCGGCATCAAAATTCTGGATATTCGATGCAAAATCATTCACATTACGCCACTCGAGTATCAAATATTCCTCACCAAGATACTCCCGTATCTGGGAGCTACTGCCGAGACTACGATATCCCTTCTGACCTGACTGTTGAAGCGGTACTTTTATAAGCTTAATACGAGATCCTGTGTTTGTAAAATCATCCTCGGTTGTCTGCCACAGGCGAATATTGGTTTCGTTCTCTCCGTATGTAAGCGTGTATGGCTGCATGAAGCCAAGTTGTTTTCTTGAGTGGCCGGTGAGTATGGTAGGTATTGAATATTGATATGTACTAAGAGTTAGCTTGTTGTAGCTTCCGTAGGACATCATGTCGTAATACTGTGTTGTCTCAAAAGGCTCTTGGTATACATCGCTAATTGTAAGTGTAGCAGGCCTCGTCGAACGACGTAGAATATTTGCTATAGCGTGCATCATTTCGTGTAGGGTTACGCCAAACCAGGATGAATCAACCAAAGAATCAGATGGAAGTGCGGGTGGCTGCGTTGCTAAAGGTAAGTAGACCCTCGGTATATAGTTTACGATTACGTTTGTCCCGGGTGCCAGTACAGCATTAAGCTTTACGTAACTAATCCTCCCGCCGGCATAAACACCGGCTGGCCGTGACGTATCTCTCACGCCGTCAGTAAGACTTAGATAATAGTTGGTGCCCGTGTGTAGCGTGTCGGACGCAAGCCAAACCCCGTATACGTAGTCTGAATTATAGGGGAGCGGTACGACACCATGCGCATCAACCACTATAGCTTCGTTGTAGCGAGTAGATGACATTGGGGAAGAACTATGTACCGGCAAGTCTCCCGCATAACCCATATTGAAGCCCTGGTACCTCCAAGGGTAGAACTTTATTGTGTAGAAGTTAAGGCCGCTCGTGAACATCCAGCCGGAGCCAAGCGCGATAAGACAATCGTATGGATTGTTAGCTGGATCAATATAGCCAGCGGCAACAAGTTTATCAGCGATAAGTGTTATCAGTCGAGTTGTCGCAACGGTAGTCTGGGTCAGATCCCTAAAAGCCAACACTTCGGCAGATGTTAAATGTAAAATCTGTGGGTATATATCGTACTGCGGTATGACTGAACCATAAGATTGTTGCTCGTAATATTTTTTAATACTATTGTTTTTGCCGCGCCCATCGTGATTACCAGTATTAAACACCCTATCCACCCAGGCAAGCGTCTCTTGCGGGGCTAGTGGCGCATACCCGTCAATCTCGACAAGCACTACTAACATTCGTGGTTGGGTAGTTTCGGTGGTGACACTAAAAGGCTGACTGTTCGTAGCGGTCACCCCTCCCGGGTACGTAATTGACAGATCAGCATACTGATTATTGGGACCAACTGCGTTTATTTTGACAGTTGGAGCGGTATCCTCAGACTCCTTAAAATCAGGCGATTCAGAGAGTTTATAGAAGGGCACGCTTGGTGCTACGACAGATATTGGTACATTACGAGTAGTTGTGAAATACGGTGTCGATATACTATAGGGCGATATGAGCTTTTGGTCGCTACCCCGACTCAGCCTCCTAGCAGCAATACCCACGTCGAACACTCCCTCTTATCATGACACCAGCATAACCCATAGCACAGGGCAAAACAACTCGGTATACCGATCATTGTGAACGGTTTGTTTACACGGCTTTATCGTCCCAACATCACCTCAACTACGTAACGAGGTGGTGGCGAATAATATTTGTAAGTGTTTCGTAGTGGTTACTACATAGCCAGATTGTTACAACAACAAGTACTGGTAGAACTACGAGATTTTCCACAGCTTCACCTGTGGTAACACGCCAAGCACGAATGGGTGGTATACCGAATTTATACGGCAAGGGCAATAACCACGGCACGCCCTCTTTTGTAAGCGTATCCATAACCAAGTGCGAAAGCATACCAATAATGAACGCCATCCATACGAACGTAATGTCTATATTTGGCATTATGGGCTGCAGGAATTCAAGCAACAGTAGGGCAGCGCCAGAAAATGTAGCAACACCCAATAGCGAGTGCGAGAAAAAGCGATGGCCACCCACGAGCGCACCAAACACTTTTCCTAGATAATGCCCAACCGGCAAATTACGCCAAAACGGTGCAGTTGGCTGATCGACGTCCGGCGCGATGCCACCAATTTGATTTGCCAGCACGGCAGCAAGTGCTGTGCCGACTGTTATGTTCCTCGGTGGGAACGCGAGCACGCAAATAGTTAGTGCAGTTAGAGCGGCAACATCGTGCGTACGTGCGGTCATAGGCTTATTGTACCGCACCCGCGAGCAGGCTGCTGGATGTATTTAGTGGCGTTTTTTGGCAGGCTGCTTCTTGGCACCACCGACACTAATAGCATGCATAAATCCAAGACCCGATAGAGCAAGGAGTATTACTCCTGCAATAAGTGAGACTAGTGCTGCCACTTTGGCCACGATTGCCATCGTGTCAAAGGCATATGCATTAAGTAAAAGTCCTCTAAGTGTCTCGCCACGGAACACAGTCTGAACTTGCCCGGCAAGTTTTGTGTTTGTTGGATCGGCGAGTGAAGCAGCGCTTAGTTCTGAGTATGTTTTGCCTGCCCCGATCTTTTCTAGATGCGCTGCAATGTAATGATCGGCGAATACCTGTGCCTGTGCGCCGTTCAATAGCTGCTGACCAGCGTATTTCTTCACCTCTGTCTGATCTTCTGATGGTAATGCGGCTAGACTTTCGCTGTCAGCTGCTGGGAATGTAATCTTCTCGGACGCTAGCTGATCATGTACTTGAGTATGCACAAAACTGTATGCATATGCCAACCCACCCGAAGCAGTCAACAAAACTAACGCTATTAGTAACCCGGTTGATGAAATCAGTTTGTCTAAGGCACGTCGATTCATATTAATAAAAATCCTTTTTGTTTATGTTTTATTATTCTAACATACGCCTTCGACTAGCCCCTGGGCCAGCTTGCAATAACCCACAGAGACAGTTAGAGTAATGGCACTTACGCATGAGGTGAATAATGGGGAAAAACAAAACATGGAAGCTGGCAGTGATGGGTCACACGATAGACTGGTTGCGCGAAAAGCGTCACTGGCCGCTTCTGAGCGTACTGACACTATTTTCAGCTGAGGCCGCCTGGCTATCGATTCGTGCCGCCTACCCCATGGCCTATGATGAAAGCTATCATTTTCAGCTTATCCAGTTTTTTAGCCACCACCTAAACCCGATAGTCTCGTCACAAGACCCGAGCACCTACGGCCTTGGTAACATTGTACAGAACACATCCTGGCTATATCACTATCTGATGAGTTTTCCTTACCGCCTGTTTGAGTTAAATAGCTCACAATATGTACAGGTAGTTGGACTACGATTTATAAACATTGGCATTATGATTGGTGCTCTAGCGCTTGTTTATCGGCTGCTCGACCATCTCAAACTTAGCATAACAATACGAACGTTTATTGTATTTTTAGTGGCACTAACACCAGCTGTAACCGCTCTTTCTGCACAGATTAATTACGATAGCTTGGTTATACTTCTCTCGCTGGGTGCCACATACTATACGCTGTGTTTCGTTCGTGAGCTACGCATTAGCAAGCCATCTGCCATAACTTTCGCCAAACTCATCACCTTAGCATTCTTGGGTCTAATTGCTAAATTCAGTTTTTTGCCGATGTTTGCGGGCATTGCACTCGCAACTACAGCTGCATGGTATTGGCAAGTGCGAGCAGGTAAAAAACCACTTACTCTGCTGCGTCGAAGCTTCCGCACACTCTCACTAGGTACCCGTGCCGTTATAATAGTCATCCTAACTGTGAGTGTAGGGATAGCTAGTGGCCTTTATGCGAACGGGTTGGTGCGTTACCACAGCCTTACGCCCTCCTGCGAACAGGTATTAAGCGTGGAAGCATGCAGTAATTACTATCCGTGGGAACGCAATTACACACTATCGCTACAGCGCAATGACCTAACGAAACTTGACGGCCCGTTAGTCTATACCTATCACTGGGCTGTTCAGTGCTGGTATCAGCTACACGGAGTCATAATACCGGGTGGTGGAATTGTGGATATCGCGCGGTCATTTTATGTACTGCTGCTTGCTTTCACCCTGTTTGCACTCATTGCATTGATTACGCATATTCACCAGGTACTTCGCCGCTATCCCCTACTCTTGCCTCTTCTTGGCATAGCTGTGATATACATTCTGGGATTGTGGATGCGGAACTACAACGATTACCGCCATTTGGGTGACATTGTAGGTGTTCAGGGCCGCTACATTATACCCGTAACTGCATATTTCTACACGGCGCTTGTTTTGGGTGTGCACGAATCGCTGCGTGGCAATAAGCGCAAAGGTATGTATTTGCAACGACTAAAGCTTGGTCTGGTGGCATTTGTTGTATGGATGTTCGTTTGGTTTGGCGGATCTGTGCGCTACATGTCGGACGTATTACCCGATCACCGCTGGCGAGCACAGCTAACAGCCGAGTACCGTGTTAGCTAGCTTACTTATCCGTATCTGCTTGCACGTATTGTCTAATTAGGCTGGCCATTTTCTTGCCAACGATTGTCGCTAAATCTTGTTCGCTGGCTTGCATGGCACCACGTGTGCTACCGAATGTCTTGATGAGCTTCTTGCGTGTAGCTGGTCCGACACCCGGAATGTCCTCTAGCAAGCTAGCTGTTTGCTGTTTTGTTTTGAGGACGCTGTGATAGCTAACAGCAAAGCGATGTGATTCATCGCGAATACGCTGCAGCAGTTTTACTAGATTTGTACTATGTGGCAGATTAACTAAGATAAAGTCATCCGTTTCTGTAATATAGCCACCGAGTTTTTGCAATGTTTTGGTATCTAGCGTGACATTACTGGCGTCCTTTTTAATAACGATTTGCTCTTCTCGTTTAGCAAGACCAATAAATCGTAGTTTGTCCTGCCCTGCCTCATTGCGAGCACGCGTAGCAGCATCGAGCTGGCCTTTGCCACCGTCAATTAGAACAAGATCCGGCTTACCCCATGCCTTGATATTTTTCTCTGATAGGCGCCGCTTAATTGTCTCATGCATATTGTAGAAATCGTTGTTGTGCTCACGAACTGTCTTGAACTTGCGGTACTCTCCCTTATCACTAACGCCATTCGTAAATACGACCATACTAGCCACCACGTTGGTGCCCTGCATGTGGGATATATCGTAGCCTTCTATTCTACGTGGGAATTCTGGCAGGGCAAGCAAGTCTACAAGCTCATTTAGAGCGTGGTCTTTTGATATATCCATGAATTCTTTATCGCTAAAGATAACTTGCTTACCAAGATTTTGGAGTGCTGCAAGCTGGTTGCGAAGTTTGGCCGCCAGCTCAAACTGTTGGGCCTTGGCTGCATGTTTCATCTCGCGTTCAACTTCTTTGATAACCCCCGCTCGCTTACCATCTATGACGGCGATTAACTTACGCAGATTTGTACGATAGTCGGCCAGGCTTGTTTTGCCCTCTTCGAGACCTGGGTCCAGCCCAAGATGATAGTGCAGTGTCGCACGCTTTTGTCCTGGGATTTTGCGAGTAGCGAATGGGAAGATGCGGCGCAACAGCTTAAGCGCCTGACGAACTGCTGTAGTCGAAAAATACGGACCAAAATAGCGTGCACCATCATCTAGCGGACGCCGTGTAGTACCCACCGTAGGATAGTCACTGTCGTAATCAATGCGAATGTAACTCATCGCCTTATCGTCACGAAGCAAAATATTGTAACGTGGCATATAACGACGAATCATTTCTGCTTCCAGGAAAAGTGCCTCCAGCTCGCTCTCGACTACCATCCAATCTGTGTCCACTATTTCTGCCACGAGCGCTTCTGTTTTGGGGTCTCGATTGCGTGATGCCTGAAAATACTGCCGCACCCGATTATTGAGTACCGCTGCCTTGCCCACGTAGATAATCTGGCCTGAGGCGTCTTTATGAAAATAGACGCCTGGCAATTTAGGCAAGCCCTTCAATCTCTCGGTTAGCTGCTTGTTCACACCCATATTATAGTGCAGTATCTAATCAAGAGGGTCAGTTCGAGATATCCTAGCTTGCTCCAACCCCCATAAGCCCCCGTCGCTAGGTTCCTATGAATTTACCTTGTCTCACAACGCTTATGCCACCATCTCCGCACGAACAATATCAAGTTGTCCCCATATCTGGTCGTATATCTCCCGCGCAGTACGTACACGCATATCGCTATTAGCGTCCTCCGCTCTTGGTCGCTCAAAATTCAGGTTGAAGGAGACTGCAGCTTCTTCTGGGGTCTCTGCGACCACTATCCCCTCCATTTCACTCTTTGAGCTGTCGTAGCGTTGATCCCTATTCTCTAGCTCAAAAATTATATAGTTAGCCTGAAAGGTTGGATCAGATGCCGGCACACCCTGTCTGGCTGCCTCCTGCTCCATTGAGGTTCGCCGATCGAAAGACCACTGGCAAAACCCAAATCCAATCCCATTACCCCGTTCTACGATACCTGGGTCAAAGCCGGACTCTACCTGCACATTACCGCCTATGCCTGATGTACCGGCTAGGGGGATCCCGTTAGCAATAAGGGTCTGTATCAGAATTGTTTTATTCTCGTCCCAATCGTATACATTAGAGGCCATTTCTACGGCAGTTTGCAGCATCTCTATGTCCGAGATGGCAGTTTCGCTGCTCGGCTGGGTTTGTTGATTCTCAGGCTGAGATACTTCCGTGGCGGCAATTGAGCTGCAGTCGAGTGATGTCGTATTAGCACCGTCGTCAAGGGAAGCAACAGCTTCTACATACGCTTGGCAGGCCTCAAGCGTTAGGGGGCTAGGATTAGGCTCCGCCAGTTCAGCTACAGATGGCTCGGCGGCACTCGCGGGCTGATCTTGTTCGTTAAAGAGATAAGTTGCCATAAACATAGCCCCGACCGCAATACAGACTACCAGCTTTGAATGACGGCTAGCGGGTCTTTCCGGGCACTCGGACATATTTGCCCCTGAGCCTACTATGTATGGCTTTACGTTGTCGAAGGGCGACCTAAAGGACGGCTCCGGCAAGAACCTAGGTGGACACCCGTTTGGCCCTGGAGCCACACGGCCCACGGGCGGTAGCGCTGGGCTAATGGGTTCGTAACTAGTCATCAATACTCTCCCTTAGTAGCAGCGCTGAACTAATAGTGCTGCTGATCTTCGTGTCAGCATTTGTGTCTTCCGACGCCGATATCCCAACCAAGCCTATGACTAACCCTGGCATGTAAAATTCCGTTTTCATGTCGTTGATTACCTACGCTCATCGTCTGTCGACAATAAACTACTCCCCGCTCGCAGTCGCAGCTGAAGATATAAGCGCTGCTTCCGACTCTAATCTAGACGGTACAGGTACCGCAGCGCTGAATGGCCGAGGTACCACGGCTGAGCCATCGGGGAGAACATACCCTTCAGGTATAGAGCTACCTAGAACGAAAATATCCTCTCCGGGGTTACAGCCAGGGACGGCGTTACCCGTACTCCTCATCATACTCACAGAATTATCCACGTCCGCGTTGCTTACACGTAGTAGCCGCACGACATCACTATACTCGGGACCAGCAGGGAGCGTTTCAGTTGAGATACAGCCAAAGCTCACTACACGCCCCAGAACGTCTGTTGATATTTCTCCATTGGCTGCACGCTCCGCAAAGTTACCTTGCATTATTTCATATGTCGCCTCTCTGTCGTCCGCAGCATCTTCTCTCATTTCATGCCAAGCAACACTAAATCTACCTGAGGCTGTAACAATAGCAGCTCCAAGGGCTACCCAGGCAAGAGTTCTAACTGTTTTAGACATTTTATCTTTCGCTGCCTCCATAGCCCTACGGCCTCCGGACACTTGCACCTGGCTATCGCCAGTTATTCTGGGCGTTACCGCCTGGTATTTAGCACCTAATTTATGTGAACTCATAACCATATTCTCCTTATAAAATCAAACGGCATACTACTATACACACGTTCTTTAAATTTGTCAACCCCCCTACAACCAGATGTACAGGCGTAAGGTTGATAAAGTCTTAGGCTATTTGAAGCAACGTGTTCATATGCGGACTAGTTTTTCCAAAAGTATGTAAGACTATGCCCTGCGCTGCGCCATGATAATGCCCAGTTACCGGCTATTAGTACTGTGGTGGCACCCTTGAGACTCAGGCTTTTATTGATTTGCATCTGTTAAACAGTGGTGATATAGTTGTGGACATTACAAACGTAACGGAAAGGCGCCCAAGAAATGATTAAAAAACCATATACCATACTTAGTGGCGCTTACGTACGCTCCTAATCCTTAGGTTACCAGGCTATACTAGCCAAAAACTACTCAATACGTACAAATGGTCGGCACCAAGGAGGGCCGGGCCTTCATGAATAAACAAGAGCTAACAACACGCGTAGTGGGATACTTCTGGCAAAAGGCATGGCACGAGCGCAAATACGTCTTAGGCATTTTGATAACTATGCCGTTTAATGTGCTGCTTAATCAGATACTACCACCTATCATCATGGCTACTGTCCTAAACAGGCTCGCCAGCCACTCATATACAGATGGGGCTATTTGGCATAGTTTTGGTACGGAGCTTATTATCTACATTGTCGCCGTATTCATTGGTAGCCTCTCTTGGAGAGTAATTGATTACTTTCAGTGGCGGCTGGAGAGCAATGTCGAGAAGACTATGGGGGCAGAGGTTTTCTCGCACCTACTTAGTCAGAGTGCACGTTTTCATTCTGATAGCTTTAGTGGATCACTTGTATCACAAACGAACAAGCTCATGGGAAGCTACATACGTTTTGCCGATACAACCGCTTTCATGATATTGCCCTTGGCCTTTGGCCTTATATTCTCACTGATAGTCCTTGCCCTCGTGGCGCCAGTTTTCGCTGCCGTACTTTTGGTATTTTCGGCAACCTACATGGTGAGTGCGGTGTTTGTTACGAAGAAAACACGAGGTTTGAGTGCCAAACATGCAGAGATTGAAAGCGCCCAAACTGGCGTACTAGCAGATGCGATTACCAACGCAATGGCAATTAAGAGTTTTGCCAGGCAACGTTTTGAGGAGCAACGTTTTGACCACGCCCTCAACCGTACACGCACAAGCCTTATCAAATTTGGTAATGCACACCAACGACAACAGCTCTACTTTGGAACGCTGCTCAGCAGCATTTCGGCTATTTCACTACTGGGTGCTGTTACGGCAGTCCTTGTATTCAACGCCGACGTTGCTGCCGTATTCTTGATTTTTAACTACACCGCGATTATTGGCGAGCAATTATTCGGCTTTAGCAACAACGCGCTGCGCAACTACAACCGATCGGTCGGTGATGCCAGTGATATGGTAACCATTTTGCAGACTACCCCGGAGATACAAGATCCCAAAGCACCTGAACCGTCTAGGATGCAGCGTGGAGATATCCAGTTTAAAAACGTAACTTTTGCACATTCGGGCACAGAAGATGCTTTATTTAGCAATTTTGATTTGCACATAAAGCCAGGTGAGAAAATTGGACTGGTCGGCTATTCTGGCTCCGGAAAAACTACCTTTACGCGCCTGCTGCTCCGCTTCTCTGACATTCAAGAGGGGGAGATACTTATAGATGGGCAAAACATCGCAGCAGTCACTCAGGACGATTTGCACACAGCCATAGCCTACGTGCCACAGGAACCACTGCTATTTCATCGCAGCGTATTTGAGAATATCGCGTATGGTGACCTGCGGGCCGATGAACCCACCATCAAGGCAGCTGCACGAATGGCACATGCAGATGAGTTCGTTTGTGATTTACCAGAGGGCTACGATACGCTTGTAGGCGAACGCGGTGTGAAACTAAGTGGTGGCCAGCGCCAGCGAATTGCTATAGCTAGATCGATGCTCAAGAACGCACCAATACTCGTACTTGACGAAGCAACTTCAGCACTCGATTCGGAAAGCGAAGTGCTCATTCAGGATGCCCTCTGGAGGCTCATGGAAGGTCGCACTACCATAATTATTGCGCACCGGCTTAGCACCATTCAAAAGATGGATCGTATAGTCGTACTTGATGAAGGACGGATAGTCGAGGAAGGCAGCCACCGTGCGCTCCTCGGACTGCACGGTACATATGCTAAACTCTGGGCCCACCAGTCGGGCGGCTTCATGGAAGAGTAGATTAGGCTTGCACACTAAAAACCCGCGGATACTACTACCAGCGGGTTTTTAGTATTTAGGTTGCCCCAAGAAGATTAATTCTTCTCAGGAGATTTTGCCTGAGAGGAGTCTTCTTTCTCTTCTTTACCGCCAGGTCGCTGTTCACCTTCTTGCGTGCCTTCGGTTGATCCACTCTCGTTGTCGGATACAACTTCACCCTCATCGCCTGGTTCGGCATCTCCGCCAGCCTCGTCGTTAGCAGCTGCTAGTGCGCTCGGCTCAAAGACGGTTGCGAGTGCGTGATTTGCATCAGTCTCAACTGATACTCCTTCTGGTATTTCTAAGTCTGCAACAATAACGTGGTCACCAACCAAGATTAGCTTCTCGGCATCGTAGAATAGCCGGTCGGGCAAGTTCTTTGGCAATGCTTTGACTTCAACCCCTTCGAGCTGGTTAAGCACAATAAGGCCGCTTCGTTCAGCTGGACTAGATTCGTTGCCTTCCGCATAACGTGCCATAACTGGAATCTCTGCAACTACAGTTTGGTTTGCGCTCACAGCGTTGAAAACTACGTGAGTAATGGTATTAAGACGTGGGTCAATTGCCACGTTACGAATAAGTGCTGTGTATTTCTTGCTGCCAAGGGTAAGCTCAACAGGATGGTGCCGTCCTGCACTATGAAACACCTTGGTAAGGGCCTGAAAATCGGCCTGGACGTGTATTGAATCCTTGCCATGGTCATGGATAACAGCTGGAACAAGACCTTCTCGGCGCAAGCGCTTCACAGCCTTGCCGAGGGTATCACGGGCAGCCACTTCTAGGGTAACAGAATCAGACATTTGAGGTTTCCTCTCTTATATTCAGGAGATAGTGTAGCATATTTCTTTGTTTGAGACAAAAAGCCCATGACAAAGTATATTCGCTAGGTATCACTATGAGCGTACGGTACAATAATGGCTATGTTCGATGTTACCCAGATAATACAGACTGGCGGCCTTTTATTGATTGCTCTTATTATTTTTGCCGAGTCTGGGATGATGGTTGGCTTTTTCTTCCCTGGTGACACCCTACTTCTGAGCGCCGGTATCTTAGCCGCTGCCGGACAACTGTCTGTCGTTTGGGCAATAGTAGTCATTGCCATTGCCGCAATTGCGGGTGACAACACGGGATACCACATAGGCCGAAAGCTTGGGCCCCGCCTGTTCAAAAAAGAGGATGGCATTATCTTTCGACATGACTACATCATGAAAGCAGAGTGGTTTTACAAAAAATATGGTACCAAAACAATGCTGCTCGCGCATTTTGTGCCAATCGTACGCTCATTCGCACCAGTTACAGCCGGAGCCGGTAAGATGGACTATAAACAGTTCGTTATATTCGATGCAATAGGCGATATTGTATGGGCCGTCAGTATCACACTCTTTGGCTACTTCGTAGGCAGCAAAATACCTGGTATACAGAACTATATCGAGCCGCTTTTGCTCGGCATTGTCCTCGTTACACTAGTTCCAACCGTCTACCACGCACTAAAAGACCCCAAAATCCGAGCCTCAATCAAAGCAAAGTTTTCTCGCAAGTAGGCCTTGTGGCCTAAAGCATCCGTTTTAGATACTGGCCCGTGTAGGAGTTGGCTGTAGCAGCCACTTTTTCTGGCGTACCTTCTGCTATGATAGTGCCGCCAGCATTACCGCCCTCTGGTCCCATGTCTATAAGCCAATCAGCGCTCTTAATGACATCGAGGTTGTGTTCTATTACCACCATGCTATTGCCCGCCTCTACCAGTGCATGCATAACGCCAAGTAGTTTTTCTACATCGGCCATATGCAGACCAGTTGTCGGCTCGTCGAGAATATACAGAGTGCGACCGGTAGCTCTCCGGCTCAATTCGCTTGCCAGTTTAATGCGCTGCGCCTCACCGCCACTCAGTGTGGTGGCCGGTTGCCCTAGAGTAATGTAGCCCAAGCCAACGTCAACGAGAGTTTGCAGCTTGCGCGCAATCGCGGGGATATTCTCGAAAAAGTCTAGTGCCTGCTCGCAGGTCATTGCCAGTACATCGGAGATTGTTTTGCCCTTGTAGTGAATCTCTAAAGCCTCACGATTATAGCGTTTGCCATGACAAACCTCACAGGGCACATACACATCTGGCAAAAAGTGCATTTCTATCTTGATAATGCCATCGCCTGAGCAGTTTTCGCAGCGCCCGCCCTTTACGTTAAAGCTAAAACGACCCGGTGAATAACCACGTAATTTGGCTTCTGGAACGCTAGAAAACAGTTCACGGATTGGTGTAAATAGCCCTGTGTATGTTGCGGGGTTGCTGCGAGGGGTTCTGCCAATTGGTGATTGGTCTATTACTATAGCCTTGTCAAGATTATCGATGCCCTCTATGTCCTCGTGCCTGCCCGGTACGGTGTTGGCTCGGTGCAAGCGAGCCTGAAGCTCTTTGGCCAATATATCATTGATTAGGCTAGATTTACCCGAGCCGCTTACTCCGCTCACCACCACCAACTCACCGAGTGGAATAGTAACGTCAATATTCTTGAGGTTGTTTTCTTTAGCACCGACAATACGTATTACCTTGCCGTTACCCTTACGACGCTTCGACGGCACGGCAATCTTCTTTTTGCCGCTTAGATATTGACCAGTAATACTTTTGGGTGATTTTTCGACTTCGGCCGGTGTGCCCTCTGCGACCACATGACCACCATGTATGCCCGCACCTGGACCAATATCGAGCAGATAGTCGGCTGTACGAATCGTTTCTTCATCATGCTCAACCACCAGTACGGTATTACCGAGGTCTCGAAGGTGCTTCAGGGTGGTGATAAGACGTGCGTTATCGCGCTGGTGCAAGCCAATGCTTGGCTCGTCCAGCACGTACAGCACCCCCATGAGGCCTGAGCCAATTTGGGTAGCCAATCGGATACGTTGAGCCTCGCCACCACTTAGGGTTGTTGCGCCCCGAAGTAGGGTTAGGTAATTAAGCCCAACATCAACCAGAAACTGCAGGCGCGACGCGATTTCTTTTAGAACCAACCGTGCTATTTGCATTTCTGTGGCGTTGAGCTTTAGGTTGTTAAAGTACTCGATAGTCTCATCTATAGACAAGTTACATATATCCATTATGGAGCTGCCGGCAACTGTTACGGCCAGAACTTCTGGTTTAAGGCGACGCCCCTTGCACACACTACATGGCTTTTCTTGCATAAAGCGCTCTATATCACGACGCATAAAATCACTTTCGGTTTCTTTGTGTCGTCGCTCAAGATTAGGAATAACGCCCTCGTAAGTTGTATTGAACGAACGCCCGCTACCAAGACTCACGCTGTATACTTCGTCGCCCGTGCCATAGAGTATTCGTTGCATGTTCGTTGCGCTAATATTCGCCGTTGGTTCGTGCAGGTCAAAGCCGTGCTTCTCTGCTACTGCTTGCAGCTTTTTGATATACCAGTTGTCCATGTTTATACGGTTAAACGGCCGGATGGCGCCCTCCGCAATGGTCAACCTGCCGTTGGGGATAACGAGCTCCGGATCGACTACAAGTCGATTACCCAGACCTGTGCACACAGGGCAAGCCCCGTGCGGGCTATTGAAGCTGAAAGTACGTGGCTCGAGCTCTGGTATGCCAACCTCTGGGTGATTCGGGCAGGCATACATAAGGCTAAAACTTGTTTCTTCATTTGTGTCAGCATTGAGCACGACTAACTTACCTTCAGACACATCTAGAGCCTGCTCAATACTCTGAGCCAAACGGGCACGCGAGTCCGCATCATTCACAAGACGATCGGCCACAATTTGGATGTTGTGGCGCGTATTTTTATCGAGCTCGGGGAATTCATCTAGCGCATAGACCACTCCATCAACTCGCACACGAGCAAATCCAGCACGTAAATATTGCTCCGGAATGTGCTCGAAGGCACCTTTTTTGTCCATAACTACAGGTGCAAGAACCATTAGCCGTGCGCCGACTGGCTGGCTCGCCACTTGATCAATAATATTTGCGGCAGTCTGCCGTACGACCGTTTCGCCACACACCGGACAATGCGGCACACCAATACGAGCGAAAAGTAAGCGCAAATAATCATATATTTCTGTGACTGTGGCGACGGTACTGCGCGGGTTTCGGCTAGTCGATTTCTGATCGATAGATATGGCCGGACTTAGACCATCTATTTGGTCGACATCTGGCTTCTCCATAAGCCCCAAGAACTGGCGCGCATACGCGCTCAGTGATTCTACATAACGGCGCTGACCCTCTGCATAAATGGTGTCGAACGCCAAGCTTGATTTGCCCGAGCCACTTAAGCCGGTAATAACTACCAGCTTTTCGCGCGGAATAGACACGTTTATATTCTTTAGGTTGTGCTCGCGCGCACCTTTTACCACTATTTCATCATGTGTCATAAGCCGGTATAGTATACACTCTTTATCTGTTTATTTCTATAATGGGAGTGCTTTTTGGGGGTTATTCTTACGTTTACCATAGTTTATGTTATACATAGTCTATGCCTCCACTCTATTTTAACGCTACTTCTGGTGAGCTGAAGGAAGCTCGTGATGGGCCAGAAATCCCAAGCAGTTCTGCGGGCTGGCTTCCACTCGCCGAATTGCTTGTTTCGCAAGAATTTCCTTATGTACGAGGAGATTTCCCGCGCCCAAAGACTCAACCATGGGATGATGTGCACATTAAGAGGCTAGGGCTGCTCGTTGCTCAGGACTTAGCAGAACTTGATACACCTACGAGTCTCAACAAACCCGTTATTGATAGACTGAGTGTCCCGACCCCCCTATACTAAACAACAGAATAGAGGACAATCATGGCAACAAATACATCACAGAGCTTAGGCTCTAACCAACGTAAATCCTACACACCGGAACAAAAGCTTAAGATCGTACTAGAAAGCTTTCAGCGGGATACAACCATTGAATCAGTACGCACGGCAAACTGTAATTGATGAGGCACGCTCAGCAGCAATTGAAAAGCATTTCACGGAAACACCTTACGACGGAGGCGCGCCCGCAAACCCCGACGAACGAGCGCTCATCTGGGGAAGATACCAGGTTGCAAGGATGTGCCTGCCCAAGGTGAGCACTTCTAAACTCGCCGAAATCTCAAAGCTTTCAAACGGAGATTTTGTTCGCAAACTCCTCTCCCAAAAGTCAGGACTCACCGTTGCAGATATTGAAGTAATGGCCGTGTCGTTACAGGTCGAAGATTATATATGGCCACCTGTAAATCAAAGAAGCCTAAAGATATAACAATGTATACTTATACGTATGCTCATACATAAAAGCCTGAAACGAATCGGGACTGATACTGCTGGATATCTGCTCATTATTGCATCAGTGTTAACAGGCTGGCTACCAGGACCGGGTGGCATTCCTATCTTTATTGCCGGGCTAGGACTGCTTAGTATTAACAACAAATGGGCAAAAGATTTGCGTGAGTACGTGCTCCAGCACGGTGGTAAGATTGTACAAATCATCTTCCCCAGGCACCCCATTGCCCAATGGGCATATGACATTATTGCTATCGCTCTCTTTGCTGTCTCAGCCTATCTTGGCTGGCAACATGCCGCCATTTGGCAAGTTTCTGTAGCTGCGAGCGCTTTCTTTGTTGCTACATTCATATCTCTTATGAACCGTGAACGGCTTGCGAATATACGCCACAAACACAAGCCATAAGCGTTTATAAAATATAATTGCAAATATTCTAAACTATTGTTATAATCCGCTTAAAGACGTAACTCTGGGCGGTGTATATGCAAGAAATGATTGTCTTGGGGCAAATACCAGGCACAAATATTCAGATTGATTTTACGATGTGGCTATATACCACTACTTGTGTCTGTTTGCTGCTAATGCTTTTGTTGTCACAGGGCAAAATTAGAAACTACTGGCATTCCCATATTGCGAATGTGCGTGCTCGCAAGGTATGGCAGCTTCTATCTCAATATCATCTTCTCTAGCTTGAGCGCTAGCCATTGTCCGTAATGGGCATAATACTTTCGGCGTACAGCTGTAGCTCTTCAAGCAAATATCGTTTGTTACTATCTTGGACTGTATCTGCAAGTTCTTGCAAACGATGCATATAGCGCGCCAGTTTACTGTCTACGCCGCCGTCCATTAGCCAATGGTAGCGGTGTGCCTCCCAAGCTGTACGCTCGTCGTCAGTTAACAACCGAGAGAAATTACGTGCCTTGTATAAAGGAAGGAGAGTCTTTAGACGAGGATCTCGTAAATCTTGTTCTAGTTCACTTAGATCTTGTGGCTGGGCAGCGCGTACCACTGCCATTGCAGTCCTATCTTGATCACCGAAGAAACCATCGTATAGCTGCGCGTCGGATGGGGCCGGAGCGGCCGCCTGCCTAGAGGCTTGCTCTGCATCAAGAATTTCGAGAGCAGCTAGCACGCGCTTAGCAAACTCTGGGTTCTGCTGCAGTACTTTAAGATGCTTGGCAATTTCTGATAAATCAATCTTTATACGCTCCTGCGATGACTTATCCAAAACCGAAAGTGGTGCAACGGCAGGACAGCGATTATACTGCATGGTTTTTACAGGCAAGCGCTCTGGGGCGCCTATCTCTCTGGTCCAGCGCCAACGCTCCGCAATCTGTTCCGGAGAAAGTTCAAGAAACGGGGTTGGATCATGGCGTAAATCATATACCAGCGCACCCTTCTTTTTAGGATGAGACGCTATACGTACTACGACAGTTGTCTTTTCTGTTTCTGCATCATATTTGCCGCTGCTGTATATAAACGGCTCGTCTTTTTCGGCAAGTTTGGCCACTTTTGCTTTATCACGGTATTCTAGCAGCCAGTTAAAGAGCCCTGGCTGCTTGGTTTGTATGAGTTTTGCAAATGCAATCGACACTCGTACATCACCAAGTGCATCATGTGCATCTTGGTGTTCAATACCATTTGCTTTTGTAAGCAGCTCAAGCCTATTGCCCGGCTTACCGTCTATCATCGGCCACTTTATACCCTCGGGTCTTAGGGCTCTTGTCATACGAGTAACGTCCAGTAGATCCCATCGGCCCCGACCATCCTTCCATTGCCATTCGTAAGCATCGTAGAAGTTACGGTAGTGCAGATAGCGCATAAATTCATCGTCAAATCGAACACTGTTAAAGCCCACGAAGATTGTGCCTGTTGTGGCGACCTGTTCGGAGAATAATTGCATGAACTCAACTTCCGATATTCCATCAGTAATTGTTTGCTGGGGCGTAATACCCGTGAGCAGAATAGCGTCCGGAGCTGGTAGTATATCTTCGCTTAACCGCACTAGCACATTCACAGGATCACCGATTGGGTTTAATTCTAGGTCGGTGCGCTGACCCGCAAATTGCATAATCCGGTCTTCGCGCGGGTTTATGCCTGTCGTCTCGAGATCGTACCAAAATAACGTCGGTACTACTTGCTGCTTAGCCATACAAACCAGTGTACCATGGCTCTGCACCGTACCACCTTATTGGTGCGATGTATATTAAAGTTCGATTTTGCCAGTGGCAAGTACAATCGTTACGCCAGGCTCGGCGCCTTGGCGGGAAAGCTCGTGCATAATACCTTGTTTGCGCATAATGTCACGAAGGCGCGCTATGGACTCATCGTTATCAAAATCAGTCCGAGAAGCAAACTGGTCTATCTTTGGTCCGCTTACAATATACGAGCCTTTTTGCTGCTCAATCTTCCAGCCGTCTTCTTCTGCGAGTTTGAGCACGGGCAAGCCCTCGTTTGGCTCCTGTTCGGCCACTAGCGCCGCTGCATCTGCTCGTTCTTTCTGTACCATCTCGTAGGTAGCGTATACCAGCTCGTGCAAACCCTTGTGGGCGCGTGACGATATAGCGAATAGCTGCACACCCTTTGGAAGTACTTTTCGCAACTTTTTTTCGACGTCACGTACAAGCTCCGGCAGACTCTCGTCTATTTTAGTTAGGACTACAATCTTTGCTCGCGTAGCTAGCTCTGCCGAATAGGCTGCGACTTCCTTTTCGATTGTCTTATACTCGCCGACTACGTCTTCGCTGGTAACATCGACTAAATGTAGTAACACTGCTGTACGTTCAACGTGTCGCAAGAATTCATCACCTAGCCCCTTGCCCTCAGCGGCACCTTCGATAAGACCTGGGATGTCTGCAATCAGCATACTACCCGCACCCTGAGCATCGGCTACACCAAGGTTCGGCGTTAGGGTCGTAAAGGGATAATCGGCAATTTCTGGGCGCGCATTACTAACCACAGACAAGAAGGTAGATTTGCCGGCATTCGGCAGGCCCACAAGCCCAACATCTGCAATAAGTTTAAGCTCGAGTCGAAGGTCGTGCGCCTCGCCTGCACCGCCCGGTTCAGCAAACTTTGGCGCTTGGCGCACAGAGCTGACAAAGTGAGCATTTCCAAAACCACCGCGGCCACCTTTTGCAATAACGCATTCCTGTTTGTCTTTTGAGAGGTCGGCCACCATAGCATCTTCGGCATACACTATTGTGCCGACAGGTACCTTTACTAGTAAATCCTTACCGCCCCGGCCGTGCTTGCGGGTTTTGCTACCGTCTCCACCCTTTTCTGCCGTAAGCTCTCTGTGATAGCGAAAGTTCATTAGCGTATTTTGATTGGTACTGGCGATGAATATAATACTGCCACCGTCACCACCGTCACCACCGTCTGGACCGCCACGATCGACAAATTTCTCATGGCGAAAAGACGTCCGGCCATTGCCGCCGTCACCCGCCACTACACGCACCTCAGCCGTATCCACAAATTTCATTGATTCTTATTATAACAGAGAAACGGTGAAGGCGCGAATTGAAGCTACAGAGCTCTATCGGCTTATGAAGTTTGGATACGTGCTTATTGGCACTACTGCGGTTCCAACTTTGCCAAAACCACGTATACCGTTCATGTCGCTAATCTTCATAGTGCCGTTATCATAGACCTCCTCTACGATACCAACGTGTCCAGCCCATCCGGCAGGCGTTTGGAAGATAGCCCCGGCAGTTGGGGTAGAGGCTACTTTCCAACCACTCAGACGCGCGTAGTATGCCCAGGTACGTGCGTTCCCCCAGTTACTGGGTGCACTGGATTGAGCGGCTGCGTACCATGTGCACCAACCCCAATCATAGCCATTCGAGCTATAGTTTGGTGAGAAGCTACTGTAGTACGAGCGCGTTACTGCGACAATCTGTCCATCAGGAATGATAATACGTTGACCCGCCACCAAGCCATTTTGTTCGGCATCATTATACTGAATTATCTTATCTGCGTTTGAACGATAGGTTGATGCCAGTTTTTCTGGCGTGTCACCAGCCACAACGGTATGGACAATGCCATTTACGGGTGGGATAACCAGATTCGTTCCTGCTGTAGCATTATCGCTCGACAGCCCATTTGACCAACGGATACTCTGAGAGGTAACACCGAACTTCTGCGCGATTGACTGCACATTTTCACCGGGCTGAACGGTGTAGTCGTTAATGTCACGCCAGCTTTTAAGCGCCGTCGATACCACTTGCGGCTTGGCCGAGATGCCTGCCTCGTTCGTACTGACCGAAACAGCCACGCGCGCACTCTGTGCTTGGTTAACAATTGGGGTTTTTTCGGGGAGGTTTACTGCTTCTGCCACATTTGCTGCTACGTCGTATGCGGTAAGCCTATCGACAGGGCTCACAGCTGCCGCACCCTGCTGCGAAATTGCGGCCAAAGCTGGCTCATCTTGTTTGGCGCTGGTGATTACAAAAGCAAGCACGCCAGCTAGCACGAATAGGTTTGCGCTTACTAGCCCAACACGAATAAGCCGCTTCTTGACGGCCTTACGTTTCAGGGTTTTTTGCAAACGACTACTCGCAAGTTGTCGTCGACGCTGTAGATGCTGGGCTGCAAGCGACCCAATTTGTACTGTACTAATACGATTTCTCCTGGCTCTTCTGTAAAAACAATGTTTTTAGATTAGAACCGAGGCTTATATACGCGCTTTACTTGATATTACTTACTGGTAGTTCTTTGGCAATGATTAGTTCTATTTCGTTATGTTGCGTATAGAAGCATAACTATCTAATCTTGCACCACAAGATTAGCGTAGCTACCGAGAAATGGTAGCAAACTGCAGGGCCTATTGCAAGTCATAATAGGCCCTCTAACTCTGTTTATCGACACTCAATATGACAATATTTTTCCGTCAGCGCTTCGTGCTCTTGCAGAGTTTTCGAGAAATATACCGTGCCATCGTCGCCGGCAACAAAATACAGCCAATCTGTAGTAGCGGGGTTCGTTACCGCTTTAAGCGAGCTGTCACTAACATTACTTATGGGAGTCGGCGGCAAGCCGGTATGTATTCTGGTGTTGTGCGGCGTGTCGTAGCTTACATCTTTGCCCATACCTGCCAAGATTGAGCCATAAAACGCCGTAACATCACTACCTAGAGGCATGCCTTGCTGCAGCCTTTTCAAGAATACCTGTGCCGCCTGAGAACGGTCTGACTGATTAACGGCCTCCTGCTCAACTATTGAAGCAATGATAATACCTTGGTAGGTAGTTAATCCGTGCGCGGCAAAACCAACCGTAATATCCGAGGTCAGATGTTTCTGAAACTCGGCGAGTGATTGTTTGATAATATCTTTCGCAGTCGTCTCGGTCGTACGCTGGAAGGAGTCCGGATACAGATAGCCCTCTAGGTTATTGCCTGATGGCTTGCTCGCAAACATATCACTGTTTTCGTACTGGGTAGGCTCCAGCGCAGCATCGACAGAAGCCGCCGAAAAGCCTTGGTCAATAAGTGACTGCCTAATCTGGTCGAGTCGTTGACCCGGTAGAATCGTAACCAGACTGACTGCGACCTTGCCGTGGGTAAGCTGGGCAATGATAGCTTGTACGCTTTGGGTGGCAGCAAACTCGTACGTGCCTGCCTGCAGGTACTGGCTGGCGTGGTGCCAGCGGGCGTAATACTCAAATGCCCAAGCATTTCTGATAAGCTTTGCTTCTTTTAGTTCGGTGGCAATTGACTTTGGCGTGGCGCCTTCGCGGATGGTGATTGAAACAGCCTGTGAGCTTCCACCGACAGGTTTGAGCCCATTTTGATAGCTATACCATAAAACACCCCCTATGACCAAACACGCCGCCAGAAGGGCTGCTAGCGTGGTTAGAATCAATTTTGGCCATTTGACGCGCCTACCAGTGGTGTGTATGCGGTACTTCACGCGACTGACCCCGTTTGGTGCTCCTCAAAGTAACGTTCGAGTATTAGCGTTGCGGACATGGAATCTATAGCCTCTTTGGGAACAGGCTTGCCGGGGGTACGTTCTGCGAGAATCTGCTCTGCCTGTACGCTTGTTAGGGTTTCGTCTGCGAGTTCCACGGGCACGGATATATGCGCAGCAATTTCGTCGGCAAAGTTTTGAGCACGTTCTGCCTGTGCATGTACCTGGCCATCCATACTGCGCGGCAGACCTACGACAATTAGCCCCACCCCTTCACGGTCTACTATCTCCTGGATCTCTGTCATCACCGAAGGAGAGTTTGTAAGCGTCGTGAGTTGCCGCGGAAGTCGTGCAATAGCATGAGCTACAGCAACACCTATACGCTTCTCGCCGTAGTCCAGCCCCAGGATGTAGTCCGCTTGGGCCATACTATTAGTTCGTGCCGCTCGGCTTAGCTATGTGAATGGTAATTTTACTTGTATTGCTTGGTGCAGTCGTCACCCAAAATGGACTGTACTTAACATCGACTTTCGTGACACCAGGTAGGCCACCTAGGGCTGATTTAATGTCACCAGACTTCTTCCCAGAGACTTGTTTCTTGAGCGATTCAACATCCAGCTCTGGACCAGCAACGGATTGTATCTTGGCGTTTACTATTGCGCTTGTGGCACTCGCGTTATCTTGAATGGTGTACTGTGCACTGTCAATGCCATCTTCGAGAATCTTCTGTTTGTCTGCGTCAATCTTAGACTCTACATTTGCGACGATAATTTTATTCAGATCAGACTCTTTGATACCGAGCATTGTATACGGTACTACCGAAGTAACAGTAAGAGTATCTACGGCATCACCAACCTTTGCGCTGCTTGTTATTTGCTGACTACCGGTTACGAATGTGACCTCAACTGGCAACATGTCCTTTGCCTGCAAGGCACTCGAAAGATCTTGTTTGACCTTGGTTGCATCCTGTGCAGCTATTTGCGCCTTCGCGCTATCGATATCTGCTTGGGTGACGATTTTCACAATAGCGTCGGTGCCACCGGTCGCAGACCCCGTACCAGTCGTACCATTTGAACCTGTAAAATCAGCGGATGTATCTGTGTTGTATTCCGCGCCACCTTTAAGTGCTTGGATGCTAGTAGCGTTCGTCTTGTACAGTGCACAGCTTCCGCTCGGGAAGCCATCAAGGCTGTATGTTGCCTTTTCTTGAGTAATATACGTGTGATTATTGCTCTTCACGCTTGTACCAACAGGTATGGAATCTGGCTTTTGATTAATATTCGGCGCACACTGTGTCGCACTAAATATCACACTACCTGTGGCCTTACTGCCGTTATTTTGCTGGCCAGTAGTCGCAACCTGTTGACTTAGATTCTTTTGCTCGCTTTGAGCGGTGGCAGGTAAAATCTTGTTCTCTACATCAACACCCTTAGCGGCCGTATCGAGCGTGAGTATCAGATTAGACTTCACGACCTCTGAGTTAGTTTCTATGGATATGGTTGCTTTCGGTAAAACCGTGGCTGCAAAAAACCATCCGGACACAATCACGATGAGTAGCAGTGCACCCAGTATTAAACGTATGCGAAACTTATCAAAATTGGGAATTGCGAGCTTTTTGTTCTTTTTTAGTAGTGTAGCGTTTGGTTTGTCGCTCGGCATATCGGCCATAACAAGCTCTTCATCAATCTCACCGGCAAGCGCTGCCGCACCCGCAGAAGATGCTAGCTCGCCAACTGGTATATTTGCCGCTTCGTCTATATCAAACTCAGAACCGGAACCGCTATTGTCGGCTACGGCCAATGATTCCTCTATAGCCTCGGGTTCTTCGCTTGGCAAGTCGGGCTTGGGCGGAATACCGGGTCTGCTTGTAGGCGTATCTGCCACGTGTAGCCCTACCATACCAGCTAATGGTAGTAGTCCTGCTTCGGTGGTAACCAACACTAAGTTCTTGCCGGCCTCATTGGCTGTCCGCTTGAGTAGCTTCATATTGACGATGCTTTGCAACACAGTAGCTCGTTTTGGCAAGACTAAGGCGACAATCTTTCCCTTGGTCACCCTGACTTTATCAATAATGGTGGTGATTTCGTCATCAACATCAACGTATACGGTTTCTTTTGAGCTTGTGCCGCTAAGGGTTGCAAGCTTTGGGGCACCATTATTACGTATAGTATCAAGTTTTGGGGTTTTACTAGACATGCAGTATCCTATCGAGCTTTTCTTTTACGGTATCACCGCTCTTGCCAGTATATTGTACCGTATCAAGACCAACTCGGAGTAGACCCAAGGCAGTTATATACGTATGATCGGTTACTTTACCGCTCAGATCATGTATGCCAATAACCTGATCGGGGCGAATATACTCAACTATTGGTTTGCGCGTGAATGGTAGCTTGCTGTACCAGTCTGTGTCGTGCAACCGATCGACAAGCATCTGCAGCGACGAGCCGCCTCCACAGAGATATAAGCGATGTGGCAGATGATCAAGCTTTGTGAATTCACTGAGAGCTAACTCTATTCCACTTACCCAGACATCAAGTACTTTGCCGAGTGATTTTTCGACCACTTCGGCACGCTTAGCGGGTACGCTATTGACAGCAAGACCAAGTTTGAGCTGCTCTGCATCATCAAATTCAATGTTCAAATCACGCTCGATTGAGCGCGTGTATGCCCGACCACCAATACCAAACATTTTTGTACCCTGTACACCACCATCGTTCACAACAGCAATATCGGTAGTGCCGCCACCTACATCCATAAGTATTGCGCTCATACTAGCCGACTGGTCATCACCAATCACCGAGCGAGCCACTGCGAAAGGTTCAGCCGCAACTGCAACAAGATCGAGGTCGAGCTGCTGAGCGGTGCGCTCTAGGGCACCAATGTGAATTAACGGTGCAAACGCCGTATAAAGTTGCACTAGGACGTCTCTGCCCTGGAACCCAACTGGGTTCGTGACTGGGTATCCATCTATCTCAATGCCCACAAGCGCGCTATTGACGAGCTTTACGTCAACTTGCTTGCCGCCAAGCTCCCAGGCGAGCTGCTTCTTTGCCTTTGCTTCAGCACGTTCCTGTACGAGCTTAATTATTCGCTCAACCTCAATCATATCGAGCGCTTTGTCGGGCTGGTTACGTACTACTCGCACAGTGGTGGTTGTACCCTTTACAAGCTCACCTGCGATGCCAATAACTGCGCTACGTACACTCACTCCAGCCTGCTGTTCTGCTTCGTTAAGCGCGGTGTCGCAATTCTCAACCACGCCACCAATATCTGCAATTGCGCCGGCTTGCATATCACTCAATTTTTGGTGAGCCCTACCGGCACCTATTACCTCTATACCACCCTCGTCAGTTACACGACCGATGAGAGCCTTAACGTACTCCGTACCTATATCGAGCGCAACCAGATGCCTTTCGGCAGGCATTTGTTTTCTGGCTGTTTTTACGCGTGACACAGCAGCTGTTTTGAGGTTCTTGAATTTATCAAGCATATCCGCTTTATTTTAGCACAGTGCGATACGATACGGTATCTGTCATAACTATATGAGCTAGGTGGAGATAGACACCATGCACTAATCATGTCGCACCCCTAGGTGACAATCGACGAGTGTACCCAAACAGAGTTCAGACTATCATCAAAAATCGCTGTCGTCGCCGGAAGTATCGTTACATTTAACGTGTCACCACCGTAATCAAATGTCAGCGTCGTACCATTGCGAGTAGGTGGAGCTTCAAATGTTACCGTTGCACCCGATCCGTTAAGGTCTACGCTCGGCACACCGCCTGACTGTGTCCAAGTTCCTGTTCCAGCACCTGAAAGTGTCACAGTAGCCCAT
>Ga0172381_10001577_pt1 | contig 26493 bp, 24 predicted proteins | sample Leawel6488metaG_FD_119754 | JGI IMG/M metagenome (GOLD analysis project Ga0172381, IMG submission 119754) | Leachate microbial communities from a municipal landfill in Southern Ontario, Canada - Leachate well 64-88 metaG | ecosystem: Engineered > Solid waste > Landfill > Unclassified | place... | reverse complement strand
CTCGTTCATGTCGGGCCAAAAAGCGTTACGGGAAACAGAAATGCGCCATCCGATGAGTGGACTGAAGTATATTATCCCGAAGGCATATGTAAAGTGGAGGAGCTGTATTTCAGGAATATCACAGATGAGAGCGGGGACATGATGAAGCAGGCGCATCTGGCCGGGGAAATACAGCTGAAACCTAATCCGGATTACCCGAACACCGTACCCCGCGGAGGGACCGGATTCGGGATCATAGGAAATATCATTTATGAGACTGAACATCAGTAACGGCGAAATATGTGCCGATGATCATAATGACCAGTGCAAGAATAAAGGATAAAGACGGAACTTCCAGGAATATCACCAGCGAGAAAGCAACTCCTATGAAAGGGGCTATGGCATAATATGTGCTGGTTTTTGCCGCACCTAACTCCCGTTGCGCATATATATAGAAGAATATGCTCAATCCGTAAGCGGTAAAACCAAGCAGCATGGCTAACATTATATATCCGAAGGAAGCCATGGTTTCCCCGATAACGAATGCGACAGCAAGGGAACCGATGCCTGAACCGAAACCTTTGATTATAACGATATCAACAGGATTCTTTGATGACATCATCCTTGTGCAGTTATTCTCAAATCCCCAGCATATACAAGCCATCAGTATAAAAAGAGAACCTATCGAAAAAGAAAATGCACCTGTGTCATTCATGGACAGTACTATGCTTGACACTGTTACCAGGGATATGGCGATCCAGAGTCTTTTCGATATTTTTTCACTGAAAATAAAAAGCGCGATAAGGGATGTTGCGACTATTTCGAAATTGTTGAGCAAAGAGGCATTGGCTGCCGTCGTTTTTGTAAGACCTAGCATAAGGAATATGGGAGCTGCGATGTCAAGGGCGATCATTCCGACGGTAAAAGGAAGTTCTTTTCTTGTAAGATGTTTCTCCGATTTTTCTTTTGCAGTGTTTTTGGTTAACAATCCCAGTATGAGCATGCCTGTACCTGCACCCAGATAAAGGTATGATGCCAGCATCACAGGAGCGATATCATTTAAAAGAAGCTTTGATATCGGAGAGCTTATGGCATATAGTGCTGCAGCAAGTATCGCATAAAATATTGATTTTCCATGTTTCGATGACATCATCCACCTCATATGTCATCTATTATACACTCGGATAATATCTACATGGCATACATTTTGCCTATAATGTAACATACGAGCCTTTCGGGCAGTATTCTTGAAAGAAGGGTAAATAGCCGGTATTGCATCCCTATTGCATATACGGGTTTTATAATGCGTTTCAATGCTAATTCACAGATGAAGCGGCCGGCAGTATCTGCAGGCATCCCGTTTCTTTCATCTTTTTCCATGCCGGCAACGGATCTGCTTATTCTTCCTCCATATATGGCGTCTCCTTCAATATCCTTGTTCCTTGCATCTGTAAATCCTGTACATATATCACCGGGCATTACGGCTGCGACTTCTATGCCAAAAGGTTTCACTTCATTTCTCAGAGCTCTTGCATATGAATTTATCGCTGCTTTTGATGCGGAGTAATATGTCTGAAAGGGGATCGCGATCGCGCCTGCGACAGAGGATATGCATATGATCCTGCCGCTATGCTGCTTTCTCATTACAGGCAGGCAAGCTTTGACCGCATTTACAGTACCGAAAAAATTCACATCCATCTGACGTTTTGCATCCTCGGATCTGGTGAACTCCACGGCTCCTGATATCCCAAATCCGGCAGAACACACAAGTATATCGATATGTCCTTCCGTATCCATTACCTGTTTTACAGAAGATGCGACCAGTGTTTCGTCTGTCACATCGCATGTGATATGGTTTATGCCGGCAGTCTTTATGTCCCTGCGGCTGAATTCATATACCGTACAGCCTGAAGTTGAAAGGCTCTTTGCAGTACTAAGCCCTATTCCTGAGCTTCCTCCTGTTACTATAGCTACTTTCATAATTCGTACCTTGCCAATACTTTTGCTATTATATCCGAAGCTTCGTCTATCAATTGCTCTGTATGCGTCGCCATAAGGCTGGTGCGGAGCAGGCATTCGTGAGGAGCTGCAGCCGGAGGAAGCGAGCAGTTCACATACACACCGTTATCATACAGTTCTTTTGCGATCGTAAGCGTGTTTATTGTTTCATAAGTGAATATGGGTATTATAGGTGTCTCAGACTCTCTTATCTTTATACCGTATCCGGTCAGTTTTTTTCTGAAATAAAAAGAAATATGATGCAGATCATCTACGATCTGCGGATGGGTCTCAAGATAATGAAGCGCGCAGAGCGTTACCGCACAGCTTGGAGGAGTCATAGAAGCTGAAAAGATGAAAGGACGGGATGTATGACGGGCATAATCGATGACCTGTTCGCTTGCTGCCATGTATCCGCCAAGGCTTGCAAGGGATTTTGAAAATGTGCCCATATATATATCGACATCCTTCTCAAGGCCATAGTAACTTGCTGTGCCGCGGCCGCCTTTGCCTATGACACCCAGAGCATGCGAGTCATCCAGCATCACGCGTGCGCCGTACTGTTTTTTTAGCCTTATTATATTCGGAAGGTCACAGATGTCACCTCCCATGGAAAAAACACCGTCGCTCACTATAAGTTTTCCTGCGGTATCCGGTACTTTCTTTAACTGGTTTTCAAGATCTTCCATGTCATTATGCCTGTAGCGCAGCAGCGTCCCGTATGAAAGCCTGCATCCGTCATATATGGACGCATGGTTTTCGCGGTCGCAGATAACATAATCATCCTTACCAACAATTGCGGATATTATACCTAAGTTGGTCTGGAATCCCGTTGAAAAGATCATCACCGCTTCCTTGTTAAGAAAATGCCCGAGTGCTTTTTCCAGTTCGAGATGCAGTTCAAGCGTACCGTTTAAAAAACGTGAACCCGAGCAGCCTGTTCCATATTTTCTGAATGCCCTGATCCCGGCTTCTATTATTTCCGGATTTGTTGTCAGTCCGAGATAATTATTTGAACCGAGCATGATGCGGCGTTTGCCTTCCATGATGACCTCGGTATCCTGACGCGACTCCAATGCATGAAAATAGGGATATATCCCTTTTCTTCTGATTTCATTGGCAGTATCAAACTTTTCGCATTTTTCAAAAATGTCCATAGTCTCCTCCTGTATAGACCTATCGTAGTCGTTGTATTTCATGGCATACCCTTATCCGGCCTGCCAATCTACCTTTGCTTATTTCAAAATGATATTGAATAACCCTACCCCCGTAAAGTATTTATCACCAAGTGATAATTTCATTGTATTCTACACCCAAACAGTGTATTTTGTCAATATATATGCAGCATGTGATAACTATTCATATATTGTCAGCTGTGGATAATAATGTTATCATCAGTCGTGAAAGAAGAGGATAAAACTATGATCATACGACTTGAGCGACCAGACGATCACCGAAGGGTGGAAGAGATGACCCGCGATGCTTTTTGGAATATACATGTACCCGGATGTGACGAGCATCTTCTGGTGCATAAACTGAGGAAGTGCGATGCTTTCATACCGGAACTGGATTTTGTCGCAGTAATAGACGATAAGATAGTTGGGAATATAATGTACAGCTATGCGACTGTAACAGATAGCTGCGGTCAGGAGCATGAAGTGCTCACTTTCGGACCTATAAGCGTCGATCCGGATTTTCAGAGACAGGGGATAGGTTCGAGCCTTATAATACACTCACTTTCACAAACCAGAAGAATGTGTTTTAAGGCTGTGATAATATTCGGACACCCCGCATATTATCAACGTTTCGGTTTCCAGGCCGCCAAAGTATACGGCATCATCACCTCATGGGGAAAATATATGGCAGCAAATATGGCTCTGCCTCTGTATGAAGGCGCATTGGACGGTATAACCGGGATATACAGGGATTCACCTGTTTTTGAACCGAATGCAGAGGAGCTGAAGGAATTTGAAAAAACATTCCCTTATAAGGAGAAATGTGTTATCGAATCCCAAAAGGAATTTGAAAGAGTTTCAAAAATATTCTTATAATTCTAAAAATACTCTTGACTCTCCCCTTAGCGGAGGCAATAAGATGAGTACACAAGGAAGGAAGTGAGCATTCTGTACCGTATAGGCGAGTTCTCGAAAATGACAAAAACCACGATCAAAGCGCTGAGATATTATGATGAGGAAGGGCTTTTGAAACCGGAAAGCGTGGATGAGTTCACAGGCTACCGCTTCTATACGACCGATCAGCTTTTAAAACTGCACCGTATAAATGCGCTTCGGCAGATAGGCCTGTCTATCGAAGAGATAAAATCAATCCGAAAAGGGCAGGATATAAAAAGCATACTGGAAAAACGGAGGACGGAGCTGGAATCGGAACTTACCGAAGGACAGGAGCAGCTTACCAGAATTGAATTCATCTTATCAGGAAAGGAAGAGACAAGTTTCATGAATTATCAAGCTATAATAAAAGAATTACCTGAATGCATCGTGTATTACAAGCGGATGACGATACCAAGTTACGATACATATTTTGAGGTCATACCTGCAATAGGGGAGAAGGTACAGAAAGCGAATCCGGATATTAAATGCACTGTGCCGCCTTACTGCTTCATCATGTATCTTGACGGGGAGTATAAGGAAAAAGATTTCAATATCGAATTTTGCGAGGCAGTTGATAAATTCGGTAAGGAAGTGGATGATATCAGGTTCAAAAAGATAAAATCCGTCACAGCTGTTTCCATATTGCATAAAGGTCCGTATTCGAGTCTGATCAAGGCATATGCATATGTGTACAAATGGATAGAACAGAACGGGTATACCCCAATAGGCAATCCCCGCGAAAGCTATATAGACGGGATATGGAACAAAGACAGCGAGGATGACTGGCTTACGGAAATACAGGTCCCGATAAAAAAAGGTTAATAAAAATTAGCATCTGATACCAGAAAACCGGACAAAAGCCCGGTTTTTTATCATGCACCTGTATGCATCAGAAGGTTCAGTAGTAAGTTTTAATTGTCACAAGCATAATGAGAAATGCGGCGGAACCTATTGTAGCGGATATGCCATAACACCATGCAAAGAAGTTATTCTTTTTCATGGTGAGTAAGATTATAAGGCAGTTGAAAATGCAGACAGCTCCGAATGATATCCATGCCCATCCTGTCAGACCGATTTCGGTATTTGTATAACCGTCAAGCGTCGTTGCCAGCAGAAAATAGATAAAACCGCATACAGCTCCAAGCAGTATCCCGATTATTATACTTATAGCCTTTTTCACTCTATCGCCCATGTCTATATCTCCTTTTATATGATCAACGTTTTTCAAATACAAATACGATGTCTGCGATCCTTGTAAGCCGTCTGTAATTTTCCGATATCAGATATGTATCGTGTGAGTTGTCTAGGATCAGGTGGTCTCCATTTTCAGTTTTTTCAATTGTCCATCTGCCCGAAACGCCTCCGACATATGTGTCATTCTGCATCTGATGGGTCTCCTCATATGTTCCGTCTGAGTTGATCTGTATATAATAATATGTAAATTGGATATCGCTGCCATCGGACCTGCTGATAAAATCATAAATACCGGTGATATCCTGATTGGATAAGGGTACTTCAGATGATTCCGAAGGTTCCTCTGAGTAAGTATATTCCGACCCGTAATTCACCTGAAAACGTATGAAATTTATATAGGAGGTGTATTCACCGTCGTAATACTCTACCAGAAGGCCGTAATCGTTTGAGCCGGTTTGAAGGGGAACAGTGAAGTATACATAGCCGTCATCTGAGGCAAGCGAAGGTTCACTGATCATTTCAGTCTCTCTGTACAGGGTATATGCTATATCGGAATAACCGGCTGAAGCCGCTAACGTAAATGTGCCCTGATACTCAGACGGAAAGGAACTCTGATCGGTTATATTGATTATGCCATTGATATCTGTCCATGTGCTGTTATTATAGTCTGCCAGGTATGACATGCTTACGGAAGGAAAAAAGTCCGCTCCTATCGTTCCGTTTAGCACCTGTGCGTAGTATGCGGATATAGTGTCAAAGTTTATAAGCGCGCTTTTTGCTACGAAAATTATCTCATCATATGCCACCGCTCCATTCTCGTTTATATCGGCTGCATTTGCTCCGGATGAATAAGGGATAAATGCTCCATTGCCCATTGCGACATATCTGTTATTCTGTGAAGGGTAGTTGGGATCGGCAACATATATCATTCCGTTTTTGACCTTGTATGCAACTATAGCATGCCCTCCGGTTGCGTTCCCATATGCGTCATGACTGTATATTGCCATAAACTGAGGCTGCTTTGTGACCAGCATGGAATAAGCAAATGCATAATATGTGTTTTGGGCGCTGAATTCGCCGTATGTGATACAGTCCTGGAAATCCTGTGCATTCCAGTTTATGCTTGACTGGATAACAGAAGCGAAACGGTATCCGTATGAATCATCCTGCCAGAATTGTTCAGTCGCATATGCACCGTTATTATCGAATTCACCGTATAAGCGGGGTTTATTATTTTCAAGATACTGCTCATAATAGTACCATGCCATGGTAAGGGACTGTCCTGCGCAATGCCCTCCCGGTGCTATCGCAGATCCGTAATTTACAAACTGCCAGTCATCTGTCCCCGGTCTGAAACCGGAATCTATACCGGAGGATATATATGTCATCAATTTGGAGATCTTGATTTTCGACACTACCAGTTCCGAAAAATGAGCTGTTATAAGTACGATATCCGAATCGGTCAGACTCAGAATGGGAATAGCTTCCAATGCGCCGTTTTCGCGGTCATAATAAAAAGCAAGCGCGAACTCATCTTCACCGATTTCGATAGGCACGCTTACCGTCATGACCAGATCCGCGAAATCCCCTCCGTTATCGATCGAGATCAAAGGGGTGACAGGATCAAATATATCTCCGAAATCATGATCGGTTATCTCTGTAGTCGAAATGTTGAATGTAGTGTCTCCGTCATAAGTTCCTGGCAGGATCTCGATCTGCATGCCGTCGATAGGTGATGTCGGATCATCCACTTCCAAGGTGGCCCCTGTTGAAGGGACATCAAAACTGCCTACTACCGTTGTGTCACCGAGATCCAGTTTTTTGTCGCCATTTTTATCTTTTGTAAGTAATATAATGACAATTGCACCAATGATAACGACAGCAAGCAGGATCAGCAGTATTTTAAGAATCCGTCCTTTTTTGCCTTTTCCCTTGAAATCGATCTGCCCTGATGTGCCATAGGTCTGCTGCTGACCCTGAAAAAAAGTCTTGTTAACCATACCCTGGTTAGGATCGATGCTGCTGTAAGGCTGGAATGGTTTGGGAGCAGTATATTGCTGCTGACTCCCGCAACCGGTGCAGAACTTTGAACCGTCAGGTATCTGCTTACCGCAGTTTACACAAAACATAGCATTCCTCCTTCGTCTAGTTCTGTTTCTTAAAAGTAAGTAAAAGGTCCCCGAACTCCATGACTAATCTGTCTCCGTTGATACCGAATGTTGTAGAGACCACATAAGTCCCTTCCGGTGTAGTTATAAGCTGCCCATCAACTATTACCCATGTTCCTGTATTATGACCTTCAGTTGACTGTGTCCCCGATATCCATAACAGATCCTCAACATATGTTCCATCCCTATTTAAGGTGTAAGTCCAGTAACTTATCGTAAATGGGACTGTAGCATCGGACACCTCGAAAACATATACCCCCGAATAGTCGGATATCACTGTTGCTGTGGGTTCAGAAGAAGGAGTCGTAACTATCCTTTTCCCGGCATCACCTTTCATCAGGGGGATAAGTAAAACAGCAGCTGCCGTTATGGCAGCTGCTGATGCTATACCTATCAATATTTTCATACCTTTTCCCATAGGTCGGTTTCTCTGTCTTACCTGACCTTGTTGTGACTGTTTATTTTCTTGCGAAGCTCCGCATCCGGTACAGAATTTAGTACCATCAGGAATAGGTTTCCCGCAATTCAAACAATACATTTCTACTACCTCCTGTAATATTTTCGTTCTTTCGTATTTACATGACATTACGTTATTCAATGCGAACGAACCGCATGACATGTGCAAGTGTAGTATTCAGATAATATATTTCACAAACCTTTAATTCTCATCCATGTAAGGTATCACCGTGCAGATATCGACCCAGTCTCCTCCTCCTCCGCCTGGCAGGTAGTTGTCGCAGGTATCATTATCCTCATAGTCGCTGTATCCTATAACACCGCTGTAATAGCTGGTCGTCTCATAATCCGTGCCTTCATTCGACGTCACAGTGACGTTATAGCTTGTCGGACCTGAGCCATAATAATAGTGTAGTCTTACGGTATATGCCTGGCCCCATCTTACCGTCGATGATGTTGTAAGAGTCCAGTGTTCAGGGCCGTAACTTGATGTATCATCCATGTCGAGCCAGCCGCCGTCTGATGTCGTGTAATTTTCGAAATACGAGGTCTCACCGTTAGGATCGGTAACATACAGGTCGATGTCGGGCTGTCCGTCCCATGTCAGAGTTATATATATTGCGTTCATCGGGATAGTTGAGTTGATGACCAGCCATCCGTAGAAATTATGCGTCATATAATGCTCATTACCATTCTCATCGCTGTATATGATATTTATAAGGAACTTGTTCTCACCGTTCTTTAAAGGAACTTCAGTTGAAAAGTACGATGCTGCTGTTCCGTTCTTTGTAAGACTCTGTCTGTAGGTCATACCATCTTCATTAACTATTTCCACCAGATCTCCGAGCTGCTCGCCCATCTGAGTAAGCGTATCAAGTGTTCCGCTTATATAGTATGTGCCTGAATCCACAGTAGCTCCGTTTACAGGATCGGAAATAACAAGATTCGCTATGCTTCCTGCGAAGTTGTTGTTTGCATCTTCCAGTATCTTTTCATAGTCAGCTACGCTGTTGAATGTTCCGTATCCCGTCGTCGTAAGGCGGCTGTCAAGAAAACCTGCCGTGTAAGCCGGCGTCGAGATCGTTTTAGTCGCAATGTCATATACTATCACCTGATCGTTCTTAAGAGGGAAGTTGGGGTCATAGATCTTTATAGTGACTTTGCTTGCTGTCTTGGTATAACCATATGCAAGGACCGAGTGTCCCGCGCTGCCGTAAATACCTACTTCAACAGGTTCCTCAAAGAAATACAGGGCGTCCATAATGCAGCGTACTGAAACGCTGTTGTCGGTCGTATATGATAATATATTTCCCTGATCGTCCTTTTCCACATAACTTGAGAAATGCCTTTCAGTATCCCAGAGTATTGAAGATTCTCTGGTTGTATACTGGAATGCCTTTGTTGCAATGACATCCTGAGGTATTATTATATCTCCGGTAGGCGATACGCCCATCTGGGGGGATTTGAAGAGTTCCGCAAATCCGTTGTTACCGGATTTTTTATTCAGGTAATACCATTTTGCAAATGTGCTCATTCCGTAACACTCGCCTCTGGTGAATACGCTGGATCCCGTGTTTTCCTCGGAAAAACCGTCTACGCTGGGTAAAAATCCCGTAGTGCTGCTGTCAGGATAAGACGATATCTCATCAAGCAGATAATATGTGTAGGTCGATGCATGGAATGTAAGAATCGTAAAGGTACCTGCTTTTTTGTCTATGCATTTTGTTATTACAGGGATAAGATTGCCTTGCGCATCGATATAAAGGCCGGAAGGCACTCTCTCTGCTTCTTCTGCCGTATCGGCATATTTGAAAGTGATCTCGATCGGCTGTGCAAGATCCGTATAACCGCCAATATCGATATACAGAGCTGTGTCCGAAATGGATTCAGGAGCATTCGTATAAGTTCCTTTGACTGTTCCCACAGATACTGCAACATCCTGATCTACGGTCGCTCCCGGGAACATGACCGATGAACCGGCTAGCTCACTGCCGCTTGGCAAAGCTATCGTACCGCCGGCGCTTGTGACTGTGCCTGTAGCTTCAACTGTAACGGATGCTTCTTCGAACCCTATATTTACCGTATTGCCCGGTGTCGTACCGGGTTTTAAAAGAGCGATGAGATCATCACCCCATATAAATCCTGCTGCTACTATGACAGCTAATACAAGAAGCACGGCAATGACCGCTCCTGCCTTGCCTTTTTTCTTCGGGGGCTGTGCATATGGCTGCGAAGGCCCTGGAAAATTCTGATTAGGATAAGGCTGGTTGAACGGCCTTGGCGCATTATTATATGCAGGCTGCTGCTGCGAAGGCGTTGCTTGATTTGAATCCTGTGATGATCCGCAGTTCACACAGAACTTTGATCCGTCTGGGATCTGTTTACCGCAATTGATACAATACATTTTAATACCCCCTCAATACTTTTACTTTTCATTAGTCTATAATCCGTAATTTTTACTGATAAATCACGGATCAGTTAACATATCCTTAAAGCGATCTGATAAAATACACTGATTCAGGTTATAATTTTTTTTAGAATTCGATTATAATTTGTTTGTGCAACAGCTACATATGGTCTTTCAATCCTGTTTCACGGTAAGAGGCAATGTCGATTTCAATATGCCGTCTATATATACGCGTGCCTCATAACTTCCGGCAGGCCATCCGCCATCAGGCCTTGAGAGCGTAAAAACAAGATCCTCGTTAACACCGTCTACCGTATACTCTGAGTAGTCGATCAGATATTCAGGCTGCGAATCAAGATAAATCCATTCGATCCTGGTGACCGTACCGACAGGAGCATTTTTTATTTCACCTGTGACATAAAAACCCTCCGACCATGTGTTAAATTCATCAGCCAGAGTGACAGGTTTATTTGTCTGTTCATTTATCTGTGATGCTACGGCCAGATCCTCATAGTATGCGGTCGTCACGTTGAAGTCACAGGCGGTAAGAAAAATTGATAACAGTGCAACCACGATCACAAAAACAACAGCTCTTTTTATGCCCTTCATCATTACCTCCTACATCACCGGTGCAACAATACGACATCCATGCTTCTGCTGTGAATATATCCAATTTAATGTGTTATGTCAATATATATTTACATATTTAGAAACATACGGATAATACAAATTTTCAGGCTCTTAATGTGCCGGCTTTTTTTACCAGAGCGGAATGATTTCTGACGATGTCAAGGAACATATCATATATCCCCATATCATCATTCAATTCAGGATGAAAGGATAATCCGATTTGATTTTCATACCTCACGGCAACGATATTACCATCCACTTTTGAGAGTATTTCAACACCGTCCTGAACCGACTCGATATATGGAGCGCGTATAAATGTCATCGGTACTTTCCCTATACCCTTGAAGTCACCTTCGGTATAAAAGCTGCCAAGCTGCCGGCCATATGCATTCCGCTTTACCGTTATAGGCATCGTTTTGAAATGCCCCACGGTATCATTCGAGATCCGGTCTGCAAGAAGTATCAGACCCGCGCATGTCGCAAGGGTAGGAAGACCGTTTTGTATCATGTCCTTAAGAGTATCATACATATCAAGATCACATAAGAGCTTAGCCTGTACGGTGCTTTCGCCTCCCGGCAGAATAAGACCGTCGAAACTTAAGCTGAGGTCTTTTTTCTGTCTGAGTTCCACATATGAAATGCCTGACTTTTTAAGGACCATTTCATGCTCTGCAAATGATCCCTGGACTGCAAGTACTGCCACAAGCATTTCTATTTCCCTCTTTCAGCCATCAGAAGCTGTATTTCCTGCTCATTGATACCTACCATTGCCTGACCAAGATCCTCAGAAAGACCTGCAAGTATCTTAGGGTCGTTATAGTTTGTGACAGCTTTGACTATTGCTGCAGCGCGTTTCTTCGGATCACCGGATTTAAAGATCCCTGAGCCTACGAATACGCCTTCAGCTCCCAGCTGCATCATAAGCGCAGCATCAGCCGGTGTCGCTATACCGCCAGCGGCAAAATTAACTACCGGAAGCCTCTTGTTTTTATGTACTGAAGCCACCAGTTCATAAGGCACCTGGAGTTCCTTTGCTTCCTGATACAGTTCATCTTCACGCATAGTGACTATTCTTGCTATCTCGCGGTTCATTACACGCATATGGCGTACCGCCTGTATGATGTCTCCTGTTCCCGGTTCGCCTTTTGTACGGATCATAGCGGCACCTTCGTTTATCCTTCTCAATGCTTCTCCCAGATCTTTGGCGCCGCATACGAATGGTACTTTGAATTTAGTTTTGTCGATATGATATATGTCATCGGCAGGTGAAAGCACTTCGGATTCATCTATGTAATCTATCTCTATCGCTTCAAGTATCTGCGCTTCAACAAAATGACCTATCCTGCATTTTGCCATGACAGGGATCGATACAGCGTTTTGGATACTTGCTATCATACTTGGATCGCTCATCCTTGATACGCCTCCTGCGGCACGTATATCAGCAGGTATCCTTTCCAGCGCCATTACAGCGCATGCGCCTGCGCTTTCTGCTATCTTTGCCTGTTCGGGAGTCGTTACATCCATGATGACACCGCCTTTTAGCATCTGGGCCAGTTCCTTGTTCAGTTCATATCTTGTCTTACCCATTTACACACCTCTTATATACATATTTGGTTTACATTTCTCTTATATTGATTATAATAAGAATTGAACATATAGAAATGTCCAAATTACAACAATTTAATAAGACCAGATGCGAGGATCATAAATGCTGACATATTCATTGGAACAGATAGGAACATACACGATATATGAATACCTTTACCGTTGTATCAGGGAGGATATACTGAGCAAAAAGATAAAACAGGGAGACAGGCTTCCTTCAAAAAGAAGCTTTGCCCGCAATATGCAGATAAGCGTTATTACAGTTGAAAACGCATATGCGCAGCTGCTCGCTGAAGGATATATATACTCAGTTGAAAAAAAAGGTTATTTTGTCAATGATGTTGAGAATCTCAATGAAAAAAGCATTACAGGGACCAGAACGAAAAATGCCGTTATAGAGGAAAAGAATGAATACTTCATGGATTTCGTGTCCAATACCGTAGATTTCGTAAATTTCCCGTTATCGATATGGACAAAACTCGTAAGGGAGATCATTACCACGGAAAAAAGCGAGAATATTTTAAAGACCTCTCCTACAGGCGGGGTAATGAAACTTAGAGAAGCTATATCAGAGCACCTGTATCATTTCCGCGGTATGGATATTGAACCGTTCAGGATAATAATCGGTGCAGGGACTGAATATCTGTACAATCTGATCATACAGCTGCTCGGCAGGCAGAACGTCTTTGCGGTAGAAGACCCGGGTTATTCCAAGATAACGGAGATATACAGGAGTAACGATGTTGTCTGCAGGCATATCGGGATGGATGGATCCGGGATAGATATGAACGGATTGAACAGATATGATCCCGACGTGATACACATCACGCCTTCCCACCATTTCCCCACGGGAATAGTAATGCCGGTCAGCAGAAGATATGAGATACTCAACTGGGCATCAGAAAAGGGGTCACGGTACATTATTGAGGATGACTATGACAGCGAGTTCAGATTATCCGGAAGACCCATACCGGCTTTACAGAGCATAGACATGAATGAAAAAGTCATATATATAAATACATTTTCAAAAAGCCTTGCACCTTCGATACGTATAAGTTATATGGTATTACCAAAACACCTGATAACCGAATTTAACAGAAAACTCGGATTTTACTCATGCACCGTGCCGAATTTCGAGCAGTACATACTGTCAGAATTTATAGCGAGGGGATACTTTGAAAAGCATATAAACAGGATGAGGAATCACTACAGGTCAAAACGTGACCGGATACTGGAAACGGTAAAAAACAGCGCTTTGGGACCGCATGTGGAAATAGAAGAGGAAGACTCAGGACTGCATTTTCTGTTACATATCCATACCGGAATGCCGGATGACGAAGTGGCAGCCAAAGCAAAGAAAATCGGGATCAATATTTCCGCTATTTCACAGTACTACTATAATAAAACCGACGCCAGGGAACACTTATTCATCATAAACTACTCCGGCATAGACATAAACAGGATAGAAGAAGCGATATCCATGCTGACAAAACTGTTATTTGGCTAAACCGGTAAGTTTTTTTCTGTCCGTTATTGTAAGCCCTCCGCGTGTAAGAGAGACTATTCTTTCATCCTGAAAATATTTGAGCATCCTGGTAACCACCTCACGCGCGGTCCCAAGGTGATTTGCCATCTTTTCATGGGTCATGCGTATAGTATCTGTGCCTTCAATATTACTTTCCTCAAGAATGAATGAGGCAAGCCTCGAATCTATACCCCTAAACAGTATTTTATCGAGCAGCCACATCACATCCGAAAAACGTGTTGCCATGAGCTGATTCGTATAATTTGTGACCGCGGCGTTGCTGTTCATAAGTTTCTGATAAGCATCCACAGGTATGACCCATATAGATGTGTCTTTTTCCGCTTCTACAGTGATCTCGAACTGAATGCTTGACAACATGCATGAGGCGGACAGAAGACAGATGTCCCTTTCAAACAGGCGGTATAAGGTGACTTCCTTGCCTTCATCAGAAACCATATATGCCCTGAGCTGGCCGCTTCTTACAACATAAAGGCCATCACAGTCCATAGAACCTCTATGAAGAACGGAACCTTTTTTTACTTCACGGTCCAATATGGAATCATTCAGCATCTGCTTCTCTTTTTCATCAAGCTGACCGTATACAGGGAATAAATTATCGATCGTTACCATATGAATACCTCAGCTTTAATTATAGACTGCAAAAAACTTATGTCAAACATATGGAATGACCGGACAGAGTAAATTTACTTTTCAAGATATAAAAAAGACCGGCAGTTTTACGGCTGCCGGTCATGATATGCCTTTAATTATATGAACAGATTAACGTTGGATTCCTCTGCATCGCCAAGATAAGTTCCCACTCCTCCAAGCTCCACACCATCGATCAGCTCTTCTGCCTTGATCCCCATGATATCCATGCTCATAGTGCACGCGATCAGTTTCACGCCTGCCTTTAAAGCCTTTTGCATCAATACCTCAAGCGAATCGACATTCTTCTTCCTCATTATCATTTTTATCATTTTGGATCCCATGCCGCCCATATTCATATTTGACAGCTTAAGCTTATTCACGCCTCTTGGCATCATTACTCCAAACATCGATTCGATGAATGTCTTGTTTACTTTCTGTCTGTTTGATTTTCTCAGAACGTTGAGGCCCCAGAAGGTGAAGAACATAGTCACATGCCTGCCCATTGCAGCCGCTCCGTTTGCAATAATGAAAGCCGCGAGTACTTTATCAAGGTCACCGTCGAAAACGATGATGGTTTTACCGTCATTATTCGATTTAACCGGCATAACGGCTGATGTCCCGCCTTTTTTTACTACCGCAACGTAATCATCGCCTCGTTTTTCATTCAGAACAAGAGTGTTTCCCGTACGTCTGCACCAGGCAACTATGTCTTTTGCGAATCCCGGATCGGACGCAGTCACTTCTATTGACTGTCCGTCTTTCAGTTCCTTAAGCGTCTCAAACACCTTCATGATAGGTCCAGGGCACTGAAGCCCGCTGCAGTCGATACGGATCGACGAAGATATATCCGGGTATTCCTGGTTCCCGCTGTCAGCTATCGGTTGCGATGTGTTTCTATCCATATCATTCTCCTTGTAATGTGTCGAAATATAGAAACGGGTACCTGCAGGATATACTTTTACCTGTTTAAAACCGTTTCCCATCAGTATGCGTGCTGCATTGTATGACCTGACTCCTATTGTGCAGAACACTATTATCTCTTTGTTTTTATCCAGTGTGCTCATTTTATCCCTGATCATGCCTAACGGTATGTCGGTCGAGCGGGGAAGAGTATATGCCATTCTTTCCGCATCCTCGCGTACATCCAAAAGTACGGAATCAGGATTTTTTTCCACTGCATCCCACAGCGAGAATACTATTTTCCCTGTTATCACATTCTCTGCGACGAAACCTGCCATGTTGACAGGATCTTTTGCTGATGAATACGGCGGGGCATAAGCCAGCTCCAATGATGCAAGATCATGGATATTTCCATTTAAACGTATCACTACCGATATCGTATCTATCCTCTTGTCTACGCCGTCTCTTCCTACTATCTGCGCTCCATATATCTTTTTACCGTCCATAGAGAAGATCAACTTAAGGGTAAGGGGAGTTGCTCCCGGATAATAACCTGCATGAGAATTCTGAGTTATTATCACGCTTTCATAATCTTTACCCTTTACCAGGCCTTGTTTTATGAGTGTCTTTTCATTCGATCCGGTGCTTGCTGCGGTCAAATCGAATATCTTTACAACGGATGCTCCCATTGTGCCTTCATATTTTTCATCTGCGCCCATCATGTTATTGGCAGCTATACGGCCCTGTTTGTTTGCAGGACCTGCAAGAGGCACCATAGTTCTGTTTTTGCTTATATAGTCTTCTACTTCAATGACATCACCTACGGCATATATATCCGGATCGGATGTTTTTAGATGGTCATCCACTATTATCCCGCCTTTTGGATTCACCGCCAGTCCTGCTTTTTTTGCAAGCTCGCTGTTCGGACGTACTCCTATGGCAAGTATCACGAGATCTGAAGTCAGTATCCTGCCGCTTTTGAAGACGGCTTCGATATGATCATCCTTATCTTTGAACGAGTCTACTGCATCACCAAGAACCAGGTTTATGATTCTGTTCAAGATTTTCATGGATAAGCTGAGCCATTTCATAATCCAAAGGAGCCATTACCTGATCCAGCATCTCTGCTACAGTGACAGTCAGGCCCTCTTTTTGGAGATTCTCGGCCATTTCAAGCCCTATGAATCCTCCTCCTACAACTATAGCGCTCCTGGCATTTTTCTCATTTATATATTCTTTTATCCTGTCAGTATCAGGAACAGTCCAAAGCGTCATGATACGTTTGGATTCTATACCCGGTACTGAAGGCCTAAAAGGTGATGACCCGGTGGAAAGAAGAAGCACATCGTAGCTTTCCGTATACTCTTCTTTATCTTCAGGCTTAACTGTAACTGTTTTCTTTTCACGGTCTATGGATATCACTTCCTGTTTTATACGTACATCCACATTATACTTGGCCTTCATGGCTTCCGGAGTAAGTAAAAGAAGCGAATTCCTGGATTTAATCACATTCCCTATGTGATATGGCAGTCCGCAGTTGGCATATGATATATATCCGCCGCGTTCGAACATTATTATCTGTGCGTTTTCATCAAGCCTTCTAAGTCTTGCTGCAGCTGTTGCGCCACCTGCCACACCGCCGACTATAAGTATTTTTTTATCCATTTTTGTCACCTCATGATACAACTATTTTGCTTACTTTTCTATTATACCATTTTTTGTAACCTCAACTGTAACAAAGTCACAGATAAACTGCACTTGAAGGTATAAACAGGAGTTATACAGACGGTATGACAGATAGATTCCGAGTATTACAGTGAAAAAGCATAAGACAGGTAATACTTCATAAGGAAAGGTGTTGCCAAACTGTTTATTTTATATATACTGTAAATATATAAGGGGGTATTAAACATGCAAAATTCAGTTTTTGTAAAACTTAGAAGATTCAATCTGTTTATGGGTTGTCTGCATTTTGTGCAGGGTCTTATGATGTTGATATTGGCATTGACTTGGTCGAACATCAAGGATTTCACGCCAATGATCTATTCATACTTTTTAAAGTTTGACACTCAGACAATGAGATTAGTCTCAACAACGGATCAGCTTTTCAAACTTCCTTTTGGAATTCTGGTATCAGCATTTCTGTTTCTTTCTGCATTGGCTCACTTTATTATAAGCATACCCAAGAAGACTAATGAGGCATACAACAGCGGGTTGCAGAATAACATAAACCAGTTCAGATGGTATGAGTATGCATTGTCTTCCTCATTGATGATAATACTGATAGCGGTATTATTCGGAGTTTATGATATCGGATCTCTCATAGCCATATTCATTCTCAATGCATCAATGAACTTATTCGGCCTTTTAATGGAAAAGATTAATCAGAACAGGGTTAAAACCGATTGGACCGCATTTATATTCGGATCTATTGCTGGGATTGGGCCATGGATAATCATTGCTTTGTATGGATTTGGAAATGCCGATCCTGCAGAAGTTCCATGGTTTGTATATGCTATAGTCGGAACATATTTCGTATTTTTCAACTTATTCCCGATCAACATGATCCTCCAATACAGGAAAAAAGGGAAATGGGCTGATTATCTGCACGGTGAAAGAGGATATATCATCTTGAGCTTATGCGCAAAGACGGTACTTGCATGGCTTGTACTGTTTGGAGTTATGCAGCCATGATCTGTCAGGATCTATTTACATAAAATCACTTAATTAACAGGGGGTATCCATATGGACGCAAAATCATACCGTAATACAGTCAAAGTGCTTGTGATCATTACTTTTCTGTTGATGATCGGGGCAAATGCTATTGCCAATATCCTTCCGCTCAACGGCATCACGACAGGGGATGTGTCTTTGGTATATGATAATTTATTCGCGCCTGCAGGCATTACATTTACCATCTGGGGAGTGATATATGTCGCACTTGCGGCTTTCACCCTTTATCAGGCAGGCCTTCTGAAAAGCAGTAATGATACGGTCAAAGATAATTTATTGAACAAAGTAGGCATATTATTTTCAATATCCTCATTAGCAAATACCGCATGGATATTCGCATGGCATTATGACCTCATAGCTCTTTCGCTTATTTTCATGCTGGCAATACTTATATGCCTGATCTGGATAAATGGAATAATGGTCAAAGAGAAGCTTACAGATAAGGAAAAGTGGCTTGTAAGGATGCCTTTCATGGTGTATCACGGCTGGATAACCGTAGCGGCCATAGCAAATATAACCGTACTTCTCGTAAGCATGGGGTGGAACGGATTTGGTATAAGCGAACCGGTATGGGCTGTGATCATGATAGCGGCAGGAGCGGTCATAGGATCGCTTACGGCTATCGCATACAAGAGCGTCGCATATATTTTAGTGCTCGTATGGGCTTACATAGGTATTCTTATCAAACATACGAGCGCAGACGGATTTGCCCTGCGCTATACCGGTGTCATAGCGGCCGTTATAATATGCATAGCTCTCCTTATAGGTGTTGCAGTATATGTTTTTGATTCGATCAGAAAGATGAAAGAGAAATGACCGGTTGATATCATACCGATGCTGGTGTAAGATTATAACATACATGATTATTTGATTTTGATACGCACAGCGGCCTGAACATCCTAAGGATCGCTCATGATCTGTGTGACATATGTGGATCCAAGGAGGGTACATGAAGATATTCAAATACATTTTTGGCAATATCAAAGAAGGTATATCAAGATTTGTCATTCCTTTTTACGGGAGTATTCTCATTTTCATACTTGCGTCCTTACAGACGATATTTGATTTTGCGGATGAAACAGTTTTAAAGGTGATACTTTCACTTGTTTTCGCTGTTATCTTATCTGTTGCCTGTGAGTTTATGAGCATAAGATATGATTTTTCAAAAAGAGCGGATCTCATACAGTCCATAACCTGTGCAGTTACTTCTGTACCGTGCTATTTTCTGATCAATGATCTTACATCTGACTCATATGTTTTTCTTGCATGGGCAGGGCTGATAGTCGTCTTTATGATAGCAGCAGTCTACTTCATGTATGATACGCAGGTCAACAGGGAAATGGTACTGCCTCAGATATTGAAAAGCGGTTTCTTTTCAGGTCTTGTTTCCGCTTTGTTTTTCGCAGGTATAGCGATATGCCTTCTTGCAGTCAATTACCTTATCGTCGAATTGCCATCAGAGGAGAACTGGTATCTGATAACAGCGTTTTTTGCATTTATCGTTCTGTTCTTCAATATGTTCATAGCCCTGCTTCCGCGGAAAGGCCAGGCAATAACACTGCCAAAGATATTCAAAGTGCTTGTTATGTATGTCGCGCTTCCCATATATGGCCTCCTGCTTGCTGTGCTGTATGCATATCTGACAAAAATACTTATTACATGGAATATGCCTGGAGGGCAGATAAACCTGTTCGCTTCGCTTGCATCCCTGTTCTATATATTCTTCTATCTCACACTGGGCAGTTATGATAATAAGTTTGTGAACTTTTTCATGAAATACGGTGGATATTTCATGATACCGATACTATGCGCGCAGGGAGTAGCCGTATGGATAAGATTCGATGCATACGGACTGACAGTATCAAGATGGATATCTATAATATTCAACCTGATAGCATCTGCTTTCATAATAGTTTCTCTTATAAAGAAAGGAAAACATATAAAATATGTGATACTTGCTTTTGCAGTCATTTGTCTTCTGTCATCGGTAGGTCCTCTGAATGCTATCGATATACCGATCTATGAACAGACAATAAGGCTTGAGAGCATCCTGAAGAGGAATGATATGTTCGCTGACGGTAAGATAATACCTAACGGTAATATATCAAAAGAGGATAAAAGAGCGATAACAAGTGCATATGAAGAGATCATATATGAGGATAAAATGCCCGGCTATCTCGATGAGAATTCGAGTTTCTACGTGATATTCGGTTTCGAGAGAATAGACGAATACGGTAATGATGATCAAAGCAGGCATACATATGTGAGCGAAAATGCATTTCATGATGAGATCGATATAGAAGGTTATTCAAAATACTTTGTAATCGATGCATATAACAATGAAGATTTCGAAATAGTCATAGACGATGTCTCATACGATATTGAAAAACAGATACTGTCGATCGTATCTGATGATGATGACAGCGATATGATCATCAGAGTCGCAGACGATGTCGTTATATATCTTACATATGTAAGTTATGAAACAGATGAAAACGCTGAACCTGTATATTTTTCAGCGACAGGTTTCGCGCTTGTAGAGTAAAATATGAAACTGTAAGCAGAATTCCGCGCAAAAATGCACTTGTCATTTTTAGGTATATAACTTAGAATATATTAATACGTGATTTTATTGGAGGCAGTACAGTGAGCAGATATCGTTTGATTACAAGAAGTGATTTTGATGGACTTGCCTGTGCTATGATTTTAAAAGAACTGGATATGTTAGAGGACATTATGTTCGTTCATCCTAAGGATATGCAGGATGGAATGATCGATGTATCCGATATGGATATAACAACGAATGTCCCTTATCAGCCTGGAGTTCATCTTGCTTTTGACCATCACATAAGCGAAGCTGATAATAAATACAAAAACTATATCAATTTACCTGATGCGCCTTCAACAGCAAGGGTAGTATATAATTATTTCGGCGGTGCCGGCAAACTCAAGCACATAACAAAAGAACTGATGGATGCGGTGGATAAAGCTGACAATGCCCAGTATACTCTTGATGATATAACAGATCCTCACGGATGGATCCTGCTGAGCTACATCATGGATGCCAGGACGGGCTTAGGCAGATTTAAAAATTTCAGGGTATCCAATTATGATCTTATGATGAAGCTCATAGATTTTTGTTCTGACCATACTATAGATGAAATACTGCAGCATCCCGACGTAAAGGAAAGAGTGGATCTGTATTTTGAGCAGAAAGACCTGTTTGCCGCTCAGATCAAAAAGGTCCATGAGATAGTAGGCGATGTTGTGGTACTGCACCTGAAGAACGAAGATCCGGTATTCGCAGGAAACCGTTTTTATGTATATGCGATGTATCCTCAGGCAAAGATTTCAGTCCATGAGATGTGGGGGCTAAAAAAGAGGAATACGGTTTTCGCGGTAGGCAAATCGATAGTCGACAGATCCTCTGATGTGAATATAGGTGACATATGTCATACATATGGCGGAGGCGGGCATAAGAATGCCGGAACATGCCAGGTACCCAACAGTATAGCAGGTACCATATTGGAAGAGCTTTTAGTAAAACTAAATAAAAAATAACATAATAGGAGCAGGTATTTATGGAAAGATATGCATGGAGAGCACGAGTGCTTGACGGTAAACTTGATGAGTACATCAAAAGACATAATGAGATATGGCCTGAAATGCTGGAACTCTTAAAAAAGGCCGGAATAAAAAATTATACTATCTGGAACAACGGGCATGACCTTTTCGGATATTATGAATGCAGCAGGGGAATCGAGTATGCGGCAAAAGTACAGGCAGAAAGCCCTCTGGTAGATAAATGGAACATATATATGAAAGATGTAATGGTCATGGACATGGATCCTCTCACAGGCGCTCAGCCTCTGATGAAACAAGTATTTTTTATGGAATGAAGCAGCCCTATAACTTCACATTTTCGTCCAACTGACGGTTCAGCCAGCCGCTCTTTACAAAAGGATCTCTGCATCGCATGAGTTCCTTTTTCAGTTGTTTCCTAAGATCCGATATCATATCCGAATATCTCAAGTCGTCTATCATATTATGAAGCTCACCTGGATCCAAAGAAAGGTCATAAAACTCATCTTTATCGGTGAGGTTCCAGATATACTTATATGTTCTTGTCCGTATCGCTCTTTGCGTGAAGCTTCCAAACTGCTGCCCATTCTGTCCGGATACTATGAAATCCTCAAATGGAGCTGTCGAGGCGGTCATTCTGCTGTCATCAAGCAAAGGGACCAGTGAACGGCCGTGCCATTTATCATTAGGATCCAGTCCGCAGAGCTCGCATATGGTCGGAGCAAGATCCAGCGCATTATGAACGAATTTATCGATCCTGGAACCGGGTTTTATAACTGCGGGAAACCTCATTATCATAGGAACATGAAGCAGGTCATCATAAAGCACATAGTGCTTGTCTATCATACCGTGAGATCCGCACATATCACCGTGATCCGAAGTATATATAACAAGAGTATTTTCTTCCTGCCCGGATTTTTTAAGAGCATCCATGATCCTGCCAAAAGCATTGTCTACCTGTGAGATCATCCCATAATAGCATGATACTGTCGAAGACCAGTCTTCCCATGTCATGTCTTCCAGTCTCCAGTTGAGAAGCTGCTGCTTCTGTATATAGGGTTTGTTTTCAAATGTATCGTGAAAACCTTCCCACATGGGGATCTTCTTCGGATCATACATTTCAAAGTAAGGTGCGCTCGGCCTGCAAGGAAGGTGTGGGTCCACTCCGTCTACCCAAATAAACCATGGATCCTTGTCATTCTTTAATTTGTCTATTTCACTGCATGCTTTGTCAGCAAAGTAATTTGCTCTCGTGTCCATAAGGGGCAGAAGGCATTCTTCACCAAACCAGCTGTTGAAGTATTTGATTTCAGGATACCTTTCCTTCAGGTACAGATTGTAATCCCTCGAGGGATAAACTCGGTGAAAACCGAATTTTTCCGCTTCATAAACCGATGCATCCCATGCGCCGATAAAAATGTTGGTATATCCGGTCTTTGCCAGTTCTGTAGTGAAGTTCCAATCGGTAGGTTTGATCGTATTGGTGGGTATGAAGTTATAGTTCCACACGGCGCCAAACGATTCCGCTCTTGATCCCGACAGAAAAGACTGACGGGCAGGAGCGCATACCGGTGTAGGAGAAAAGGCGCAGTCGAAAACCGCGCCTTCTTCTCCGAGTTTATCTATACAAGGTGTTTTTACCGGATATTTATGCGAATTTCCTACACAGTCGTATCTGTGCTGATCCGCAAGAAACAGCAGTATATTTGGTCTGCCCATGATCACACTACAAATCCGGGTGTGCCATGCATTGGAGGCAGGGCGCGCGGACGTACAAGTTCTCCGCCTGATTCAAATGACTGTATAGCGGCAACGGTATATTCCAATGTTGCCAGAGCGTCTCTTCCTGATCCGCGGATATGCTCCGGAGGTATTTTGTTTGTCATGTCTTCAAGGAATGCATGAAGCCTTGTCTTGAATGTCGTACCGAAATCCTTATTCTGGAAATCGAATACTTCAGGCTGCATCGTTCCCATAGATGCGGGTTTTGCGCCGTCCCAGTAGTATAATTTCTCAACACAGTTTTCTATGCAGAATGTTCCCTTTGTTCCGGCCATTTCAAAACTCCACCATCCGCCCAGACCGTACATTGCATCTCCTCTTTGAGAAAGAAGATATCCTATACTGCCATTCTGATATTTTACATTAATGCCATTTATTGACCACATAAGGTCATTTCCGCTCTTGCGGCATCCCGGTTTATCAAAGAATGCCTGTACATGAGTGATGTCTCCGCCAAAGCTTCTCATCAGTGAGAAAGGATGTGAAAGAAATGCATATGCGTGGGAATACGGGCCTTCAAATCTCTTCATCGGGCCTTCCTTTGAAGGAGCTTTGTAATTCAGCTCTGATCCGTTGAATCCTACTTTATGAAGGATATATACCGGTTCTCCGATCTTACCATCCTTTATGAGCTCTCTTGCTTTGTCAGCGGGAGCTGTGAAGCCATGGTTCAGGTCGCATCCGAGATAAAGACCTTTTTTCTGAGCTGTGATGACCATTTCCCTTGCTTCATCATTGTTATTGGATATCGGCTTTTCAACGAATGTGTTATATCCTGCATTCAAAGACATCATAACAGGTTCATAATGCCATGACCCATTGTCAAACCCTGATGTTGTCACATCGATGAGATCAAGTTCAGGATGCGCATCCATCATATCCTTCTGAGTATAGAAAACTTCCGCTCCATGCTCAGCGCCTGCTTTATCAGCTCTGTCCTTCTGGACATCGCATACTGCGACAAGCTGTGCAAGAGGATCGTTTTTATAAACACGGGCATGTGTGTTTCCTATGCCGCCCATACCTACTATTCCTATTTTTATTGCCATTTTGATTCTCCTATTCTTTTACATCTTTGACCAATACAGGCCTGTTTGTTTTTATGGATCGGATAGCTGCATGTATTATGCGGCTTGCTTCCAGTCCGTCTCTTCCTGAACCGTCTATGTCACAGGGTTTTACTCCTGTTGCGACTTCATGAACGAACGTTTGTATCCTGTCTTCAAAAGTATCATAAAAATCCTTGAATCCGCCGAATACGGGATTTGTATATACCCTTTTTTCGAGGCTGTCAGCAGGGTAAAGTGTGGCTTCCCTCCACATATCCTCGAAAATAAGCCTGCCATTTGTCCCGGCTACTTCGCATCTTTCCATAGGATGACCTCTTTTGATGTCATATGAGCTGGTAAGATGGCCTACCGCGCCGTTAACAAACCTGAGGTTTATGGAAGCAGTCGAATATATGTCACGTCCGGGAGCTTTCATCGCAAAGCAGTGCACCTCTTCCACATCCCCTCCGAAATATCTCAAAATATCACAGGAATGTGGGTTAAGAGCTTTTAAATGATAAAATTCGGTATCGAAATGAGGTTCAAATCTTCCTATCCAGAGAGCCATGTTTAAAAACAGAAGGTCTCCTATCGCCCCATCGGTCTGCCATTTTTTTGCAGCTCTTGCAGCAGGGGTGAAACGGTGATTCAGATCCACCGCAAAACAACGGTCAAGCTTCATTGCTGTATCGACCATTTCCTGCCCGAGCATCAGATCGTTGGATATGGGTTTTTCCGTAAGCACATGGCATCCTGCCTTCAGTGCCTGCATAGTAGGAAGATAGTGATCCGAACTGTATTCGAAACCGCCTGTGGAAACGCTGACAATGTCCGGTTTCAATGCTTTGAGCATTTCTTCCGCATCATAGAAAGCCGGTACGCTGAATTTACGCGATGCTCCGTCAGCTCTGTCGTGTATGATATCACAAACCCCTACGAGTTCTGTTTCTTTGCAGCTTATATATGCTGTGGCATGATTGTGGCCTATATGGCCCATGCCTATGACAGCAGCTTTTAACATTGGTCTGCCTCCGATCATTTTTGCTGCAGTTTCTGCGCAGCTCCGGGACTCCCTATATGCAAAGTTTCATATGCCTCCTGTGAACTGTTGAAACCGCGGCCTATATCCAGCCCGTGCCATGTAACATTGATTTCTATAGGATTCTCTCTGCCTACTTCGGATTTACGCTTTGCTATGAAGGATTCCATCCTGTCATTGAGCAGCTTAACGATATCAGGGCGTATTTCCGCTATATTCACATATTCCGCCGGGTCTTCTTCCAGGTCATAAAGTTCAATTTCCGGTTTGAAGTGGAAATCAGGTTCAAGAGCCTTCATGTATTTATACTTAGGCGTTCTCCATCCATGCTTACGCATCCATGTGCATTCGGTAATATAGAATTCATCCTGTTTTGGAAGCGGATCGCCTAATGCGAGAGGCAACAGGCTTCTTCCGTCGAAATTGATATCTGTTTTAATGCCCATTATATCAAGAACGGTCGGAGTGACATCCTGTAAACGGCATATGTCATCCACACGTTTTCCGGTGGGAACATGTCCCGGGAACCTGAAAGCCAGCGGAACGACGAGAACGTTATCATACATGCTGTGATGATCATAATAGCAGTCATGATCATACAGTGTCTCGCCATGGTCTGACACGAATACGACAAGCGTATCATTTTCCAGATCAAGGTCGTGAAGCTTCTGCAATATCGACTGT
>Ga0172381_10001576_pt1 | contig 26495 bp, 35 predicted proteins | sample Leawel6488metaG_FD_119754 | JGI IMG/M metagenome (GOLD analysis project Ga0172381, IMG submission 119754) | Leachate microbial communities from a municipal landfill in Southern Ontario, Canada - Leachate well 64-88 metaG | ecosystem: Engineered > Solid waste > Landfill > Unclassified | place... | reverse complement strand
TGTGCTTCCCAAGCACAGAATGGGGGTTCGATTCCCCTCTCTCGCTCTTTGTATTTTATTGATCGGCATAGCAGGATGCGCCACCGCTCCTTCAACTACATTGCCGCCAAAGGTAGAAGGGATACCGGGAATATACCATAAAGTGGAAAAAGGCCAGACTTTATGGAGAATATCCAAAATGTATAACATAGACCTGGATACTCTGATAAAGATCAACCGAATACCGGATTCTGCCAACATTGAGATCGGCCAGTTGATACTAATACCCAAGACGCAAAAACAGATCTTTGCGCCTGTTATCTCCGGCCCGGAAGAAGATTTTATGTGGCCCGCAAAAGGGAGAGTGACCGCGGCTTTCGGTTCTATCAATGCTAATATCCTGAATAAAGGCGTGAATATCCAGCCGTATGAAAATACGGATATCTTTGCTTCCCGCAGCGGGAGGGTGGTTTTTTGCGCTGCAAATTTTAAAAATTACGGCAAAACAATCATCATTGACCACGGCGACGGCTTTGCAAGCGTGTACTCAGGCAACACTCAGCTTTTCGTATCGCCGGGGGACAGCGTACGCAAAGGCGCGGTCATTGCTAAATTAGATACATCAGGAAACAAACCATACCTACATTTCGAGATAAGAAAAGGCCATATCGCGCAAAACCCTAAATTTTATCTTTCGGATTAAAAATGCAGAATAACCGGCTTTTTTCAAGACAAGTTCACCTGGACCATATAAGTAAGCGGATCAAGGACCTTAAATTCGGCTACCGCCAAAACATAGCCATTATCGGCGATGAGCTCGTCGGAAAAACCAGTATAATCTTTAAATTCCTCAGCTCATTTTGCGATAATCACGTAGTCCCGGTTTATGTCGAAGTCAGGCCGGAGACAATAGAATTATTCTCCAAACGGTTCATCGGCGTCCTGCTTTACAACTTTATGTCCAACAGCGGGCTGCCCCTTAAAGAAGATCTGAATTACCTGATCAAGTGTTCTGCTAAATATATCCCCCAGACAGTAAATAAAATAAACCATATCCTGTTAAATTTAAAACGGAAAAAATACTCCGCGTTCCCGGAACTTCTGGGGCTATGTGAAACGATCAAACAAGAGACCGGAAAATCCTGCGTGGTTATATTCGATGAATTCCATAACCTTGAAACCATGGGCATCAAAAACCTCTATCAGGACTGGTCCAAGATGCTGGTCACCCATAAAAATACCATGTATGTTATCATCAGCTCGATGAAATACCGGACCAAAAGAGTGCTTTCAAAAGAGCTATCGTTGCTTTTTGGTAATTTTGAATTAATCAATGTCGAGCCTTTTGACGTTAAGACAACCGAAGATTATATTGAATCTAAATTAGGGACACTTCCCCTTAAACCCGGGACAAAGAAACTTCTGGTGAATTTTACAGCCGGATTTCCTTTCTACCTGGAAGTTATCACCCAGGAGATAATCAAAATCCCACAAGCGGACCTGGCAGATATAATCGAAGGGCTGCTTTTCGCCCCCTCAGGCATCCTCAACCAGAAATTCACAAACTACCTCAAACGCTTTATGGATTGCCCGAACAGCCCGGATTACCTGGCCATACTCTATTTGATCTCAGAAGGGCATAATAAACTTAAAGACATCTGCCACATAATGCATAAGACTAAAAAAGAACTGACCCTGCGCATAAACTATTTGCTTGAACTCGACGCCATAAACAGAAGCGCGGATTTCCTGACCATAAGCGACCGTGTATTTACCTTCTGGCTTAAGTTTGTTTACAAAAATAAATACCAATCCCTGACATTTGATGACAAAAATCAGGTAGCAATATTTAAAGACAAGATCAACGAAATAATGAATGACTATATCCGCGTTTCGCACAAACCTGTCATAGAAAGGATCACGGAGCTCTTGCGCAGTTTTGAAGATGATACTATGCAGCTGGAGGAACGCAAAAAATTAAGACTTACCCGTTTCAGAGAGATCAAGCCTTTAGAATTCAACGGGCATTCCATAAAAGAAGGGCTCATCGGCCGCTCTGGAGAAGGCGTATGGATAATGGCGCTCAAGCATGACCTCACCACCGAAGAAGACATCACCGATTTCGCGAAAGAATGTAAAAAATACCACCACAAATTACAGAAAAAGATCATTTTCACGCTTAAAGACATAGACTCGAATGCCCGGCTGCGCGCTTTAGAAGAAAAAATCTGGACGCTGGACCTAAATAACCTGAATCTGATATTTGATATGTACTCAAAACCCAGGATCATCGCATGACCAGGATCGTAGTCACATCAGATACCCATATACCGATCGCCGCCGCGGAGCTTCCCGAGATGCTGGTAAAAGATATCAAAAAAGCGGACATGCTCATCCATGCCGGAGACTTGATCGATAGTTCAGTGCTGGAAATCCTGAAAAAACTCTGTCCGAAAGTAATAGCCGTAAAAGGCAACATGGACCAGGGCCTGGAGGGAAACGAACTTAAAGAAAAGGAAATAATCGAAATAGGCGGATTTCGCATAGGTATCACGCACGGCAGAGGGGCGCCTAACAATTTAACTGAATTATTAAGCGAAGAGTTCAAAAATGATAAAGTGGATATGATAATATTCGGGCATTCTCACTCGGCTTTGAATAAACGGATCGGAAACATCCTTTTCTTCAATCCGGGAAGCCCGACTGAAAAAGTGTTCAGCCCATATAATTCCTATGGGATTGTCGAAATTAGTGATAAAATAAAAGCTGATATAATCAGACTGTAAAATGGAAAAACTTTGGGCGCCATGGAGGCTGAAGTACATCCGCGCGAATAACCAGAAAGGCTGTATTTTCTGCCGCGCGAAGAATAAAGGTAAAAGCGATTACGTTTTTCTCAGAAGTAAGCATTCGATAGCCATGCTCAATATTTTCCCTTATAACAACGGGCACGCCATGGTAGCTCCGCTTAAGCATGTCAAGGACCTGAGCACTTTGAATGAAACCGAGCTTCTGGACCTTTTATCAACCCTGCAAAAAACAAAGGACATGCTTGAAAAGACTTTAAAACCGCACGGCTACAATATCGGCATCAATCTTTCCCGGCAGGCAGGAGCGGGAATACCGGGGCATCTGCATATTCACATAGTGCCGCGTTGGAAAGGCGACAGCAATTTTATGCCGGTTATTTTTAATACCAAGGTCATCTCTCAGTCTTTAGGGGAACTTTTAAAACAACTTAAAAAATGCTCGACCAAGCGGCAATAAAAGAACTCGAAGACAAATTCCTTGCTCCTTACGCAATGAAAAGTTATAATAGTAAGGGTAGGATACACAAGGAAAAGGAGCACCCGTACCGTTCGGCATATCAAAGGGACCGGGACAGGGTAGTACATTCAGCGGCATTCAGGCGGCTGGAATATAAAACACAGGTCTTTGTCAACCACGAAGGCGATTATTACAGAACGAGGCTTACGCATACTATTGAAGTATCCCAGATCGCCCGCACCATTGCCAAATCGCTTAGATTAAACAGCGATCTGACTGAAGCAATTGCTTTAGCTCATGACCTGGGCCATACGCCATTCGGCCACTCCGGAGAAGACGTACTAAATGAGTTGATGGTTAAATCCGGCGGATTTAACCATAATCACCAGGGCTTGAGAGTAGTGGACATCCTGGAACAGCGTTATCCGGAATTCCCGGGATTAAATTTAAGCTGGGAGGTCAGAGAGGGGATAGTAAAACATTCTTCAAAATTTGACACACAAGTAAAATTAAAAGAGTTTTCCTCGTCGGAAATGCCCACGCTGGAAACCCAGGTAGTGGACATGGCTGATGAAATAGCCTATGACAACCACGATTTGGATGACGGGCTCACTTCAGGGCTGATCAAAGAAGATGACCTGTCAAAAATACCGCTCTGGAAAGAGATCAGCAATAGTATAAATTCCAAGTATCCGAGAATTGAAGGAGAGAAAAAGAAATACCTTATAATCCGCTCATTGATTAATATGCAGGTGACCGACCTGATTACAGAAACTGAGAGCAATATTAAAAAATACGGTTTTAAATCATATCAAGATATAAAGAAGCACCGGGTAAAAGTGGTAAATTTTAGTAAAGAAATGCTGGACTACAGAAAACCATTGCGTCAGACTTTGATGCTTAAGCTTTACCAGCATTACCGCGTCATCAGGATGAGCGAAAAAGCAAAGCGTTTTCTTAAAGAGCTGTTTGAGCTGTATATGAAAACGCCGCAGGCTCTGCCTTTTACGGCGCAAAATAATATCCCCGCTTTCGGGAAAAAACAGGTCGTCTGCGATTATATCGCGGCAATGACAGACAGGTACGCTTTAGATGAATACAAAAAATTATTTTACCCCTACGAAAAAGTTTAAGCTGCTAACTTCTTCGGCTCACAGCATTTACCGGCTGTTTAATTCTACATACGAGCTCAAGGATCTGATCTCCAGGCTTGCGCGGCTCTTTACGCAGATATTAAATTGCTCGTACTGCGAGATATTCTTAATAGACCCGGCTAAAACACACTCGATACTGAAATTCACTATTATCGATAAAAAACGCTCTTCCTGCGATAAAAGGACGCGGGTGAGCGGCCGCATAGAAAAAAAGATCGTCAACAATTCGACATCAATACGCCAGGATTACCTCCTGGCGATGCCGCTGATCTGTGAAGATATCATGGGCGCGATAATATTAAAGCGCAGAAAAAGCGAGCCGCCCTTTGACGCGTTCAACGCCGAGTTACTGACGACACTGGCAGAACATTCTATTCTGGGGATCAGAAATCTTCAGCTTTACGAAGAGCAGCAAAAAATAGTCTTAGGCAGCATTAAATCACTGGTCACCTTAATGGACAGCAGGATACCTCAAGAATACACCCATTCGCCGTATTTCAGCAGGGTCGTAGAGCTGATCGCGCATGAAATGAAATTGGACGAGAAGCAGATCCAAAGCTTAAAATACGCCAGTATGCTCCACGACGCAGGAAAGATCCAGATACCGCTTGAGATCCTAACCAAGACTACTAAACTTACTCCGGAAGAATATCGGATAATTAAAATGCATCCCCAAAAAGGAGCCCTTATCCTGCGGCACTTGCAGGCATTAAAACCGGCGGTACCGATTATAATGCATCATCACGAAAAATACGACGGCACAGGATACCCATCTAAGCTTAAAAAAGGACAGATTCCTTTAGGGGCCAGAATAATGTCAGTCGCGGACGCCTTTGAAGCCATGGTTTACGGCAGGCCTTACAGAGAACGAATGGATACATCCAGCGCCGCGAAAGAGATCAAAAAGAAAAGCGGAACCCAATTTGACCCCAAAGTAGTAGAGGCATTCTTAAGAATAGCGAAGAAGATCAACTCAAAAAAATACTTGAAACCCTGCAAACAATAAATATATAATAAAACTCCATGGAGAAACAAGAGCATTCACAATTAGATTTTTTTTCTCAAAGCCAGGGAGAAGCCGGGCTTTCACAGCCAAAACCCAGAATTGACCTGTTAGGGTCAATGCGCTCCCATGAAAAGAAAATACTACTGATAATATCATTTTTAATTGTCGGGGCTGTATCTTTTTCGCTAGGAGTAGAAAAGGGGAAACGGATCGCGTCATTAGCGCCGTTAAAAACAAACCCTACCTTTGACATAGCTAAATCAAACATTGCCAGGCCGGCCGTATTACCGGCTAAGCAGCAGGCACCTGCGCCAAAAGCACAAACAGCTTACACGCGGATCGCGCCTTTAGCGGCAAAGACAAACATTACTCTGCAGGCTTATACAGTGCAAATAGCCAGCTACTTAAGCCGGAATTCCGCGGAAACCGAAGCGCTGGCTTTCAGAAAAAGAGGCCTTTCGCCGTTGATCATTTCAAAAGGTAAATATACGGTTTTATGCGTGGGTAATTTTTCTTCCCGCGAATCAGCACAGCTGTTATTAAGTGAACTAAAAAAACAAAAGAAGTACCAGGACTGCACAATAAGGAGGCTTTAAAATGTCGATACACCCGTCGTTGAACATTTCAGAAAAGGATAAACAACAAAGATCCGTACTCAAACGTACTGAGCGTTTAAGAAACATGTACGAAAAAAATAAGTGGAAAGAAGGAGACAGCGTTTACGGACTGCCTAAGATCAAGGCAATGAAGCTCAAAATGAAGAAGGAAAAAGCAGAAAAGGCAGAAACAGCGGAAGGCGAAGCGCCAGCGGCAGGAACAGCGCCAGCGGCAGGAACAGCAAAAGCAGCTCCGGGAAAAGCGTCTCCTGGAAAAGCAGCTCCAGCAACAAAAGCAGCTCCGGGAAAAAAGTAATTAATGCGACTGCTTACCTGTCTTCTAGTATTAGGATTGAGTACGCCTGTTGTTTTCGCGGGTGAAACCGGACAATTCAACGGCTCAATCAATTCCGATCAGACAAATATCCGCATTGACTCCACTGTCAGTTCGAATGTGATCTGTAAGATCAATAAAGGCGAGAGGGTGGAAGTTGTAAAAGAGCTGTATGACTGGTATAAAATACGGCTGCCCTCAAATGCGCCTGCTTATATTAAAAAATCGTTCACCTTCCTGCTGCCAACGGATAAGAATCCAGCCGCCCGGACGGCAAAGGTAGAAAAAGATAACGTCAATATCCGGCTCGGGCCGGGAGAAGACACAAGCGTAATCGGAAAAGCCGGAAAAAATGAAATACTCAGCATCACATCCGAAACACCGCTATGGTACCAAATTCAACCGACACAAAATTGTTTTGGCTGGATAAATAAGCAATTTGTAAATAAATGCGGCTCGCCCGCTGCCGTAATAAAACCTCCTGAACAGGCCGCTACGCAGAAAAAATCAGATGCTAAAGATCAACTCTTGCCCAAGATCAACGAAGATATTATCCTGGAGGGGACTGTTTCACCTTATGGAATGGTCATCGGCCGAAAAGCAACGCATAAACTTACAACCAGCGAAAACAAACAATACCTGCTCAAATATAACAAAAAAAGCCTTGATGACCTTAATTTTCAAAAAGTGAAGGTAACAGGCGAAATTATCAGCTCAGGCGCCAGGCCTGTCATTAACGTCAAAAAAATGGAAATCGCTGAATGAACCTGATAGGGCTTATCATATCTTTTGCTTTTCTGATAGTAGCAATGACCACGCACGAATTCGCGCATGGCTGGGTTGCCTATAAATTAGGGGACAACACCGCTAAATACTCCGGAAGGCTGACGCTTAATCCGCTTGCCCATATAGACCTGATGGGAACAATAATCCTGCCGCTGGCCCTGTTTATAGCCACAAGCGGTAGATTCATTTTCGGGGCGGCAAAGCCGGTTCCGGTAAACTACTGGACATTAAAAAATCCGCGCAGAGATATGATGCTGGTGGGCGCGGCCGGGCCGCTGGCTAATTTTGTATTTGCCTATATTCTAGTCCTGGCCTGGAGATTCCTGCCTCCATCTCAATTATTGAATTTCATCCTGCAAAACCTTATCTACATAAATGTTGTCCTGGGCGTATTCAATCTTATACCGATACCGCCGCTTGACGGTTCGCGCATAGTCTCCGGGCTGTTGCCTGCGGAGATATCAAATGAATATTCCAAGATCGAACCTTATGGATTCTATATCATATTGATACTTGTCTGGCTGAATATTTTCCAGATATTTGTATTGCCTGTGGTAAACTTAATACTAAAGATAATGACCGCGCCTTTGTTGGGAGCATCTTTCTAAGGGCAGAAAAACCCCTTTCTCGAGTAGAATTAAAATGAAAACCATAAAACTAAAAACCCAATCCCGAACTTACGAGATCAAAACAGGGAACAAACTGCTCAATAACCTTGGCCGGTTTTTAAAAAGATTTAATTTCGGCCAAGACGCCTATATAATCACCAATTCGGTCCTAAAGCGTAAATACGGCGCCAGATTAACCCGGGCGCTTAAGCTGGGCAACTACAGCGCCAAATTCTTTCTGGTCCCCGATTCTGAAGCCAGCAAATCCTTAAACATCGCATCAAGCGTTATAAAAGACTTGGCTAATTACGATAAGAAAAAACGGATATTCATCATTGCTTTTGGCGGAGGCGTAATAGGCGATGTTGCCGGCTTTGTGGCTTCAATCTACAAACGCGGCATTCCTTTTATCCAGATACCCACAACTTTACTCGCTCAGGTAGACTCGTCTATCGGAGGAAAAACAGGAGTGGACCTGGAAGTAGGCAAGAACCTGATCGGGACTTTTTATCAACCGGCCCTAGTGCTAAGCGACGTGGAATTATTGCGCAGCCTGGATAAACGCCAGATGCGCTCAGGCCTGGCAGAAGTAATTAAATATGCCGCGATAATGGATGCGGCATTATTCAAGTATCTAGAGGGTAACATCGAAAAGGTGCTTAAATTTGACCCTAAAGCAGTGGAGCATGTGATATTCAGATGCGCCGGACTTAAGGCCAAAATAGTACAGCAGGATGAAAAAGAAGAAAAAGGAATAAGGACCATCCTGAATTTCGGACATACTATCGGCCACGCTATCGAAGCTGCTTGTAACTATAAAAAATACAGCCATGGAGAAGCGATCGCGTTAGGTATGCTGGTAAGTTCTGAGTTGAGTTATCGGCTAAGGTTACTGGAGAAAAACGACCTGCTTAGGATCGAGAAATTGATCGCTAAAACCGGGCTGCCCGTAAAATTAAAAAACGTATGCCCGCGATCAATAATCAAAGCCCATTACCGCGACAAAAAGTTCATTGGATCAAGAAACAGGTTTGTCCTACTGGAAGGATTAGGTAGATGCAAAGTCTGCCAGAATGTCGATATAAAAACCATTCAGGAGTCTCTGAAGAAAATCGTCTGAATAATTACTTGGAAGAAGACAGGGTAAACGGCACGCCGCTGGATTCAAGCACGACATCATCCGGATTGATCCGCTTCACAATAACCCCTTCAATAATATCGCCTTCTTTGACTATCTGATTATTAATGATGGCGCAAGAGGAGGTCTGAGAAAAAAATACTCCGCTTAAGACCAACTTAGGGCTTTTAGGCTCATCAGCAACAGGAGGGACGTATGTCTCGGCAATAGGCAGATCCTGCCTGGCAATAGCGGCGGCCGCGGATTTCGCCTTTATGCCGGCTACTCGGATGCCCGGAGTCGGCCTGGAGAAAATGCTGAATATCGCGTTAGCCAGGATTATCCCGCATCCAAGCGCAAAAACATACAAAATAAAATTGCGTTTACTTACCTTACCTCGGGTATCTTTAAATTTGTTTATCGAAGCCAAACCGTCGGAATTTTCCACCTTTTTTAACGCGTCGTAAATTATGCTCATTTTACACCTCTTTGGCGAAATAAGCGCCGAGTTCCTCGACGCATTTGTTTACGGTATTAAGATCAATATGCCTTGTCTCAGCAACAAAACCGGCTAAAAGCGCGCGGTCACAAATAATATTAACCAGCCGCGGGACCCCGGAGGAAAAATCCAGAATAACATCAACAGCTTCTTCGCTAAAATTTATTTTCTGCACAACGCCTGCGGCCTGGATACGATGCTCAATATAATTACGAACCTCATTCCTGTTAAGGGGAGTAATGTGATACCTGACCATGATCCGCTGCTGGAGCTGCCGCAGATTATAAAGATTGAGCATGCGGTTAAGTTCAGGTTGGCCGACCAAAATTATCTGGATCAATTTATGCTTCTGAGTCTCCAAGTTTGAAAGAAGCCGGACCTGCTCTAAATGCTGAGGGGTCAGATTTTGCGCTTCGTCAATGATCAACACAACGTTATTTCCCGCCTCGGATTGCGCGATAAGAAAATCGTTTAATGCTCCGACAAGGCCAAGTTTTGATTTATCCTTGATCTCAATACCGTAATCTTTGACTATGGCCTCTAGAAGCTGAGTCTCGGAAAAATATGGGTTCAGAATAAAAGCTGTATTAAACTTCTTCTCCAGTTGGCTTAAGAAAAAACGGCAAAGAGTGGTCTTTCCGGTTCCAATCTCTCCGGTCAAAACAATTATACCCTTACGCTGAGTCACTCCGTAAAGCAGGTGCGAATAAGCCTCCTTATGCTTCTGGCTTGAGAAGAAAAAGGTAGGATCAGCGGTCACGTTAAAAGGCCTTTCTTTAAGGCCGTAAAATTTACAATACATCCTTATCCTCCTGGGGTTTATTATAACAAAAAAAACTGGTAAAAAGTAGATATTTTATGGAACAGTTGACGGAATAACCGGTTCTCAAGAAACGTGAATTACTATCGAGAAAGCCGCGCATAAGAGAGCAGGGAATATTGCAGTTGACACCATCGTTTAATTATGTTATATTTTTACCAAAGACAGGGATAAATCCGAGCGCATAGCTTAATAAAAGGGAAAAAATGAGTACAAATACGGAAGAGAAAAGGATACACCCCCGTATAAACGCGCATTTATCCGTACGGATGCAGGTAAGAGGAAGGCCTGAATTCAAGCATACTGTAAGCGATGATGTGAGCGTTGGAGGGGCCAAGCTTATAAATGATGTTTTTATCCCTCTTAATACCGCGCTTTTGCTTGAATTAAAAGTCATGACCAATATCCTGCGCCCGGAAGCGCGCGTGGTTTGGTCATCACCATTGCCCCATTCAGACAGATACGGAATAGGCGTTAAATTCACCCAGATGTTAAGCACAGAGGAGAATTATCTTTCGGACTACATCAATATGTTATCAAACAGGCTATAAAAGGAGAACTAAACTAAAATGGCAGACACAGCAAACGCACAAGCAGCCGCGCCGACTGAAGAGCAGTTAAAAAACTGCGGATCATGCGGCAAACCGGTCAAAAGATTAAAACGTTTCTATCGTAACGGAAAGTTCTACTGCAGTAAAGTGTGCTTTAAAAAATGGAAAGAAAAAGCAAAAAAAGAAGCAGCCGGAGAAACAACGGAGCAGGAGCAAAAATGAAACTGAGCGCAGGCAAAGAAAGAAGGCAACATCCGCGCATAGAATCAAACCTGCCGGTAAATATTGTTGCTAACGGCTATGATTTTCATACCTCTACGAAAAATATCAGCTGCCTGGGTGCGTACTGCCGGGTCAGCAAATATATTCCGCCATTTACCCGCCTGGCAGTAGGGCTGGAACTCCCCTTGGCCGGCAGGGAGGGAGTCGAGAAGGCAAATGTATCTTGTTCCGGAGTTGTGGTCAGAACAGAAGATGAAAAAGACGGCGGCTTTAATATCGCCATCTATTTCAACCAGATCAACACTAATCAGCGTAAAAAACTTACCCAATATATTAAACAGTTCTTACCCAAATAAGTCTTGTGGGAAAGATATACCATAATCCAGCCGTTAAGTTAATCGTAGGGCTAATATTTAAAAATAAGGATTATCTTGATAAAACCAAGCGCTTGCTTATCAAGCGATTTGGGTGCATTGACTTTGAAAGCCCGGTCCTGGATTTTAACTTCACCGAATATTATAAAAACGAGTTTGGTTCAGGCCTCAAGCGCGTCTTTATCTCATTCAAAAGATTGATCCCGCCGCAAAATATCTCTGATATTAAGATCCTGACTAATAAATTCGAAAACAAACTATCCCTTAAAGGAAAACGCAATATCAACATTGACCCCGGATATCTGGATATGGCCAAACTGGTTTTGGCCACCACAAAAGATTTCGCGCACAGGATATACCTGAGCAAAGGCATCTATGCCGAAGTGACCCTGACTTTCCAGAATAATACTTTTAAGCATAAAGATTGGACTTATCCCGATTACCGAACACCGGCATATATAGATATTCTTAACTCTATCCGCGGGATCTATGCGAAACAGATCAAGAAATAAAATATTCAGCGTTTTACTTCTTACCCTTACTGCCTGCGGCTGCGCTACTATTTATAACCCTGCCACAGAACGCAAAGAAAGCCTTCTCATAGACACTGCCCAGGAAGTATCCATTGGCCAGGATATGGATAAAGAATTGCAAAAAACCCTGAAAATTTCGCATAACCTGATAATGGAAAACCGCCTGAATTTAATTGGCGGAAAAATGGCGGCGGTTTCTGACCGGCAGGATCTACCTTATGCCTTCAGATTAGTAGAAGACAAGGAATTGAACGCTTTTGCCATACCGGGAGGATTTGTATTTGTTAATACCGGCCTGATGAGAGCGGCAAATGACGATGAACTAGCCTGCGTATTAGGCCATGAGATCGGGCATATTGCGGCGCGGCACAGCGCAAAAGCTATACAATCAAATCTGGGTTACCAGCTGCTCGCGAGTATAGCAATAGGCGCCACAGGCCAACAGTATTTAGGGACCGCGTTAAACAGCATTTATACTCTGGGCAGCCTGAAGTATAGCCGCGCGGATGAAACTCTCGCTGATAAGTTATCGGTAAAATATTCCATACTGGCAAATTATAACCCATATGGAATGGCAAATTTTCTGGAAAAATTAAAGATAGAGGAAGAGAAGAGCGGAGGAAAACTTATACCGTCATTCTTAAAATCTCATCCTGATGTTGATAAAAGGATAGAAACAGTGATCAATGAGATCGCGGCAAAGCGAAATAAAACTAAATGACTAAATACCTGAAATCCTGGCAAAGCGGAGAACTTCAAAAAAAAGCGGATAAGGCGCTCAGAATGCTGGCTGATTGCGCTATCTGCCCGCGTAAATGCAGGGTCAACCGCCTGAACGAAAAAACAGGATTTTGTAAAACCGGATCCAAAGCGCGGATTCATAGCTTCCTGGCCCACAACGGAGAAGAACCGCCGATCTCCGGAGAATACGGATCCGGAACAATATTCTTTTCTGGCTGCAATATGGCCTGCGTCTATTGCCAGAACTTTGAATTCAGCCAGAATAAAAGCGGCAAAGAACTTACTCCAGAGGAGATCTCCGGGCTGATGTTAAAGCTGCAAAAACTAAAATGCCATAACATAAACCTGGTCACACCGACGCACGTAATGCCCCAAATACTACAGGCATTATCAATAGCCTGCGAAAATGGGCTGAACATACCGCTTATCTATAACACCAGCGGTTATGAGGACGACAATATCCTCCGGCTGCTTGACGGAATAGTTGACGTGTACCTGGCAGACATGCGCTATGCCGACGCGAAAATATCAAAAAAATATTCCTGCGCCCCGGACTACCCGCTATTAAATAAAAAAGCGGTATTGGAGATGCACAAACAGGTTGGCATTGCCAAATTCAACCGGTCAGATATGATCATATCCGGGCTGATCATCCGGCATCTTATTTTACCGCAATATTCAGCAGGGACTGACGAAATAATGCGTTTTATCAGCCGCGAGATCTCGCCTGAAACCTACATCAGCCTAATGAGCCAATACACGCCTTACTACAAAGCCTGTGATTTTAATGAAATCAACCGCCGCGCCAGTTTAGAAGAATATGATAACGCTGTCAGGATAATGAACAAATACGGGCTTCACAACGGCTGGACCCAGGATTCAGGCGGATTAGAAAGCTTTGCCGGTATCCATATTAAACCGAATATTTAGATATGAAAAGACCTATGATAAATAAGATCGTTGATTTTTTTAGGTCTATTTTCCGTAAGGTGTTCCTGATCGATGACACGCCTCAGAAAATAGCGCTTGGCTTTGGCCTGGGAGTGTTCTTAGGGATATTTCCCGGAACCGGGCCGATAGCCGCGTTGATCTTGGCAGCTTTTTTCAGGATAAACAAGGCAGCAGCACTAATAGCCTGCCTGTTTACCAATACCTGGATAAGCATAGTAACTTTTTTATTGTCTATAAAAGCAGGGGCTGTTATAATGCGGGTGGATTGGCAAGAATTATATAAACAATACGAGTTATATTTTAAGAATTTCAGATTTTATGACCTGTTTAAGGTTTCGGCTTTAAAAATAGTTCTGCCGCTGGCCCTGGGCTATATCTTAGTCGGCCTGGTATTCGGATTATCGGCATACTTGATCATACTCATAGCCTTAAAGTTAACCCGAGGTAAAAAGGAGGAGAGAAATGGCAAAGATAAAGAAAGGCGCTAAATTGATGTGCGTACCTTGCGGAAGGGAAGTAATGGTGACTAATGCCGGGATCTCCGAAGCAATAATCTGGTGCTGCAAAAAACCGATGAAGAAAAAAACTTCATCCAAAGCAAAAAAAGCAACTCACCGTAAAAAGAAAAAATAGAACCGCTTTAAATTCAATGGCTCTGTTCTTTTTGTTCAATATCCCCTTTGATCTCCTGAAGCTTAGGGCTATTGGCGATATCTAAAAGTTTTTGGTTATTCATCAGGGACTTGACATCGCCGGACCTGGCGGCATTAACTATGGCCGGATCTTTAAGTAATTCCTGAAACTGAGGATCAGCAGCTAACCCCGAAACCTTTTGCATTATTGCCGGATCGCTAGCCATAGTATTTTGTATACGGCTTACCTGTGAGCTGAAAGCATCATTAGCCGGCGCCTGCGAAGTGCTTATTGCAGCTCCTGAAGCATTAAGTAAATTCGCGGCCCCATAAGAAACTCCGACATTGCGTACCTTAGAAGCTTCAATATTAACCTCTCCCAGAGTGGCGGTTTTAATAACATAAACTCCGTTATTCAAAGAAACCACTTCACCCTGGATCACACTGCCATCAGTAAGCTCAATCTTATTGAGATTACCGCAATAAGCAAATCCGCTTAATCCCAGCAATAACAAACAACAGATAATTATCTTTTTCATATTAGCTCCATTTTTAAATATTATAACAGAGAAACCATTAGAAATAAAGAGAGAAAGGGAGGACTGTTACGAAGGACGAAAGAAGAGGGAAGAGGGATGATTTGGAGATAGTATCCTTTTTTTTGAAATATCGTCCTTCGTGCCGCCTCCTTCGTCCCCCATTTTTCCTTGACATACCACACAAATGAGTGGTATTATAAGCCCGTATCACTTAAGGAGGTGTTTATGGAAAAACTGACCGAGAAGCAGAAACTGGTATTGGATTTTATTGAAAGTAGTATACGGGACAATATGCCGCCGACTATCCGCGAAATAGCGCAAAATTTGGGATTTTCCTCAACCGGAACTGTGCGAGATTATCTGGATGTATTACAAAAAAAAGGCTATCTCAAACGTTCTAACAATAAATCCCGGGCAATAGAATTAACCGCCCCGGTATTCAAAGGCATACCCATATTAGCCAGCATAACCGCGGGCAGCCCTAACCTGGCTTACGAAGACATTCAGGGATACCTGAATCCGGATGACTTATTTCTGGGGCGCCTGAGCCAAAATGATGTCTTCGCTTTAAAAGTAAAAGGCAACAGCATGATCGAAGCCGGCATCAATGACGGTGATATAGCCGTGATCAAGAAACAGCCTGTGGCCCATGACGGCGATATTATCGCGGCTTTGCTGGAAAATAGCGAAGCGACTTTAAAAATATTCCGGCATAGGAACAAATCCATATACCTGGACCCGGCAAACAAAGATTACCGGCCCATACACAAAGAATTCTCCGTGATCGGAAAGCTAATTACAATAATAAGAAAGTATATCTAGGCATGAGCCAACAAGGTTTCAATCCCAAAGCCCGCTGGGACAGGCACGTCCCGGAGCAAAGCGATTCCCCGCAAAACCAGGGCCTGAATGAGAAGATCCAGGTACTTGCGTGGTTTAGGTCCGGCAAAATAACCCCTTGCGAATTTATCTGGAATAATAAAAATTATCCGATAAAACAGGTAACTTACAGCTGGCGGGAACGCATAGGCCGGGAAATTATTTCTTATTTCTCGGTTGATACCGGGACAGACCTTTATCAGATATCCTTTAACAATACCGGATTTAGCTGGCAGTTAGACAAAATAATATGATCCTGCACATAGATATGGATGCTTTCTTTGCCTCTATAGAACAAGCCATTAATCCGCGCCTAAAAGGCAAACCCCTGATAGTCGGCTCAAGAGCTGATAAAATGCACACCGTAGTTTGCGCTGCCAGCTACGAAGCCAAAGCTTTTGGCATAGGCTCAGGCATGAGCTCAACTGACGCCTTCAAGCTTTGCCCGCAAGCACAGTTCATAGCCGCGGACCAATCCAAATACATCTGGACTTCAGAACAAATACATGAAATGCTCAAATCCTACGGGCTGCGCCTAAGCTATGCCTCAATAGATGAATTCCGTATGGACATAGCCGATCACACAAACCCCCGGGATCTGGCTGAAGATATCCGGCAAAGGATCTATTCCGGATTCAACATTACCGCATCAATTGGCATAGCCAAAAACTGCCTTTTAGCCAAACTGGCATCCAAACTGAACAAGCCAAACGGGGTTGCCATAATAGACGATTCTAACCTGGCTGATATACTGGCCAAAACCACCATAGATAAACTATGCGGCGTTGGTAAAAGTACTAATATATTATTACGCAGCTTAGGGCTTGAAACCTGCTTTAGCCTATACCTGAAAAACGCGCAATTCATGAACCGGCATCTGGGTAAATTCGGGCTTAATTTATACGCCGGATTGCACTCTAACGAAAACTTTCAGGATGAGTTCTTAGATGGCCAGCCCAAATCTATAGGCCATTCATACACCTTTCCCAGGGCATCCAAAAACCCGGGGTTTATTAAGGCCTGGATCAGGCTGCTCTCAGAAATGGTAGCAACGCGCCTACGCCAAAAATCGCTGGAATCCTGCTGTGTACATCTTTGGTTAAATAGCCCGGAAAAAGGCAACCTTGCGGCCCAAAAAACCTTTGTTCAGGCCACAAATGACGGCTATGAAGTCTATCTCAGAGCCCTTAAAATAATGGCTAAAATAGGCCCGCAAACCCCTAAAATCAGGGCTCTTGGAGTAACCTGCCAAAACCTTTCTAAAGCTGATTACCCCCCTTTGCTTATAGAAGAAAAAAGAAGGGGGGACCTGATCCAGGCAATGGACTGTATAAATGACCGCTTTGGAGACAATACCGTATTTCCTGCCGTAATTACCCTATCCAGAAAAATGCAGTAATAATGTCAAATAAAGACAGGGTAAGTTAAGCGCTGCAGCATATATAAAATAAAAGTAAGTCCGAGTAAACCAAAAACCGCTTATTAACAGGATAAATACACACTTATCCAAGTATCTGACTGACAAGGCTTTAAGCAAGCTTAGCCAATATACACAAGTTAACATAAGATATATTATAGGAAGTAGCCATATAGGCCATTTCTCATTTTAAAAATCAGTTTATAAGCTCCCTATAATATAGATTATGTTACTTTGGCGGGTTTTGGCGATGAAATCCCGGTAAGTCCGGGTAAAGATTCCTGGCGGCTGGTAACTACATAATACCCTCCCTGAATGCGGATTATCTTGCCGTTGACCACTGCGTCTGCCAGCGCTTTTCGGGCGCCTTTGAGTATCCGGCTGACTGTCTGTTGGGATATCCGCATCAGCCTTGACGCGTCTTTTTGGCTTTTTCCATGCATGTCTATCAACCGCACAGCTTCGAACTGATCCATACTTAAAACCACCTCATCAGGCCGTCCGGGCTTGCCCCTGGGGCTGAATTGGGTGATCTTGGGATCCTTACCTATTATCCTGTATTTCTTTGGCCTGCCTTTTGGCTTCATTTTTCCCCCACACCAATTAGCAATATTATTAACCGTAAACCCCCTAATTGGTGTGGGGGTTTACTCAAACTTACCTACGTTTAACGCCCGGGTTATTTTGGGTACATACCAATAAATGCCTTGCTAAAAGGGCTTACTCTTAATAAGAGTAAGCCCGGTAAATCTTTAAACTAAATTATATCTCGTTTTCTTTAACAAGTTTGCGGTAATACTCAACGCATTTGTGGCAGGTTTTGCCTTTTCCAACCCATTCAGGATGGTCTTTTTGGATCAACTCAAGAAGATATTCCTCAGACTTTATATGGGCTAAACTGATATAATCATCAATTTCTCTTTCGCAGATCTGACACTTATATTTCATGTTTTTTGGTAGTCCTTTAGTGTTATGCTCTGGTTGTCACGCAATCAGGCCTCCAGCAGCAACCCATCTGAGGACAACTCTTGCGCCCTAACGTGCCGAAACATGCGTTATTGCCTTCTTGCTTTTGGATTAAACGGATAAGCTGCCCCTTAGAAAACAAACAGGTATTCTTAATACCCATTGCCCTTGCCTTTTTTTCAATATCTAAAAGCCTCATTCCTTGCCCCCTCCTATTAAATAAGAACCACTTCATCATGTTGCCTGACCCTTGAATTGACTAAAAGCCCTATTTCCTGGCCTTTTTTAGCTGTCTGAATATCCACCCGATCGATCTGCATAGAAACAACCGGCTGGGTAAAATCTGTTGTGTGGCCCTTAATCCTGATCTTATCCCCCAGCGACAAAGGCGCTTTCATTTTTATAACTGCTGCCCGGACATGGGGAAAATAATGTGTTACCAGGCCTACCACTTTTTCTTTAGATTTAGATACCGCGCGCAAAGCCTTCTTTTTGGTTATCTTTTTTACTGTTTTTCTGGCTGTCTTTTTGGCTCTCTTTACCTGGGCTTTCCTTCTGCTAACAACCCGTTTTTTAGCGACTTTTCTAACAGCTTTTTTTCTGGCAACTTTTTTGCCTTTTTTCTTCTTAGGCATTTAGCCACCCCCCTTGTTAAAGTATTATCTTATCCGAGAACTCGGCAACCAAAGGCAGCCTTAAACCTGCCCTGCCATGCCTCAATAATACCCCAAACTGAAAAAACCGTAAAAACAACAAAACCAGCCGTACCTAATAATAAGCCGAGCATTGGTATTATCGAAACAATAAATACCACAACCTCAGCCACAAAAATAACCAGCCCCTGCTTGGCATGGAACAACGCAAATTTATTTTCCTTCTTCAACAGTAGAGCGATAATACACAGAAAGCTAATGTATGAGATTACCGCAAAGAACTTACCTTCCTGGACCTGTGGATCAGTTTGAGCACCTTCCATTTCAAGACTTTACCTCAAGCAAAGAATCCATTTCACCATAAGGATTCACTTCACGCCGCGGATTATTCGGGTCATCGCGCCATCTTCCATCAATTACAAAACGATACCTGTGCACACCATTATTTAAGGATAATCTTTTATGCCATGAACCATCGCCGTTTTTATTCATGCGGCTGGAATCATCTGTTTTCCAGCTATTAAAATCTCCTACAAGGAACACATCTTTAGCATCACCGGCTATTACCGAAAACGCGATCTCTTTTAAAAGAGGCAACCTTTCTTTAACCAATTGTTTCATCTTCTTCTCTAATATATCTGCCATCATCGGCTTACTCTCTTCCCGGGTAATTATCTCGCGTGACAGGCTGAAATAATCTTTAGCTCCACGGCAATATTTATCATAGTCCAAAATATGCGCGCACTGATTCTGCGCCTCTTTAAGCTTTACATTTACGTGGATTATCGTACTAAAGATCTTGCCTTTAAAATCCTGTTTTATTTTATCCAGCATTACAAAAGAATGCTTTAAGCGGGAATCAAAATTGGTCACCAAAATATTGAATTTGACCTCATGTTCAAGCCTGTCCCTGACAAGGTTAAGTATTTCAATAAGCTGGCCAACCCCTTCAAGGGCAAATCTGGAGGCCTCTACAGGAATAAGCACCTCATCTGACGAACGGATCGAGTTTATGGTTAAAATGCCGAGGTTAGGCGGGCAATCTATCAAACAATAGTCATAATTAAACCCCGAATCTTTTAGGATGTCGTTCAAACGTGATTCACGGCCGATCTCTCCTGAAAGTTCCTGCTCAATAGCGCTGAGTATTACGCTTGAAGGCGCAAAATCAAAATTGTCACCTGCTTTTTGAATAATATCTTTCAAACGGGCCTTTTTATGAGCGATCTTGGAAAGTACGTTATAAATGCTCAGTTCAGCCTTAACATTCAAACCAAGAGTCGCGTGCGCCTGCGGATCAAGATCTATTAAAAGCACCTTTCTATTATTAGAAGCCAAAGACGCGGCAAGATTAATCGCAGTAGTGGTTTTTCCGCATCCGCCTTTTTGGTTAGCGATAGAAATTATCCGCATCTAGAGCCCCCTTTATTTTAGAAATTTAACGTTATCTACGTAGAGCACGCCTTTTTTACCTTTAGCGTTCCACTCTTCGACAGTAAAAGACAATCCTGACATTTCAGACCAATCCAGCACTCTTTTAAATTCAGTAAAAGGTATTTTATACACATTCCACTGATAAGGTATGTTTTTAACATAAACTTCAGATCTTTCATTAAAACGATTGGTAAATTCAACTTTTAAATTAACTGTATCAGTTATATCTGTCTTTTTAGCTGAAAAAACCAAAGCTTTATAAGCGCTTAAGTTCAATTGGTTAAGCTTAAGATCATAAATTTCTTTTTTTGCCGGATCAAAGTTAAAATTTATCTTAACGGCATCATTTTGCAGGTATAAAGCTACTTCAAAACGGGAATCTCTGTGGTTTTGTACGATATTATAGGTAAGTATGGACAAAACTGCCAATGCGGGAATACTAATCAGTGCGGCATTCCTTAAAATTTTTGAATCTTTAATATGCTTCTTTTTTTTGTTTGATGAAGCATCCAGATAGATCTTAGCTAGATGCTCATAAATATCTTTCTTTTCCATTTTTTAGTAAAATAATGCCTTATTCGTTTTAATTTTTATAACACAAAACCTGTTGCATGTCAAGCAGATAAAGGTTTTTTTAAGTAATCCGGGATGGGCTTATTAAGCAGCGTATAAAAGTTGCTCAAATGCATACGGAACATAGAATCGAAATCCATCTGGCCGTCTCCATACCACCAGAACCAATCAGAACCTTCGCAAATATACATTTGTTTCCAGATCAGCTCTTTCTTATCCTGGGGAATAGAATTTAAATTGTCCTCAAGTTCTTTTCTGGCCAATGCCAAATACTCCCAGGCTTTATTTTTAAGCGGATTGTTTATCCATTTAGAAAATTCACCGTAGATCCATGAACCGGCCCCGAGATGCCTGATCTTATGGGTAGGTTTATGCGACTCCAGATATTCCTTAACCGTAACCGACTTTAAGAAATCCGCTTCCGAAAGCCGTTGATAAAACTCGTTTAAAAAATCGTGGCCGTCGTTAGAATAATATTCCCAGGCATTTTCTCCATCCATGGCAATAGTTACCAAAGCATCCTGGTCTTTAAACGCGTTGGCAATATTCTTTAAATGGCCCATAAGATCATCAACAGCGGCCTTGGGTGTCCAATTATAATATACAAAACCGATCAGATCAGAAAGGTTCCTGTCCCTAAAAATAATACTCAGCTCCCCTTCTTCCCGTTTCAGGAGGTGAGGCTGGTACAACAACGAAGTATCGCGTTTTTTCTTATTCAGAGATTTAAAAAGTATCGCTTCATCGGTAACTATCCACTTGATCCCTGACTCTATTATAAAAGGCAGAATATGTTCGCTTACGCCTTCTTCCGAGGGCCACATTCCTGCCGGCACAGAGCCAAACCTGTATTCAAAGAATCTTACCGCTTCGTCTATCTGGGCCTTGGCGTCCTGAGGGTAAGAAAAATTTATCTTGGGAAGCGTGCTTTTCAAATTAGCTTCCCTGGCAATAGTCGTATTGCAGAGTAAAGGCAGGATCGGATGATAAAATGGGCTCAAAGTTACTTCAATCTGTCCAAATTCAATTGCCTGTTTATATCCGGGAATAATGTCCCTGAGTATCTGCAACTGGGTATCCAGGACCGCTTTCTTATCCTCTTCTGTATAAAACCTCTCCTTCTCTACCGCGGCCTTAAGCGCGGGGATTGTCTTCCTAAAAAGCGGATCGGTCCAGGCCAGGTTAAACCATACCTGCAGGTCCCGAAAATCCTGTTCATTAAATTCATGGCCGGATTGTTTCTTAAAATAAAGATTATAGTAACGCGCGGAGCAGGCAATGACCTTGTCTTTATTGATCTTAAAGAAATTGTCCAATAAAAAAGCTTTATCTTCCCGGGTTAATTCAACTGCCGGTTTGTATGAAAGTTCGAGAAATTTATCTTTTACGGTGTGATCAACATAATGTTCCACCTGCTCAATTAAAGAAGGCACCAGGTTAAAGGTAAGATGCACTTTAGGATAATTCTGCGCGATCTTGACCATATCCAGATAATCCTTAAGTCCGTGCAAACGGACCCAAGGGTAATCTGTCTCCTGGGTCAGGAGATTGCGGTAATACGGCTGATGCATGTGGTAGATGAAGGCCAGGTGCAACATAAGAAGATCCTCCGAATATATTATAATAAATACCAAAAAGAGATGCTAAAATCTAGCACACAAATAAATACCAATAATACCAAATTATCTAGTTTTATTAATAATAGAACTAAAGATTTTAATAAGCTCTAAAATCTCATTGATAGCGAAATCAACCTTCTCGTGTTTTAGGTATTTTGCTTTTATAATACTTAACCAATATTTAGTTTCTTTTGCTTCTTTTCTGGATATGGCTAATTTGTTTATAAAGTCAGCTTTAGTCAATACTCCATCGACTTCTTCTATATTTGCTCCAACAGACGTTCCGGATCTAACCAATTGTTTGCGTATTATATCACTTTCCAGATTCCTAGGCAATAATGCCGAAATATCTAAAATATCCAGCGCGAATTTGAACGTCCTTTCTTTCAAATCGTAGAATCTCTTATTTTGCATTTTTGATATATTTTGGTATTATTTGCTGTTTTCTATTATCGGGCAATTTGGTATTTATTTTGATTTCCTTCAAAGCCCAAAAAAAATCCCTTGGAGATTTCTCCCCAAGGGATTTTTCGTCATACTTTGAAGGTTAGAACGTCACCTTCATTGATCCCATTACCTGCTTTGCTGCATCTCTGTTATCGCTAGAGAATGCCGCGCCAGGCATAAATATGCCACCTGTAAGACCAAACTGCACATCTTCAGTGTAGTCATATGTTAAGCCAGCTTGCCATTCCAAGCCAAGGGCCCTCTTACTGGTCATCTTGTAAGTAGGATCATTGACATTACCGCTGAGATAAATTCCAGTGGCTGGATCTGTATACTTACGATTTAACAGTAAGTAGTAGGCATCCAAGGAAAGCTTCAGGTCATCCATCGGCTTCATGCTTACGCCACCATTGATCAACTGATAGTTCGTTGCTTTGAATATCTTGTTGAATATGGTTCCGCCATTCTGGTCTTCAAACATCGGATCCCAGCCATGGACTGTTCTGCCGCTATTTAAATACTTATCACCTGATAAATAGGTGTAAGAACCGCTAACCATAGGCACATACTTTTTCGCTACCGGTAAAGCGTAGCTCGCCATACCTTGAATTGCCCAAGCTTGAACTTTACGCCTGGCATCTAAGCCAAGAGCAGCTGAGGCTTCATTAGGATAAAGCGTTGAGTCTAAAAGGTGATCGCCAAACTGATAAGCAGCTTCGCCTTGCAGGGTTAAACCGGCAATGCGGGTAATAACTGCTCTTGCGCCGACTACGTTCAAGCGTTCCCTCTTATCCATGTCTACTAGGTTAGCAACACCAGCGGCGGTTATAGTTCCATTTTCATCTGACTTTCTATTTCTCTGCCACCAGTAACCTTCTAAATTGATATCTTTACGCAATGCATATGATGCGTTAACACCATACAGATTGGTATCGTTGTTCTGAGCAACATCACCTTTGAATATCTTCGCGCCAACCACATCAATGACCAATGGGTCATAGTTCAACGTGGCTTTCACAGCATCAAAGGATTTGCGTAAGCTCAGATCATCGATTGAATCAGGAAGCACTCTATTGGTTGTACCATGCCCGATTCCAAATTGATTAGTGCTAACGTTACCAATTACAAGCGCGTTACCATATCTAAGTTCTTGACGACCGACAGTTAATGTCAGAGGTGAATATAAGAACTCTTTTAATGTGGCATAAGCCAAGTCAAGATCAATGCTGGAATCCTGCCCCTCATTGATGTTATCATTCTGACCAGCTCTACCCCACACTCTTTCGTTGATCAAACGTACTGAAGTGGAAACATTGTCAGTAAGGTCAGCATCTACTCTCACGCGGATCTGTGAAAGTATTGCATTAACGTTCTCACCAAAACCGGTACCCTGAAGCGAACTGGTACCTGTTGTTCCACCCACTACGTTGTCTCTTAAATTCAAATGGTCGCGGATAATACCTGTTTCGGTAATATCTCCGCTGACCTTTACATTCTGCACTTCTGCGTAGGCGGCACAAGTAAGGCCGGCCAACAGCACAAAGGCCAGAACTAGTATCAAGCGTTTACTCATTTTAAATCCTCCTTTAAAAATTCTACTCTTATATTTAACTAGGCTTATAAAATTATCCCTAGTGAATTGCATTTATAATATATCACTGGGTATTGGTTGACCTCAGGCTTCTTTTATCACCACCTCCTTTTCACCTAAAATTAAAGTCATTTCCAGTGGTATAGTCGATTGATTATTTTTATCATATAACCCCTTAATTGTCAAGAGTTTTTTCGATTTAATAGTAAAATTTAGCCATATTGCGCATAATTTGGGCTATTTGAACTCAATACCAAAGATGTTTACAGATACTAAACTAATACCTTACCATTTTACTATCACTACGCCCGAAGCACCGCTACCAGGAGTACCGCTACCACCTCCACCATAACCTCTTCCATTAATGCCGCCTTCACTTGCCGTAACAGCATCACCACCGGCACAATAAGGATAGGGAGAAATTGATCCCATAGAATAACTGTAACTAATACCACTTCCGGGTTCACTGTAGCCTTTGCCGCCACCGCCACCGCCGCCCACTACTCTATGACCACCGTTAAATTGTCCACCACTGCCTCCATTACCACCCGCTAAATTTATATCACCGCCAGTTCCTATTCCACCGATACCACCAATAGCGTTAATACCGGCATAACCACCGGTAGCAATACAAAAATTTCCAAATGACGACGAACCACCATTACTGCTATTACTTCCGCCCGTACCAACAGTAACAATAACATCGCCAGTAATCGTACAAACTTTCTCAGAATAACCGCCTGCCCCACCACCGCTACCACCACCATAAATATATTTCGTGCCTGACCCACCCCCTCCAATCACTTGGACATAAACCTTATCTACTCCTAAAGGCTTTTTAAAAACTCCGGAAACATTAAAAACCTGCATGTTTTGAAATGATGGTTCAATCCATACCGGACTTGTTCCAGGTCCTTGAGTTTGCAAAACTTGCCCCTTGGTCCCAGCAACTAAACTTACCCATTTAGTACCATCAAAGTAAAGTATATCTCCCTGCTGTTGTCCGGTAATAGCTATATTATCAGCTTTCTCCGCCCTTTTGGCATAAGCAACGCTGGTGACCTCTTGACGCGGACTGAGTATTTCGTTGTTTACCTGAATTTCAAGAAAATACGGTTTATCAAAAGGAACATTCTTAAGAGTTTGTACAGAACCAAGGGTTATTGAAACCAAACCCTTCTGAACAATAACACCTGTATGAGGCTCCTGCCAAACAACTTGACCTGCGGTACTGGTAGAATAAAGTTTAAAAACAATATTATACGCCCCATCCAAGGGCCTATTATCCTTATCAGTAATTTTACCCTGATAATTAATTAAGTGCGGTATCTCAGCAGAACAAACAGAAAATAATAAAATAGTGCACAAGAAACCTGCCAGGAAAAATATTTTATTTTTCATCACACAACCTCCTTTTTTCTATCATCTGTAAATTTCTCTTCTATGCCCAAGGTCAATAATATAAACGGACAGAATATTCTTGTAAATTGTATAAATTACGCGGTAATCGCCGACTCTTAAGGAATAATCTCCGGCAAGCCGGCCTTTTAGCGATTTACCCAGATAAGGATTAGATTTAAGCGGCTCCATTGCAGCGATAAAGCGTGCGTATAATTTCCTATCAGACCGATAGATCTTATCTAGTTGCTTTGCTGCGTGATTAGAGAACTCTATTTTATGCATTAAGCTTTTCAAGCCGATGCCGCAGGCTCTCTAAAGAAACTGTTTTGCCCTGTGCAATTTCGCGCTTTCCTTTCTTGATTCCTTTGACCAGCTCCTTATCAGAAAGAATCTCAATACTCTCTAAAAGCCCATCGTAGTCATCAGGGCTCATCATTATTGCCACAGCCTTGCCTCTTTTCATGACTATGTACCTGTCCAGCTTGGAATCAATGCCTTTGATTACTTTTGGCAACTCCGGACGCAAATTCTTTAAATTGATCATGTTTACCATATCAGTTACCTCCCGAATAAAGTGTATACTAAAGTGTATACTTTGTCAAGACCTAATTAACCCCAGGGCGTTCCCCAGAAGTGCTGCGTTAGCAACTTGAATCTACCGTCTTATTGCTTCACTTATTTGATTTACTGACAAGCTTCAGTACTATTATCCGTGGTAGATTGTTGCTTATTCACTTCTTGCTCTTTATTAATACGCTTTCGTTCGTTCATTTCTCTTTGCAATTCCCATGGATCTTCTTCCATTA
>Ga0172381_10001574_pt1 | contig 26511 bp, 43 predicted proteins | sample Leawel6488metaG_FD_119754 | JGI IMG/M metagenome (GOLD analysis project Ga0172381, IMG submission 119754) | Leachate microbial communities from a municipal landfill in Southern Ontario, Canada - Leachate well 64-88 metaG | ecosystem: Engineered > Solid waste > Landfill > Unclassified | place... | reverse complement strand
GACGCTCGTGGATATCACCGAGAACAGCCCGATCACCGCGGCCAAAGCGTACCACTTCTTCGACCACTTCGTCAGGAACACGGTGGCGTTCAGGAACAGCACGAGACCAGCAGAGGCAACGAGCGCCACCCAGTTGGTGGCTCCTTCTTTGCTGAAGGAGAACCAATAGTAGTAAGCCTCTTGCGTTGAACCAAGACCAATTAGGAACACCGCAAAGATTCTGGCTACACTCATTATTCACCTCGGAGAGTGAGCAAGGAAGGCAGGATAGCGATGGGACAGGGAATCCCGTCAACATCGATGAGGGCGATGTCTTTGTTGGCTTCCATAACAAACACCCTACTGCCATCAATCTCTGGCTTCAACCAACTACTTGCGATGCTGCGCTCCTTGAGCCACGCATAGGCGCCCTTCTTTACGGTGGCGTAGATTCCAGGGGAAAGCATCACTGCGCACTCCTCGACGCCTCAATGAGTCTCCACAGGTCACTCACCGCGCGGATCTGGTGCATTTCATCCCCATGCCCCGCCTTCAGCGCGTGGCGCCCGAAGTCATTTTCCCAAATGTACCAGGAAATCCACTCCTCGGTGTCGTCGGCAGATAGGGACATGAGGCGGATGTAGGCGTCCACGAAGGGACTGTTGTTGCCCCAAACAAAGGTGTCGTCAATGGTGTTCGTAGCTTTCCCCCACACTGTCAAAAAGGCATCAAGTTCTGCAAGCCCCCTACCAAGTTCCAGCATCGTCATTTTCATCAGTAGGCCGCTCCCTCATCGATCTCGTCAAGCTCGACCTCGATGTCTTTGAAGGCATCGTTGTCCATGATGTCCCGAATCGCTTCTTCAGGAAGCGCCCACACCGCGACCGCCGGGTGTTCCTCGTCGATCTTTATGCGCACCGGTGCGCCGCCCATGCCCATGAGCCGGTCGCCGATTTGCGGCAAGGAGAAGGTCTTGTACCGCTTGGTGTCCACCAAGAACTCTTTGAGCTTGGCGGGCTTGAAGAGGTACCGTGACTTGGCGCCAGCCTCTTCCCGGTACACCCGCCCCGCCAAGATTTCCTTCATGGAGGCGGCCCGAGTGCGCTTGGTCAAGAACTCGGCGATGAGTTCGCGCAAGGAGGTGCCTTCATCGAGGGCGGTGAGAGCATCGACGCCGCGCTTTTCACAGTGGGCAAGGGCGCCGTTGACGATTTTATCCCACTGCGGGTTGCTCATTTGGGCCGGCTTGTAGTGCAGCAAACGAACGCACTGCTTCTGGAACGAAAGCTGGCTGATGAGTTCGGTCTCGTCAAAGAACTTGAACTCGACGCCGTTGACGCTCCAAAGATAAAATGGCGGGTCGTTCATCACCTGGACCATCTTGCCGTAGCTCAAGTCCGACACTTCTCCGGCGCCGATACCGAACTTGCGAGAGCGACACTTCATCTTGTTACAGAGATCGCAAATCGGCACATCTTTGCACTTGTACGTGGCATCACTTGTGCGCAGTGACTTGAGCACGGTGTCGTCAAGTTCCTTCTCCGGAATCGGCTCGATGAGGGCACTATTTACTTCGCGCAGATATGCCTCGAAACCGTCGCCGTACTTCGACTTGCAGTAACGACCAGCCGAAAAAAGGTAGTTATTGCGGTAGGCCGTTGCGCCAAGCAAAGCAATGCTCTGAAGGCACGGCGGGCCATCGGCGAAGGGCAAGGAGGAAAAGAAGCGTTCGATGGAGGCCAGGGACACCCTGCCGCGATCCATGAGCTGTATGGCCGCGGCAAAGGGAACGCTTTTTCCGTCCGCCGCGATCAACGCGCGGTCAGAGTCGCCGAAGTACGGCAGGTTGATCCAAGAGCCCGTGCCGTTGCTCATCACGGCCCGCTGCTTGGGGAATATCTCGGTTTTAACCGAAAGACCGAGGAGTTCTCGGAAGTTGTGCAGTATCTCGATGGTTTCGGTAGCAGTCGGCGGTGACACCTTATCGAAGAAGATGAACAGGTGCAAACCGCCAGACTTCGAGCGGAAGGGAAACAGGGGGACACCAAGGCGATAAATTGTGTTGATAATCGAAACCGCTTTCCCCGAGTAATCGTCTACATCGATGGCGCCGAAATAGCACAGGTCGTCTTCGGCAATCGGAATGACGCCAATGGAGCGCACGCCGGCCAGATGTTTGCAGTAAGAGTCGTAGTCGAGTAGTTCATGGATGGTCTTGCTGATGCCTTTACGCTTTCCGCTCGTCTCCAGGGCACCGGGGATATGCACGCCATAGGACGAGCGCTTCCCGTGGAAGAGGTCCATGAAAGTATAGGCTTCGTTGGGGCTGTAGAAGGGCATATTTCTTCCTTATGTTGAGGTAGCGGCTCCCGGCGACCCTACTGGGTCGCCGGGAGCCGCTGGTCTACTAGAACGGCGCGTCCTCGGGACCGGCGATCTGCGCGCGCTCCTGGGTCTGCATCGGCGCGACGAGCTTGGTGGTAGAGATCACAAAGTCGTAGTTCTCCTTCACCTGCGGCACTTCGGCGTTCACGATCCACCGCTGGAACTCGACGGCCGTGCTTTTGCCTTCGCCGAAGGTGTACCACGAGGTCGGCTTACCGCCGATCAACTTCTTGTTGAGCTGCGTGGTCAACCGCCACACCGAGCCCCAGATCGGGGGAACAGCACCGTTCGGCCGCTTGGTGACGCGAATCTTGCCGACGAGGTTGTCGCCGTGCTTGATCGAATCTCCCTTGAGGCTGAACAGGAACGGGCCTTCGTCAAGGTGATCCGGATCGAGGCAGTACAACTCCAACACCTCGCGCACTTCGTCGCCGGCGCCCGTGACCGCGGGGTTGGCTCGGTTGTAAAAATCGCCCGAGATCGGGAAGCTCCCTACCGGATACTTTCCCTTGAATCCGCCTCCAGCACTCTCCGGCGCCCACACCGTCCACGCGCGCTGCGCCTTGAGGACGATCAGATCGATGTGTTTGGCGTACACCGTCTTGGTCGCCGTGTTGATGAAGTCGCCGGCCTTGGCCGTGCCGTCCGTTACTTCCTCGGCGGTGAGGTGAACGATCTTGAGCATCGGGAGCTTGGAATTAGCCCCCTCATACCCCTGCCCCTCGTAGGCATCGAGCGCCGAACTCTCTTCCGTGACCTGCGGAGCCTTGGTTTTCGCCATGCTTTTCTCCTTGTCTTCTCTGTATGCTTTAGCCCTCTAGGAGGACATTTTACCCTTACGGCCGCTTCACCCCAACAGACTTCAAAAGAATGTTGAGGTCAGCGTTCCAATCGGCTTCGTCTGTTTCCGTCTTGGGCGGGGCGTAATGCAATAGCCGAACACACCAAATACGGAACTCATGGTAGTCCATAAGCTCTGTTTCCGAGTAAAAAGTAAACTCGGCTCTTTGCTCCCCCAAACAAACATCGAGCAGATAATGGGGAGGATCGGAAAGCACTTGGGTGAGCTGGAGCAGATGCACCACGGGCTTTGCCGTAAGCCCATCCATCAGGGGCCTACCTTCACGATCTTCGGATGCCATATTTGGTTTTCGCCTTGGAGTTCCCACTTCCCTTCCATGGTCTCAGGGAAAAGTTCGGCGATGTACGCCCATAAGGCGTATCTTGCTTGGCGGTAAATATCTCGACCCGCCGATTTTTCCGCGTCCACGAGTTCCCAGAACCGCGCACACCTGTCCGGCGGGATAGTTACGAAGACCTCTTCGCTCTTCTCTCCGTCCTCCGTGAGCGGCACCCCGCCCTTTTCGATAAGCCGAGCCGCGTTGACTTTTTCCCGCGCCAACGCCGCTTGGTAACTCGCTTCCAACTCGGTGTAGTCTTTACGACTCACCGGCCACCAACTGAACATGTGTGCCTCCTTGGCAACATAGCCAAAAGCGGAAGGTGCTGGAGTCGAACCAGCTCGTCGTTTCCGGTGGCCTTGGATTAGCAATCCAGCCGCTTACCGTTCGCGCAACCTTCCAAAAACCGGAAGACACAGGGGTCGAACCTGCGTACCCTTTCGGATATCCACCGCTTTCGAGGCGGGAGCCTTGCCACTCGGCCAATCTTCCAAGACGGAGAGCACAGGAATCGGACCTGTCCGGCGCTTACGCTACCACACGCTTTCCAGACGTGCGCAATACCACTCTGCCAGCTCTCCAACGGAGTCAGGAGGGATCGAACCTCCGCGCCTTTCGACGCCTACGGTATTCAAAGCCGCGGCCTTACCACTCAGCCATGACTCCGGGGTCCTCGTTTCACGCATCGAGGCGTTGCGCCGATGGCATGTACACACCTTAACCGCCCAGGGTGGGCGTAAGCCAAGCCAGGGATTCAAACCCCGGACCTACTGCTTACGATGCAGCAGCTCTTTCACTGAGCTAGCTTGGCAAGAAACCCCGTGCTGCGCATCGGGGAGTTGCGCCCCCGCTGATTCGCCGCGGGGCCTCGCTAGGAATGCGGTCTGCGTCATTTGCTGACGCGGGCATTGTTGAAGCCTCATACGAGGCTCTGGAAGCGGTAAGAGTCGCACTTACGGTGGCCCGAAGGCCAACGGATTTACAGTCCGCCCCACCCCTCTAGTGGAATACGCTTCCGTGTTCCCCGTTTCACCCATCGGGGAGTTGGCAGCCCGCCGACTTATTCGGCTACGCGCTCGAAACGGCGGGAGTCGAAAGTAAACTCGGAAATACCTTTCCGGGCCTCTTCAAAGGACAGTACGGTGAAATCGCACTCGTCGGCCTCGTGATTTCCGCCGCTAGACCCCCGCGAGATGTACGGCGACAAGACGCGGAATACCTCGAAAACACCGTTGTTTCCTCCCGCTTTCTTGTCCTGATAGTCGCCTCCGCCGGCGGACAAAGCCTTCCATCGAAGTTTGTCGCCGGCTTTCAGTTCGGGGATGTGCACGAAGTTGGCTCGGATCGTGGCCAACTCGTCGCCAGTCGGATAGATAGTGTCGCGTTCTTCGCTGTCGCCCATGGCCCCCAAAAGTGCTTCCAGTCCTCTCATACGCTCTCCTTAGAAACAATATCTCCGCATACGCGGCGATTTTAAGTTGTCCCCGTTTCACCCATCGGGGAGTTGGAGTTGCGCGGACCACCTCTCGCCACGCAACCCTCCGGAACTGTCCCACCGGCACCCATTGGCCACGCGCCTCGCACGACGCCGCCACGACTCGCCCCAACATGCGATTGGGCCCAGAGCCCGCTAGCAACAGGGAAGGGTTGAACTTCCATCCGGCTGCTTTTCCGTACACGCCGCGCTACCAAGTTGAGTTTCCTCAACCTCCGGTATTCGTTCCCGGTTGCGCCACTGTTGCTCTTTCCATATTTAAGCGCCTGAATGGTCCCAGGCAGGACGCGCTCGGTGCTACCGACCCGCTCTCTAGCTACGGGCTCCGCCGCCCACTGGGCGTGTAAGCGGGGCTTCCACCCGCACCATGGTTGTTCACTGCCGGTCGTCGGAAGCAACCGGGCTAGCGTGCTTATCTATTCGCACCCACTCGTAAGGCTTCTCTAGGCTCGGCTTAAACCGACGGGGCCAGCTTTCCCGCTGCGTTTCCGCACTTCCTCTTCTAACAGAAAGACCAAAGAACACCCGTTCGGTATCGTGTCGGAAACAGCAAACTCCACTGAAGAATCGACAGCACGCACATGTTCAACCACATACCGTAAATCCTTCATCTGAAGGTCGTTGACAGCGGACCAACGATCCACGAAATTGAAACACGGGGAAACGGAGGTCTCTGTTCTAAACCACTGGGCTATACTCAGAGCGGGGATTACTAGGTACCAGGAGTTGTGTACCGCTCCGAAACCATTAACCAGCATCTTTCCCTCCTACGCGAGCTTCGCTTCCCTCTTCTGATACACCCCGAAGCACTGCGGGATGTCCTCGATGCCGAACAGCGCCACGGAACCCTTCTTGAGCCCCGTGCCTTCGCGGAAGAAGGCTTGCAGGGAATTGGTGTTGACCTTGGTGATCGGGGTATAGGCCACGTGCTTCTCCGACAACTCCACCAAGAGCGAGTCGCTGGGGGAGTCGAGGATGGCTTGGGTCTTGATGAGTTCCCCGCCGCCGTTCTGTTTAAGCCACGAGAACGCCTTCTCTTGGTCCAAGGGATCGGACGGGACACGAGCAAACAAGGATTCCTTGACGCTTAGGCACTTACCGTTGGCGAGCTTCAGCTCGCTCACCTGATGCTGGTCGAGGTAGGCCGGGATGACTTCTTCGGCGATTTTGCGCCGTAGCTCCTTGAGTTCCGTGACGCGCTTCTCCGCATCTTCGATTCGTTCATCCGTGAGTTCGAGATTTCGCACCATCTCCATCACTTCGTCGAAGGCGATTGCCGGCGCCGCTTCCTGGTCGAGTAGGGACACTTCGCTCTTGATCGCTCGGGTCGTTTTCTTTGCCATATCTGCTTCTCCTTTGCTTTGTACCTGTATTATACCACACGGATGGTGGATTGGCAAGCCCTAACAAAACCGGATTATACCCTTTCCCTCTTCTATTTCCTTCTTAACGAGGGCGTGGAAAGCCTTCGTATACTCCATCTCTTTCGTGTACTTCTCGTTTTGAAACTCTTTTTCGTTTACGAGTTCTCCAAGTTCCTTTAGCAGAGCGACGGAATTGCCTTTCCCCAAGCCTCCGGTAAGGTCAATTTTTCCTCTTTTGGTGTAGTCTCCGTCGCAATCAGAATGAAGCAATAGGTTCGGAAACAATTTGCCAGATACCTGCACCGCGGAAATAAATTGCCGCAACTTGTCAGTGGACAAACACTTATCCCCAATATAAGGAGACAAGTAAAACACCATAGACGACACTCTGCCCTCATCATCGAGATGTTCAGGCATTCCGCAAAACAATAGCGCCAAATACCGCGCGGTGTGGTGCAGCCGGCTATAGCCCCCTGAAAGGCATTCGCCCGTTGTCGTTGCAAAAATGTCGAGGCCCATAAAATCTCCTTATGTTTGTATTATACTACACGGATGGTGGATTGTCAAGTCTTTCCCCCGTGCAAGCGAAACAATTCGGGGTCAAAACACCGGAACTAGGCACGCTGAAAAACTCATTGTGTTTTTCGCACCTTGCGCCATATTCCGTGGGGTACGACGGTCGTTCTTTGCTGCCGTCACCACCCCTATTGTAGTAAGGGCAATCGCTATTTGTCTCGTTTTTCCCTGTCATTAGCTCCTCCTAACTATTCCCGGCTGCACGAAAAGCCGCTCGAACTCCTCGACGGGGTACGTCTTCCCCCCAAAAGAAGTTAACTCCGCCACAGAGGTCTTACCACAAGCAACGCAAGACGTGGCAGCGAAACCACCGCGATCCCTGGCCTCGTAGTCAATCTCGATGGGAGCGGAGCAGTAGCAACAAGAAGTGAGGATCATGGGGTTTCCTTGTTGCCTTTAACGGGAATATGGGGTAAATAGCCCTCGCTCCCGTAGTCGCCATGCCAAACACAGGTCTCTCGGCAAAACGCGCTGCCCAACATCACCACATCAAGGACTCGTCCTCTTATATGATGAGGGCACGGGACAAGGCACTCCCCGCTGTTTTGGTTATACGACACGGGGTAGGTGTTCATTTTACTCCTCCCAAAAACTCCGAAAATGACTTCCCCCTCATATACTCAAGGAGGTCTTTCTTTGAAAGCAGAATATCGTACACCCGCTCGTCGATGGTGCCCCGGCATAGGAAATCCACGTAGGTACACTTCTCAGCCGTCGTGCCGGGGCGATGGATGCGGTCTTCTGTCTGTGCGCGATCAATCAGGCTGTAGGAGTTGGAGAGGAAGTAAACTAAGGAGGCAACTTGCAGGTTCAGCCCGGTGCCGATCACCCGCTGCGTTGCCACGATCACTTCCACTTCGCCCTTTTTGAAATCCGCGACGATTCTCTCGCGCTCATGCACAGGCACTTCGCCAATGACGGTCTCCACGCGGTACTCGGGGAACGCCTTACGGATCGCCGCCGTCGCTCGCCTCGCTTCCTCGACAAAACGACAGACCACAATGCAGGGGACTTCCAGGTACTCTCTCATGTGGTCGAGCATCGCGTCGATCTTGGGGCTTGATTTGCCTATCAGAATGAAAGGGTTGCTCTGAACACTTTCATTCTGATCGCCGCCGGGATAAAACCCACTCGTAACCTGCGCCAGCCGCATCGTGAGGGTCAGCGCGTTGAGTGCCGTGATAGTTACTCCGCCGTATTCCGCCTCCAAGTCCGCCACGAGTTTTTTGTAGACTGCCGCTTGGTCGCTGTTCATCTCGACGGGAACTTTGGTGTAAATCTTCGGCGGAAGATCGAGGCAATCGACCTTCTTCCTGATGAAAGCGTAGGGGGCGATCTTGGCTTTCAGCTCGGGGAGGTTCTTGTATGGCGCGTGGAGGTCGGGGTTGGCGAGGAGGTATTCGATGTCCTCCACACTCACCCCATACACCCGCGCCGCGGATGGCGCCCCAGCGCGCGTCGCAAGGTTCCGCACCAGCTTCATCTCTTTAAGCGATAAACGGCGCTTGAATAGCCGCGATGTGCCGGGAACACAGTCGGTGCGCTCCAGGCCGTAGCGCGCCTTGAAGGCGGAGAAGGGCATGCCCCAAAAGCCGGGGGATAGAAACTCGAAGGGGGCGAACAAGTCGAAGGGCGCGTTGGCAACGGGGGTGCCGGTCATAATAACGCGGTACGGGGCGATGGGTTCGACCTTCGTGATGCGCCGGCCCATGCGGGTAACGTTGGCGAGGCCCAGGATAAGGTTCTGTGTGCGCTGCGCCTCCACTGACTTCGCGCTGTGGACCTCATCGATTGCCACGAGGGCTTTGTTTTCAAGCAGAAACTCTTTGAACACCGACAGGTGGGTCGTTGAGCTGAAACCCTCGATGTTCGTGATGAGCCAGCGGAGGGCTGATTTTTGGGTCTTGAAGGCCAAAAAGCGGCGCTCCGCTTTTCCGGTCCCCGTCTTCTCGTAAATATATGCCTCGAACGGAATCGGGGAATGGATGCCCAGCTCCTCGATCCACTGCTCACAGACAGCGAGCGGCCCGATGAGAAGCACGGCGTCGATCTTTTCATTAAGATAGAGATTGGAGGCCAAATCTATGAGCATTTTCGTCTTACCCAAGCCCTGCTCCAGGAAGAAGGCGGAGAAGGGCTTCGAGTAGGCGAACTCTACCCCTTCCTCTTGGTGGAGGAAGGGTTTGGTCTTGGTGATCATTGGAGCGAGTACACCGTGTTCTGCGTCTCCGCAACCTTCGCCACGAAGTCAATGTGTTTACTCATGCTTGCTCCTTTCTTTCCGGGCACCGCGCAGGGAAACCCTCGTGGGCATCCCCATTTGGGAACTCGTCACGGGGGATAAAACTGCCTTCGTAGTCATCTTTCCAGTGGGGGTGCCCACAAGTCATCTCCCCCATATTGCAACAATAAAGAGGGCAAAGAAAACAGTGCCGAACCTCAACAGTGACGGTGATGCTAGACACGGCTCACCAACTCTTCGTAAACACGTTGCAGTACGCATCCTGCAACTCGGGGTTCTCGGCGAGGAACGCCATAAAGCCCCGAATCCGCTCCACCATGATGGCGTTCGCCGTGTCGATGTCAAGGGACGCTTCCACCGGAAAAACGGAAGTGACAGTAAAGTCCTTCGGTTCCTTTCCATCTTCTCCTACAGCGACTAAGTAGACGAAGGTTTCGATGCCCGACATCACGATGTACATGGGGTGCTGGACGCGCGCGGTGTACTTCGAGTGACCCTTCCACTCCAAGGTGGTCTTGATGTCGATGATCTTGCCTTCGGGGAATTGCTTAGACCCTATAGGGTATAACACGTCGGATTTACCGTATAGGGTATAGTTTTGCCCATCGACATTGATCTTGGCTTTCAGCGTTTCCTGCTGCCGACCCCCGGCGCAGAGGTCGTGGAAGAGGCCGAGGGTTTCGCCGTGCTTGGCGACGAAGGCGTCGCGGGGAAGAAAGAGCGAGGGGTAGATTTTGGACTCAAAGGCGGTGCCGCGGTCGGCCTCGAAGCTGGAGGTGTACGGCGCGCGGGTCAGGGTATGCCTTAAATCGGTGAGCGCTTTCTGCTTCCACGTGACGGCCTCGTTGTCCCGAGAGGGCTTATTCGGCGCCTCTTTGTACCATGCGAAGGAATCGAGGAGGGAGGAGGTGACGAGAAGGTCTTTATTGGCTATTTTCACAGCACACCGTCCGTGAAATCCACCAACTCGCCATAATCATTGATCCTTTTGGGGTGTTGCGGGCCATACCTTCCGCGAGCGACGAAAGGGAAGGCAAACAGCTCGTCGGCCTCCACAAAACGATTGCTCCCTAACTTGACGGAAACGAGTTTACGAAACCCGTTTCCCCTGGTGCAGAGAATATGGATGGTGTTCGTCGTGCGCCCGGATAGCCGGGCGAAGTCCGCTACGGACAGGTACTTCTTTCCGTTGAAGGTAATCAGAGACTCCATCCACTTCCGCACAAACTCGGTGTCGGTTCTACTCATTCGGTATCCTTCCTTATGCCTTGATTATACAATGGGTGCGGTGTTGTTGTCAATTGCTTTTCGGGGTTAACTTTATGCCAAACAGCTGTGCAACGACCCCTCAACCTTCGCCACGTTGTACCTCCGCCTCTCGTTCCTTTATTGCCTTTTCCATGACCACGCGCGCTGCTCGGCGCAGAGGGTGATTTTTCGCTGTACACCGCTGGGCGTACTCCACGAATAACTGTGCCGCTTCTTCAAAAGACATTGTTAGCTCTGCCATGTACCCCCCGTTGTTGAAAGAATCCGATCAGCTCGGCTCGACTGAGCCTTTTATAGCCACCGTCAGGGAGCCAAAAGCAAGTATGCCCAGGATAGACGGAAAGTTCTCGACCCGGTTCTCCTTCCCGATATGCCGTCCATTGCTGGTAGAAGGCAAGCGTCAACTCGTCCATGTCTTCAATAGAACGTAGCTTAAACTCCTCCTTGAACGGAAAATCGTTGGGCCGGCGCGCGGAGGATTCGTTAATCGCACCCATAAAAACGAGCGGTAAGTCCTTCCCACGGAGCGCGGGGTGCTGAAGGCTGGCGTATAGCCGCCATTTCCCGGTTTCACGTAGCCTCAGATGTGGCGGGCCAACGTATCCCTGCCGCTCGACGTTGGATAAGCCGTCTCGGTTCGGAACGGCCCGCACGATTACCTGTTTGAGCACCGGGAGGATTTCTTCCTCCCGGTGCTCGACGTCGTATTCCGTCCAGAAGTTCATCCGATACGACTTGGCCCGCTTGTCGATCCACCCCCGCTCGGCGAGCTTTTCCCGAAACCCCGATTGGTCCACCCATTTCGACGAATCATGGCTGCGCGGCGTGGCTTGCCGAGCCAGTGCCTTGAGGTCTTCGACAGGGACTTCGATGAGGTCGATCTCGGCCTTCCGCGTGTATATCTTTTTCCTGCCCGCGGCGTTGTTGGCCCTCTGCCACATTTCGCCCCAAAACGAAATCGACGACACGAAATAACGACATGGCTTGGCAAGGCGGGGCATGGGGTCGTCGCGCTTGGCCAAGGCGTCAAGGAACGCGCCGTACAGCGCGTCCCCACTATGCCTCTTCATAGACAGGAGGGAGGAAATTGCCTTCGCCGAGGGCGTCAGCGACGAACGCGGCGTGTAGGGGGCAGAGGAAGATTTTCTTGAAGTTCTTGGCGCCCGCAGAGATGACGACGTGCTTTGTCGCCTTATACGGGTATTGGGAGTCTCTCGTTGTCTTGTCGTACCCCTTGGCCTTGTACAGCACGCCGAGTTCCCCGCACATCCCTTTCGGCCCGAAGTCATATTCACAAGGACCATGTTTTACCCCGAGTCGTGGCGGGGTAACCGTAAAAGTTGCTTTACTCACTTCCTACTCTCCTTTTCAAAAGCCATCCGGCCTCGATTCTCATAGTACGCCGTTTCTTCCACGCTGAAATAATCCGGGGCCTCGGCGAGACAGGTAACCACCCGCCGCATTCCAGGATCAAACAACACCCAACAGAACACGCCACGCACGGGGAAAAAGAACCACATCCGGTCGCGGTTGAAGATTCTACACCCATTGCGCCAGCTCGCGCAAGCGAGCTCGCCGGCTATGGCGCGCAGTTCGTGGCGCGATAGCAGGATACCGAGCCGCTCCCTGGCCCGTGTCCTGAAGTGCCACTGGGCATAGATGCGGTGGTCAGGGGTTCCGCGGTTCACAGCCACGCAGCATGAATAGGCGCTCGCAGGTTTTCACTGGGAAGTTTCCTCCGTCCCGAAGAATCGTTTTGGCTGGAATCTCTAGTGCACAAGCAAAGTCCTCGGGGGCGCTGAACTCTGACACAACCACAGTGTTGTGCTTTGCCCAAACACGCATTGTTTCCCAAAACAGAGGGTGATCAAACCCGGAAAAAGCGCCGTATTGGGTTGTCCCCGCGTAGGGCGGGTCGCAATAGATCAACATGCCGTGGGGATGGTGGTCGTCATATAGCCCAAACTCAAAATTAACCCCGGCAATCCTTGGGAGTTGCTTTTTGAGTGCGTTCCCTCCTCCTACAGCAAAATTGTACCCTTTTTGCCGTGCGTAACCACCGAACCACTTCCCTCCGAACGAACAAGCGAAAGCCACAAAAGCAGTAGCGGGGTCGTTCGGGTCTTTTGTCCTTTTATATACGGCATACTCCTCTTCGGTGATGCTTCTTGGCGGCACCCACCCCGCTTGGAGCGCTCTGTACATGGTTATCAGAGCACCGCAACCGTCAGAAGCTATCCTCGGGTCGCTCATCTCTTGGAGTACATGGCCGCCCCCGCAAAACGGCTCAAAGTACATCTGTCCCGGCTTCCTCACCGACTCAAGGAAAGCAGCGATCTGTTTTCGGGTTTTGCTTTTACCACCTAAATACTGCACACTACCCCCTAACCACAGTTACCCCGCGCATCGGCGTAATACAGTCTTCCGCCCACGGCAGCGTCTCGATGAAGCCCCTGAACACCTGCCAGTGCGGGAGCTTGTGCCCTTCGCGGGCAAAGTAGATGTGGCGCAGGGTTTGGTAGGAGATGGCGAGGTCGCGGGTTTGGAGAAAGGATTCGGGGATTTCCTGCTTCAAGTACATGAGCGGAACTTCGCCCTTTGCGGCGTAGCTGCGCGCCTTGTTTAGCTCCTCAAGGCCGAGGCCGCAATTGTGCCTACTCTCGTCCTCGAAATCCTCACGCTCGAACGGCTCCGACAGTTTCCAGTGCATCGTCGATTCCGAAAGCGTCTCCACCCCGATGCGATACGTGGCCATTTCCTGCCACCAGTATCGCGGAGCGCGAATCGTTACGTCGGCGCGGAGCATCCGCGCGAACTTCGCGTGGTCGTCGCCTTTGATGACGAGGGAGCGCATGAGGCGGAGGTCTTCGACACATGGGGTGCCGAAGGACTCGTCCTTCGGCACCCCATTCTTCGGAGTCCCTCGATTCATGGGACGCCTCAGTCCGCGCAGGGCAATGGGCATTCCGTTCACATCGACGAGTTCGATTTCAAAGGTCATCTGTGCCCCCAAACGAGAACGTAGCGAACGAACCGTCCACCCAGTTGCCCGAAACAGCGATACTAAACTTATTCCCGTTCTTGGTGAAGTCGTAGCGCTCACTTTTTCCGAGATCAACGTATACAAGTTGCTGAGCGCCAACAGCCATGGCTATTGCTTCCAACGACTCGTGGTGTTTGTGCGACACTGCGCCTTCGATGTGCGGATAGCTGTACTCGTTCAGGTGGCAACAGAGGTTCCGTAACACCGCGGCATGGTCCTGTGCCCACGTCTCGAAGCCTTCGGCCTTGGCCCACACTTTGATTCTCTCTTCTAGTTTCATTTGTCCCACTTCCCCGTCTCGTCCTTCTCGAACGTCTTTTTGAAGCCGACGTTAGCCGCGGCATGGAAAATCACGATGCCTTCGGGGTCCATGAAACCAGGGGCGGCGTGGCTCCCGGTTTCTTTTAGCTTAGCCATGACTTCGGCCGCGTTGAATTGATCGAAGTTGCCTTGCCATAGCACCGGTACAACCGAGCAACAGGGTGTCGGCGGCACCACCCATCTGAGCGCGTTGAACAGCGAGAACCGCTTTTCTCCTTTCACGAGGCCGTACCCTCGCTGGATGCCGGACCCCCACCACTCGCCGAAGTGCCGGCCGACTCCGAGGGCGAGCAGTTCTTCCTTGTGCTCGTGCGCCCATCGGGAAAAGCCGAAGTTGTCGTCTTCGGGGGTGATCCAGCGATTGCGGCTGCCGGTCAAGAACTCGCCGTCCTCGCCAATGTAGATTTGCGAATTGGTGCCGTCGATTTTCTCAGTGACAATAACTTCTCGGCTATACCGAGCCATCTTGGGGAAATCACGAAAATCGGTCATTTGTCCTCCTATCAATTGTCGAACCAAAACACACAGCGGACGTCTTCCGGAGCGCCGAGCGCTTCGAGCTTAGGCAACGTCTCTGTGAGGAAGTCCCCCACCGAAGCCGCATACGTCTCCGTCCACGAAACGACGGTGTACCAATGCTCGTTGAGGGGGATGTTGCCTTTAACCATCTCCGTCATGGCTTCTATGGAAACGTTGCGCACAGCCCCGCCACCTACGCCACCGCACCAAGCGCTAGGTTTTCCCTTCTGTAGGTATTCTTTGAACCCTTCCAGATTCACGTGACCCTGGTGACCGGTGGTTTGCCCCCAGTCAAAAGAGCGCAGCTCCGCGACGGAAAGATAGGAGTGGGAATGCCCGTCGTCCCCCCAGTCCTCTGCCTTCTCCCTTACTTCGGAAGAGGCATCGGTGGGGAGGCCGCGCGGATCGCTGATGGGGTTGAATCCATCTCCGGTCTTGCTCCCAGCGAATCCGTGCCCATTACGCACATCAGCGAGGATGGCGAATAGGTCGTAGTTGCGGCCGTCGTAAAACGGTTTGTCCTTGTCTTTTACCCACTTCCACGTGCCGTCCGCCTGTTTCACCTCAACGAAAAAATGAATGTCACAACCCATGTTTGTCCTCCTCCGGAAGCCTTCCATACAGGATATAGTACGCCGACGCGCATAGCTTTTCGCGCTCTTCTAACCCGGAGTCCTTGATCTTGTTCACCGGGTCCCACTGGCTATACAGCTCCGCAAAGCGCTCCTTGATCGTGGCGAGTTCCAACGCGGCGCTCGCGTAGTTGTAGTGCTCGTAGGCTGCCTTCTTTTCCGCTTGCGCCTGAGAATACCTAAAGGGAGCCGCTAGGTCGTTTAGTGCCATACTACAGCCACCTCCCCAACCCATGCACCACCGGCTCGCGCAACAGCACCTGGGGGAGCCGCGGACCCTTCTCGCTCACTTCTTCCACTTTCTTCTTCGGTTTTATAAAAACCTCCGCGAGCTTCGGTGCCACCGCCTCGAACTCCCACTCCACCGCCACGCGCACTCCGCGGTAAACAAAGAGGCTGGGGAAGCCCTGGTTTTGCCACGTGGCTCCCAGCGACGCATAGGCCCAGCCACAGTCTTCCGCGGCAGCGAAGAAGGTAGGAAAACTCCCTTCTTTTCCTTCAACAACGAGGCTTTTGACGAGGCGTTTGCGCCTCTTTGTTTCAGTCATTTTTGTGCCACCGGGGCAGCACGCACGGAAGATAACCAGGACACAAAGGGAAGGTGGGAATCAATCTTGTCTGTAAGAGCGCCACGCCACACCACGTACTGCTGATAAGGAACACTCCCTTTGTTGCGTCTAAACGTACTCTTGTTTTCTTCTGTCGATAGCACCTCAAGGCTATAGGCTTCGATGGGAGACACCATATCCACTGGCCGCAGCGACTTCTTAGCCGCTGCGGCCGGGAGCGAGGCAAGCTCCCTATCCGTACCCAGTGCTACCTTCAGCACCTCGATGGCTTGCTTTTGCAGGGTCTTGTCCCCGGTTTCAAGCAGGTTGACCACATGCACCATCAAAGACTTCGCTATCGTCACGTTGTGGGATTTAGCCAAGAAGAGCCTCCTGGATTTTCGGGATGTCGAGGACAAAATCAGCGTATGGAATACACGCCGGTGCCTCGTTCAAGACTGCCGGGAAATAATCGCGGCCTTTATCGTCTTCAACAGAAATGAGGGTGTACTCCAGCCACGCCGGCTCATCTCGGCTCGCCCCTTCACTCTCCACTTTAGCCACTACCGACAGCACTACACTGCCCTCGTCGGCACTGTACCTCTTAGACGGAAAGAAGGGGATGAGGTCTTGGTTATCAAACTCCACGTCAGCGTAGCTGGTGGTTGAATGTATCATGAAACTTTCCTGAAAGCGCGCACGTCGAACTGGCGGAGTTTCTTCGGTTTGATCCACTTCTTTCCGTACAACTGATGCGTCACTGCTTTCCTCCTAATACCCATACTTTGCGATCATGTTCCAAAAGCCCTTCCCTAAGGGCTTTGCCAAAGCATCAACCAACCCTGTAATAGGGAGGCGCTGGCCGTCTTTCCCCAGCGCCTCCCATTTTCTGTTAGCCCCTTTGGGGTCCGTTTCGTACCACGCACGTAAAGACGCAACCACCATATCCCTCACGTCAATGTGAATAAACTTATCGTGCTGAATGGTATACATGAGGTGATAAATGTTCCGATACCGCGCTGGCTTGCAGTTGGCCCCCATGAGTTACCGTCCAATACACAGAATGACGACCCAAGGAAACAGGAAAATGCCTGCCCAAAGAACAGCGACCAATACGGAGGTCCGCTCTTCGTTCAGAAAACGGTTGTCTTCACCCACCCGGAGTTCCCCTATAGTTGTTAAGCTACAGCTTGATACCATCTGCCGGTAGCACCAAAACTACCGCCTCTGTTGTTCCTTCGCCCTTGAATTAGTTCGCCTCGGTCGCGACCGGCGCGTCGGAGAACAACTTGTCCCGCTCGGCGACGACCGCCTTGACGGTGGCGACGGCTTCGTCTTCTTCGGCTTGCAGCGCGACGATTTGCTTGTACAGCGCCAAGGCGGCGTCGTCGTCCTTCGCCTTCACGAGGTCGGTTTCGAGTTCCTGGATGCGCAGGGCGGTGGCGATCTTCTTGTCCTCGACCTCATCGGCCAGCCGCTCGGCGACGCGGCGGAGCATTTTTTCCCGGCCCGGCTTCTGGAGCGTGGCGACTACCGCGTCGGTCGCGGAGTACAGAACATCGAACAAACGATTCTTGGCCATGTTGGCCTCCTTACAAAAGAAACATATCACGCTACCCCATACGGGGCAAGCGGTTAGCGCTGTACCTATTAGAAACGTGCTTGTTACAAACCCAAGAGCTTGCGGCGCAGAAGTACACGGGTGGAAGGAAACTTCACAGCAATGAGGGGCAGTATCTTAGCCCCTAATTGTTCCATTGCTTTAGTGTAAGCAATTAGTTCCTGCTGTTTTATTGGCGGGGCACCCACGACGTTTCCTGCCTCCTGTTGTTCCAGCCGAAGCATAGCATCGTGCTTTGCTTGAGCGCGACGACGTTCCGCTTCCTCAAGGTCAATGAAAACATTGCGGTTCATCCTCCCCTCTGCTTGACTGAGCGAAATCGCTCCCAGCCCTTTGCTCTGCACAATGGCCTTGGCCAACTCCACCACGTAACCGAAATCCTTGACCGACCAGCCTCGCGGGCAGTCGTTGGGTCCGTCTTCTGCGTCGTCATTTTTTAACCAAGCGAAGGGGCAGTCGGCGCACCGAAAAGCGCCGTACTCTCTAGTACACGTGCACCAATTCTTGAGCTCCTTGGTCGTCATCGGATGCCGCGCGTACAGCTCCCAAAACGCATTGTACTTCGCGTCGGCTGGGCTTACGTGGGCACTTAGCCTTCGGTGGAGCAGCGCCGCGCCCTCACTGACTTCTACCGCATCGAACATGTACGTCATCCCTTCCTCCTACATACCTAAGAGCTTTCGGCGCAGAGCGACGCGCGCTGATACCGAGGGGGGACAAAGACGCCCCACGGCGATCGTGTTCTCCCCGTACCGCACCACCGCGTCGCTGACTTGAAGATTCCCGGAAATCTTGCTTATAAACCTAGCCGCTTGGGTGGGGGCGGGGACTTCGCGGAAGAACTGCATGGTGCTCCTCCAAGTCCAATTACACCCCCCTGTCACATCAAACGTGGCCCTACTCTTGTAGGCTTTGACACACTGGTGCGGCTCCCCGTCAAGTACCCCATCCATCTCCTTTGCCTACCCCTCCGGCAGGTGCGTGGGCCGATTCTTCGCCCCCGTCCACCGATACCACTTCCCCTCCTCAAACGCGGTAACGGGCTTCTCGCCGAGGCTAGAGGCGGAGACAGGCGTGGAGCCTAGCGCGTCGATGGTGTCCAGGGCGAGAAGCGCAATCTCGGGGAAGTCGCGTCTCGCACAGACAATCCTGCTGGGGCCATAAGGGCAAGGAGTGCCTTCGCACCTGCCGGGGAATGGGCACGGACCCGTCTTGGCGCTGTCTGCAAGAGTCTGCCACGCATCGCGCTGCTTGGGGTCGTCGATCCTCCCGCCGCTCGCCAAGAACTGTGCGAGGGCGCCCTCTGCCAGAGGGGATAATTCTTCTCTCGTCATTTATTTCACTCCTTTCCATACGCCGAAGCAATCCTCGGCTTTGGCGATTCCGTCTAAGATCGAGAGCTTTCCTTGATACTCTGCGTACTCGAACGGGGAAAGCTGATCCGCGCACGTGGTTACATGCGTGAGCTTTCCCTGTAGCTGTCCTCGGCTAGCACAAAGCACCCTCCAGCTTTCCTGTATCTCGGTTTCGGTTAATAAGCCATAACGGAACGCCCCTTGCCAAGGGTTTAATACATTAGTCCGCTCAATAATTCCAGGAAAAGGAGGTGTAGGCACTTCGTTCGGGAGCGGCCCCGCGCCGTGGCGCGTGAGATAGGGCCGAGACACCCCATAGACATCAACCGGGTACGGGAGGTGCTTCAGGTTGGTGAGATCGGTATTGGCTTCGGTGAGATAGCGGCCGTCGTACCCATCCGCCACGCGCGTCGCGCTGAGACGGACCCCCTGGGAGCCCTCAAAGAGGAGGGTGTCTTCGGGGAGGAAGGCGGAGGCAATCGTGATATGGGACAGAAACTCCCGCACTTCATCAAAAAACAGCGACATCTTCCCAAGAGGGACGGTAAGCCGGTCTGTTCCGTCCCGTTCCCCCCAGTGAATGTCTTCAGCTACCTCTTGCGCCCATACGAGGCTTACAGGGGGGAAAGTTGACAGTTCGCCCACCGTAATCGGCAACACCGCAGAACGCATAACGGTCTTGTGAATCCCCACCCCGCAAGTCCCGTGTTGCTCACCGCTCTCGGCCCGGCGCTTCTCCTCGCGCTGGTTGGCCAGCATATCCACCGGAAACGTAACCAAGGAGCGCGGGGAGACGAACACCTTGGGCGTAATGCCGAGCTTCTCCAGCTTCCGCCACTCCTTGTTGAAGAGGATCGGGTTTGCTATGGCATCCTGGCCCCAGTAGGTGGCAACGCCGCGAAGTGTGCCTGAGCCGAAGTGGGAGAATACGTGGCGCACCCCTTGGTGAACCACGGTATGCCCAGCGTTTGCGCCGCCAGAGAACCGGACCACGAGGCTCTTGCCGGGATCAGCGTCCTCTAGGAGGTCGTTCGTGACCTGTCCCTTGCCTTCGTCCCCGTAGTGCAGACCAATGACGGCGCAAACCTTTTTCACAGTTCTACCATTCCTTCCGCCGTGACTTTGGACGCGGCGATGCCCTTGAGCGCGGTGCCGACCGCTACAGCCGTCGAGCCGTCCCAGGACGACACGACGGAGGCAGTGTCGCGGCCGGCGGCGACTTCCAGGAGGGAGACGACGACCTCGGCGAGTTTGGTCACGTCAGACAGGATAACGGCGCGCTGCCCGAGGAGCTTCTGCCATTCCGCGTGGACCCGATCCACCGAATACGAACACCCGTTGCCCTCGGCGACGATGAGGTGGTACACCTCCCAGTTCGTCGAAACCTTGTCCAAGAGTTCCCCGGCAGACATGTCGCGCTCGCTGCTATCGCCGAAGATTTCCTCGATGTTGGCCTTGGTGAGGGTCTTTTGCGGCAGTTCGTCGCCGAAGGTGAAGATGAAGCCGCGTTTGGCGGTCTTGGTGTGTTTCCACGCGAAGTACCAGCTCTGCGCGTAGCCCTCGTAGTCGTTACCGCCGCCGCCGCGCTCCAGGTAGAGCTTTTCCAGGCCCGTGGCGATGCGGATGTCGGCCTCGAACTGCGAGGCTTGGAACGGCGCGCGGTCGCTGGCGTCGAAGTCCCCCATGCCAACGACGCAGACGTGCGGATCGCTGACCGGGCGCCGGGCGTAAATCTCGGTGCAGAGCTTGGGCAGCGCTTTCTTGGCCAGCTCTTCCAGCACCGCGGACATGGAACCGGTCACGTCCATGGCCAAGATGATCGGCGTGGGGTTGGGGTTATCGGCGCTGGGGCAGGATTCCCGCACCTTGCCCTTAACATCGAACGACGAGTCGAGCTTGGAAGCGGTGTAGATATCCGCGGCGCGCTTGGTGGCGTAGGACCGCGAACTGGCCATGGCGCTCCAATCGGAGGCATCGAATCTTCCCGATCCCATTACTTGCCTCCCTTGGTATCGTCCTCGTCGTCGGCCGGCATCCCATTCACGTACTTCATAGTAAGTCCCCCCTTGAAAAACTCCCGCTTGCGAAAAGAAGCGGGCAAGATATGGTTCTGCCAATCCGCATACGCGGCATAGGCTGTAAGCGACGATGGTTCGGTAAGAAAAGCGTCGAACGGAGCAATCCCGGTTAAGGGCAGCAAACTCTTTACCTGGACGACGTTGACACAGGAATGGGCACATTTATCGCGGCGCACGGCGAAGGGCAACATGGAATACAGCAACGGTGTAACCGGGGACAACGCCATGCCCTCATCCACGAACTGTCCCCAGCCCCCGATGAGGTGGACATCATGTTTCGCCGGGTCGAGGGCAAAGCACGAGGCAGTAAGTTGCTTGCACACCTTCCCCACGGAAGTTAAAAAGCAGCACATGTTGAGAAGGCTCGAAAGAATCCAGGCGGTGTCCCTGGGATCAGTCCAAGACACCAGAGGAAGGGGCACCAAGCGCTCGGCGTGGCGCACCGTGAGCCACTTCCCCTTGTGCGATAAAGCCAAGCTATGAGGCAGTAAGGGGTCGAGCTTCTCAGCTACCTCCCGCTTGGAGCTGTGCAGAAGCGCCGGAAGCGCTCCGTTCGCCGGGTACACGGTGGCGCCGTCCAGGAAAAGGACGCCGTCTTTTTCCCCTAATATCCGAATGGCGGACGGAATCGGGCGCAGAGTGCCCGATTCCTGCCGATTTAGGTATTCTTTACGCAGCGCGATGATGGTGGCAGCGTGGCGCGCGGCGGATGGGGAGCTGTTGTGGTCGGGATGGTATTTCAAGAGAAGTTTTCGATACGTGGCGTCGTCCATCTGCTCTGCTATCCACACGTTAGGCTCCTTTTACCGTAATACCTTCAGATACAGCTCCATTGGGAACTCCAGGCCGAAGACGAAGGAAGCAACGGGGCAGAGAGGGACTGTGCGCCCCAACAATTGCTGATGGCCATAAAAACCCCAACCATCACTTGAGGTAGAGTCTAAAGTAAGCAACAAGAAGTCCCTCTCGTCTTGGCCCTCGTCGGACACGATAAACCTAATAGTGCTCTTTCCTTTGCTTCGTCCTCCAAAAGATCATGCGCCCCACCCACCATGAGGCATTCCGCTTTGCTCCCTCCCGCCTTGATATAGTCAGGGAGATCAGCGTACCAGGAACCGTGTTCTTTGACGAAGGTGATTTCTGTGGTCATTGATTCCTCTCTTGAAGAAAGCGCTGCTGGCGGCAGTAAAACTGCCGCCAGCAGCGGTTATCCGAGGGCGGCGATGCGGGCTTCGATCTCGGTCTCGGAGAGGGCTTCGAGGGACGCGGCGCGCTTGGTGGCAAGGATACCGAGGAGCTTCTGCTTCTCTTCGGCGACCTTCTTGGCGTTCTTGGCGGACTCGGCTTCGGCGGAGCGGACCTCGAAGACGCGGCGGATGAGGGCGAGCTTCAGTTCGGCTTCGATGTCGCCCTTGGTCGGCTTAGCCAACAGCGACTCCTCGGTCGCGGCCTTGGCTTTAGCCGAGAGGGCGCGGAACATGGTATCGAGGTCGTCGAGGGACAGGTCCCACAGGTCCTCGACGGACAGGTTTCCTCTGGAACAGGCGAAGCGCAACTTGGCGCGAGAGGCTTTCTCGAACATGCTTTTCTCCTTTACTAGAACAGAATCTTTAAGGTCCGACTGACGCGGCCCTCGGTACGAACGACCAGAGAATTGCGCAGGGTGGAACAGAATCCGAGACCGGAGAGCTGATCCTCGGTGTCGGCAACGCGGAGCGTGGAGCCCAGGGCCTCCAGGACGCGGCGATGCTTCGACAGTTCTTCGGGAAGGTACTCGTTGAAGAATCCGTTCGGCTTCTCGGGGTTCTGGCACCCTTGCAGGAAGAAAAACACGTGCCGGTTTCCGGCGATGGGCTCGGCGAGGTTGCCCCAGGCGTTCGGCGAGCGCGAAACGACGGACACCGGAACGAACTGCTGCGTGTTCACCCCCCAGAGAGTGACCGACGACGACTGGGCGGGAAGGCGTTCGATGATCTTGAACCCTTCGCGCCGGGTGTACTCGACATCAGCCACCGCCACCTTCTCGTCGGTGCGCAGCGCGGCGCCGTAGGCGAAGGAGTAGAGCTGGCCATCGGCCTCGATCTCGGCGGTGAAGCCCTTACGCCCGCCGCGGTTGTTGTAGCAGTGCACGAAGAACTGGTAGCGGCCCTCGGGCATCTTGGCGCGGTTGCTCCACGTGATGTTCTCCACGGCCACGCCGGAACCTGTCTGTGCCCGCGGAACAACGATGTCTACGTCAAGTTCCCCGGAAGAAGCGTGAAGCGCGCGCCCCTTCTTGGTGCCGAAATAGATGTGGTTTCCGCCCGGCTCGACGCAATGGGCGTCGAAGTCGTTGGGGTTGTCCCCGTCGTCGTTCCACTGAATCGAGAAGCGGAGGACGCCATCCACCTTGCCGCCGAGCGCCTTGACGCGCTCTTTCATGGCATCGGTAACGTTACCGGCGTAGGCCCAGGAGAAGTTGTTTCCCCATTTGAACAGGGGCTTCGCCTCGGCGTTTTCCGGGGCGATGAGGGACACGAGGTTGCCCCGATGCCGGCTCTCGAAGAGGGCGTCGATGCTGGTAACGGTCGGGAGTACGCCGGAGAGGAAATCATCAATGCTGATCTCCTCAGTGCGCTCGAACGCCTTGGGGTTGACCGTCAACGACGCCTTCTCCAGAGCGGAAAAGGCGGTGGTGGCGGTATCTTGGGTCATCCGCTGCCGCGCGTCGCGGTTGGCGAACAGCACGTCGGCGGCACTGATGTCGTCGAGCCGGGCAAAGCGGCGCGGCAGGGAGGGCAGGAGGCCCTCGGCTTCCAGGTCGGCCTTGGCTTTTTCGAGCATGGCCTTGGTGTAGATCGCCTTAGGCCGCTTGTAGTTGGCCGGGGCGACCATCGCCTCGTACTTGCGCACGGCCTCGTCCAGCTCGACTCCCGTTGACACGTCGGTCAAGAGGGTGCCGATGGCGTGGTTCCTGATCTTCCCTAGCGCTCCGCCCACGGTGATGCAGCGTTCCCATAGGTAGTTCTCCTGACTATCGGCCTGGAGCTGGCCATACTTGGCCAGCTCCAGGCCGAAGCTCCGCAGCAACCCCTCGTTCTCCTCCCCCTTGTACAAGGACTTGGCGGTAATGAGTTCGAGGACGGTGGCCACGGCGTCGGCGGTGATTTCGGACAGGGATCGGGCGAACACGGCGCGCAGATCGCGGAAGGCGGCGCGCTGGGTCTCGATGGTATCGGCGGAGCGCGACACGAGACGGGCGGGGATGTCGGCGTGGAGATGTTGCCACGTGACGACGGTGCCGTCTTCGAGCTGTTCGCGGTTCGCTTTGATGCCGAAGGTGCTTTCTCCGGAGATAAATACGTCGGAAACTCTGTGGCTTTGCCGCAGAGTTTCCGACATCTTCTTAACCACGACCGCGTACCCGCCCTCCTCCGGCGCGTCGAAGTCCCAAATGGTGACGACCTTGCCGTCCTTGAGCGCGACGACGTTGCCGAAGCTCTTGATGAAGTGCCGGCAAGCGGAGCAGTCGTGTTCGCCCCGCTCGCGGTACTTCGGATTGGTTCCTTCGGGGAAGGCGGCGAGGTAAGCAGCCCACAGTTCGTCGCCCGTGGCGTCCGTGACGAACAACGCGGGAGCGTCTTTTGTCATCGCGGCGACGTGCGCGTGGAGCGCGGAAGCGAAGGCGTCGAAGTTCATTTCTCCTCCTCGATTTGCAACTCACGCAGCAAGGGCTCGGTGGCGCCGCGGTGCGAGGCGAAGTCGTCGAAGAGTTCGTTGATCTCCGCTTCCGTGGCGTAGCGCCATATTCCCCAGTGGTTGTTCCCTTTCCCCTGGCCCGCTTCGCGCCACCCACCATAAGCTTGGCCCCAATCCCCTTTCTCTGCCACCAAGAAAGGGCGATTAAGCGGGTAGCTGTGGGCGCTCTCAGGCACCAAAGGCACAACGGCGGCATACAAAGGGTAGGTGTATTTCGCCCATCTGCCTTTTTCAGAGAAAACCACCTTTTCCCCGGTTTCCGCCTCCAGAAGGACGCGGAGGAGCTGCGCGACGTGAACCGTCTGACACCCGAAATCAGCGGTTTTCCAAATGCGTTGGAAGGCGAGTTGGAGCGGCGATGCCGAAGGGAGCGCTCCGCCGCCGGCCGGCGGCGGAGCGCTGGCTGCGCACGTAACCGCGAGGCACCGCGCGCGGAGCGCGTCGAGCTTGGCTTTGAAGGCTTTCATGCTACAGCTCCGAGCGCAGGAAAGCTTTGTTTTCGGCGAGATCGGCGAACAGCTCGTCGATCTCGGCGTCGGTGGCGTAGCGCCAAGCGCCGTCGTGACAGTTCCCCGTCTCCTCTTCCCCCATCCGCCACCCCTCTTCGGCGTATCCGTCGCCGTAGGACTTACCCTTTACCAGGAAAGGCTTGTTGACCGGGTAGTCGTGGCCGCCCGACTCTTCCAGCGGGACCACGGCGGAGTATTTGGGGTAGGTGTACTCGTCGTCCTCTTCCTTCTTTTTCGTGAAAACGACATCCTCGCCCGTCTTGTGCTTGACGAGGACGGAGAGGATGTCGCCGACGCCTTCGGTGTACTCCGAGAAACTCGCCTTGTCCCACACAGAGAGGAGGGCGGTGGCGAAGGGGGACAGGGGGGTGGGCGCGGCATCCGCCGCTCGGGGGGACATTTCCCCCCGAGCGGCGGATGTCACCTTCAAGCAGTGGGCTTTGATGTCTTCGATGGTTTCGAGGATGAGGATGGCCATATTACTTCCCCTCCACCGCGAAGGCGAAAGCAGCCTCGCTGGCGGCCTTCTCGGCGTTGAGGCGGGCGGCGTCGAGGCGGATGAGCAGGTCGCTGATTTCGCCGATGACCCGCTCCGCCCTCTCCTGGTCCTCGCACTTGGCGAGTTCCCGGCGCTTGGTGGCCAAGGCGGCTTTGGTGCGGATTTCGGCTTCGGCGCGCTTGCGGCTGACGGCGGCGAAAGCGGCTTCGATCATCTCCAGGCGCAGCGGCATCAGCTCGGCCTTCAGCGTGGCGTCGCCCTCTTCCAGGTAATACGACGCGATCCGGCTTCCCTCATAGGTTTTGGACATGATACGCTCCTTGAAAGAAATTAGGTGCCTAGGGCATCTATGAAAAACGATTGTAGGTCTATTATACCATTGATGCGCAGAATTGTCAATAACTGTTCTGGTATTATTCGCGCAGCAGAGAGAGCGCGGCGGCGTGGAGGGGGGACAACGAAGAAGTAGTTTGAGTAACCATCTTCGAGCCAGTCTTGGCCCATTCCCTGTTGGCGGCCTTGTCTTCCTCGCTCATGGAGCGCAGAACCAAGGACCAAGAATTGTCGTTTACCTGAAAAGGCATATTCGAGCCGCCGTCTACTCTTTGTAGGGGTTTGTGTGGTTCCTCCCTACCCGCGCCGCTAGCTCCCCTTTGGTATCGGCGTAGCTTACGTAGTCCTCTACTTTTAGAAGCAGTTGTTAGGTGTTTTTGGCACCTTCAAGTAATTTCATCAGCCGATTATGCGTTTGCGCAAGACCGTCTTCAATCTCACCGCCAGAGCATCCGCAATCAGCAGGCGCGAGTTCGTTAAACTGTTCACATTTTGAGATGTACAGTTCATTGATAAAATCAATCATGATATCCTCGCGCTCGGTCTTAGCGAAATAGTGTTTCATTTCTTCCCCCCTATAATCTGTGCCAAAAACTTGGAGCATATCCGTCTAATAAGCGAAGCGGTTAGACGGTTTAAGCGTCCACCGAACATTTGCTTAACCTGCGACGGGCTTCTGCCCGGAGTCAGGTTGAAGCAGCTGTTCTACGCCCCGGCGGACTCACGGTATTTCTCAAACCAGAAGACAACGGGTTTCCCGGTTTCCGAGATAGTCCCGAAATCTTCGGCTAGATTAAAAGCCGACGAGTCGCGCCGTAATCGTT